>Ga0315288_10000778_pt1 | contig 40636 bp, 28 predicted proteins | sample YL17G11_20_MG_FD_203454 | JGI IMG/M metagenome (GOLD analysis project Ga0315288, IMG submission 203454) | Sediment microbial communities from Yellowstone Lake, YNP, Wyoming, USA - YL17G11_20 | ecosystem: Environmental > Aquatic > Freshwater > Lake > Sediment | place: USA: Wyoming | collected...
TCATCGATCTCACGGGTCCGCTTCCGCATCGGGACCACCTCCGCCCATGCTTTCGGACCCACAAGCCCAGGTACCTCCCTAACTACGCCTTCACCGAGGGAATGACTTAGCTCGTGCACCAGGCACTCGCGAAGGGAGACCGCGCGGTCGAGGGCATCCTCAGCAGCGGAACGGTCACCTTTCCGGGCAGCATCGCGCCATTCGGCTTCGGCGCCCATAGCAGGTTCGAGGTGGGATCCGACCCACTCCGCGTCGTGCCGGACCTCGTCAAGCTGTTGGGCAACCGTATGCTCATCGGTGAGCCAGAAGCCGCACTCCTCGATGATGCTGTGAAACAGCGCGACGACCTCTGGGTCCGCCAGCGCTCGGGACTTGCCGAGCATCACCAGCGTCTCCTCCGCGTACTCTCGCGCGCGCGTCCGAGCACGGCACGAGGCGTCGAAGTGGCCATCCAGCAGCAGCGATTCCGCCCTCTGGGTCAGGAGCACGGCATCGCCCACGAACGCCTCAGCCGAGAGACCTGAGAGCAGCACGAGAGCCATCGCAAGCCATGCCGTCAGCGCCGGTCTCACAGACCCCTCCGGAACGTGGACGCCTGGGACCTCGGGTACGAGCCAGGGGCAGCACCGTCCCCTCGGTCGATTATACTCGCACGGGGCCCGCGGGAACGTGCGAGCCCCGTGGGCGGACTGTCGATACGCGGGAGCCCGCGTACCGAGGGTCGTTCGCCGGGCGACAGGGACGGCCGTCGCAGGTGTTGCTTGCTGGTTCGCTCCCTCCAGAGGGTTACGTCGGGCGGTTAGCGGAGATCGATGGCAGGCCATAGCGTTAGCACCTCGCATCGCGTGGAGAGAGCTGGTCCGAGAGCGGCGGGCGTTACGACGCGCGTGGTAGTACTCTCCATCGCTCTGGCCCCGCTGAACGCGCTCTGGGTCGTGCGCATGGAGGGGGCTCAGACGCCGGCGTTCCCGACCATCGTCTCCATCTACTTCAACGTAATCTTCATCCTGCTCATCGCCACTGTGATCAACCACATCGTGCGCCGAACTGCTCCTCGCTGGGCGCTGTCGCACGCGGAGCTGGTGTCGTTCTACACGCTCATGTCGATCCTCACCTCGTGTGTGGGGTATGACACGATCCAGTTCGTGGCCTCCGCGATAACGGGTGTCTACCGTTACGGAGACGCGTCGAGCGGCTGGCCGGACCTGTTCTTCGCCTACCTGCCACGGGGGATGATCATCGACGATCCGAAGGCGCTCGATGGCCTTTGGGCGGGCGGTTCGCGACTATTGGACCCGCAGAACCTGGGTGCCGTGGCGGGCCCGCTCGTGCGATGGTGGGCGTTCCTGTCCGCGCTGTGGCTGGCGCCCCTGGGGCTCGCGGTGCTGTTCCGCCGGCGATGGATCGAGTCCGAGCGGCTGACCTTCCCGATCATTCATCTTCCACTGCAGATCGCGAGCCCGGAGGCCCAGCTATTTCGCAGCCGGGCGATGTGGGCGGGGTTCACCATCGCGGCGGCGCTGAACTTGCTGAACGGCCTGCATGTGTTCTACCCCGCTGTTCCGCAAGTCGCCGTGAAGCTGAACCAGATCCCGGCGCTGAACATCGGTGCCCAGCTCATCGACCGTCCGTGGAATGCCATTGGCGGGATGTGGTTCTGCTTCCACCCGTTCATCATCGGCCTTGCGCTCCTGCTGCCCATCGAGCTGCCCGCATCGTGCGCGTTGTTCTACCTGTTCTTCAAAGCCGAGCGCGTCGGATTCGTCGCCCTGGGGATGACGCAGAAGCCGGAGTTCCCCTACCTGAAGGAACAGTCGTACGGCGGCTATGTGGCGCTGCTTGTCTTCTCCCTGTGGGCGGGTCGCCACTTCTATGTCGCCGCACTCAAGCGGGCGCTCCGCGTGCTCAGAGACCCGATTGACGCGCGGGAGCCGATCTCATTCCGGGCGGCCGTCCTGCTGTTCGCGGCCGGCGCGACCTACGCCGTCTACGTCGGCGTGCAGCAGAGAATGACGCTATGGGTGTCGTTATCGTTCTTCGCCCTCTACTTCCTCATGACGTGCATTGTCGGGCGCATCCGGGCGGAGATGGGGTTGCCGACCCATGAGATGGAACGGCTCGGGCCCACGGTGATGCTGGGGAACATCCTCGGTCGGAAGGTGTTGGGGGCTCAGAACCTGACCTCGGCATCGCTGTTCTTTGGGTTCACCCGGGGCATCCGCAATGTGCCGTTCCCCCACGAGGCCGAGGGGTTCAAGCTCATGGAGCGCACGGGCGGCAGCTCGCGTCGGCTGCTCATCGCCATGGGGGCGATGACCGTCATCGGGCTCGGACTGGGCCTGTGGGCGCACTTCCATCTCGCCTTCAAGCTCGGGTACGGTGCCCAGTGGAGCCCCATCGAATGGGCACACCGCGAGGCGTGGGGCCAGCTCGCGAACTGGCTGAACGACTCCCGGGGGTTCGATCACGGGCGCTTCATCGCTATCGTCATCGGGTTCGTGTTCTACTTCTCGACGATGGTCCTGCGGACGAGCGTGCTCTGGTGGCCTATCCATCCCGCGGGCTTTGCGCTTTCGACGACCTACTTCATGGACCACATGTGGTTCCCGTTCCTGCTGGCCTCGACGGCGCGGTGGATCCTGACGCGGTATGCCGGGCCCACGACCTTCCACGGCGTCGCCATGTTCGCCCTGGGGCTCATCCTCGGGGACGTCGGGCCGGGCTGCTTGTGGAACCTCTACGGCATCGCCCACCGCGTGCAGGCATGGACGTTCTGGCCATGACGCCACTGGCTCGGAAGCCCATTCACAAAACAGTTGCACAAGCACAGAGGGCAAGTACAATACCGTCACGAACCGTCTCGAATGGTCTATTGGCCATGCCTCTGCCAGGGGATTCCTCCGATGGCGCCTTACTTGTGTGTCGATCAGGGGGCAGTCGAATGCAGCGCCTAGCCATCATGTTCATGCTTGCCGCGGCCCTTGTTCTCGTCGGCTGCAATGGGGCCGGAGAAGGGGCCGGGACACGTGTCGCCGAGGGAGCGTACACTGCTGGCGATGGTACCCTGGGCTTCGAGCTCCCCTCCGAGTACGTCTACATCCCCATTGGCTCGCGCCAGACTGGCAGCGATGAGATCCTGTTGGCCGAGGCATCGTTGACCGGACTAGCAGGGCCCGAGGTCCGCGAGGGAGAGACTACCCGCGTGCCGCTGACCTTCGACCTGACGGGAATGGGCGACATCGACGTCACCGCATGGCGCGTGGAGATCCGGAACCAGGTTAGCGGGGCCTCACAGGACCAGAGGAAGAGCATCGATCCCGTCACTCGCAAGGCGGTCATCCTCTTCACCAGTCTCCCTACCGGCCGGTATGACGCGACCGTCGACATGTACGGCACCGTCCAGAACGCGGGTGGCAGTGGGGCAGGCAGCCTCCTGTTTGAGCTCGAGATCCAACGGGACGAGTAGCCGAACCCTGGTCCGGACCATGGTAGGGTTGGTGATTCTGGTGGCGAGGATCCGCTCTGGCCCTTCGTTGACCGCCCTCTTCTTCGTGTCGTGTCTCGCGTCCCTGTCCATCGCCCCGTGGCTCGGGTGCAGCGGGGACAACGGCGGTAACGGCAGTAACGACAACGGGAACGACGGCGAGGACCTACCCCCGGCGCTAGGGTTGTGGCAGGCGGCCCCCGCTGTGACCACCATCGGTGGACCGTCCGTATCGTTGACTCTCCCCGCCCGCGATCCGGAGGGGGGAGAGATCAGCGCCCAATGGACCGCTGAGGGTGGCCGCATCGAGGACCTGGGGATCGAGGCCGGCGATCAGGGGCTCCAATACCTACATGCTCGGTGGTACCCGGAGGAGTTGGAGATCGGCCGGACATACAAGGTTCGATGTGTGGTCCGCGACGCCGGCGGGCAGGAATCACCGGGCGAGATCCCGGCGCTCGTCAATGAGGACCGCTATATTGTGCTGGGCGAGCCGCCTTTCGGGAACCACACGCGTTCGTTCTCCCCGGGCGCGCTGGCGTTTGATGATGCCACTCTCACGCAGAGCACCGCCCTAGCGATCACCCCGGAGACGGCGGGGCAGGAGACCTATGTGCCGTGGTTGGTTCGACAGAACTCCGTCCCCACATGGATCGGGTCGGTGCTGCCTGCATACGGCGCCAACAGCAGCACGATCACCGTGGCCGTGGACGCGGAGAGCCTGGTCGAAGGGATGGACACATCGGCTGAGATCCTCGTCGACTTCGTCGCAAACGACAGCACAACCACGGAAGCATTGACGGTCACCATCAAGACTGCCATCACGCCGCCCGCACTCAGCGTCGACACGACATCGTTGGCCTTCGCTCCCGGCGAGATTGAGAAGTCGTTCAACGTCACGAACACTGGTGGCGGGAGCCTGAGCTGGACGTGCGGTGCGGTCGAGAACTGGCTGTCCGTCAACCCAGCGACTGCGGACAACGACGGCACGGTCACCGTCCGGCTGAACACCACGCGGCTCACCGCGGGCAGCACTCAGGGGACTGTCCAGGTCACCTCCAACGGCGGCGATGCTACCGTTGGTGTGCAGGTGACCCCGCCCGAACTGTCGGTGAGCCCGAGTCTGCTTGTGTTCGGCGAAGAGGAAGAGCAGAAGACGTTCAGTATCGCCAACACCGGGGGCTACACGCTGAACTGGACGTGTACGGCATCCGAGAACTGGATCTCGGTGAGCCCGGAGAGCGGCAGCAATGACGAGACGATCACCGTCACCGTGAACACGCTGAACCTAGTCGAAGGGACATATCCCGCGCAGGTGACGGTCAGCTCCAACGGCGGCAATGCCATCATCGATCTTCAGGTCACGGTGGCCAAGGGGTCGGTGGGCATCATCGTTGGGCAGGTCGGCCCAAGGAGGGGGGATGTCGGATGAGAGGCCGTCTGCTGCTCGTCCTGCTCGGAACCCTCGTGCTCTGCATGTTATGCTCCTGCAGCGGCCCTGTGGCACCGGGGGACGGGGCTTCCACGGGTGACGACGAACCCGAGCCGGCCGTGGGCCAAGTAGAGGTGACCGTCGTCTGGCCCCCGCGCGTGTCGGATGCCGAGGTGCGTCTCATCCCCGTGGCGTCCGGATCCGTGAAGATCCAGGCGCTGCACCCGGATACGCGGCAGCCACTCGGCAACTCGCCGCTCATCCTTGTGCGCCCCGAGAGTGGGGGAATCCCCTCGAAGGGTGTACTCGATGAGCTGCCTGTGGGCGACGTTACCTTTGTCGTGACTGCGCATCCCGATGCCGAGGCGACGGGCGTCCCGCAGGCACACGCGGAGCTGACGCGGCGCATCCACCGCGGCCTGAACACCGACATCCCGATTGTGATGGACTCCACCATCACCAATGTGGATATCACTCCGGACCCCCTGACCGTTCCTCTGGGCGGTACCTACACACCGTCAGCCGCTGCTAAGGATGCGGACGGGAGCATCGTCCCCGTGTCGGGGGCGTGGGAGTGGGCGATCTCCAACGCGGCCGTCGCCACCATCGATGCCACGACCGGTGAGATGACGGGCGTGGACGGCGGTGTGACCAGCGCGACGGTGGTCGAGCCGGAGTCCGGCGTCTCCGGGGCCTGCAGCGTCGGTGTCCCGGAGCTTGTCGTCTCCCCGTCCAGCCTGGACTTCGCGAGCAGCAACACACCCCGTAGCATTGCCCTGACGAACTCGGGAGGCGGCGACCTCGCGTGGACGTGCTCCATTGCCGCCGGCTGCCCCTGGCTGACCACTGACGTGGGCCAGGGGACGGGCGAGGCGGTCATCACACTGCAGGTGGACCGGGCGGACCTGACGCCGGTAGAGCACACGGGGACATTCTCCATCGCCAGCAACGGCGGGCCGGGCGTCACGGTCGACGTGCGCCTCGATGTGCCCCAGCTCGCGGTGAGCACGACGACGCTGAACTACGGGACGTTCGATGTCGCGCAGCCGAGCAAGACATTCACCATCTCGAACACGGGGACGGGCACTGTCGAGTGGACGTGCGCGTCGGCCGACGCCTGGGCGCAGCTAAACGTGGCCGCGGGGCAGAACAGCGGCACGGTCACCGTGACCATAGATGGCCCGCAGCTTGCGCCGGGAGCGCACAACACGACGTTGACGATTACCTCGAACGCCGGCAGCGCCACCGTGAACGTCGGTGTGGACATGCCGGGCTTGAGCGTGGCCCCTGGCTCGCTGCCCTTTGGCACGGCGACGCCGCAGATGGCCCTGACGCTCCAGAACGTCGGCACGGGCACTCTCACGTGGTCGTGCACCGAAGCGGAGGACTGGATCACGGGCCTCGCCCCGACGTCCGGCTCGCTCGTCGCGAATGAGACGACGACGGTAACGGTGGATGTGTACCGTCTCGACCTCATACCGGATGACTACAGCGGCGAGATCGCGTTCACGGCCAACGGCGCCACGCAGTCGCTCCCTGTCCCGGTGACCATCACCCGCAACACAGGCGGCGTGGACGTGAACATCGACTAGGGGGCGCTGGGCCGATGCGGTGCCATCGGGTTCGCTCGGCAGCGCACTCGCGACATGGCCGGAGGGTGTACCCGGCCGTCGCCCTGTGTCTGCTTCTGTCCTGTGTCGCCACAAGCTGCGGCGTGCAGACTCAACCGGGTACCCCAACTACCGGGGGTACAGGTGGCATCTCGCTAAGCGTTCGGTTCCCCGAAGCGCGAGCCGAGCTCGTCCCGAGCGCGTGCCAGTCCGTCGAGGCTGTGCTCACTGAGAAAGCCACCGGCAACGACCTGGGCCGCGCAACCATGACACGCGCCAACCCCACGACCGTGATGAGCGGGTTCCCCACGGGGATGGTCTGCACTCTCACCGCCACGGCCTACCCCAACGCCGACGCCACCGGCACCGCACAGGCCCGCGGCGCAGTAGACGTGACCATACCCGACGGCACGAACGAGCCGATCGGCCTCACGATGGGCACCACGATCGACCGGGTCGAGGTAACCCCGAACCCGGCGTATGTCGAGATCGACGCAACACAACGGTTCACGGCGACAGCACTCGACTCCAAGCGGAATGTAGTCCTCGTCTCGGAGGACTGGGCATGGCGCACGACGGCCGATGCGATCGCCACGGTGGGCGCGGACGGCATCCTGGCTGCGGTTGCCGAGGGCTCGGCGTACGTCTGGGCCACGGAGGGGGACACGGGGCTCGAGGCGTCCGCCTCCGTGACCGTGGTGACGGACCTCAGTCGCGTCGTCTACCAGTATCAGTTGATGTGGGGCGGCGCCGGAGCCCGCGGCCTCTCCTACCCGCACGACGTGGCCACCGACCGCTGGGGGAACGTCTACGTGGCAGATACGGACAATGACCGCGTCCGGAGGTTCAGTCCTCAGGGCGACGTGTTGGCCACGTGGGGCACGACAGGTATCGGCGACGGGCAGTTCTACTATCCCATGGGCGTCGCGGTGGACCCATCCGGGAATGTCTACGTGACGGACTGGTCCACGTGCTGTGTCCAGAAGTTCGACTCGGTCGGGAACTTCATCGTGAAGTGGGGCTCGCAAGGCGCAGGCGACGGCGAGTTCGATGGGCCTTGCGGCATCGCGGCCGACGCGGTCGGGGGCGTCTATGTAGCGGATGGCGCCAACAACCGCATTCAGAAGTTCAGCTCGCAGGGGGCGTTCGTCGCCAAGTGGGGCTTGGGCGGCAGCGCGAACGGGGAGTTCAACCGGCCCTACCGGGTGGCGACGGACTCATCGGCCAACGTCTACGTGGCGGATATCGACAACAGCCGAGTCCAGAAGTTCGATTCGACCGGGGGCTTCATCGCGAAATGGGACACGCCCGGCACCGGGGATGGGCAGTTCAGGAGCCCATCCGGGCTGGCAGTGGACTCGGCCGACAACGTGTATGTGGGCGACATTTGGAACTACTGCATCCAGAAGTTCAGCGCGAGCGGGACCTTCCTCGCCCGCTGGGGCGGCGGGCCCGGGACGGGCGACGGCCAGTTCAAGTATGGCGCGCCGGATGGCGTCGCCGTGGACGGCTCGGGGAACGTCTACGCAGCGGATGTCTGGAACCACCGCATCCAGAAGTTCGACGCGCAAGGGGCCTTCGTCGATGCGTGGGGCTTCGATGGCGACAGCGACGGGCAGTTTCGCTCGCCCCTGGGGATCGCAGTCGACGGAGCGGGAACCGTTTACGTATCGGACAGCACGAATGCCCGCATTCAGACGTTCGACGAGGACGGAGCCTTCATCGCCAAGTGGGGCACCCCCGGCTCCGGGACCGGGCAGCTCAAGCATCCCGTGGGCATCGCGCTTGGCCCATCGGGCGCGGCCTACGTGGTCGAGGCCCTGAATCACCGTGTCCAGGAGTTCGACGGCCAGGGGAACTCCGTCCGCGCGTGGGGCTCTGAGGGCAGTGGAGACGGGCAGTTCAGCCAGCCATACGGGATCGCCGTCGGCCCCGACAGCGATGTCTATGTGGCAGACACCGGGAACCACCGCATCCAGAAGTTCGACGCGCAGGGGGGCTTCATCGCGAAGTGGGGTGTCCAAGGGACCGGGGATGAGGAGTTCGACGGCCCAACGGGGGTTGCCGTGGATGCCGCAGGCAGCGTGTACGTAGCCGACATGCTCAACAACCGCATCCAGAGGTTCGGGCCCGATGGTTCCTTCGCCGCCAAGTGGGGCTCACCAGGCGCGGGGGCCGGGGAGCTCGACAACCCTTACGGCATCGCCGTGGACGCGTCCGGCAACGTCTATGTCGCGGACACGATGAACAACCGCATCCAGAAGTTCGATTCGGCGGGGACGTTCCTCACCAAGTGGGGTGGCCTTGGTCTCACCGCGGGCGGGCAGTTCTACCGGCCCTGGGGCGTCGCGGTCGCGCCGTCCGGGCTGGTATACGTGGCGGACAGCCTGAACGCCCGCGTCCAGAGGTTCGTGCCGGTGTACCAGTAGGGGGTCAGTCCCGATGACAGGCACCGAAGCGAACAGGCCTGAGTGGAGGAACGGGAGACCGGCCCGAGCGAAGCGGGTGGACCGTCACCGCGTCTCCGCGGCGGGCGATGGGGGCCCGCTGACGGTCTGTATGCGGCTCCGGACCGGGGACAAACCGCGAGGGTCAGTCCCCCGGTCCTTCGCCGGGCTGTGTCAGCGCGTAGCGTGGGGGAGAGGCGACCAGGATGGAGCATCATCGTAGCCGACCGCTCGGCCCATGCGTCGTGGGTTGCCCGCGCACGCTGCGCGTAGCGGGCCTGTGCCTGCTGTTGTCCTGTGTTGTCACGAGCTGCGGAGTCCAGACTCAGTCGGGCACCCCAACTGTCGGGAGCACGGGCGGGATCTCGCTGAGCGTCCGGTTCCCCGAAGCGCGAGCCGAGCTAGTGCCGAGCGCGTGCCAGTGCGTCGAGGCAGTGCTCACTGAGAAAGCCACCGGCAACGAGCTGGGCCGCGCGACCATGACGCGCGACAACCCTACGACCGTGATGAGCGGGCTCCCCACGGGGATGGTCTGCACGCTCACCGCAACGGCCTACCCCAACGCCGACGCGACCGGCACAGCACAGGCCCGCGGCGCAGTAGACGTGACCATACCCGACGGGACCGACGAGCCCGTCGCCCTGACGATGGGCACCACCATCGACCGGATCGAGGTGACCCCGAACCCGGCGTATGTGGAGATCGGCGCGACACAGCGGTTCACGCCAACCGCGCTCGACGCCGACCGGAATGTGGTCCTCACCGCCCCAGGCCAGTGGATATGGAGCAGCAGCGACACGGTCAGGGCCACTGTCGACGACACCGGTAACCTGACGGGACGGGCCGAGGGCTCGGCACTCCTCTCAGCGAGCGATCAGGATACTGGCCTGGCCGGGTCGGCATCGGTGACGGTCGTGACCTCGCTCAGCCGCATCGTCTACCGGTACCAACTGCAGTGGGGGGCGTCCACTGGGGCATCTCTGGTCGCCCCAAGGGGTGTCGCCGTCGACCGCTGGGGCGATGTCTACGTGGCAGCCACGGAATCCCACCGCATCAAGAAGTTCGACTCTGGTGGGAGCTTCATCACCCAGTGGGGTTCGGAAGGCAGCGGGGACGGGCAGTTCAGCCGTCCATGTGGCATCGCGGTGGATTTGTCGGGCAACGTGTACGTGGCGGATGCAGACAACAACCGCATCCAGAAGTTCGACTCATGGGGGGGCTTCGTCACGAAGTGGGGCTCCTACGGCAGTGGGGATGGGCAGTTCGCCTCTCCCGATGGCGTCGCGGCGGACTCGTCGGGCAACGTGTATGTGGCGGACAGTGCGAACCACCGCATCCAGAAGTTTGGCTCACAGGGGAGCTTCATCACGAAGTGGGGCTCGACGGGCTCCGGCGATGGGCAGTTCATCAAGCCATGTGGCGTCGCAGTGGACTCGTCGGGCAACGTATATGTGGCGGACAGCTTTGCCGACCGCATCCAGAAGTTCGACTCCGGGGGGGGCCTTATCACGAAGTGGGGCTCCCACGGCAGCGGGGATGGGCAGTTCTGGGGTCCATCTGGCGTCGCGGTGGACTCGTCGGGCAACATCTATGTGGTGGACGGGGACAACAACCGTATCCAGAAGCTCGACTCACAGGGGAGCTTCATCACCAAGTGGGGTTCGGAAGGCAGCGGGGACGGGCAGTTCCTCTACCCCTACGGCGTCGCGGCGGACTCGTCGGGCAACGTGTATGTGGCGGACACTGCGAACCACCGCATCCAGAAGTTCGACTCACAGGGGAGCTTCATCACGAAGTGGGGCTCCTATGGCAGCGGGGATGGGCAATTCAACTATCCAGCGGGCCTCGCGGTGGACTCGTCGGGCAACGTGTACGTGGCGGACAGTGGGAACAGCCGCATCCAGAAGTTCGACTCACAGGGGAACCTCATTACCAAGTGGGGCTCCTGGGGCAGCGGGGATGAGCAGTTCAACGATCCAATGGGCGTCGCGGTGGACTCGTCGGGCAACGTGTACGTGGCAGACCAGTATAACGAGCGCATCCAGAAGTTCGACTCACAGGGGGACCTCATCACCAAGTGGGGCTCTCTTGGCGCCGAGGATGGGCAGTTCGACCATCCACGGGGCGTCGCGGTCGCGCCATCGGGTCACGTGTACGTCGCGGACACGGAGAACAGCCGCATCCAGAGGTTCGTGCCGGTGTACCAGTAAGGACCCACCTCACCGGGGAGGCCATCCTCGCAGGCACGCGGAAGCGCCGCCTCGCTCAATGACAGCGGACACGGGTGAGCGACATGGCGAGAGCGGTTCCCGCGAGTGAGAAGCTCACGATGGCGCAGATCGGCGTCGGGGGGATGGGGAACGCGCACCTCGAGTGGTATGCGGCGTGCGAGGATGTGGACATCGTCGCGATCTGCGACGTGGACGACGCGCACATCGCCACGACGCTGGCCAACCTCGAGCGGCTCCGCCCGGGCGCGAAGGTGGACACGTACCGAGACTTCCGCCACGTACTCGACCGTCCGGACATCGATGTCGTCTCCTGCGCGACCCCCGACCATTGGCACGCCATCATCGCCATCATGGCCTTCGCAGCGGGCAAGGACGTCTACGGCGAGAAGCCCCTCAGCCACACACTCGAAGAGAGCTACGCCATGGTCGAGGCGCAGCGGAGGACGGGCCGCGTCTTCCAGCTTGGCACGCAGATCCATGCGGGAGACAACTACCACCGCGCGGCCGAGCTGATCCGTTCGGGCGTCCTCGGGCCGATCCACGAGGTCAACCTCTGGATGAACGGCGGCAGCCCCGGCTGCGGCTTCCCAGCCGAGGAGGACCCGCCTGCCACGTTGGACTGGGACCTTTGGCTCGGCCCCGCGCCGAAGGTGCCCTACAACCCCGCGAAGTGCCATGGTACCTTCCGCTACTTCTGGGACTATTCGGGCGGCGTGTACGCGGACTTCTGGTGCCACATCGCCGACATCGCCTACTGGGCGCTGGACCTTCGCGCCGCGCCGCGCACCATCGCCGCCCGCGGCGAGACGCCAGGGGACGGGATCGCCGATACGCCGGCGTGGATCGATGTGGACTACGAGTTCGACGACCTGCGGCTCACCTGGACGAGCAGGACTCCCGACCTGCCAGGCGCCGCAGGCAAGGTCATCGGCGCGCAGTTTGTCGGCGAGAACGGCACCATGGTCGTGGACTACGGCACACGGGTCCTGTTCCTCGATGGTGAGGAGTTGACCGATCTGCCCGACGTACCACAGAGCCTGCCGCGCTCGCCCGGCCATGTGCGCAACTTCCTGGACTGCGTCAAGACGCGCGAGCAGCCAGAGAGCAACCTTGAGTGTGTCCATAGGATGACGCTCCCGATGCACCTTGGCTGCGCTTCGTTCCGCGTCGGTCGGGAGCTCACGTGGGACGGCCAGAACCGTTGCTTCGTTGGCGACGACGAAGCAACGCGCCTGCTGTCGAAGAGCTACCGCGCCCCATGGTCGCTGCCCACCGTGTGACCATTCCCCGTATGTCCAGGCATGGAGGTACGTGATGTCCCGCTGCACCTGGCTGTTGCCCGTGCTCGTGCAGAGCGCCGCGTTGGCGCTGTCGCCGCAGGAAAGGGCCGAGGGGTTCGCATCGCTGTTCGGCGCGAGGGACCTGACGGGGTGGATCGTTGCGGGTGCGCCCGAGGGCTGGAGCGCGGCGAATGGGACGATCCACAGCGATGGCGGCAAGGGCGGCGCCCTTCTCCAGACGGAGCAGGAGTTCGGCAACTTCATCCTGCGGCTGGAGTGGTACCTCTCGAGGACGGGCAACAGTGGGGTCTTCCTTCGCGGGGCGAACGGTGGTGGAGGGTATGAGATACAGCTTCTCGCGCCATGGACGCCGCATCGCGATGACCTGCACTGCACGGGATCCCTATACGGCTACGCGCCCGTCGATCCTCGTCCGGACGAGACCACCCAGCGCTGGCGAGACATGGAGATCGTCTGCATGGGCGAGAGGGTGACCATCTCGGTCGACGGGCGGATCTGCTGCCAGGCGGACCTCAACCTCATACCGGAGCTGAAGAGCGCGCCGACGCGAGGTCGGATCGGCCTGCAGGACTCACACACCGGGCCGGGCGAGTTCGTTGAGTTCCGCAACATACGGGTCAAGGACCTGGACCGCGATCCCCTGTATGTCATGGGCGGCCTATGGTCCTCCGATCCCGCGAAGCGCGCCGAGGCGATGCCGAGGGTGGTCGCCCTGGGCGCGGCCACGGTCCCGCTTCTCCTGGACACCATTGGCCAGGAGTCGCCGCAGTCGACGCCCGTCGCCCGGCGCACGCTGGAGCAGCTTGTGGCCCACGCGTCACGGCCCGGGGCGGGACAGGAGCGCGACGCGGTCGCCGCCGCCCTCTCGGACGGTCTCGCCAAGGGCGAGGACGGGTCGCGGGCCGCGGCCGCACGCCTGCTCGCATGGCTGGCCGACGCCCCCGGGGCCATCCACGCGCTACGTCAGGCCCTCCATGACCCCGCGACGCGATCGGCAGCGCTCGCGGCGCTGACCATTGCGCCCGTTCCGGCCGCAGGGGACGCTCTCGTCGCGGAGCTATCGGACTCACCCTCCGTGGACCTCATCGACGCGGTTGGCGAGCGTCGCGAGGCCGGAGCCGTTGGCCCCCTCCTGCCCGTCGCTGCCGCCGGCCCGTCCGAACGCCGAGCCGCGGCGGCGAGAGTCCTCGGGTACCTGGGCGACGCCCGAGCGGCGCGGGTGCTAAGCGAGGGCGCACGGTCGCCCGATGGGGCCGTGCGCTCGGCATCGGTGCGCGCTCTGCTCGACCTGGCGGCTGCTCAGCGGGAGCGCGACCCGATGCTCGCCCGCGAGCTGGCGGCCCGTGCGCTGCAGTACGCGGGTCCCGCTGCGGCGCAGGTGCAGGCCATGGCCGAGCGGATCCTGCGGTAGCGGTTAGCGGCCACGCGTCAGTGTGATCACCGTACCTTCGGGGATCCGGTTGGTCGGCCCGATGCTCGCGTCCTTCGCCCAACCGAGCGGGATCCGCCGCGCCGGGTCGTCTGTGATGCCGCCGATCCTCACCTCGACCCGACCATCCGGCGCCGATGGGCCGTTGGCGTGGAAGCGGAGAATGTTGCCGTCGACCTCGCTACCCTCCAGCGCAGTGCAGCTCGCCGGGTCGATGCGCTGGTCGAAGACGATCTCGGCGCGCCCATGGGAGTCGAGCGAGGCCGAGTACACGCGCGGTGGCTCGAAGTAGACCTCCCATCGGACCGAGAACTCGTAGTAGGTCGTGGACGCCAGCCCCATGTCACGGGCGACATCGTCGAGCCCACGCATCCACTCCGGATCGCGACGCCAGGGCAGCGTGGACCCCACATCCGCCTGTACGCCGATGGGCAAGTCCGGATCGGCGGAACGAGCCGCGTCCATGTAGGGCTCGTACCCACGGATGTAGTCCGGCCCATAGTCGCGGTTGCCCCAGTCGGGGTAGTGGGACTGGAGGTAGTGGATGTCCGGTCGCAACTCGGCCACCAACCGCGCCGGGTCCTGCGCCTCGTTCTCACGCATCAGCGGCAGGGCATCCGCGCGCGAGTGGGCGATGGTCCACGAGGCGAAGCGAAGCCCCGGGTGATCGCGCCGCACGCCTCCAGGCCCATCGAGCAGCTCGCGCAGGAAGTGGACGATCGAGTTCACCCGGAACTCCACATAGTCACCGTAGAGGTCGGCATTCGACTGGTAGTAGCTCGGGCTCGTCTCGTCGGAGAAGTCCGGGAAGTCCTTCCGTCCGGTAGCTCGCCCGAACGCCGCGACGAACCCAGGGCTCACATCCCCGAACATGACCTGTCCATAGCCCGTGATGTCTCGGAGCGTCGGGTAGTGCACCTCATGGAACAGGACGCCGTCGAAGTCGTTCTCCGCGAGGATCCGCGCAAGGTGGGCTTTCCACCACGCAAGGTAGTCCTCATGGACGTAGGAGAAGAACCGATAGCCGCCGAGCGCATCGCTCGTGAAGCGCATGCGCCAACGATCCCGCTCAGGGGGGAACAGCTCGTCCGGCATGTAGACCCCGGATGGGAAGAACGTGGCCCAGATGCTCACCCCGCGGGCATGGGCCGCCTGGACGATGCAGGGCGGCTGCGGATCGCGGCCGGTACAGATCAGGTGGATGGTATCGTAGCCGTTGGCCACCACCTCGGAGACGATGCTTGCCGCAGAGCGGTCCTTGAAGTACGCGAAGCCCGGCTCGACCTGCACGGCGCGCTCCGGCCGCATCCGGGCACGTGGGTAGTGGCGGATGGGCGTCTCCGAGGCCAACGCCGCCGAGCACTCGACCAGCATCCGTGTCACGTGGAGCCCCGCGAACCAGGGGTCGCCGCTGCCGTCAGCCGTCGTGCCGTCCGCCAGGTTGACATCGGAGAACCATTGCCCGTCGTCCGCGCGCACGAAGTGGCGGAATGTGTGGTGCGCCACCCGCGAGAAGAGGCGGAGATACCGCTCCTCCCTGGTCAGGCGGTACATGCGGGCGAGCATGTTGAGCACTTCGGTCGACGTCCACCAGCGCACGTTCACTCGGTCGGCCGTCTCGCCGACCAGCGGCCCCCACGTGTACGTCCGGCCGTCCGGCCCAATCCCTCCCGAGATGACCGCCTCGGCGACTCGCTCCAACCACGGCAGGTACCGCCTCGGGTCCTCTCCGAGAGCGTCGAGGGCATCGAGCACGTACCACACCAACTCCGCATTGTGGCCGTAGAGTGTCTGCTGGGTCGGGTTGTCGCCGGACGTCGTGCCATGCCAGTCGCGCGTGTAGGCCATGTAGGCGTTGCCGGACTCGGGCACGATGGCGTGCGCCATCAGGATGTCGCACAGCTCCCGCAACCGGGCGCGGACGAGGTCCGACGGCGCTACCGTCTGCAGCCGCGCGAGTGCGAGCGCGACGTGCATGTTGGTGCCGAGCTGCTTCGTGGCGTTCTCGGGATCCTCGATCGGGCGATCCGTCCGCTCCACATAGCCACCGGACTCCGCATCATGGGCCCGCGCATCCATCAGCCCAAACGTCTCGAGTGCCAGCCGCCGCGCCCGGCTGTCCGAGATCCGACTCGAGAGGTCCGCCATCACGTAGACCACGTAGGCGTAGAAGACGGTCTGTTTCTTCGCGTCCAGGACGCTACGACCATCGTAGGTGGTGGCGGCATACCAGCCACCATCGGCAGGATCGCGGTAGCCGGAGAGCAGGTCCCGGAACAAGGTGTCGTACCGCTCGCGGATGCCGGTGCGCTCGGCATCATCGTCGGTGCGCTCGATGGCGACCCCGTGCACGTAGAGCAATCGGAGGAGCCGGATGATCGGGTAGCCGTATTCCGCGGCCCACGAAGGGGCATCGTTCCGCGAGAGGCACTCCGGCGACGTCCAATAGGGCAGTACCTGGGTGTCCAGGTGGCGCTGCAACGCCTGCGAATAGGCAGAGGGATCGTCCGTGGAAGGCAGCAGCGCGCCCGCGCCATGCGCGCTGCCCGCAAGACCGCTTACGGATGCCAACGACACAACAAGAGCCAGAACCGACCGCACAGGACCTGTCCCCCGATTCGCCGCGCCCCATGGCGCGGAACGGCTACGGCCGACAGCGATCATGCGGACGACCTACTGCGGTATTCGGGGCCGAGGGGTCGGCCGCCTATCTGCCCCGCTTCCGGGGAAGACGCACGTAGGCTCGGCTAGCGCCGGCACGGCTCGCTGGGCAGCGAGCCCTCGCCGCACTCGTTGCGGTAGCTGGCGCCGGGGCAGGGCGTCATCGGCGGGCTGCCCACGCGAGCAGTCGTGTACTCGGCGCTGCAGGCGACGACCTGTCCCTCCGAGTTCACGAACCGCGCCTCCCCTTCACGCACCGCAACCTGGGTCTGCAGGCCGTCGGTTACCAGGCACAATTGCGCCCCTTGCATGACCGCGGTGCCTGAGGGCGTGTCTATGGCGCAGACGGAGGTCGCGGGGACGAGCGCCTGGAGGCCGCCCTGGCGCAGGGATAGGCACACCGGACGGCCGCTGCCATCGGGGCCGGCGGCGACATGGACGATCGTGTCGGGCTGAAGTCGAAGGCAGGACCCGTCGTCGAGTCTCAGCCGCGCGAGGCCGTTGCTCGCGGTGATGAGAAGGTCGCCCACGCGCGTGCGTCGGCCCTCAACGCCACCCAGCACCTCGGAGCCTCGGACGATGACCGCGCCACCCGAGGCCATGACCACGGTGCCCAGCCCTCCTTCATCCTGATCCCGATGTGGCCCTGTGAACACAGCAATCACAGCGAGGATAACGGTCGCGATCGCTACGGCCGAGGCGTACAGATGCCAGACGGGCCCTCGAGCGGCGGCCTTTGGCCGGAGCACGGCCTCGGTCACCCGGTACGCGAGATCGGCTGGCGGTTCAGCCCAGCCGAACGCTTCGGCCAACCGCTCTTCCTGCACCTGGAGACCATCGGCATACGCCGCGCACGCCGGGCAGAGGGATACGTGTTCCCGCACCGGGCCGCTCAGCACGGCGACCTCGTCTTGCACCTGAGCCAGTTCTCGGCGGGCATCTCTGCAGGTCATGGCAGCGTCACCTCCCTACTCCGGGCTCCACAAGTGCCGGAGCCGTTTGCGTAGCATGTTCTTAGCCCGATGCACACGCATGGAGGCCGCGTTCGGCTCCACCCCCAGTGCCTCCGCAATCTCCGCGTAGCTCAGGCCCTCCTGGTAGCGCATGATGACGGGGACCCGGTAGCTCGCCGGCAGGTCTGCCACCGCCCGACGAATGTCCAGATGCGCCTCGGCGTCCGGAGTCTCATTCCCGGCCGTCGGGTCGGTGGCAGGCCACTCCCCCTCCATGAGCGTCTCCAAGGACTGTGGGCGCCGACGGAGCCACCGCCGAAGCGTCCGACATCGGTTCGCCGCGATGCCGAGGAGCCACGGAATCGCGCTCCCCGTACCGCCGAACCGGCGCGCGTATCGGAAGGCCTCGATGAAGGTCTCTTGCGTCACATCCTCCGCATCGTCGGGGTCCGCTACCGCGGTCCTGGCAAACCGGTACACCCGAGCTGTGTGGCGCGCTACGAGCTCGGCGAACGCGTCCGCGTCGCCTTCACACGTCCGGCGCAGCAGCTCCGCGTCGCTGCGCTCTGCCATACCGCCTCCGGGAGCGTTCCTGTCGTTAGGTTCTTCGCGCTATGCGTTCGGTTCCTCACGTATTCCTTCATGGCGCCCAGGTCGGCTATCCTCTGGGCCGACGGGACTCGGTCCGGCCGCAGGATTCCGTCGCGAACCTGTGAACTATGGCCTGTCGGGCCGGAATGCCATGCTAGGGAACCTCGTTTGCTGGGACACGTCCTACTCTTGGACCTCGGGTGCTCGTGGTTCCGCCGGCTGGGCTGGCACGGAGGTGCTCCGGGCGAGTCGGGCGGGCCGCCATCCGGGGGGCGGCGGCATCCGGGGCGTCCGGTGGCGCCGGATGATGAAGAGCAGCTTGTCGAGCGGAGCAAGCGCGGCGACAAGGAAGCATTCGCCGAGTTGGCCCGACGGCATGAAGGGCGGATCTACGGCGTCGTCTACCAGTATGTGAAGAATGAAGAGGATGCTCTCGATGTCACGCGTGACGTGCTGCTCAAGGCGCTCACGTCGGTAAGTCGCTTCCGCGGGGCCTCGCGGTTCTCGAGTTGGCTCTGTCGGATCGCGATCAACAAGAGCATCGACTTCATGCGGCGACGCAAGAACATCCGCATCGAACCGCTGGACGAGCCGCTGAAGACGGACTCGGGGGAGCTGGCTCGGGAGTTTGCCGACGAGTCGCTCTCCCCGCACGAGCAGGTCGAGAACGCGGAGCTGGGTGAAAGGATCCACTCGGCCATCGCCGAGCTTTCACCGAAGCTCCGAACAGTGGTGATATTGCGCGAGGTTGAGGGCATGTCGATCGAGGAGATCGCCGAGACGCTTCGGGTGTCGTCCGGCACCGTGAAGTCGCGGATCTTCCGGGCCCGTGAGCGTCTGCGGGAGCTGCTCTCTCCCTACGTGGAGGCGTAGAACGATGACGTGCAGACAGGCGAGATGCCTGATCTACGAGCTCGAGGATGCCACGCTGGCGCCGGCGGAGATCGCCGACGTTCGCGCGCATGTGGCCGCATGTGGGCCGTGCGCGCGGGATCTGCGACAGTGGGAGCGGATCCGCGAGGGGTTCGCCGCCGTGTCCCGGCCGACGCTTCCCCGCTCGGTGGTCCCGGCGGTGATGCAGGAGGCCGCGAAGCCGCGTCGGTTCGGCTATGGCTTCACGCTCCATCCCGTGTTCCGCGCGGCGGTCGTGGTGGGTGCGCTGGCGCTGCTCGCCGGCACCGGCCTATGGATGCTGCCGCGAGGCGGTGATCACAGTGGCGTGGAGATCCCGCCCCCCCTCGGGGGTCCCTCCGTCCGTCAGCTCGAGCGTGACAAAGAGCTGAAGGTGGCCATGCTGGGCCGTGAGCATGCCCTGTTTGCCCGGGGAGGCACGGCGCTCGATCGTACGCTGTGGACCGCCGCGGCCGCCGAGGCTAACGTCGAGCTGCTCAAGGCTGGCGCTGCGCCCACTTCGGGTCGTCGGTAGGCGCTGGGGAGGGGCACGCGAGCTCCATGCGATTCCGTGCGGCGCGGTCGGCAGTCTGGGGGGGTCTCCTTCTCGCCATTGCGACGACGCCGACCTGGGCGCAGGCTCGATCGCCGCTGGATGTGTTGCGCGAGGCTCTCCGATCCGGGGCGCTGGGTCCCGCCACGGTTCTCAGCTACACGGCTACTTGCGAGGCAGAGACGCACGACCCGTTCAGCTCGGTCACGGGCGTGACGGGCCGGACGCGATATGTCGAGCGCGTGGACGGCCCTCGCCAACGCCGCCGGATCGACTATCAAGCGCCGGGACAACTCCTCAACATCGTGGTCCTGGAGGACCCGACCAGCATCTACCAGTGGGACACGCAGCGCGGTATCGCGATCCGCCAGGACAACAATGCGTGCGCGATGCTGCCGTCCATCGAGCGGGACCGGCTGGCCATCCTCAGCGAGAACTACACGGCCTCGATAGTCGGGAAGAGCACGGTGGCCGGGCGTCCGTGCCTCATCGTCGAGGTCATGCCCGTCCGCCAGGGTAATCCCTGGCGGCGGATCTATGTGGATCGCGACAAGCTGCTCCCCCTCCGCACCGAGAATGCCAACGGCGCCGGGTTCTTGACCCACTCGATGGCCGTCGTGGACATCAGCTACTCGATCCCCGGCGACCCGGGGATGTTCCAGCTCCCGCCCGGCACCATCGTCCGGGATGACCCGGTGGAGCGGAGCGTGGCGTTGCCGATGAACCGGCTCGAAGAGAAGGCGGGGTTCGCGCCGATCGCGCCTGGCTACGTCCCGGCGGGGTACCGCTTCGCGGGAGGGCAAGTCATCCGTGCGGGCGACAGCACTGTCATCCACCTGATGTACTTCGACGGGATGAGCACCGTTTCGCTCTTCGAAGAGCTCGTGGCGCCTGGCGCGCGCGGGGGAGGGCAGGACTGGATGCCGGGCGAAGTGGGTGCGAGCGGCCTGAGCTGGGTAGCGCCCGGCGGGGCCGTGGCGTTCACGCTCATCGGTGACGTATTGCCGCAGGAACTCGAGAAGGTGAAGGGCTCCCTGCGCTGAGGGAGGAGCCATGGCCAAAAGCTGCATCTTCTGCCGGATCGCTGCGGGTGAGTTCGGCACGGCTTTCATACACGAGGACGACGTGTGCGTCGCCTTCCACGACCTCAAGCCGCAGGCCCCCACGCACGTCCTTCTCATCCCCCGGCGGCACATCGACAGCATCGTCGCCACGTCGCCATCCGACCAGGCGATGCTGGGGCATCTTCTTTCGGTCGCGACCCGCGTGGCCGAACAACTTGGCGTCGGCGAGAGAGGGTTCCGACTCGTCATCAACTCCGGACCGGACGGCGGACAGTCGGTGGACCACCTCCACGTCCACATCCTCGGCGGTCGCGCCATGGCCTGGCCGCCCGGCTAGACGACCTCCCACGGACGGACCGCTGACCCACGATGATGCTGCGCGCCGTCCAGCGAACACGGCAAGAGCGCCGAGGGAGGGCCGCGGTACTGGCCTCTGTGGTTCCCAAGCCTCCGGGCAGCATGGTGACAGCTCCCGCGATGGTGGCAAATGCGTGGATTGCCGTGACCTCAGGCAATGGCGCTGGGGCTCCCCCCTGGGGTGTCGAGGCGTCCTGCACCGGCTGTCACGCGAACCGCTGGATCGTCGCGACTCCGAGATCCACTGTGTCGAAGTTCGCCACGGTCATCTCGGGGTCTGGAACCCTGGCCCCGAACTCCTCCTCGATGAACACCGCCAATTCGACTAGCGCGAAGCTGTCGATGATCCCACTCGAGATCAGCGGCTGGTCTGGTGACCCGACCTGGGCAGGGTCTTGCGCGAGGTGGTCACGAATGAACGCCAAGACTCTCGGGGTCATCTCGTCCAATGAAGCATCCTCCACGTCAGACTAGCGGCCGTCGGCATCCAGGGCAGAGACGTCGCCCACGGGGAGCCCTAGGAATTCCGCGCGCGCAACTCGCCGCATGATCTTCCCGCTCCGAGTCCGCGGTAGGGTGTCCACAGCTACAACCTCACGGGGGGTGGCATAGGATCCCACCTGGCGCCGTACCAGCGTCTTCAGGTCCCGAGTGAGTTCCCGACTTACCTCGTGGCCGGGAGCGAGGACGACTTCTACTGCGACGACCTCGCCCGCGCCTTCATCGGGGATCCCGAACGCCGCCGCCTCAACTACGGCCTCGTGTGTGAGCACAGAGCTCTCCACCTCAAAGGGCCCCACAAGGTGGCCTGAGGTGTTGATGACATCGTCATCTCGGCCGATAAACCAGAAGTAGCCGTCTTCGTCGGTGTAGGCCCTGTCGCCGGTGAGATACCACCCGTTCCTGAACTTGGCCGCATACTGCTCGGGTTTGCCCCAGTATTCGCGGAACATTGAGGGCCACGGCGGCTTCAGCGCCAGAACCCCCTCCTGCTTCGGACCGACAGGCACTTTGGACACAGGGTCGAGAATGGCTGCCGTCACGCCCGCGAAAGGACGCCCCATGCTGCCGGGGCGCACCTCCATGAACGGGTAGTTCGCGATCTGGATGCACCCCGTCTCCGTCTGCCACCATGTGTCCCGCACCACGTGGTGGTACGCCTCCTGTGCCCAGCGGATGACCTCGGGATTCAGGGGCTCACCAACGCAGCAGACGTGGCGTAGCGTGGTAAGGTCATACGGCTCCACGGCGGCGGTGCCATCACGCATGAGCATCCGGAGAGCCGTCGGCGACGTGTACCAGACCGTGACGCGTCCCGACTGGAGAATCTCGTACCACACGGCGGAACTGAAGCCGCCGCTGTAGGCGATCTGGGTGATGCCGAGGGCCCAGGGACCGAAGATCCCGTAGGATGTCCCTGTGACCCAGCCTGGGTCGGCAGTGCACCAGTACTGGTCTTGGCGTTTCAGGTCCAGTACGACCTCCGCCGTCAGCGCGTGGCCGACCAGGGCCTCGTGGACGTGCAGGACCCCTTTGGGCTTGCCGGTCGTCCCGCTGCTGTAGTGTAACAGCATCGGGTCCTCGGGGCTTGTGGACTCGGGGGCCCGTTCGGTGCTCGCGGCGTCGAGCATCTGGGCGAAATCGCGTTCGCGCGGGCCCAGATCGATATCGTTGGCGCCCAGAACCAGTATGTGCTCTACACAGGGCAGGTCCTGCAGCGCGGCGCGCACTTTGCCGATGTAAGGAGCGCTCGTCACGAACACGCAGGCTCCACTGTCGGCAGCGCGGTCTGCGATGGCTTCCGTGCCGAATGCAGAGAAGAGCGGTTGGGCGATGGCGCCCACGCGGACGGTACCGAGGATGGAGAAGTACAACTCGGGTCTGGGATCGAGCAAGACGCAGACGCGGTCACCTCTGCGCACATTCAGCGAGTCCAGGACGGCGGCGAAGCGGCTGACGCCTTCATAGAGCCGACCGAACCTGACCTCGACGCCCGCGTTGTCATGGGACCGTGCAATCAAGGCTACTCGGTCGGCGTCCGCCTCGCAGTGGCGGTCCACGACAGCCGCACAGGCGTTGAATACCTCCCCCGAGAGGCCCACCATGGACCTGCCGCGCTCCCAGCCGTACTGTCGGAGATGCTCATACGACGGACCCATTCGCTCGCGCTTCCCCTCATGGTCGGGTGGTCCGATGAGGATTGTACCATCTACGCTTCCCAGGATGAGGCGCACGATCCCACGAACAGCGGGGTCTGGTCCCTAGCCACAGACCGCGTCTGCGCATCTGCAACAACTGCCGTTCGGGCGTGTCTGGACCTCGCGGGGCCGACCCGTCTAGGGGGTAACCATGCTACCTCGGGACTTGGCCCATGGCCGGCTGGTCGTGGTGTGCCTTCTCGCATCCTCCACTCTCTGCGCAGCAGACGACGCCTCGCTGGCGCAGCGCCTGCTGCAGTCTGAGAACAGACTGTCCTCAGTGTGCACCGTACGCATCCTCGACAGGGATGACCGCGGGGCTATCGAATACGCCGCCGCCTATCGCAACCCTGTCTTCTCCGATCGCGTCGACCCCGCGACGGTGAAGGCGCCGGAGCGGGTGATCGACCTTACGGCTCTAGCCTTCGGCGGCGTGCTGGATGCGGTGGGCCTTTGCGACCGAGTGGGCGATACCCCGCTCACGGAAGACGAGCTGACCCATGGCTGCGCCTGGCGCCCCATGGTCGACTACCTCGCCGAGTGGAACTGGGATGCCTCCGAGGCGCTGGTGGTCGCGGGCAGCGCGATTGCTAAGGAGAGCTTCGGCAACGAGGACCTGGGCGTTCCGCTGGTGCAGCCGGCTGTAGCCTACGTCCACGGTGCCGAGCTGTGGGTGAGGGTCGAGTTCGAGCCCGCGGTCTCGTGGGCAACGGTCGATGACGAAGACGGTGATGGATACCACGAGTTCTACGGCCGCATGGTTCTGGGCGCCCACGGCGACGAGGTGCTCGCGCAGCTCCGGACCGACTACCTTGGGCGCGCGCTCACCCCGGCGGAACGGGAGGACCGATTCTTCGAGCTGGCGTCCGCCTGGTACCCCAGCCGGCGCACCGTTGTGCTCGAGCCGGAGCTGACGCGCCCCTGGCCGAACGCAGAGACCGAGCCGGAAGTGCGCGATGCTCTGGGCGGCGATGTCTTCGGGAACGCGCTCGCGATCCTCAAGAGTAACCCGCACGGCACGCCCATCTACAACGTGTTCTTCGCCGCGCCCGCGGCCCGAGGTCTTGGAGCGGGTGTGGGGCTTGCGCCGTTCCGGGCCGATGCGCAGGCTCCGTCGTACGTGTTCCACGTTGCGCCCACGGACGCACCCGACGACGAGGCTGCACGGTGGGGTGGGTCCTACGAGTCCTGGGCGGCGAGCCTCGCGCCGTTTCGGGCCGATGTGCAGGCATTGCTCAGCAGTCAGCCCGAGGCCGTGAAGGGCCTGGTCGGGCGCGAAGGATGGCTGTGCTTCAGAGGTGACCTGGAGTATCTAGTGGCCGGCGACCTGCGCCGCCAGGAGAACGAGCGAGACCCCTACCCCGCCATCGTCGACTTCGCAAACCAGCTCTCGGCACGGGGCATCGCCTTGCTCGTTGCCTTCATCCCGACGAAGACGGAGGTCTACCCGGAGGGGGTGTCGGCGAATGATCCGACGGAGGAGGACCGCTACGTCCAGCCCTACTGCCGGAAGCTGATCGCTGAACTGCGTACGGCGGGTGTGGACGTGGTCGACCTCCTTACCACGTTCGTCGCCGAGCGCAGGGGGCCCGAGTTGCTCTACCAGAAGCAGGACACCCACTGGGCGAACCGTGGCGTTCGCCTGGCGGCCGACGCCATCGCCGAGCGAGTCCGCCAGTTGCCGCAGTACGGCGCGCTGTCACCAAGGCCTGAAGCCTTCACGACGAAGGCTGTCTCCTTCGACCGCCTCGGCGACATCGTGCCCCTCCTGCCGGCCGCGGCGCAGCCGGGGTACGAGCCGGCCACCCTATCGGCTGAGAAGGTTCTCTCACCTGACGGGTCCCTGTATGTCGATGACCCGAACAGCCCCGTCGTCATGCTGGGCGATAGCTTCACCGGGGTCTTCGAGCTGGAGGACTGCAAACATGCTGGGCTCTCCGCCCACCTCGCCAGAGGCATCGGCGTGCCGATCGACCTCATCATGGCTCAGGGGAGCGGCCCGACCATTCGCGGCCGACTGGCCCGGCGTGGAGCGGACGCCATCAACGCGAAGAGGATCGTCATCTGGACCGTAGCCTCGCGCGACCTCTACAACTACTGGTCGCCATGGAAAACAGTGGAGCTCCCCTAGCCGATGGTCTTCTCATCGCATCTGTTCGTGTTCTACTTCCTACCGGTGGCCCTGGCCCTGTACTACGTGTGCCCGATGCGCGGGCGCCAGCTCCTCCTGGTGCTTCTGAGCTATGTGTTCTACGGGTGGGCGAACCCGTGGTTCGTGTTCCTGATGTTGTTCTCCACGTTGCTGAACTACGGCAGCGGCCAGTGGATCAGCGGGCGCTGGCGTATGCCGTACCTGGGGCGGGGAGAGCCGGCGGGCCGGGGACTACCTCCAGTGGCTCAGCGGAAGACGGCCCTGGTCATCTGCGTCGTCCTCAACCTTGCGCTCTTGGGCTTCTTCAAGTACCTGGGCTTCGTGCAGGCGAACATCAACTACGTGCTGGAGCTGTTCGGGCGCACGCCCGCAGAGGTCTACAAGGTGGCGCTGCCGGCAGGCATCTCGTTCTATACGTTCAAGGCCATGAGCTACTCCCTAGACGTGTACCAGGGCGTGGCCAGGCCAGCGAGGGGTCCGCTCGGTTTTGCCTGCTACGTCGCGCTGTTCCCGCAGCTTGTCGCGGGCCCGATCGGTCGGTACCGCGACCTCGCGGAGCAGCTTGGACAGCGGTCCCATACGCTCGAGAAGTTCGGCTGCGGCGTGTTCTTCTTCGCCCTCGGGATGGTGAAGAAGGTCCTGCTCGCGGACCCCATGGGCCAAGTCGCCGACACCGCCTTCGGGGCCGGTCTCCTGCCGTGGTACGATGCGTGGGCCGGTGCCACCGCGTACGCATTCCAGATCTACTTCGACTTCTCCGGGTACTCCGACATGGCCACCGGGCTGGGGCTGATGCTCGGCTTCGAGTTCAAGCGCAACTTCAACCTGCCGTACCTCTCCCAGAGCATCACGGAGTTCTGGCGTCGGTGGCACATCTCGCTCTCGAACTGGCTCCAGGACTTCGTGTTCATGCCGCTCACGCGCAGGCTCATGCACACCAAGCTGCGCGGGAAGGGCCATGCGATCCCCTGGATCGGCTACCTGGCGATCTTCCTCCTGTGCGGCCTCTGGCACGGCGCCGCCTGGACTTTCGTTGTGTGGGGCGCGCTACACGGCGTCGCGATCTGCCTCGAGCGCCTCAACGGCAGGAAGCCCATCTACTCCGGACTGCCGCAAACGGGTCGAGTGCTGGCCACGTTCGTCGTGGTGCTCTTCACATGGGTGTTCTTCCGCGCAACGACCTTCCACGGAGCGATGGCTTACATCGGCTCGATGCTGGGACTGGTGACGCCGTCATCGTCCGCCGGTCTCGTGCCGGGGCTGATCTACCAGCCGCAGTACATCCTGGTCGCTGCGATCTGCGTGCTGGTTCACGTGTTCCGTCTCGATACCTGGGACCTGGCGCAGGAGTTGTGCCCCAGGAAGGTTGCCTTCGCCGGTTTGGGACTGGCTCTCTCGGTCGCGATGCTGTTCTGCCAGAGCTACAACCCGTTCCTCTACTTCCGGTTCTGAAGGAGTCGCTCGCGCGATGACCGACAAGAGGCGAGACGACCGAGAAGAGATGCCCGACATTCCCGTCGGTCGGGTCACTGCGGGCCGAGGATGGCAGATCGGCATCGTGGCATTGTTCCTCGCGATCATCGTCTCAGCGCCCCTCTCGCAGATAGCCATCGAGAGACTTCGGCGCGAGCCCGTTCAGGAGCTTGATGTCTTCGGTCAGCCCCTCACCCATGAGGCTCTCTCTGAGTATGAGCGAGCCCTCGAGCGCAACTCGAAGCTGGCGGCCGGTGTGCGGCGCGAGATGCAGTGGCTCATGTTGGGCTCCCTCAAGAGCGGCAATGAGAAGTGCGTCGTAGGGGTGGACGGCTCCCTGTTCTTCCGGCCGAGCTTGGCGGCGGTGACCGGCCCCGGGGACGGAGTGGGCGAGGATGGTGACGGCCGCCCGCTGCCGGCCATCCTCCGCTTCCGCGACTCCCTCGCAGCCCAGGGCGTGCGGCTCAAGCTCCTCGTCGTCCCGGGGAAGGAGACCATCTACCCGGAGTGGCTCTCCGCGCGCTACCGCGCCGCAGACGGCCCGCCGCGCAATGTGGGCGTGGGCAGCCTCCTCCAGGAGCTAGCCGACCAGGGCGTCGAGGTGCTCGATGCCGCCCCCATCCTCTGGGAGGCCAAGGGTGCGTCAGACCTCTACCTGAGACAGGACACGCACTGGTCACCGGAGGGGCTCGATGTGATTGCTGATGCCCTGGCGGAGAGGCTGGCGGACCTCGTCGGGGAGAGCCGGCCGTTCGTCGCACAGCCCACGACCATCACGAACCACGGGGATCTCTTCGATATGTTGGACCTCCCGCCGCGACAGGGCCTTCTGGTCTCTGAGGCGGTCACCGTGAGCCGCGTCGCCAACCGGGCGACGGGTGACCCGATCGAGACGGACCCCTCGTCGCCGATTGCCCTGCTGGGCGACAGCTTCGCCAACGTCTACTCGCTGGCGTCCATGAACTGGGGGGACCATGCAGGGCTGGGCGAGCAACTCGCCCTCAGGTTGGGCAGGTCCGTCGACGTCATCGCCCACAACGACGGCGGCGTGAACACATCACGGGCCACACTCTGCCGGCGCGCAAAGCCCCTGGCGGGCAAGCGCGTCGTCGTCTGGGAGTTCGCGGAGCGCGAGCTCACATCTGGCAGCGAGTGGAAGGTCATGGAGGTAACACGATGAGGGACCGATGCGCGATTGAGAGGTGGCCACTCGGCGCGGCCGGCGGCCTGCTGGTTCTGGCGCTGGTGGTGGGGCTGGCCGGCTGCAAGGGCAAGGAAGACGAACCTGAGGCGTACGCTGCGGTCGGCGCGCGCACACCGGCAGCGCAAGCGAGTGCCGGACGAACCGGTGCAGCGCATGGAGTTCCGGCGGCCCCCGTGGGCGCACCGTCCGCGACGCCCGCCATTGCGAAGGACACTCAGGGCCAACAGGAGAGCGCGGCCGAAGCCGCCGGCTCGGGGCGCTCGGCCCCTGGGCCGACGCCTGAGGAACAGTCGGCGGCAGGCGAGCCCCCCACGGAGGCGGTCACTGGGCAAAGCGCCAAGGCGCCTGCCGAGACGCCCAAGGGCGCCGAGCCGAAGGACGAAGACAAGAGCGCTCTGGTTGTTCGGGGCACGGTGGAGATCGTCTCCCATGTGCCGGAGCCGGGGACGGCCCCCTATACCGAGTGCGTCACGTTCATCAAGTTCCGGGTCGATGCGGTCGTCGTCGGACAGAATGACGAGAGGGAACTGCTCGCGGTGTTCTGGGGCATGAAGGACAACAAGCTAGAGCCGGCGGCTCGGTACAAGAAGGGCCAGCAGTTCGAGCTGAAGCTCGTGCCCTTCGAGACGATGAGGGACCTGTCCCAGGTGATGCAGGCCGACGATACCGAGGACTACTCCAGCACGCCGTACTGGGTGCTGAGCAGCGAAGGGGTATGAGGAGGCACACCATGCAGCGCGGATATGCGGTAGTCGTCCTCTGCGGCCTGGGCCTGGCCGGTCTTCCGGAGCGGCCGCACGATCGGTCTGTGATCGTCCGGCCGATGAAGCGTGGACGGCCACGAAGCCCCTAAGGGGGTACGTCCGGACTTCGAAGGCGGCGCGGCGCAGAGCGCTGGCCTCGGCCGGGGCGCGGGCCGCTGGCACTGCATCTTCTCAGGCCCTATCATGCCTACCGCACGAGCAGCTCGTCTACGAACAGCCACGCCTTGGCGCCCCGCGCGAAGTGCCAATCCGGCATGGTGGCGATGCTTGTGGCTTCGATGCACACGTAGCGCGCGGCGCAGCCGCAGGTCGCCAGGATCTCTACGGCGCGCTGGTGCCGGTCGCCCGGAGGCAGGGGCTCCACAGTGATGCTTCCAGCCTCGCGGTACGTTGTGCCATCGTCTGACACGCTGACGCGGATCGCTTCCGGGAGGAAGATCCCCACGTCCGTGTTCTGGAGGAAGCGCCCGCCCGCTTGAGCGATGCGGCGGGGCCGGCCGAGGTCCACAGTGGCGCAGAGGCCATCCTCGTACCACCCCTGCCACTTCGCGTAGGCCGCCCCGGGCCATGCGCGACCGTCCGTGAGGTCCGCGGCCGGGCCGGTGTACCGTGGGTCGGGCGGCGAGGCGAGCGAAACGGGCACACCCACGGCCACATGCTCAATGCGCTCGGCAGATGGCGTGTAGGGTCCGTCGGGCGTCCGGCTGAGCTGAGCGAGCACGCGGTCGAGGTGGTCGCCGATGCGGCTCGATGCGGTCATGTCCCACAGGTTGGTGTCCATGACTCGCAGCCCCAGTACCACCGTGATCCACGCTTGGCTCCACCCGGACTCGATGCACCACGCGCCCCAGCCGATGTCTGCGGAGCTGCCCCAGAAGTCCCACTTCTCGTGGTCGAAGGAGCGGAACCACGCGCCATCCAGCTCCGGGTGAGTCTCGGAGCGCACCTGGATGCGACACAGGAACTCAGCGAGGCGATCTTCCGCCCGTGCAAGCTCCGGCTCGCCCGTGGCAGCGACCGCCTCGTGCAGGCCGAGGAAGGCGAAGTTCAGCGAGTAGAGCATGTCACAGGCCGGATCGCCGTTCTCCTGGATGAGCGGAGTCTCCGCCGTGCCGTAAGCCTCGTTGGACGGCACGGCCGGCGGCTGGGGATGGGCCGGGTTGCCGAGCACCTCGGGGATGGCGCCGCACGGCTGTTGCGTGGCGATCAGGTCGCGCGCCACCCGCATGAGCCAGTCCCGATGCTCGGGCGTGCCCGCCACGCGAACGAGCCAGGCCAGGCAGAGCAGCATCCGCGAGCGATCGAGCGTCAGCCCGTAGGTCAGTCGCCAGTTGTCGGGATAGGCCTCCATCGTCCGCCGGATCGCCGCCTCGGCCTTCGTCAGGAACGGCTCGTAACCCGTCGCGCGGTATGCCCACAGGTAGCAGGCCCACAGGTAGGCCTCGTAGTGGGGCGATGGGTTGACGATCTCGCGCTCCGCGTATGCTCGCCAGCCGTTCTGCTCCAGATCGGGGACATCGATCCGGTCCCCGCGGAAGCCCAGGGGGCCGGTGGTTCGCAGGTTCGCGAGCAGCGCCCGCAGCATCGTCTCATCCCAGCGGCCCGACTCGGACAGCGACGCGGTGGCGAGCAGCCCCAGGAGTGCCCGCGCATTGTCATCCCCGTAGAACGCGCGCTCCCACGCCCAGGACGTGACCCCCCATGCCATGAGCCCGTATGTCGGGTGGCTTGGGTCCGCGCGCACGCCCTGGCAGATGAGCGAGTCGAAACAGACGTAGTCGGCCAGGTTCCGGCTGACGGCGCCGCTTCGCGGTGAGCGGTTGAGCCGTCCGTCGAACGCGAATGCCATCGCCGACTCGCCCAGGCAGTCGTTCCGGATCACATACCGCTGCCGCTGGCTTCCATCGGGCGCGATTTGCGAGGAGAACCCTTCCAACATCCCATCTCGCCCATCCCCCAGCGGCAGGTAGCTCGGGAGCATTGCCCCGTCCTCCGTGCCCGCGGAGAAGGCCGGGGCTAGGTACGGCAGCCACGATTCATGGATGAGCAGCCGACTGTTGGTGAACCACCGCATCGCTCGGCCGAAGGCATCTCGCTGGGTCGATGCCGGGATCGCTCCGCCGCGCGGGAATGTGGGGCGAACCGCGGGGATGACCCGCAGCTCCGGGATCGCCATCTCCGGCGCCAACCACTGTAGGATGCGCTCCCAGATCGCCGCGAACGCCTCGGTCGGTCCGTACCGCCCCCGCACCAAGTGGCTCAGCGCGGTCGTTGCGATCAGCGCGTTCTGGTTGGGCCGCTCGAAGAGGATGGGGCATGCACCCTCAGGTAGGCCGAATGTGGCGGCGTCGTATCCCGCGACGCGCGCGATGGCGATGTGCGCGTTCACGGACTGTGTGGGCAGGAACCGACACCCGTGAATGGCACTGCGGCTGATGGGGGCGTTCGCCCTCCGGCGCGGGCCGTAGGAGCGACTTCAGTCGCGATGTTCCATTGCGAGACCCCTGCCATCGGGACTGAAGCCCCTCCTACGGGAGTACGCTCCCGGCAGGGACATCCCGCGGGTTCGCTGAAGTCCGACACAGCACCTGTGAGCGCTATCCCACCTGCCAAGGAACGGAGTGGCGCACAATGAACGAGCCCAGTAAGACGCCCCAGACCCGTCGCCGCTTCCTCAAGACCATGACCCCCGCCGCGGCCGCAATGGCCGCTGCGGGCGCACTCGCGCAGCCTGGGGAGCGAGCGGGAACGTTCGTACCCATGGATGTGAAGTGGCCCCCGGCCTGGCTGACGTGGGTCGCGTCGACAACCGCGTGCCTGAAGGCCTTGGACGTGGACTGCGACCTCGCGGATGTCGCGGGGATGAGCGGCTACGCGTTCGTGCTCAATGTCCCGGAGGGCGTGAACATCTCGGGCCCGACGGCGTTCCCGTGGGACCTACTGAACGAGGGCGTCCGGATGCTCGGCCGGACGACGCTGGTCTACCGTTCGCCCGAGTTCGAGGGAGAGGAGGGCCCACCCATCGTGGTCACGCCGCGAACGCGCGAGCACTGCCGCATGGCCTATGAGATCGTCGCACGCGAGATCGAGGCGGGGCGGCCATGCGTCGTCTGGGGGGCGTATCAGCCCGAGTTCGCAGTGGTCGTCGGCGTCGAGGACCTGAAGTACCACGTCAAGAGCTCGCGGCAGGTCCTCAGGCAGGCCGAGGAGCCCATACCCTTCGATGGCGTGATCGCGCCGAGCGGCGTCTATGTGCTCGCCTTCCCCACGGCGGCGCAGGTGCCGCAGGATGGGGCAGACCTGTTCGCGATCCGGCAGGCGGATGCCCTGCTGAGGGGAGCAGGGCCATTCGCCCCCCACCTGGGGCTCTCCGCGTACGACACCTGGATCTCCGCCCTCGAGGAGAACCGCGCGGAGCCGTTCGGCAACGCCTACTGCGCGCAGTGCTTCGCCGAGGGCCGCCGGCTCGCCCGTCAGTTCCTCGCGAAAGTGGCGCTCCGACGCCCGACGATAACGGAACCGCTGAATCGGGCCGTGGCGGCTTACTTCGAGGCGGAGTACGCCATGGCCGACCTGGCGAAGCTGTTCCCATTCCCTGAGGGCGGGCAGCTCGCCGACCCGGCGAAGCGCACCCAGGGCGCGGAACTACTCCGCGCGGCGAAGGATGCGGAGACGCGCGCCGCCGCGGCCATAGCAGAAGCGGTTGGCACGGGCTTGGCCGGACAGCCGTAGGAGCGACTTCAGTCGCGATCCGCCGCGGCGAGACCTACCATCGCGACTGAAGTCGCTCCTACGGGGGCGCAGAGATCACCCCCCGGAGACCCGAAGGGGACCGCCGTCAAGCACCCATAGCCCGGCGAAGTCGTCCGCCGCAGCTTCGTTGATCCCAACCAGGTTCCGCAACGCGTTGAACTGGAGCGTCGCCATCGCAACGCCGCGGCGCTGGCCGCCGAAGACACCATAGCCGTAGACGACGCGACCATCGGGCAAGACCTGGATCCCCCCAAGCTCGTCCGCGAAGTTCGGGACGAAGCCCGCATAGCCCGAGTAGATGCCCGACGGTGCGACGTTCTCCATCACCTGAGTGGTGTAGAGCGCGCTGCTCTGGCCCTCCTCGTTGTAGACGGCGACAACGATCCGGTCGGCCGGCGTCACTGCCACGGCACGGACGGCGCCCGCGGCCGTGAACACGCGGATGTCGCCCGTCGCGTCCGGGTTGACGACATGGATCTCATTGCCCGCGGCGACATAGGCGATGCGGCCGTCCGCAAGGGCGCCCGGCAGGTCACCGGGGTCCGCGACCTCTGTCGACGCACCCCCGGCGGCGTCCACCACGTAGAGCTTGCCTCCCGAGGAGAAGGCGATCTGGTCGGACGCGCCCCCCTTCAGGCCGACCGCCCGGCCTTGGGAAGGGGCGGGCGTGATGCTGAGAGCCGCGACTGCGCCGGCGTCGATGAAGGCGAAGCCCGGCTCTCCCTCGGTACGCCAGTAGATGACCCGACCGTCCGCGAGGAAGGCGGGAGAGACGCCGTGAACGTCGGTGAGCCGCCGGGCGACCGTCGCGTCCACTCCGGCCGCGAAGATGCCTTCGGCGCGGGTCGCCAGGTCCGGGAGCATCCCCGAGGTGTTGACGGAGAACAGTATCTCGTTGCCCAGGGGCCGGGCCGGCCACACGTCGACGGGCAGGACGAGGTTCGCTCTGCGTTCGGGGGTAACCAGATCAGCGTCGTTGCCTTCCCCGAAGAAGCCGCTGATCTGTTCGCAGCCCGCCAGCACCGACACGACGAGCGCGCCGGCGAGCAGGAGTGATCTGGTTCGCATGGATGCCGGGGTTCCTTCCGTCTCTGGGCGTCCCCAGTGACGATTGTACTCCGTCGGCGCTCGGTGCGTACCTCGACAAGGGCACGGGTCGAAGAAAAGTGAAACGCTCCCGTGTGCTACTGCGTATCGCACTCCGAGTGGTGCTCGGGAGGACCCCCAGTGACGCGCGATGATGACTCGACCCTGGTGGACCGGGCGAAGAGGGGAGACGTGGAGGCCTTCGGGACGCTGGTGGAGCGGAATCGTCGGAGAGTGTTCGGCATCGCCTACCACTTGATGGGCGACACCGAGACAGCGAACGACATCGCTCAGGAGGCGTTCATCAAGGCCTACTCTCGGCTGGACTCGTTCCAGGCGAGCGGGAGCTTCGTTAGTTGGCTCACCGCCATCGTCTCCAATCTCTGCATCGACGCCCGACGACGCCGGCGGGTCCGCGTTCAGGCTTCCTCGCTAGATGAGGAGCTGGAGGAGAAGGGCTTTGAGCCCGAGAGCTCGGCACCATCGCCCGAGCGGGTCGTCGAGGTCGACGACACGGTGCGGGAGATCCGGAAGGGCCTCGCGGCGTTGCCGGAGGTCCAGCGAGTAGCCATCACGCTACGGCACGTGGACGGCCTTTCGTACGAGGAGATCGCGGAGGTCATGCGGGTACCGGTGGGGACCGCGAAGACCCATGTGCACCGCGGTCGGGAGCGCTTGGCCAACTCTCTCCATCGGCTGTACCCGGAGGTGACACAGGGATGACGTGCATCGAGGCAAACGAGCTGATCCACCTAGAGCTTGACGGTGAGCTCTCGTCCGCGGAACGCGAGCTCCTTACGGCGCACGTGGCCGAATGCGATCCATGCGCGGAGCTCCGGAACACCATCACGGCCATCGTGCCCGCTCTTAGTGCGGCATGTCCTGTGGAGATGCCGAGCGACTTCACGGCATCGGTCACGGCCCGCCTCAGGGGTGTGCGGCCGGCCATCGAGCCGGCGCCCTCCCCGTGGTACCGCGCGATCGTGGGCACGGTGGTCGCTTACGCGATGGCAGGGGTCGCGGGGTACACCCTCCTGTCGTGGGGCGTGCCGTGGCTGGGGCGTGCGCTTCCGGGTCTCGTGCAGTGGGGTCGGGCTATCGCGGCCGTGGCGGCCACGGCTTTCGGGCCGCTGGCGGCGGATGCCTCCTACTACGTGCTGCCGATCGCGATGCTGGCCGCGTCCAGCGTGCTCCTCGCCGGGGTGCTCGCTTGCCTGATGCGTGGCCAGCTTGCACTCGCCCCGGCTCGGGCGAAGTAGGCGTCGCCACTTCATTCCGTGGCGTTCACACCCATTCGGAGGTGGGGAAGATGATGCGCAGAGCATGCAAACCCGTGACGATGATCGCGGTGCTGGCTGTGTCGATGATGGTGTGTGGTGGCCTGTATGCCGCCGACCGGCAGTCGGTCGGCCAAGATGTGACGATCGCCAAGGACGAGGTCCAGCGGGGCGATGTGTTGGTCGCTAACGCCAGTGTCAAGGTTCTCGGCCAGGTCAAGGGGTCGGTGGCCGTGTTGCACGGCAACGTTGAGGTCGCGCCCGGCGCGCAGGTCCGGGGAGACGTCGTCGTTCTCGGCGGCGAGCTGAAGTCGGAGGGCGAGATCGCGGGGGACCGCGTGGCCGTTCGGAGCCTGGACCTTGGGGCGCTCGTCGGCGCTGCTATGGGGAAGCAGGGGGACCTGGAGACGAAGGTTCGGCAACTTGTTCATCAGGGCGACGGGTCCCGCGTGAGCGTGGGGCAGCCGCTTCACATCGCGGAGAACGAGCGTGTGGATGGTGATGTCGTCGTCATCGGCGCGGATGCCGACGTGGCCGGCAAAGTCCGTGGCGCGGTCGTCGTCGTTGGTGGGGCTCTGAGGGTAGCCGAGAGCGCGGACGTCGCCGACGACGCCATCGCCATCGGCGGCCGGATCGAGGTACCCCGCAAGGACTGTGTGCGCGGCAAGGCCGTGGCCATTGAGAGCGACTGGATCGTCGGGGAGCTCAAAGGACTCGGGGCTAGCGGCGCCGCTGGGGGCGAGAAAGCGGAAGCACCGGGCGAGGGTGAGCCGAGTACCGAGCCGGCCCCCGCACCCAGCACAGGCGAGAGAACGGTGCAGGGCCCCGTAACGCACTTGAGCGGTGATTACACCGTTCACGCCGATGAGCATGTCCAGGGGGAGATCACCATCCTGAACGGCGACCTGAGGATCGAGGGCCCGGTTGACGGCGCCGTCACGGTGCTGCGTGGCGATGTGGAGCTGAGCGGCGATGGCAAGATCGGGGGCGCCCTCACGGCTCTGCTTGGCGATGTCGCCCTGTCGGACCGTGCGGTCATCGACGGCCCTGTCACCGCCAAGGGGGATGTGTTGGTCAAGGACAACGCCCGGATCGGCGGACCGGTGACTTCCCTGTCCGGCGAGATCCGCACCGAGGGGGCGGGGCGCATCGATGGGCCAAGGACCCCCGCGGGGCTGTGGGGACCTCCGGGGCCCCCTTCGCCGAACTACGCGCGCCATTTCGACCACCCCGTTGCGCAGTGGTTCGGGATGACCATTCTCGGCGGCGGCGCGTTGCTGCTCTGCCTCGCGTTCTTTGGTGAGCGCGTGCGGCGTGTCGAGAGGATGATCCGGGAGCGCGCAGGGCCGTCCTTCGGGTGGGGGTCGCTCGTCGCTCTGCTGGCCATCCCGGTCTCGATCGTGCTGTGTGTCCTCATCATCACGATCCCCGTCGCTATGGTCGGGTGGGCCTGGCTGGCCGCGCTCATGGTCCTCGGCGGCGCCGGTCTCAGCCTCTTCGTGGGCAACTGGTGCATGGCACGCCTGGGGCGCAGTGATGGCAGCCTGCTGATCCGGTCCTGCCTGGGCTTCGGCGTACTCTCGTTCCTCCAACTGGTGGCTCTGTCGTCTCGGCCGGGTTCCCTGGGACGCCTCATCGAGATCGGGCTCTTGGCTGCGGGCCTCCTGGCGCTCGGGGCGGCAACGATCTCCGATTTCGGCGGACGAACCGAGCCTGCCCGTCCCTGGCCGTTCAGGCGCCGGCGAGCCAACGGCAATGGGGGCGACTACGTCCCTACGGTCGCGCCACCCCCGCCTCCGCCCCCGCCGCCTCCTCCATGGCCGGCCCCGGGCGACCCTTTCGACGCGACCCCGCGGCAGGCCGCGCCGACCGAGGACGCTACGAGTGCGGATGTCAGAGATGCCGACGCGCCCCTTCCGATACTGGGGGATGAGAAGCCGGAGCCCGACGAGCCTGAAACGGCCAGTCCCGCTACAGGCCCGAACCCCCCGCCGCCTCCTCAGTAGCGGCGAGGTTGCAGCCCTGGGCATTGCCCACCGGCCGCTCCGGCCTGTGCCGGAGCGGCCGGAACATGCGAGGTGCCTTGCCCCCTCGACGCGAACACCCGTATCGCGCGCTGGGTGCTATGCGGACGGAGGCGGGCCATCGTGGTGGCGGTACTGTGCTGCGCGGCGCTGGTAGCGGCAACCCCGGTGGAGAACCTGGCACTGCTCCTCTCAGCGCCATCGCCCGAGATCGCGCTTCAGCTCGCCCAGGCCGGCGACGAAGCGGCCGAGCAGATCGCCCAGGCGCTCGCGGCGAACTCCAACGCCGCCCCGATGATGGCGGAGGCACTGCTGCACTCTCCAAGCACGGCGGCGCGCACCGCGCTGGAGCAGGCACTCCGGTCGAGTGACCAGCGCCTCGGCTACTTCGCCGCGCTTGCCCTCGGCCGGCTCGGCGATCCGTCGAGCGTCGGGCCGCTAGTGGCCCTGCTGCCGGCGCCCGATCAGCCGAAGCGCTACTGGGAGCTGGCCTACTGGACGCCGCAAGGCTGGGTGTCGATGTTCGAGCGCCGCATGGAGAACGGCCAAGTGGTCATCCCGCCCGCGCGGGAGGGGGTGCCGAACCTTCGAGTGGCCTACGCCGTCCTCGAAGCGCTCGGCGACCTCGGCGGGCCAGACACCATCGCCGCGCTGGTGCGGATGCTCGCGAGCGACCAGTGGCTCATCCGCTATGGCGCCGTGCACGGCCTGGCCAAGCTCGGCCATGAGCCGGCGCGAGGAACGCTCGAGCGACTCGCGCGCGAGGACCCGACGCTGGTGGTTCGGACGGCGGCACGGCAGGCACTCATGATGCTCGATGGCGCCGAGCCGACCGTGCCGGAGCGCCTTCCGCTCAGCGTTCCGGCCATCGCCTTCATCAAGGCTCAGGCGCGCACGGAGTCGAGCCTCGGGTTCGAGGACTCCTACCCCTTCCCCAAGATGCCGTGGTACCACTGGGGCGAGAACATCTACATCCTCTCGCCGCCCCGGCCGGACGGCGAGCTGCGTAACCTGACGGGCCTTGCCGGCTGTCGCGTCCAGGGGCTGGAAGTGAGCTATGACGGGGCGAAGCTCCTCTTCTCGATGTGCGACGACACAGAGCACACGGGGTTCCACGTCTGCGAGATCAGCGTCGACGGCTCCGGTCTCCGGCGACTCACCAGCGGGAACTGCAACGATGTGGACCCCTGCTACCTCCCGGACGGCCGAATCGCCTTCAGCTCCGACCGCTCGGGGCATCACGAGTACTACCACCAGGAACGCTCGCGCAGCATCTACGCCATGCGCGCCGACGGGTCCGACATCGAGCGGCTCACGTTCAACCCGAACCAGGACTACGACCCCCTGGTGCTCTCCGACGGCCGGATCGCCTACACGAGCTACCGCTTCTACGGGCAGGACGGAAGCGGCGACATCTATCATCGCGGCAGCGACCTCAACCGCATCGAGACCCAGCTTCGCTGCATCAACCCGGACGGGACCGGTGATACGCTCCTCTACGGTGCTCAGCGAGGGAGCTTCTACGTCCCCGTTCGGCCCATGGTCGATGGGCTCGCGGACTCGGGCGCAAGCTTCGTGCGCGGCGAGAGCGACCACATCGGCGTCTCTGTCAGCTTCGTTCGCGAGCTGCCGGACGGCCGGCTGGCTTGTGTGACGCCCGCCGGGCTGACCGTGCTCGACCTCTCCATCGACGCGCTCTCGTGCGAGCTGCCCCTCTTCCCCGAGGTCGTCAACCTGGCCGGCGGCGAGGAGGTCTACGTCTTCAGCCACGACGAGCTGAACCCGATCGGGCGCTACTCCTGCCCGTATCCGGCGGATGATGGTCGGCTCTTCGTCGCACACGCGCCGTGGTACAAGACGGGGTTCGCGGACTATGGGCTCTACCTGCTCGACATGAACACCCGGGAACTGACTTTGGTCTACGACGACCCCGCCGTGAGCGACGTCGACCCGGTGGTCCTCGCCCCGCGTCCCGTGCCGCCGCATACGGAGCCCAATGTCGCACGGGACGCGGCACAGACGGGCACCGTGCTCTGTATGTCGGCCTTCGACTCGGACAAGACCTACGACCACGCTGCAGCGCGTTACGTTAGGGTGCTGGGGGCGACGCTGATGGGGGAGACGATCAACGCGAACGCCTCGTTCGAGTCGAGCGTCCTCGGCACAGCGCCGCTCCAGCCGGACGGCTCATTCCTCGTCGAGGTGCCGGCCGACCGGCCGGTGCGGTTCCAGATCCTGGACTCCGAGGAGCGCGTGCTGCTGCACGAGACCGAGTTCAACTACGTCCGCGGCGGCGAGCGCGTCACCTGCATTGGCTGTCATGAGCCCAAGGGCACGACACCCCCATCGAGACTACCGGTTGCCGTCGCCTCCCCGCCCTATCCCTGCCTCGAGGACCCGGGCACCCTCATCTACCATGGCCGCACCCCGCGGAGCTACAATCAGGTGTCGAGGCCCTGAACGGACGGCGCGCGGCTCTTCGCCGACCAGATTGTCACGGCGGAAGGTGTGTTCGTGCCCTAGGGGATGGCCGGAGAAGCCGACCCCCGGAGCCCGAAGTGGAGGGGACCCGATTGGGCATCGTGTTCCGGGGGCTGCTCGGAGCGGCGCTGTTCGCCTCCCCCTGCTTCGCTGCGCTGCCCGACGGGTTCAACCACAGCGAGTACCAGTGGCTCGTGATCGAGACCCCGCACTTCCGCGTTCTCTACCCCCAGGGCATGGAGGGAGCGGCAGAGCGCGCGGCGGCCGAGGCCGAGCGGGCCTATCCCTGGGTGACGCAGGCCACGGGCGTCGAGCCTGGCGGGAAGACGGATGTCATCCTGACGGACCACGAACCCGCGGGCGACTACGCGGGCCGGGCGTATCCCTTCAGCCACCGTATATGGCTCCAGAGCACGGCGATCTTCGGGCCGCGCGGCGGCCCCGACGCGACCCTCGGCGACGTCGTGTCCCATGAGTTCGTGCATGTCTGCAACTTCTGGGGCGAGCGTCGAGGCGGCTTCGGCTCTGTGCGCGAGGCCGCCGACATGCTCTTCATGCCGTTCTGGTTCGTCGAGGGCCTGGCCGAGACCGTAGCGGAGAACCCGCCCGGCTCCCAGGGCACGGGCGCGGTGCGCTCGGCGCTGCTCGAGGGCCAGCTGCCCGACCTGGCTAAGCTTGCCGTCGCGGACTATGACGACCTCCCGACAATCACGTTCACCTACAGGATCGGCCAGGGCATGGTTGAGACGATCCGCGAGGAGTGGGGATCCGAAGCTCTCCCCCGGATCCTCCGCGAGCACGCGCACCTCCCGATCTTCGACCGAGCCCTCCGCAAGGTGATCGGCCTGAGCGAGGAGGAGCTGTTCGACCACTGGAGGCGCCGGACGAGGACGCTCTACGAGCAGCTCACCCAAGGCCGCGACGACGTGCGCGGCTACAGCACCTCGGTCCCCGTGCCGGCGCAGCGGGTCATCTCCTCGGCTTGGTCCCCCGATGGCGGGTGGATCGCGGTACTGGCCTACAAGGACGTGGAGGAGCCCGTGGAGCAGCTGCTCGTCGGACGGGCCGATGGGTCCGGCTTCCACGCCATCGCCGATGAGCTGGACCCGCTGCGGTCAACGCGGATGTCCTGGTCGCCGGAAGGGCGTTATGTGGCCTATGCGGGGCCTGCATCGACCAGCGGCGGACGCATCACCGACCGGCTCTGGATCCATGACCCC
>Ga0315288_10000779_pt1 | contig 40614 bp, 38 predicted proteins | sample YL17G11_20_MG_FD_203454 | JGI IMG/M metagenome (GOLD analysis project Ga0315288, IMG submission 203454) | Sediment microbial communities from Yellowstone Lake, YNP, Wyoming, USA - YL17G11_20 | ecosystem: Environmental > Aquatic > Freshwater > Lake > Sediment | place: USA: Wyoming | collected...
GTCCCGCCTCCCCCTCTGCGGCGGAGAGCCGGCGGGCAATCCATCGGCACAAGAGGAACAGCAGGTAGACCACGATAGCAGCCGCGATGCCGAGGACCGCATAGTGGGTGATCCTCGCTGCGAGCCCGGATGCACCTGAAGGGAGGTGCACTCCCCCGAAGGCCCGCTGCAGAGCCTCCAACACACGGCGCAGCACGTCCATGAGGCGCTCCATCACGCGCGCCAACACGTCGGAGTCGCGTGCGCTGGCGAACTCGTCACTCGCGAGGATCCGCTGGACCGTCTCGTGGATGTCGTCCGGTCCCGGACGCACGTCCGGCTGGCCGCCTGCCACTCCGGCCCATGCCAGCAGCGCGACGGCAACGAGCACTGCCCTGACCCCGGCACGCGACCGGCGCCGTCGGGCCGTGCGTCGGCGCGCTATGCGCAGGGCATCCAATCGCATGGCCTCAGTGCGGTTGCTGCAGCGTACGGAACGCTGCCACGACATCGAGCCCCTCGATCCGAGCCCGCTGATCGAAGTAGAAGACGACCTGCGCCACCAGGAGTATCGGCGCCACGAGGACCTCGGCGATGGCCGACGTGGTGTTGGAGATCACCTGACCCGTGAGGGGGGGAAGCGCCCGGAGCACGATGCCACCAATGAGCTGCGGACCGAGCGTGAACGCGCCGATCAAGACGTGCATGACGACGATCCACCCCAGCAGCCTCCAGAAGTCCGCGTGGGCCAGGCGGATGCTGCGCTCGATGCCCTGGAAGCACCCCAGCCGCTCGACGATCAGGGCGGGTGTTGCCAGGAAGAACGCCGTCCAGACCCAGAGAATGCCCACGACGCAGGCGCAGGCCCCAACCACTGTCGCCAAGCCGGTGAGGAACAGGACACCGAGGACGCTCCACATGAAGGGGCGCGCCTGAGCGAGAGCCTCGGATGTTGAGATCGATCGACCGAGCAAGCCCTGGATCCCGACCACCACGCACGCAGCGGTGAACCATCCGGAGAGAAGCCACACCAGCAGCAAGACGACTGAGCAGAGGACCACGCCGCCCAGCGCGGCTGTCGAGTCTACCTGGAACACAGCGAACGGGTCCGTGCTCCCGGCGGGGAACAGCGTGGCGTTCGCCCCCGACTGCTGCGCCATGAGTGCCGGGAACGCCAGCCACAGGCATGCGAGAAGCGCGACGGAAGCGATCCCTGCCGGCACCGCATAGAGGGCGTATGTACCTACCAGCGGGCGGAACATACGACGGTACACCTTGAACACCGTGTCGAAGGCGCGGCCGATCCCCATGGGCTCGGGGACCTGGTAGCCCGGTGTCACGTAGGCTGTTGCGTCCATTCCCAGGGGCGCACCGCACGAGCGGCACGTAGGTGAACCGGCAGGAGTGAGTGCACCGCACCGTTGGCAGACCAGCGGCGCCGCCGGCGGACCCCAGACGACCTGCTGCCCCTGTCCCAGCGGCTCCTGGCCTCGCACGGCCTCTCCTTGCGGCGCGCTGGCGCCGGGCTGCCACGGGGCGGGGGCCTCCGGGCTCAGAGGCGGGGAAGCAGTGGGCGGGGGAAGCACGACCTCGGGCACCCCGATCGCTGCGCCACAGTGCGGGCACACAGTGACGGCCGGGTCCTCCGCCAGGACAGCACCGCAAGCGGTACAGTGGCTCACACGTATCCCTCCCGATCCGGCCTCGCGTCCATTCGCCGGAGGGGCCGAGTTACCACGGGCGGCCCGCGGCGACCCCCACCATCTCGTACTCGAAGGCCTTCGTCACTCGTGCGCGGACGAACTGACCCGGGCGCGCAGTCGTACCGACGACGCGCACCCCAAGATCGACTTCCGGCGCGTCGCGAACCGTCCGGCCGACCACCACCTTACGTCGATCGGGTCCGGATCCCTCCACGGTCTCGCAGAGCACCGGCACGACCGAACCAACCCACCGGCGGTTCAACTCCTGGGAGATCCGCGCTTGCAGCGACATAAGGATGTCCCGCCGCTCCTCGGCCACTTCCTCCGCAACCTGGTCTTCCATCTCCGCAGCCGCGGTGCCTTCCTCGCGCGAGAACGGGAACACGAACAGACGGTCGAAGCGCACCTTCTCGACGAAGGCCCGGAGCTGATGGAATCGCCGCTCCGTCTCCCCCGGGAATCCGACGATGAAGGCTGTGCGTACGGCCACCCCGGGGATCCGGTCGCGGATCCGCGCGATCAGGTCCCGGTACTTGGCGCCACTGCCGCCACGTCTCATCGTGCGAAGGACATGGGTCGACACGTGCTGCAGGGGGAGGTCCACATAGGGCGCGATCCGGGGGCTCGAGCCCATCACCTCGATGAGCTCCTCCGTCATCCGATCAGGGAAGCAGTACAGGACGCGGACCCACGCGGCATCCGTTTCATCGACCAGCCGGCGCAGCAGCCTGGCGAGGGTGGGGCGGGGGCGCTGTCCAGTCGTGTCCGACCCAAACCGCGTCGTGTCCTGGGCGATCAGGTTGACCTCGCGCACGCCTTCGGAGACGAGCTGCCGCACCTCCGCGACAACCGAGTCCATCGTCCGGCTGCGGTAGGGCCCACGGATCTGGGGGATCACGCAGAAGGCGCACTCATGGTCGCACCCTTCGGCCACCTTGACCCACGCATACCATGGGGGCGTGGCGCGGACGCGAGGCGTGGTGTGGTCATAGAGGTAGTCCGAGCGCAAGATGGCCCCGACGTCTGTCCCCCCCGCGCGCCCCAGGACATCGCACACGGCCGACACCACGGCCGCCGGGTCACCGACGCCGACGAACCGGTCCACCTCTGGGAGCTCCCGGCTTAGCGCTTCCCGGTATCGCTCAACAAGGCACCCGGCGACTACCAGACACCGGCAGCGTCCCTCACGCCGGATACGCAGGGCGGCATCGATCTCGCCCAGGGACTCGTCCCTGGCCGGCGCGATGAACCCGCAGGTGTTGACGATGAGCACATCGGCGTCGTTCTCGTTGGTCGTGATTGCAGCACCGCAGCGCACAAAGTGCCCAAGCGCCACTTCCGTGTCCACGAGGTTCTTCGCGCACCCGAGCGAGATCACGCCGACCCTCACGCCCGCAAGGTCATCCCTCTCCGGAGCGCTCAACGGTGAGCTCCACCCCTCTACCCGACGCGCGGACCAGTGCGACCAGACGTTCCTCGACCGCAGCGATCTGCTCTTCGGGCGTCGAAGCGCCGGCGGTCACCCCGACGGTACGCACGCCGGCGACCCACTCGGGCACGATCTCCAGCTCGGTCTCGATGTGGTAGGTTGCCGCGCCCTGGGAGCAGATCTCCGCGAGGCGTCGCGTGTTGGCGCTGTGACGTCCGCCGACAACCACCACGACGTCGGCCTCGGCGGCGAGCTGCCGGGCGGCCATCTGACGCTTCTCGGTCGCATCGCACAGGGTGTTGTGCGCAAGGATCTCACGACACCGAGCGGCGAGCAGCCCGACGATGCTTCGGTAGCTGTCCACCGTCTGCGTGGTCTGAGCGACGACGCCGATGCGCGACATTGGCGGAACCGCCTCCGCCTCATCGCTGGTTTCGAGGACATAGCACTCACCCGGCACGGAGCCGGTGATGCCCACGACCTCAGGATGGTGCCGTTCGCCCACAACGCACAGCACATAGCCGGCCTCGACCAGCGCGCGCGCGCAGTCGTGCGCTCTCTGGACGAAGGGACACGTGGCGTCCACGATCGTCAGCCCGCACGCCCGTGCCTCAGCCACGACGGAGGACGCCACCCCGTGAGTGCGGATCAGCAGAGCGCTTCCCTCTGCCTGGTCGAGGCTGTCGATGAGCCGCAGTCCCGAGCGCGACAGCTTCTCGACGACCTGAGCATTGTGGATCAGCGGCCCGAGAGAGGCCAATGGCAGGCCCTCCGCGAGAACGTGCTCCGTCATGTGCAGCGCCCGCTGCACGCCGGGGCAGAACCCGGCGGAGCGGGCGCGGATGATCGTCACTGTGTCCGGCGTACTCGCCTGCATCTCAACCATGCGGCCGCCGCATCTTCGGAGGCCAGCTAGTGAGCATCAGCCTGGCCCTCCGGCCCCGCGGGCGGTCCGGCCGCCGCTCCCGGCGTCGCCCCGGTGCTTCCCGGCGACATCTTGCCCTTCATCATCTTCTGCATGTCCATGGGGGGCTGCGCCGCCGGACCGGGCGTGACGCTCCAGGGGAGCTTCACGGTAACGACGTCCCAACGCACCCGCGAACCGTCCGCCGGGATGAACTCACACTTGAGGCTCAGCTCCTGAACGGCTTGGTGATCATAGTCGCTCAGGTCAAGGCGCACGGTGTAGGGCGCCTCCGAGTCCGTGCCGATGCGGCACCCGTCCAGGTAGAAGCGGGCCTCGCCCGCCGCGAGGGGCTCGGCTCCCGGCGACGCATCGATGCGCACGATCTCACCGTCCGAGACGACCGGCGCGGCCACCGGCTGGCCGGCATCATCCTGACGGACACTGAGCGCGACGCCCATCCCGGGACGTTGCTTCACGTAGTTGCCATAGAGACGCCTCACATCAAGCTGCCAGGCGTAGTTGACACCCGCGAGGTCCCGCTTACGCCCCGGGATGAGGTGGTCCTCGTTGATGAGGCGGGCGCACTCAACGCGCGCCGCCTTGTTCCGCCAATCGAATGCAGCGCACTCGATGGCCGCGAGGGCGCCATAGGGATCCGGGTGCCGAGACTGAAGGTACATTTGTGAGAGCAGTGACAATGCGATCACGTCGCGCCCTCGATCCTTCACGATCTTCCCGATGAGCTCGAATGCGGTGTCCTCGTCGCCCCGCTGGAACGCCCGTACGGCGGGTAGATAGCGCTCTCGCATGGACACAGTCGCGCCGACGCCCACCGAGTCGTAGGGCATGTAGCGCATCAGGTCGTGGTGATACTCGAGCGCTCGCTCGACCTCCCCGACCTCCTCCGGGGTGTGGGCCCGAGCGCGCCCCTGGATCAGCGGACCGTCTTTCGTGATGTCGGGAGTGGGATCCCAGGTCAGCGTCGCCTTCTCGGCGAGCTCCGCCGCCTCATCCATACGGCCGCCCTTGTCGAAAGCCGTCCACGCGGCTTCCTCATAGAGGACGAACTCGCCCGGGTTGAACTCCAGCCCGCGCTGGAACGACGTCAGGCCGTCCTCGACGTACCGCTCCGGTGGAATGGCGGCGTCATCCCTATCCATCTCCGCGGCCATGTTGTACGCCTGATGCCAACCCAGCATTTGCCACGCCTGGACGAAGTGCGGGTCCAGGAAGCAGGTGAGCTTCAACATCCCGAGGACGCGATGCCAGTGCCCGTCTTCCCAGTACCGCTGCATCCGCCAGTAGGTGATGTTGGCGGCCTGATGGCGGAACCCGGCGATGAGCCCGCCGAAAACGATGCCGGTCAGCTCCTCGACCGGGACGTCGGTTGCGTTGTACATGATGGGGCGATCCCCGGCGGCATACGGCTCCCACGGTTGGGCCACGCGAAGGTCGCCTCGGCGCTTGGCGATGTGCTCATGTAGGAGCGCCAGAGGCACGAAGCACAGCAGGAGCACGATCACCACGCACCAACGGAGAGTCCTGTTCTCGGTCATCCGCCTTCCCTCCGTGGTCTGCTAGAACTCGCGCTCGTTGAAGACAATGTATGCAAAGGCCTGGACGATCGCCACCCAGCCGATCGCGTAGGCAATCGGCTTCCACACCAGCTCCATCGGCACGGTCTCGCCAACCATCAGCGGCCGCGTGAGGTCGAAGATGTCGAAGTGCGGAATCACCGCGCCCACAACGTTCAGCACCACCGCGGTGAGCGTCGACTCCTTCGGGATCACCGCGAGGAAGTCATTGACGTGCCCGAGCACCCACGCGGACACCGAGAACACGATGACGAAGATCGGCCCGGCGAATGTCGACACGAAGGTAACGATGGACATGAACAGCAGGAGTTCGAACGGGATGACGATGGCCGCCTTCAACACCTCCACGTTGAACCGGTGGAACTCCAGCGTGTAAGCGGCCATGAAGACGAGCACCATGATCACAGCCGAGCCGACGATGATGGCCGCCGCGCCGATGAACTTGCCAAGGAGGAACTGCCCCCGGGAGATCGGCTTCGACATGATGACGTGGATCGTCTTCCGCTCGATCTCGGTGGAGATGAGCATCGCGCCGAGCATCAGGCCCGTCAGCAGCCCGAACAGGCGGATGAGGTTGATGCCTGTGTCGATGATGAACTTCTCTTCCTCACCGGGAGAGAACGCCTTGAACACCCGGACTGCGCCGATGGCAACGATGGCGAAGATCAGGATGATGTGGAGCGCACGCATGCGCTTGGCCTCGCGTATGGTGGCGGAGGCCATGGCCCGTACCGCGTTCAATCGTGCTCCCCCCTCATGTCATCGGGGTCTGCCTGGCCGGTTGTCACCGCGCGCAGGAATACGGTCTCCAGGGTCTCCTGGAACTTGCTGACGGAGAGCAGCTCGGCGCCGGACGCCTGGATCACGGACAACACGTCGAAGATCGGCACGGACGACGGCACGCGGAAGCAGGCATCACGCCGAGCCGTATCGGCACCGACCCCCATCTGGCCCAGCTTCGCAACCAGCTCCTCCGAGGCGCCACCCACGATGACCTCGGACTCATCCACGGGGGACAGTATCTCATCGACGCGCCCGACGCGCAGCAGCTCGCCGCGGTGGAGGATGGCCACCCGGTCGCACATCTCCTGGACCTGCTCAAGCAGATGGGAGCACACAAGGACCGTCTTGCCGCGCGAGCGCAGCTCGACGATCAGGTCCTTGATCTCGCGCGTGCCGATCGGGTCGAGCCCGGAGGTGGGCTCATCCATCATCACCAGGTCCGGGTCGTTCACCATGGCGGCGGCGAGGCCGATACGCTGCACCATGCCCTTGGAGCACTGCGATATGACCACACGCCTACGGGCGGACATGCCCACAAGCTGCAAGAGCTCCTCGGTGCGGTCCCGCAACTCCCTGCCCCCGAGGCCGCAGAGCTGACCGAAGAACTGGATGATCTCGGCGCCGTTCAGGTGCTGGTAGAAGAACGGTCCCTCGGGCATGAAGCCCACGCTCTGCTTCGACAATGGGCTGCGAGGATGATGCCCCATGATCGTGCAGAAGCCGGACGTGGGGAAGATAAGTCCGAGCAGCAGTTTGAGGGTTGTGGTCTTCCCAGAGCCGTTCGGTCCGACAATGCCGAAGATCTCGTTCGGTGAAACCTCCAGGTTCAGCTTCGAAAGAGCCGTAAGCTCGTGCCCCATCGCCAGCTTGTACGTCTTCGTCAGCTCGACGCAGGTCGCTACCGGCAGGGCTTCGGCGGATGAGGGCGGATTCGGAGCGCTCCGCTCCTCGGCGACGACGTCCGACGTCAACCCACGCACCCCCTTCGTACAAGATAAAGGCGCGGCCGGCCTGGCCGCCCCCCGTACTCGATAGATGCCGAGCCATTTGTACCCTATCGGCGGTCGCCACGTCAACGGCGCCCAGGCCGACGGGTGCCTGCATTGCATCGTGTCTGGGAGGGTGGACGACTCGTCCACCGGTCGGCCGCAGGCCGACGCGCTCCTGGGGCGGCCTCGTTCATAGCGGGGCGAGGGCGGCTATCCCCGCAGGGCGACAGGATGCCAGCGGAGGCCCGGCTTCAGCCGGGCAAGCACAAGCCCAGAGGCGGCGAGATCCCCCGAGCAAGTGCCGGGACCTCCCGACTGAAGTCGGGACTCCGAGCGTATGGCACTGCCCCACGCCTCAAGCCAAGCACTTCCGCGACGCCACTTGGCGACGGGCTCCTCAACCCCGTGCTCCGCTCACGAGCGCCCGAAGGTTCGCCGTCGGCGTGGAAAGAGGCACCGCGCACTCGGGCGCGACAATGTCCACTCCCGCCTGGCGAACGCGCTCAGCCGCCCTTGCGACCTCCTCTGGCGTGCCCCGAAGCAGCAGTTCGGGGTTGTTCACATTGCCCATCAGCGTGATCCGCCCGCGGGCGATACGCACTGCCTCCTCGGCCGGCACCTTGGACTCGAAGTGGAAGCAGGCCAGACCACTCCGGGCGATGAGGTCGATCCGGTCGAGAGTGTTGCCGCAGATGTGCAGGATGAGTGGCGCCTGTGTCTCGCGCGCCAGCTCGCAGTGCAGCGGCCAGAGGAACTCCTCGTACATACCTGCGGACACCAGGTCGCCAGTGGCGTGATCGCCGAGGGTCACGGCATCGGCTCCGGCCTCCCGCTGGGCTCCGGCGAAGAGGATGGGCACAGGCTGGAGGCGCCGCAGAATGCGCCGGACCTCGTCCGGATCGTCGAGCGTCAGCATCAGGAAGTCCTGCACCCCGAACAGGTGGTACGCGAGCGTCCAGGGCCCGAAGACCTTGCCGATCAGCGCCACTTCGTCTCCGTAGCGCGCCTTCAGCAGACGCAGAGCGTCCAGCACCACCGCGATCGCGGGGTGCTGCAGGAAGTCGTGCGGGATGGCGATGTCATCGGCGGAGCGGCAGGGGTGGGTCACTGCATCGGGCATCATGTCGCGCCGTCCCCAGTCCACCGTACAGCCCAGCGCGGCGGCCTCATGGTGAACGGAGAAGACGGGGGCGATGGTATCGAAACCGAGCACCTCGTAGCTCGTCGCGGCCAGTCCGGCCATGACCGCCGGCTCGAGGTGAGCTTCGGGGAACGAGCAGCCGCTGCGTTCCATCAGGTCGATCGTTGCCGCCGACACGCAGTTGCCCACACACTGCCGGTCGGTGGGCAAGCGATGCAGCGCAGCCAGGAACCGCTCGCGAGGCCTCATGCCCCGCGGTTCGCGGTTCTGTCCGTCAACGAATGCGATTGCGCGTTTGGCGGACGGCTCGGGTAGCTCGGGCAGCATAGCTACACCCCGAAACGAAAGACCCCGTCAGAGGCCGGTCGAGCCGGCGTGTCCGACGGGGAGCAAGTGACCATATTCTACGCCGAGCCCTCGGACTTCGCCTGCCATTCCGGCAACAGTTTGCACAATGCCTTCCGTCGCCTCACTCCCACAGGATCGGGAAAGCGAACAGGATGGCGAGGGCGGCGGCGAGACGGCAATGGGCATACATGGAAAGCCCCCTTCTGGTGTTGTCTCCTCAGCTTCTTCACCACACGGGAGACGCCCGCCTGCGCGCGAGGGGGGCAGGGCAGTGACGCTTTGCGTGGCAATGGGAAGTCTGTATGCAGTGAGAGGGGGAGCCATCATGGTACCCAAGAAGCCCAGGGCCAGACGACTGGCGACGGGCATACCAACCCCATCATCCGTTGCGATCCGAACAGAGTACTCTCGGGACCACCGTTGCATCCCGGTCTCTGGCGTCATGGGAGGGGTGACAATGGAAGGCGTTGTCACCGCCCACGTGCTCACGGAACACCCAAGACCAGCGGCTGAGTACTCGGTCAATGTCTCTGGACCTGGGATGGAAGAACGCTTGGCGGTGGGGGCAGAGGTCTCGTCGCTTGAGAATGGGGTTCTGACCATACGGCGCGAGATTGAGGTGACGTTGGTCATTCCGGTAGCCCACGCGAAGAGCATAGGCGAATGGTTGCTCAAACAGGTCGAAGCATGGGATCGCACCGCTCCTCGGAGGGAGAATGCTCCCCATGACCCTTCCTCTGCCTGAGGAGCCTATGACGGCATCGAACGGCATCCATTCGTGGGTTGCTCTAGCATTGGGGGTGGAGGCGACGCCCTATGGGGATGTCGACACAACCTTCTCCATGACAGACGTATCTCAGAATATGGTACCATTCTTACCACACTTGGCCGCGCAGGCTCTCACGGGCTCTGGGCTCCACCAGGGCTTCGTCGGAGCCGAATCAGCACGGAACGAGGTGGCTCGCGTGCTCAACCTCTATAGTTGGCCCGATCAGAAGATACATGGCTTCCTGTCGGAACACCCAGAGGTTGCCGATGCCCTTATGGAGGGCCACGCGCAGATACTCAAGGTGTTCGGCACCGTCAATGGCCTACGTGGTGAGGTGATAGAGGACCCCGAGGACATTGGGCTCCAATACCTGCGTGTCACCATACACACCGATCTTCCTCGTTCTGAGATCAGAGAGCGCGAACGTGCCCTTTCCCGTGCGTGGTCATGTGAGGCATCGCGGCGATGCCAAGGGCGCCTCGTCGTCCTTACGGTGCGAGACGATGTTTGACTGGTGGGAATACTGGAAGTTGGCCCAGGATCTGGCCGCTACTGGTGAGGAAGCCAGAACAAGGACTGCCGTCAGCAGAGCCTACTATGCAGCCTACCATCGCGTTAGGTCTTGGGCTGAGAGCCATGGCTTCCAGACATCGCTGGATCCCGGTGTAGGAGTGCATGGACAGCTCTGGCGTTGGATGGCGAGCCACGCCGATCCAGACGCCAATGAAGTGGCGGAAATGGGTTGGAAGCTACGTGATCAGCGCACGATGTGTGACTATGACGACGAGGTGATCGACTTAGGGGAGGACTTCGCCCAAGGCGCACTGGACAAAGCAGAAGACATGTGCGACGCGATCCGCAAACTGTCGCGCTAGGCGCGATCGTCGCCGCCGAGACGCAGTTGCCCACACACTGCCGGTCGGTCGGCAGCCGATGCAGCGCAGCCAGGAACCGCTCGCGAGCTGTCATGCCCAATCGTTCGCGATGCAGCCCGCCGACGCCTTGTTCCCGCGCCGGAGGCGTGGCCGACCTCGACGCTGGCCCACTGGCCAAGTAGACCATAGGGACCGAGGCCGCGGAGAGGGATCGGGACGCATGGCGCCATGGCGGAGCAGCTCGCGAGGGCGTTGCCAGCCCCTGCCGCAGAACAGGCCCCTGCCGAGCCCAGGGCGGCCCAGGAGGGCACGCGAGCCCTCGGCCGACTCCCCCCCCCGAGCCAGGCGCCCAGGATCGGCCGTCTGCGGGCCGCGTGGCGCGCCGCATTTGGGCGATAAGAGGAGGAGGACCTTGGGCTTGCGAATGCCCGAAGCAACCAGTTAGGGGGGCAGGGCATTGGGCAACTCTGACGGCCACATGTATGAACCGCCAGACTACCAACCTCCCGGTTCGCACCACTATACGCGACCGCCGAGCAGACGTCGGGGGGATCCGGACGCATTCACGCTCGTTGTGTTCTACGTGGTCTCGCTCCTGACGGGGATCGGGTTCATCTGGGCCATTGTCTGGTTGTGCAGCGGCACGGATCAGGAGAAGATGCACGCCAAGATCTCCCTCTTGATTACACTCCTGATCTGGGTCTTGGTTATCGCGCTCCCCACCCTCGGAGTCGGGTGCTGCTGCTGCACACCGATGATGGCAGGCTGCCCCGTCAGCAGAGGGCAAAGTGCCAATGTCAGTGACATAGAGGGCAGGTGGCGGAGCTCCTATGATGTGTTGTTGGTCGAGGAAGACGGCACGATCTCACTTGCGAGTAGCACTACCGGGAAAAGAAGCACCGGCCAGGTGTCCAAGATCGCTTCAGGAGACGACGACTACAAGATAGAGTGGTCCGTACCCACCAGCCTCTTTGGCGCGGACACGTATCTGGTGTTCTGCCACTATGACCGTCACACCAAGCAGTTAGAAGCGACGCTCCCGGATGGGCGTAAGGTGCTGTATACCCGTGACTAAGGGCCGCGTGGCGCGCCCTGCGTGGGGGATAGGATAGGCGAGCAGGTCGCCCTCCCATCCTGACTGCGCACGCAGGAGGTCAACGAGGGATGTGCGAGTGTGCGTGCCTCGCGCGCTGGGCTTCACGAGAAGCCAGCGCCGGCGAGTCGCTCGGTGCCCCGGAGCGTCGATCCTGAGAGCGCGCTGCAACTCCACAAGATGCCGAATGGCACACGGGTGACCGTCGGCCCAGTACAGCCACACGCCACGGGGGAGGTCGCCCCATAGGTCCTGCGATATGCCCGCGAGGGCGGGCGGCTCGGGTAGCTCGGGCAGCATAGCTACACCCCGAAACGAAAAACCCCGTCAGAGGCCGGTCGAGCCGGCGTGTCCGACGGGGAGCAAGTGACCATATTCTACGCCGAGCCCTCGGACCACACCTGCCATTCCGGCAACAGTTTGCACAATGCCTTCCGTCGCCTCACTCCCACAGGATCGGGAGCGCGAACGGGGCCGCCACGGCGGACCTGGTGGCGACGGCTGCTCGGCGGATAGCGCCCGGTACAATGAGAGAGCCGGAGAGCAGTGCGCCCTCCGGCTCGCGTTGTGTGTTGGTATGCCCCTAGCCGAAGATCCAGAGAGCCCCTGTGCCGTCAGTTGCCCTGGAGCGAGGGCCCCCACTTGTACACGCCTTCGTCGCTATAGCTGGATCCCTCCCATTCGCCGTCGTGATCCGGGTCATTCGAGATGTTGGCAGGGTCCCCAGTCCCGTCGACTCGGGCGACGTATATCTCGCCATTGCCATCCCGGTAGCTTGTCCATGCGACGAGTTCGCCATCCGCGCTCAACGAGCAGTCACCGTCTTCGGCAGGGTCATCCGAGACATTGACCGGAGTCCCGCTGCCGTCCGCATTGCCCACGTATACCTCTCCGCTGGCGCACCACGCGACCTTCTCGCCATCCGCGGAAATAGAGGGGCAGGTCCCTGGGAGCGGAACCACGGGGCCGGTCCCGTCGGTGTTGAGGATTCCGACTCCCTCAGCCGCCACGCGCGTCCCGCCTGCGTCTAGTGATATCCGCGACGAGCGGTGGCCGTACATTGATTCGCGATCCGGTGCGAGATTCCGCTCGCCACCGTCCTCAGTACTCACGATGATCAGGCCCCCCATGATCCCGATCAGCTCTTCCGAGGAGCTACCCGTGTCGTCGTAGTTGCGCCAGTGGGCCAACCAGCGTCCGTCTCCGCTCAGTGACAATGGCCAATACCCAGAGTGGTAGTCGAGGCTGGACGACGAATACAGGCCATCCCACTCGATCTGTTGACCGCGCTCGTAAGTGTGGGACGCGCATGCGATGGTGGACCCGTCCGCGCTGATCGAAGGCCAGACGCGGATAGAGCTCCATTTCCATTCCTGGGAACCATCACCGAGGTGGAACACCTTAATGCGAGCACGGACCGCGTCAAAGCACGCCAGCGTGGACCCATCAGCGCTGAGGGACGGGGACGTGCAGCCTTCGCTGCCGGGAACCATGACGGGAGCGCTGCTCCCATCAGTGTCTGCCATGTAGATGCCCGGCATCCCGTCTCTGACGCCAAGCCAGGCAATCTTCATTTTGGGCAGGGGAGTCGGCGGGGCCGGAAGCCACGACACCTCGACCGTCGCCGTCAGGTGCAGGTCACCGGAGTACGAGAACGACCACACCTGTTCGTTCCCGTCTACCTCGTCCCATGCCGGCCCAGGGCCACCTTCCCCGTGTGCGAGGTCGCCGTAGTCGAACGTGTCCTGGTCCGGCGTCGCGCCGGTGCAGGACACGATCTCGACCTGGGTGTCCTGCATCCCGTCGCCGGTCTCGTTGACGAGGAACACGTTGAATGTGCGGTGGCTGCCGTCGTCGCCGACGCAGTCGTTCCCGAGGCGGACGCCGTCCTTCACGATGGAGATCGAGTCCATCTCCGCGTCGTCGTAGGGGTACTCGACGCCGGCGCGCGGTAGCAGCCCGCGAGCCGACGCTTGAGCGTCATCGTCGTTCGCGAGGTTCAGGGTGAACGTCACACTATGCCGTGCGCTATCATTGCTACCGTGTGTTGTGTTGGGGGGTGTATCGGGGAGGACGTTGTCTCCCGGCGTTGCACCGCCCTGAGTCCCCGAGCACCCTCCCATCGCTAGTGCGATTGCGCCGCACACTACCGCCAGGCCCGCCATGGCGAGCCCGAGCTTCCTATTCACTGCAACCAACCTCCTCGGGATTCTCACGGATTACCGGCGACGCTTCGCGAAACGGCTGACGAAGTACCCGGCTGCGCTTGCCGCCATCAGTAGCGCGCTGGGCGGAAGCTCAGGCGCAGTGCCGGCAGTGCCGAATCCGTTGTTGCCAACGTCGCCAGCGAGAGCCACCGTGGGAAGCAGCACGAGGAGCGCAAACACGAATGCACGGACCATCTTTGTATCACCCCCTGGCCCGAACAGCGATATGACACGTATTGGCAAATTTGCCCGTGGAGGACGCGCCTTCCTCTGTTTTCCGCAAGGGGAGTTCTCAGAATGGCATCATGGGCGTTTACAGAGGGTCCCGCCAGCGGGGAGCCACCCATCCGCCGGAGCTGGTAGCGCCGGCTGTTCCGCGGGCAGCGCCGCCGGTGGCCCGCAGGGCTACTCACCGGGGGGCGGCGGGCTTCGGTCCCTACCGCGTGACCTCACAACGCGGCAGCTTCTCCTTCACGACGGCTACGCCCGCGTCCGTCACGCCATCGCAGGCGGTCAGGTCGAGGGTCTTCAGGTTCGTGAGCCCGGTAAGGTGCGCGAGCCCGGCGTCCGTGACGCCCGTGCTGCGCAGATTGAGGATCGTCAGGTTCGTGAGCCCGGCCAGGTGCGCGAGCCCAGCGTCCGTGACACTGGTGGCGGCCAGGGTGAGCATCGTCAGGTTCGTGAGCCCGGCAAGGTGCGCGAGCCCAGCGTCGGTCACGCCGGTGCCGGCCAGGGCGAGCCTCGTCAGGTTCGTGAGTTCGGCGAGGTGGGCAAGCCCCGCGTCCGTCACGCCCTCACAGCTTCCGAGCCAGAGCGTCGTCAGGTTTGTGTTGGCTAAGTCAACTGCCAGTTGCTTCAGCTCCGTGTCGCCGAACGTGCCCGGATCAACGGGTTCGAGGCCCAACTCCTGCCCCGCCGCCACCTCGACGGGACCTGGTGTCGTGCAAAGCTCGACCCACTTGGCGGCCGAGTCGCCTGACGGCCGGACCTTGGCGGTGAGCTTGAGCTCCGTGCTCACCGACTTGGCCGGCGTTGGGGCGGCGAGCTTAGGTTCCGTGCTCACCGGCTTGGCCTTCGAGCAGCCGGCCACCGTGACCAACACCATCGCAGTCACGCCTACGAGACTCCATCGTCCTGCCATTACGGGTCGCCTCCTGAGTCTGTGGTCTGACACCATTCGCGTCCACGCAGGGAACCGCCTCCGCGGGCGCAGGAACCCTCGGGCGATGGACCCGCCACCGGAGAGTCACCCGGCCAGAGGTGTCTGCGGCGCCGGCTGTTCGGAGGGTGGCGGCCGCCGATGGTGCGGAGGGCGACTCAACGGGGTACGGCAGGCTTCGGTGAGCTACCGCGTGATCTCGCAACGCGGGAGCTCCTTCTCCAGGGCGGCCGCTCCCTTGTCCGTCACGCCGGTGCAGCCCCACAGGGTGAGCCACCGCAGATTCTGAAGCGCCGCCAGGGATGGGAGACCGGCGTCCGAGACGTCCGTGCAGCCCCACAGGTTGAGCCACCGCAGGCGCGGAAGCTCGGCCAGACTGGCGAGCCCCCCGTCCGTCACGCGGGTGCCGGCCAGGCTGAGATCCGTCAGGCTCGTGAGCCCGGCGAAGTCGTCCGCCAGTTGCTGCAGCTCGGCGTCGCCGAAGGTCCGCTTGTCAAGCGGAGTGAGCCATAGCTCCTGCCAGTCGGCCACTGCGACCCGGCCGGGCGTCCTGCAGAGCTCGGCCCACTCCGCGTCCGGATCCGCGTTGCCCGATGGCCGGGCGCGAGCAACGAGCTTGAGCTTCGTGTGCACGCCCTCGCCCCGGCCGCAGCCGGCTACCGCGACCAACAGCACCACAGTCACCCATGCGAGCACTCCGCGTCGAGCCATCCACGCCGCCTCCCGAGTCTGTGGTGTGATCCTGTTCGTGATGACCTATGGGGCAGGCGTCACCGTCTTGGGTGCGACGTAGGGCCTTCGGATCAGGAACCAGCCATAGTCGCCCTCACCAATGACCGCGGTGAGCAGGCATTCGGACTTGTCTAGCCACCCGGTGAGCGCCACCGGAGCGTTCTCTTCCGGGGTCCAGGTGATCTCCCAACGCTCCTTCCCCATCGCCGCCACCACCGTGCCCTGCACGATCGTCTTCATGCTGTGGTCGAACCATGTGCCGAGGCCCTTGTAACCATCGCCATCCTTCGACAGCTCGAAGGACCAGGAGGCCGTGCCGTCAGACGAGGGGCCGCTCCACACGCCGGCGAGGCCATCCACCGCGGGCGCATCGGCAACTCGGTACTGCACGGCTATGCCGTGGGCGCCTCGGTCGCCCCACTCACCCACCGCAGGTCCGTACCCGGTCCCCGGCCACACTTTCCCTGGCCACGGTGCAACAAGGTAGGGCGCGGCCTTGTCTGGGTCCGGACGCGTCGCTGGAAGGCCCCCCGAGAGGAAGTCCAACTGCCCTGTCGCGCTGTTCCACTTGTAGGTCCCGATTGTGATGGTGTGGCCGATACGACATCCCATGTACTCACTGACGCACGCGATCTCGTCGTTCACCACCCGCCTGGTGGTGGTCAGGATTCCCCAGTCTGGTCTGTCCTCCGCGCCCGGCGTCTCGGCGTGCGTGTAGAGCCCGGACCACACTCCTTCCAGCCCCGGGGGGAGCGTCTCCTCCGCGAGCGCGCGGGGGCCCCAGCCCCCGATCGCCAGCATCAGCCCGACGGTGCCACACAGTACCGTTCCGCGCGAGATCGCCATGGCGCTGCCTCCCGATGGTGACGTCACGGTTCGCGCCCGGCGGGGCGCACCGCACTGCTTTCGCCTCCCCGAGTTGCAGTCCTGCTGCCCGTTCCAGTGGCGCTTCGCGTCGAGCCGCGCCCGGACATCTGCGAGAGGGCGTAGGAGACGGGAACGGTCGAGGGAGCGGCGGGCGGTTCAGGCGGGCTCCGCGTTGGCTCGGGCGTGCTGAGAGGGCCCAGGTAGGCCGAGCTACTCCTCCCGGAAGCGGCGAAGTATGCCTCCGGGGCGGAAGCATGGCCCGGCGCTCACTGCCCGTTCGGTGCCGCCCGTGCTGCCTATCGCCTCCTGCGGTAGACATGCTCGCGAGGCCCTATGGCGACGATGAGGATGAGCAGTTCCGCGTCGCGTACCCCGTAGATGATCCGGTAGTCACCCACCCGGACGCGGTAGACGTTCTGCTCCCCCTCCATCTTGGCGCATCCCGAAGGCCGAGGGGCGGTCGCGAGGCGCATGGCACGTGCATAGATGCGCTTCTGAACATCCTGGGGAAGAGTGAGGAACTGGCGGTCCACCTTCGGGGAGAATGAGACGGCATACGTGCGCATCGGCGTCAGAGGTTGTGGCGGCGCTTGAACTCGTCCCAGGGGATCGGCTCCCCGCCTTCGGCGCGGGATTCGACGAGCAGGGCGCGATCCTCCGCGTCCTCCGCGAGCTGCTTTGCGCGCCGCAGCGCCTCACGCTCGGCATTCCTCGTCCGGCGCTGGGCCTTGGCGGTCTGGGCCTGATGCTGTCGAGTGGTCATCGTCGGCGCCTCCCGCCAACAGCCTCCCCCATTCCCCCGCCGTACGTCAACCCCTTCCGCCAACCCGGGCGTGTCCCTGGCCGCCCAAGAGCGCCCCTGGGGTGGGTCGAGAACGGCCGCGAAGCGTTTGTATGACTGGCATTGCGCGAAGTGGGTGGTGGACGAGGGGGGGCTCGAACCCCCGACCTCCTGAGTGCGATTCAGGTGCTCTCCCAGCTGAGCTACTCGCCCACGCGCAACGACCGTGTATGCTACCAGACGCACGCACCCCGGTCAACAGCCCGAAGCCGCGAAGACGCATTGCGGCCCGATGGCGAGGCCCGTATAATGTCGCGACTTGGCCCGCCGCGGAAGCCGTGTTGCGGGCCCACGCGATACGACGCCCGGGTCCGTGGGCAAGGCCCAGCGGCCCGTGCACTACAGGGGCTTCGCGCCGAATGGCATCCCAGGACGCTATCGCTGTCATCGGCGGAGGGCCGGCAGGTCTCGCCGCTGCTTGCGCTCTCGCTGATGCCGGCCGACCAACGATCATCATCGAGAGCGGCGAGACGCTCGGCGGCCACGCGGAGATGCTCGCCTGCAAGGCCACGGATCGCTGTCGCATCTGCGGCGCGTGCGTTCCCGCCGGCACGCTGAGGGACGCCGAGCTCCATGCCGGCATTCGCATCCTGACCGACGCCCGGCTCACGCGCTTCGAGGCCGTGGAGGGCGGGTACCGCATCCGCATCGACACGCTTGGTGGCGCGAGCACGGAAGACGTTGCCGGGATCATAGTGGCCACGGGTTACCGCACCATCGACCTCGCGCGCCGGCGGCAGGAGTTCGGGCACGGCGTCGTGGCCGGTGTGACGACGACGTTGGACCTCGAGCAGCTCATCCGCCTGCAGGGCCCGGCGGAGATCCCGGCTCGGCGATTCGCGTTCATCCAGTGCGTGGGCAGCCGCGACAAGACCCTCGACAAGAGCTACTGCTCCCGTATCTGCTGTGCCTCCAGCCTACGCCTCGCTCGGCTGATACGCGACAAGATCCCCGACTCGGAGGTCACCGTCTTCTATCAGGACCTGGAACCGTCCGGACGCCGGTTCGAGGCCCTCGTCACAGACTGTGAGGCGGTGGGCGTCTCCTTGGTGCGGGGCCTTCCCGCGAAAGTGCGCAGTGACCTCACTGGCGCGCATCCCGTCGTGTGCGTCGCCGACACTCACTCGGGAATGGTGCAGGAGATCCCGTTCGACTGCGTCGTCCTGGCTGTCGGCATCTGGGGGCCGGAGACGCCCGAGCTGTGCGACGGCCTGGTGCTGACACTGGACGAGCAGGGGTTCGCGCGCGCACGGCAAGGGGACGCGATCTTCGCCGCCGGCACTGTCACAGGCCCCATGGGCGCCGTGGAGAGTATGGACAGCGGACGGCTGGCGGCCGCCCGGTTGCTCCAGCACCTCGGGCACGCGCCGGCCGTCCTGACGGAGCTGCATGACACCCCGTCCGGCGACATGCCCTTGCCGGAGCGGGTGGTCGCCCACGTCCAGGGCTACACCGAGTCGCTGGCGCCCGACGCCCCCTCCGGAGCCGTGCCGACGGCACAGTACGCGCCCGCTGTCGATGACGCGCGGGTTGTCTTCGTGATGGACACCTCGGGGGTGCGCAATCGCGCGGCCCACATCCGGGCCATGCGAGCCGCCGTATCGCTGGGGCCCCGCGCGGCATTCCTCTATCGTCATGCCTACACGGCCGAGCGGGGGATGGAGCAGGTCTACGAATGGATGAGAGGCGCCGGAGTCGCCCTCCATCGCTATGACGACGTGCCGAGAGTGGAGCGCCGTCAGGTACTCGTCCGGGACCCGTTGCTCCCCGGCACACCCGAGATCGCCATTCCATTCGACACCCTCGTCGTCGGTGAGGCACTCGCGCCGTCACCGGACAACGGGACGTGGTGCGGCCTACTCGGCCTGGACGTGGGCTCGGACGGGCTGCTGTGCCACGACAACCCGCACCTCGGCGCGGTGCGCGCGCGCCGCCGTGGCATCTATGTCCTGGACCCCGCTCGCGGAATCCTGGCCACCGATGGCTACAGTGACGCAGCCGAGGAGCTGGCGCGGGCACTGGCGATGCTCGATGTCCGCCCGGCCACGGCGGAAGTCGATCCCGCGAAGTGCGCGAGCTGCCTGACATGTCAGCGGGTCTGTCCCCATGACGTGCCGCGCATGGTCTGGGATGGGGACCGCCGCAGGGACGTGAGCTTCCTCGAACCTCTCTCGTGCATGAGCTGCGGCGTATGCGTGGCGGCGTGCCCCTCCTCGGCCATCACGCTGTCGGACGCCCTGGACGAGCGCATACCGACCCGTGGCGGAGCGGAGGAGCGGGCGTGACCGTAGCATTCGCGTGCAAGAACTCCGGAGCCGGCACGCTCGGCCGCATGGCCATCGAGCCCGAGGATCTGAAGGCCATCGAAGTGCCGTGCGGCGGCCGGGTTGATGTCATCCACCTGCTGAGAGCCGTCGAGCAGGGAGCCCAACGTGTTCTGGTGCTCACCTGTCGGCCGGGCGTCTGCCGGTCGATCGAGGGCTACTGCCACGCGGAGCGGAAGGTCGCACGCGCCAACGCTCTGCTGCAGGAAGTGGGGTCGAGCGCGCGGGTCGAGGCCCATGCCATAGCTGCAAACGAGCCGGGGCTCTTGGCACGGATCCTGGGTGAGGGTGACAGGCCGGCAGCCGAAGGAGATACAGAGGGATGATCGTTGCCCACCGCAAGCCGATGGAGGAGATCCTCCGGTCCATTGAGGGGATCGACAAGCTCGCCCTGTGCGGCTGCAATAGCTGTGTGGCCGTATGCCTGTCAGGCGGCGAGCGAGAGGTGAGGATCCTGGCGAGCCAGATCCGCATCGCGCGGCAGGAGGCGGGACGCCTCATCGAGATCGAGGAGCTGGTCCTCGAGCGCAGTTGCGAGCCGGAGTTCGTCGAGAAGGCTGCCGAGGTGGTACAGCGCACTGATGGGATGCTCAACATCTCCTGCGGCGTCGGCGTCGGCTACATGGCGGAGGTCTACGCACCGTACCGGGTCATCCCCGGGCTGAACACCACCTTCTATGGTGTGGGCCTGGGCGAGGGCGTGTTCGAGGAGCGCTGTGGGGGGTGCGGAGACTGCCTCCTGGACCGGACGGGCGGCGTCTGCCCGATCATCCGTTGTGCCAAGAGCATCCTCAACGGGCCGTGCGGCGGGAGCCAGGACGGCAACTGCGAGATCAGCAAGGACATGCCCTGCGCCTGGCAGCTCATCTGGGACCGCCTCAGGGATCAGGGGCGCGAGGAGGACTTCCACGTCGTCGAGCCCGTGAAAGACTGGCGCACGGCAACCGCCGCAGGGCCGCGCCGCCTCGCGCAAGAGGAGATCGCTGTCGACCGCACCGAGCCGGCATAGGCCGGAGCGCGGCGGACGAACGTATGGATGGTTGACGATGCCGGAGACGAACACCATGGGCAGCGAGGCTGCGCAAGAGGGAAGCCCGCACGTGTCGGATAGCCGTCTGGAGCGCGTGTTGCGCGCCAGCCACTTCGCGGTGTGTGGCGAGTTGGGACCGCCCCAGAGCGCCAGCGCCGACGTGATCGTCAGGAAGTCGCAGCACTTCCGGGGCTACGCTGACGCCGTGAACCTGACCGACAACCAGACGGCCGTCGTTCGCATGTCCAGTATCGCCGCCGCGAAGCTGTGCATCGACCAGGGCTTGGAGCCGGTCATCCAGATGACCTGCCGAGACCGGAACCGGATCGCCATACAGAGCGACATCCTGGGCGCCGCCGCGCTGGGCATCCGCAATGTGCTCTGCCTCTCCGGCGACCACCAGAGCATGGGCAACCACCCCCAGGCCAAGTGCGTGCACGACCTCGACTCGATCCAGCTCGTCGGGGCGCTGCGGAGGATGCGCGACGAGAGTGTCTTCATCTGCGGCGATGAGACCAAGAATCCGGCGCGGATGTTCATCGCTGCGGCCTGCAACCCGTTCGGCGACCCCTACGAGGCGCGGGTCCACCGCCTGGCCAAGAAGGTCGCGGTGGGCGCGGACTTCATCCAGACCCAGGCGATCTACGACATGGGGAAGTTCCGCCACTTCATGGGGCTGGTGCGGGACCGGGGGCTCCATCAGCGGGTCTTCATCCTCGCGGGCATCCTGCCGGTCAAATCCGCTAAGGCGCTCGTCTTCATGAGGAACAACGTGGCCGGCATGTCGATCCCCGATGACCTGATCGACCGGATGAAGGGTGCGGAGAACCCGGAGGAGGAGGGAATCAAGCTGGCCATCGAGCAGGTCCAGGAACTGAGGCAGATCGAGGGAGTCGCCGGGGTGCACATCATGCCCGCTCTGTGGGAGGCGGCCTTCCCGCGAATCGTCGAAGGGGCGGGACTGCTTCCCCGTCCGGAGGTGGCGTAACGTGGCCTACCAACCGCCGGGGGATGTCCTGGCTGAGGTGGAGCGGCTCTCGGGCCAGCGCGTTCGGGACTGCTACCAGTGCGGGAAGTGCTCCGGGAACTGCCCCGTGGCGCCGGAGATGGACTACCTCCCGAACCAGGTCGTGCGGCTCCTGCAGATCGGGCAGGGCGGGCAGGCGTTGGAGTCGCGGTCCGTGTGGCTGTGCGACGCGTGTCTGACCTGCACCAGCCGCTGCCCCCGAGACATCGATGTCGCTGCCGTGTTCGATGCGCTCCGTGCGCTCAGCCGCCGCGATGTGGATACCGCCGCCATCTTCGCCAACGCGTTCCTCACGGGCATCCAGCGAATGGGTCGGGCGAATGAGCTGCCCCTCGGGCTGGCGTACAACCTCCGACGTCGCAAGCTGTTCGACAATGCCGACGTAGCGCTGAAGCTTCTTCGACGCGGCAAGCTGCCCCTCTGGCCGAAGCACGCGCCCGGCGTTCGAGGGATTCTGGACCGAGTGCGAGCCATCGAGGCGCGAGAGCGCGGGGGAGGGACGCTGGCATGAAGTACGCCCTCTACCCGGGTTGCGCCCTTCACGGGACGAGCCGCGACTACGGTGCGTCCATGCTGGCATCGTGCCGCGCTCTGGACATCGAGCTGACCGAGATCCCAGGGTGGACGTGCTGCGGGGCGACCTCAGCCCACGTCACGAGCGGCCTCCTGGCCGCGGCGTTGCCCGCCGTGAACCTCGTCCGAGCCGAACGCATGGGGCTCGACATCATCCTGCCCTGCGCGGCCTGCTACAACCGGCTGGCTGTCGCACGGGAGCGGGTCCGGACGGACGCGAAGCTGCGGGCCGCCGTCGAGGAGGCCATCGGGGCGCCGGTGACCGGCGTGAGCCGGGCGATCCACCCTCTGAACGCCTTCCCCCTGGACCAGGTCCGTGCGCGCGTGCGCCGGCCCTTCACGGGCCTCAGAGCAGTAACCTACTATGGCTGCTTGCTGACTCGGCCGGGCGAGATCTCGGTCGATGAGAACACCGTCAACCCCACGGTGATGGACCACCTGATGCGGGCATGCGGCGTCGAGATCGCAGACTGGCCGTTCAAGACGGAATGCTGCGGCGCCACGCACACGATGGCGAAGCCCGCGACGGCGCTGCGACTGCTCGAGCGCCTACTCACGGCCGCCGAGGCCGCGGGGGCAGACTGCATCATCACAGCGTGCCCGCTGTGCCAGTCGAACCTCGACATCCACCAGGAGAAGGTGGAGCATTCGCTGGGGCGGCTCCTGGGCATCCCCGTCATGTTCTTCACCGAGTTGCTTGCGCTGGCACTGGGGGCGCCGGCACGATCCCTGGAGCTCAACCGTCACATCGTGAGGGCCTCCGGCGTGGCATCGGCCTGCTAGGAGACACCGGCAGTCCGGAACGCTGCCGGCTTCCCCATCGGCCCGAACGGCGCCCTTGATGGGCGGCAGGGCATCTGGTATAGTGTGGCCCAGAGGCTCCCGGGTGCCGGTCTGGGTACCGGGGAGAAGGTGGTGGCGCCATGGACCGCCGAGGGCGCGGCGGCGTGCATCCGCGCACCGGTGGCGAGGCGCGTGCGCCAAGGTCCACGGTTCCGGTTGAGGTGATACGCGAGTTCGTCGCCCCGAGGCTGGCTGCCATGGGGTACGAACTCGTTGACGTACGTCTGGGCAGTGCAGAGGGGCGGCGGTGCATTGAGCTGCTCGTCGACAAGCCGGGCGGAGTGGGGGCGGATGACTGCCAGGCCGTGGGAGAGCATGTGAGCGTGTGGCTCGACATGGTGGACCCCGTCGCCGGGCGGTACATGCTGCAGGTCTCGTCACCCGGGTTCGACCGGCCGCTGCGGACCCGCGAGCACTTCGAGCGGTTCGCCGGCAGCCAGGTGGTGGTGGTGGTTCGCGGTAGCGAGGAGGGCGGGGGGCGCCGGCGCCTTCGCGGCCAACTGGTTGGCCTTCGAGAGGGCGATGTAGTCGTCCGAACGGAGGAGGGCGAGGTGGCCGTGGCGTTCGACCGGGTTGAGCGGGCCCGGATCGAGCTGGTTTGGGACGACTAGGTCGGCACCCTCGTTCGAGGGTGGGCAGGGCCTGAGGCGATCGTTGAGTAGCGCCGAAAGACGTCGTCTCTGGGACAGGTCGGAGTGTGACTCGGGCGCGGCTGGGCTGCGCCCGTTTACGTGCGGGGCCCTAACGCTATTGGGTGAGCGAGTATGGATGCTGACTACGTAACCGCCATGCGACAACTGGCCGATGAGCGCGGGATCTCCTATGAGGTCCTACGCGACACGGTCGTGGCCGCCCTCGAATCGGCGTATCGGAAGCGGCACGGGGTCCAGGGCAACGTACGTGTGGAGCTGGATGAGCGCACCGGCCGGTTCCGAGTGATGGCCGAGCGGCAGGTAGTCGGCAATGTTACCAACCCGCACTTGCAGGTATCCGTCGCCCAGGCGATCCGCGTGCGCCCCGACGTGACCGTCGGTGACATGATCGAGGTGGAGTCGACGCCGCGCGACTTCGGGCGCATCGCCGCCCAGACGGCCAAGCAGGTCGTCGTCCAGCGGATCCGCGAGGCGGAGCGCGATGCAATCTTCAACGAGTTCGCCGCGCGGCGGGATGAGCTGATCACCGGCGAGGTGGAGCGGCGCGACGACGGCAATGTGTTCATCTCGGTGGGCCGCGTCGAGGCACTGCTTCCCGCTCGTGAGCAGATCCCGTCGGAGCGTCCCTACGCCGTCCACCGTCGCATGAAGCTCCTCATCCTCGATGTCCGGCGCAGCGCCAAGAACGCGCAGGTCATCGTGTCCCGGACCCATCCGGACCTGATCCGCAAGCTGTTCGCGCTGGAGGTGCCGGAGGTCGCGGAGGGCATCGTGGAGATCAAAGCCGTGGAGCGCGAGCCCGGGCACCGCGCCAAGATTGCGGTGTGGTCGAACGATGAGCGCGTGGACCCGGTGGGGGCGTGCGTCGGCCACCGCGGGGCACGTGTGCAGGCGGTGGTGGACGAGCTGGCCGGCGAGAAGATCGATATCGTGCGGTTCAGCGACGACATCAAGTCCTTCATGGCCAACGCGCTGAACCCGGCTGACGTGGCGCAGATCGTGCCCGACGAAGACAACCAGGCTGCGCTCGTAATCGTGCCGGACGACCAGCTTTCACTCGCGATCGGGAAGAAGGGGCAGAACGTCCGGCTGGCCGCACGGCTCACGGGCTGGAAGATTGATATCACCGGTCAGAGCGAGTGGACCGAGCGCCAACGGCAGAAGTCGGCCATCGATCCCGCCAAGATCGAGGTGCGGGTCTACGACGTGGCGGCGGAGCTGGGGATCGCAGCGAAGGATGCCCTGGTTCACCTGGCGGAGCTGGGCATAGAGGCCGAGTCTCACGCCAGTGTCATCAATGGGATCCAGGCCGAGGAGTTGCGTCGGCACGTTCGTGAGCGGGGTCTGACAGCGTCGCATGCGGACGAACCCGAGGCATCCGGGGACGCGGAACCGGTTGAGGCAACACCGTCCGAGGAGTCGCTTCCGGACGACTCGGGCGTGAACTAGCGTGGACGCCATTGCGTGGCGGAGGGAGGTGGTTCCCGCCGCTTCGCGAGGTGGAATCTGAGGAATGCGGAAGCGGCACATCCCCCAGCGAACGTGCGTGGCATGTCGGCGGACGGGCGACAAAGTATCGTTCGTCCGGATAGTCCGGTGCCCGGACGGGAACGTGCTGGTGGATGAGACTGGCAAACTGTCCGGTCGAGGTGCATACCTATGTGACAGTAAGGCGTGCGCAAGCGACCCCAAGAGATGGCAGAAGGTCGGCCGGTCTCTCTCCGTTCGGATCGGCGCGGAGACGGCGGCATCACTGGATGCCGCGCTCCGGCGTCGGGACGAGGACGCCGCGACGGAGGTGACCTAGATGGCGAAGATCCGTGTGCACGAGCTGGCAAAGCAGCTCGGCATCTCGAGCAAAGAGACCGTGGAGCACCTGACGCGGTTAGGGGTCGAAGTGCGGTCGCACGCGAGCTCGGTTGAGGATTACCTGATCCCTGCCATCGAGCGGTCCATGCGGGGTGAAGCCCCGCCGTCGCGGGACGAGATCGATGGGCGCAAGACGATCTCCGTCCGGGGCCGGCGCCAGAGAGGACGTCTGCGAGCTGAGCCCGTGGATCGGCCCTCGATCTCGCGTGTGGTGGCGACGCCTCCGCCGACTCCCGTCTCTCTCCGGCGCAAGCGCCCGGAGGAACAGACGATCATCCCCCTGCCCGTGGCCGAGGAGAAGCCCGTCGAGGAGCCCGCGCCTCAGACTCAGGCGGTGGCTGCCGTCGAGGCCGAATCCGTGGCCACTGCTCCTCCTGTTGGCGAGGAAGTGGTCAAAGCTCCAGCGAGAGCGCCCGCAGAAGTGGCGGTGGACGCTCCCATCCCGTCCGTGGCGGCTGCGACCCCCGCTGAGATGCTGATCGAGGAGATAGGGATCCCGGAGGAGGTCGCAGTTGAGGAGGCCAAGGCGGCCGTCGAACCAGGGGCGGCCCCTCGAGGGGACACGACGACCACCGCGGCGCGATGGGACGAGCGGTCCCGCAAGCGCCGCCGCGAGGAGCGCGACCAGCGAGAGGAGCGGGAGAAGCGCGAGGCCCGCGGACGCCCGGGCCGTGGTGCGGCCCCTCGCCCCGCCCAGCCCGCGACCGCTCCGCGAGCCCCCACGGTTGGCGAGACCGTCGAAATCACCGACCCCATGCCGGTCCGCGACTTGGCCAAGGCGCTGGGGCTGGACACGTCGGATATCCTGCGCGAGCTAATGATGCGTGGTGCGCCGTCGACGATCAATACGAGCGTCAGCGGGCGCGTGGCTTCGGCGATCGCCAGCGACCTCGGGGTCAACGTCCACGTCACGGTGGGCGAGCTAGAGCCCGTACGCGAGCGAGACCGCGAGCGCGAGGAAGCCCGGCGCCGCGAGAGGCGCCGGCCGAAGACTGCGAAAGTCGTCGCGCCGGAAGCGGTCCAGTATGTGCCCGTGCCCCCGGTTGTCACGGTCATGGGGCACGTCGACCATGGGAAGACCACGCTCCTCGACTACATCCGGCACACGCGTGTCGCTGCCCGCGAGTCGGGTGGGATCACCCAGCACATCGGCGCTTCGGAGGTCCTGCACAACGGCAAGCCCATTGTGTTCATCGACACACCGGGTCATGAAGCATTCACATCAATGCGTGCGCGTGGGGCGAAGATCACCGACATCGCGGTCCTGGTCGTGGCAGCCAACGACGGCGTCATGCCCCAGACCATCGAGGCGATGAACCACGCCAAGGTGGCCAATGTGCCGATCATCGTGGCCGTCAACAAGATCGATCTGCCTAGCGCAAACCCGGAAAGGACCCTGCAGCAGCTTTCGCAGCATGATCTCCTGCCGGAAGCCTGGGGCGGTAGCACCGTAACGGTGAACGTGTCCGCTCTTACCGGTGAGGGCGTGGACGCCCTTCTCGAGTACATCCTGCTCGTGGCCGAGGTGGCAGAGCTCAAAGCTCCCATCGGTGTTCCCGGCCGGGCCGTGGTCATCGAGGGACAGAGCGACAGCAGTCGCGGTGCTGTCGCCACCGTGCTCGTCCGTGAGGGGCACCTCCGGGTCGGCGACCCGGTCGTCTGCGGACGGTCTTGGGGCCGCATCAGGGCCATGGTTCGGCCGGACGGGTCCCAGGTCCGCGAGGCGGGGCCGGGCACCCCGGTAGAGATCATGGGCCTGGATGTGGTGCCGGAAGCCAGTGAGGAGCTGGTCGTCGCCGATTCGCAGAAGGAAGCGAAGCTGTTCGCCGGGGAGACCGCGGACGAGGAGGCCCGTGTGCGGGCAGGGGCGGCCGTCCACGGCATTGCCACCCTCGAGGCACTGTTCTCGCAGGTGCAGCGTGGCGCCACCAAGGACCTGAACTTGATCGTGAAGGCGGACGTCCAGGGCACCCTCGAGGCGCTCACGCAGTCCATCGAGCGCCTGTACCATGAGGAGATCCATGTCCACATCATCCACGGCAGTATTGGCAGCGTGAACGAGTCCGACATCCTCCTGGCGTCGTCCACGAACTCGATCGTCATCGCGTTCCGGGTGGGCCTGGAGAGCGGCGCATACGCGGAGGCCCAGAACGAGAGTGTCGAGATCCGCGAGTACGACGTGATCTACAGCCTCATCGAGGACATCAAGAAGGCCATGGAGGGCCTGTTGGAGCCCGTCTACGAGGAACGCGCCCTGGGTCGCGCGGAGGTGCGCGCTCTGTTCAAGGTCTCACGGCTCGGCGTCATCGCCGGGTGCTATGTGCTCGACGGCCTCATGCGCCGCGGCGAGCGCATCCGGGTCCGCCGGGGGCAGGACATCGTCTATCAGGGAAACCTCGACTCGCTGAAGCACGTCAAAGACGACATTCGCGAGATCCAGCACGGGCGCGAGTGCGGGGTGTCGCTCGATGACTTCAACGGGTTCACCGAGGGCGACATCATCGAGTGCTACACCATGGATCGAGTCGCGCGCACCCTGGCCTAGCTCCCTGGAGGCCAGTCCACGGAGGAGGGTGTCGCGGCGAGGCGCAGGGCCCGAGGAACACCATGACCGTTGGTCTGCTTCGAGTGGAGCTGCGCATCCCGCAAGCGCATTCGCTCAAGGAGAAGCGGCATGTGGTACGTAGCCTCCTGGACCGGTTGGCCGCCCGGTTCAACGCGGCCGTGGCGGAGACCGGTCACCAGGATGCCTGGTCCCGCGCGGAGGTGGCCGTCGTGGTGGTCAGCAACGACAGCCGACATGCGAACTCCATGCTGGACACCATCCTCGACTACATTGAGAGCCGCGTCGACGCCGAAGTGGCGGACGCCGAGATCCAGTTCCTGACCTGAGCCGGACTCGCGTCCGTCGTGAGCTTCCGCCGCCCGGAAGGGTGAGGTGAGACCCATGAGCCTGGGACGCGGCATGACGGTGCGGCAGCAGCAGGTAGGCAAGGTGTTGATGGCCGAGATCAGCGACATTCTGCGCACGCGGATGCGGGACCCCCGGCTCGGGTTCGTTACGCTCATCGATGCCGAGCCGTCCCGGGACCTGCGGCACGCCAGGATCCATGTGAGCGTCCTGCGCGATACGCTCGACGAGCAGGAAGCCGTCGTGGATGTCCTGCAGGGGGCGGCGGGCCATATCCGAACGCTGCTTGGGCAACGCCTCGATATGCGGTGCATCCCGGAGCTGGTGTTCCTGCTGGACACGACCGCCGCTGAGGCGGCCCGTGTCGAGCGAATCCTAAGCGAGATTGCCAGGAGCCATGACAGCGCCCCACGAGGAGATGGCTGAGGTCGCCGAGGCGATCCGTCGGCACCGGTCCTTCGTGCTCACAACCCATGTTCGACCGGACGGGGATGCCTGTGGCTCATCGCTTGCCATGCTGTACGCCCTTCGCCGCCTCGGCAAGCACGTCTGCCTCGCCACTCAGGACGACATGCCGCCCCGCTATGGCTTCCTGCCCGGCTATCGGGATGTGGGCCCCGCCATTCCGGTGGAGAAGGCATTGGAGTTCGACTGCGCCATCGCGCTCGACTGCGACGGCCTGGGCCGGACCGGGACCATGCGGCCGGTGTTCGAGGCCGTGGGAACCATCATCGACATTGACCACCACGAGGGGCTCAAAGCCTTCGGCGATGCTCGGCTCGTCGTGCCCGAAGCCTCGTGCACTGGCGAACTGGTCTACCACTTGCTGCGACCGCTGGGTGTGCCCTTGGATGCGGACCTCGCCACGTGCCTTCTGTGCGCGGTCATGTACGATACCGGGTCATTCCGTCACACGAACACGACGCCCGGCGCCCTGCGCATGGCGGCCGACCTGATGGAAGCCGGCGCCGACCCTCATTCCGTAGGCTTCCATGTGTTCGACGACACCCCATTCGCACAGCTCGCGCTCCGCGGCCGCGTACTCTCCACTGCCCACCTCGCCCTGGGTGACCGGGTCGTGATCGCGACGGCGCTGCGCGAGCACTTCGAGCGGACCGGTGCCCTTCCGGCGGACACTGAGGGCATCGTGGACGACCTCCGCTCGGTATCCGGCATCGATGTGGCCGTCCTGATCGTCGAGATGACGGACGGCATGAGCAAAGTGAGCCTACGCGCCGTGCGCGATGTGGATGTCGCGGCCGTCATGGCGACCTTCGGGGGTGGCGGGCACCGCCGGGCCGCCGGGTGCGAGATCGCAGGGGGCGCCGATGCGGTTGGCGAAGTCGTGCTGGATGCACTGGCGCCGGTCTTGGGCGATGAGGTGTCCGCGTGATCGATGGCGTCCTCAGCATCGCCAAGCCTCGTGGGCTCACGTCCCACGATGTCGTCGCGTGCGTGCGCCGGGCGGTGGGGCAGCGGCGGGTCGGTCACGCCGGCACCCTTGACCCGCGCGCCGAGGGTGTGCTCGTCGTGCTCCTCGGCCGAGCGACGCGCCTGTCCGAGTACGTCATGGGTGGCAGCAAGCTCTACCGCTTCTCGGTCGTCTTCGGCATTGAGACGGACACACTCGACCTCGACGGCGCCGTCGTTCGCGAAGCGCCCGTCGACGGCGTGACGGCGGAGGCGCTGGCCGCCGCGTGCCGGTCGCTGGTCGGCAGCCCCCTCATGGCCCCCCCGGCCTACTCCGCGATCAAGCAGGAGGGACGTAAGCTCTACCAGTTGGCCCGCGCAGGCCAGCCGGTCGACGTGGCGACGCGCGCGACGCGGATCAACTCACTCGCTCTGGAGCGGGTATGGAGCGAGGGCGGGCGACCGATGGCCGAGTTCGTGATCGAGTGCGAGTCCGGCACATACGTGCGGTCGGTGGGCCGCGAGATCGCTTCGACGTGCGGCACCGTCGGCTCGGTCGACCGGCTGGTGCGCGAGAGATCGGGCACGTTCCATCTAGCCGAGGCGGCCCCCCTGGATGCCGTTCTGGACTGTGCGCGCGGGGGGCGGATCGGGGAGGTGCTGCTCGACATGCGCAGTGCGGTTGCGTCGCTCCCGACCCATACCGCTTCGCAAGAGCAGGCGCTGGGTCTCCTTCATGGAAACGTGGCCCACATGGCGGAGACCGGTCTGCCCGGGGGAGAGCCCATCGCGGTCCTAGCGGAGGACGGATCGCTGATCGCCATCGCCGAGTGCCGGCTCACGGAGCAGGGAGGCGCGCTAAGGCCGTTGAAAGTGCTGGTCACTCCCCCAGAATACGGGAGCTCCGCATGAAGATGTTGTTCGGCATCGAGCACGCGGCATCGGCGCTGACGGGCCCGCAGAGCTCGGGTAGCGTCGTCACCGTCGGCGCGTTCGATGGGGTCCACCGTGGGCACAAAGCTCTGTTCACCACGGTGGCGCACGTCGCGGCAGACCGAGGGATGGCGGCCGTCATCGTCACGTTCGATCCGCACCCGGCCCGCTTCCTCCTGGGGTCGGACGAGTACCGGTGCCTGGCCACCCGAGACGAGAACCTGGCGCTTCTGGCGGTGGAGCCCGTGGACTATGCGGTGGTCCTCGAGTTCAACGCCGAGTTCGCGGCCCTGACGCCCCGCGAGTTCGCTGAGCGCATCGTCGTCGGCGCCCTCAACACCCAGTGCTGGGTGATGGGCCCGACCCACCGGTTCGGCCGCGGTGGAGCCGGCGATGTTGAGGAGGCCAAGCGGCTTGGCGTGGCGCTCGGCTTCGACGTGCTCGTGACCGGGAGTGAGGTCGAGGATGGGGACCTGGTGTCAAGCACCCGCATCCGTGACGCCATCGCTCAGGGCGATGTCGCCCTGGCGCGACGGATGTTGGGCCGGCCCTACGGCATCGCGGGGCAAGTGGCACCCGGTGAACGGCGGGGGCGGTCCCTGGGCTTCCCGACCGCGAACATCGCCCCGTCCCCGTGCAAGGTCCTTCCGCCCGCCGGCGTCTATGCGGCGACGGCCGCCATCGATGGCGGCAACGCCATGCCGGCGGCGGCCTACGTGGGCAGATCTCCCACATTCCAAGGAAGATCGGCCACCATCGTTGAATGTCACATCCTGGAGAACGGGGAGGGGCAGGAGATCCCCGACCTGTACGGCCATCGGCTGGACGTGATGTTCATCGAGCGACTGCGCGAGGAGCGACGTTTCGCAGGTCCCGCGGAGTTGGCTGCGCAGATCGGCAGGGACGTCGCCCAGGCGGCGCGCATACTCTCCTAGGACGGTCTTCCGAACACGGCTGCGCGCAGGGATGGGGTGAGTCGTGGCAGAGAACCCTTCGGATAGGGAGATCCTCGAGTACCGAGACCTTATCGAGGTCCCCGACCGGTTCGAGAGCGGCGTCAGCATCCGCACCGCCCTGGGGGCGTTCTTCATCGGCATGGTGATGATGCCGGGCGCCATCTACCTGGGTCTGCTCACCGGCGGAGGGCTGGGCGGCGCCGCCCAGTGGGTCACGATCATCCTCTTCACCGAAGCGGCTCGGCGCGCTTTCACCACGGTCAGCAAGCAAGAGCTCTACATGATCTACTACATCGCCGGCAGTCTCACCGGGATGATCGGTGGGCTCGCGCTGTCCGGCGGCCCGTTCGCATGGCTGATCTGGAACCAGTACTTCATCCAGTCTCCGGCGGCGGCGAGCTTCGCCGACCAGATCCCGGCCTGGGTGGCCCCCAAAGTCGGCAGCGACGCTCTCGTGCGGCGGACGTTCCTCCAATCGGCATGGGTCGTGCCGATCGGCATCCTCGTCATCACCAACATCCTCTCGCGCGTCAACTGGTTCTCCGCCGCGTATGTTCTGTTCCGTATCTCGTCCGACTTGGAGCGGCTGCCCTTCCCGATGGCGCCCGTGGCCGTACAGGGCGCGACCGCACTGGCCGAGTCCTCGCAGAAGACCGAGACCTGGCGCTGGCAGGTGTTCTCCATCGGCACCATGATCGGGCTCTCCTTCGGCGCCATCTACGTGGCCATTCCTGCGCTGACCAGCGTTGCGCTCGTCAAGCCGATCCACATCTTGCCCATCCCGTGGATCGACTTCACGACGGGAACCGAGAGCATCCTGCCGGCCGTGCCGTTCGCGCTGGCAACGGATCTGAGCGCCATCCTCGTGGGCTTCATCCTCCCGTTCTGGGTAGTCATCGGCGGCTTTATTGGGGTCGCCCTGACGGCGACGGTCAACCCCATCCTCCGGCATTTCATGGTGCTCGACCAGTGGCGGCCAGGCATGGGGCTGGTCGACACCGTGTATGCCAACCAGCTCGACTTCTGGATGAGCTTCGGCATCGGGATCGGCGTCGCCATCGGCGCGATAGGGATCATCGGGACGGTCCAGGCGAATATGCGGGGGCGCAGGAAGAAGGCGCACGGCCGCCAGTGGCGCGATGTGCCCAAGGGGCGCGGCGACTTCAACATCTACGGGATGCTCGCCCTGTTCGGCGCGTCAACGCTCATCTACGTGCTCGTGTGTGCCAAGCTCGTCCCGGGCTTCAATGTCATCTACTTCGTGCTGTTTGGGTTCGTCTGGACCCCGCTGATGTCGTACGTGGCGGCCCGGATGTGCGGGATGAGCGGCCAGTTCTTCGGGATCCCGATGGTGCGAGAGGCCACGTTCATCCTGAGCGGCTACAAGGGAGTCGACATCTGGTTCGCGCCGATCCCACAGTTCAACCACGGCCAGATGGCGCAGAGCTTCCGCGAGGTAGAGCTTGTCGGTGCATCGTTCCGCGGGCTGCTGAAGGCCGAGCTGTTAGCCTTCCCGATCCTCTTGGTGTTCAGCTTCATCTTCTGGGAGTTCATCTGGCGGATGTCGGCGATCCCATCGGCGCAGTTCCCCTATGCGCTCGAGTTCTGGCCGCTGTCCGCGCGGCAATCGGCCCTGTTCATCACGGGGACGTCCGAGAACCCCGAGCTGTTCCTCCAGGCGATCAACCTGAAGTACATCAGCATCGGCCTGGTGGGCGGCCTGGTCATCTACTATGGCCTGGGCATCCTGGGACTGCCCACGCTGATCCTCTACGGCATGGTTCGCAGTCTGGGCGGCCTGCCGCACACGATCTTCCCCGAGGTGTTTGGCGCGCTATTGGGTCGCTACTACTTCGCGAGGCGGTTCGGGCTCAAGCGGTGGAGGGACTACGCCCCCGTGGTGTTCGCCGGCTATGCCTGCGGGATGGGCCTCACCAGCATGATCGCCATCGCCATCGTCCTCATCGCCAAGTCCGTTCGGCAGACACCGTTCTGACGAGCCGGTTCGTGTGCCCGCGGGAGCGGCGGGAGGGGGCAGCCCTCCTCCCCGCGAACCGTGTCCCCAGACCGACGCCGCATGGCCGATCAGCGTATGGCCGTCGGAGACTGGGGGACCACCACGTTGCGTTCACTGTTCGCCGTCTGTGCGGCCTCATTCGTCGTCGGGCCGGGACTGTGCGCTGACCTCGACTTGGCGACGGCCAACCTGAAGGCGCAGTTTGCCGGCGCCGCGTTGACCTCGCTCGAGGATAGCGCGGGGAGGACGTTGGTCCGCGAGGCCGACGTCACCCCCGCAGGCGCCATCCGCCGGATCCAGGGGGACCACCTCGCATCAGGCCCCGCCAGAGCCAATGGGGACGGCGCCCGCGTGTCCGATGTCGCCGGCCTGGCCGGCGGCCGGCTCGAGTGGCGTGCGGAGGCCGATGCCGGCGGCGACCTGGTCGTGACCGAGTCCGCCGAGTCGCCCGAGCCGGGCGTATGGGGCGTGAGCTGGGCCATCGGCGAGATACCCCTCGACATGAACGTCATCGTGCCCGGACGCTCCGGTATCAGGCTCGACGCGGCAGTGCCGGGTAGTCGGCATGAGTTCGACTACCCCATCGGTTGGGAAGCACAGCTTGTCATCGTCGAGGGGGCCGGGCACGGCTTCTACGTGTGGGCGGACGATGCCGTGGGCGAGTTCAAGCGCCTCGAGGTGGAGCGATCCCGCACCGGCTGGCGTCTCATCCTCACGAGCATCAACCCGGCGCCCTTCGATGCCCTCACCACATGCCGGTCCGCTAAGTGGCGCCTCAACACCTACGAGGGCGACTGGCGCGTTCCCGCGCGACGTTACCGCGACTGGATGGCAAAGAACCTGCGGCCGATCCCGGTCACGGACCAGCGCCCCGCGTGGATCGGCGACATCCGGTGCTGCGTCATCATGGGGCTCGAGATCCCGGTCATCGAGAAGCTGGCCGAGCGGATCGATCCCACGCAGACATTGCTGTACCTCCCCGGATGGCGGACCGAAGGCTACGACCGCGATTACCCGACTTACGACCAGATCGTCCCGGAGCTGGACCCCTTCATCGTCCGGGCGCACGAGCTGGGCTACAAGGTCATGCTGCACGTGAACTACTTCGGGTGTGACCCGCTGAACCCGCTCTATGAGCAGCTCGCGCCCTATCAGTGCCGCGACCCGCTGGGGCAGCATGACCGGCTATGGTGGCTATGGGAGCGGGCCGACCCGATCATCAAGTTCGCCTACATCGACCCGGCCCACAAGCCCTGGCGCGACCTCTTCATCCAGCGGATGACGACGCTGTGCGCAGATCACGCAGTGGACGCGCTGCACCTCGACCAGACGCTGTGCATGTTCAATGACAGCAACGGGCTCATCGACGGCCAGAACATGATCCAGGGGAACATCGCTCTGCACCGCGAGCTACGGGAGGCGCTGCCGAATGTGGCGCTCAGCGGCGAGGGGCTCGATGAGGTGACGTACCGCTACGAGGCCTTCGCCCAGCGCCACGCGTGGGGTATCAACCATGCGGACGGCACGTTCGACCCAACCTGGCTCCGCACGGCTCACCCCATCTCCTCGTACCTCCTTGCGCCCTACACGACGATCTACGGGTACCTCGGCTACGCGCCTCCCACCGACGGGCAGCTATACGCCGCATGGAACGAGGCGTACGAGCACTGGGGGGTCATCCCGACCCTCAAGCCTGATGTGCAGCAGATAGCGGCCCCGACCGGCTTCAGCCGCCAGTTCTTCGATGAGGCGGCGCCATGGCTCGCCGAGCGCGTCGACATCGATGGTGACGCTGAGTGGCCCGCCGACGCGGCGTTCGTGTTTCGCACTCGCTCGGGCGAGCGCGTCGTGCGGACCCTCGACCATCGGCTCCTGTTCGGAGACCGCGAAGTGTCGCGAACGGTGACCGGGGTGACGGAGCTTGACGAGCCCGGCTCGATCCCCGGTTGGCCCGCTTACGACGCGAAGCGGATCTTCGGACTGGATGCGAACACTTACTACCCGTACGTGGGCGAGCCGCGTGACATGGAAGCATTCCACGTCGAGCAGCTCCCGGACGGGTTCGGCGTGAGCTCGGTTGTGGAGACGGATGGCGCCGCCATCATCGCGACACGACAGACCGGCGGCGTCGTTGCCGACCTCGTGAACCAGCTTGCGTCAGCCGAGGGGGGCTCGGGCCCCATGGACGGCGAGCCGGTCCCGACGCTCGGGGCGTTCGAGAACCCGGATGGCGCCGTCTTCGTCCCGTCCGGCAGCGCCATAGACGCACACCCCCCGTGGAAGCTCGGCAAGCCCGGCCTCGCGTTCGTGCGGTACGGGATCGACCTGCCGGCCCAAGGCGACATCCGCTTCATCTCCCAGGTTGTGATGCGTCCCGGCGCGATGCTCGAGGGGCGGAGCGATGGCGTCACCTACCGCGTCACCGCGCACGCGGGCGACGACGAACTACAGGCCGAGCTGCACCATGCGAGTGAGACCCCGGCCGATCTGATACTCGATCTCACTCCCTTCGCCGGCCGCCACATCACGCTCGAGCTCCTGGTGCATCCGGGGCCGAAAGGGGACCCGTCGTACGACTGGGCTCGCTGGGTGCGACCGCGCGTGGAGCAGCGGCTGGAGCTGGATGGCGAGGTCGTGTTCGTCTCCCCCACGCCCTATGCGCTGGCGTTGTCGGGCACTGCGACCGCGCAACTGGATGCGTCGTCGCATCGGCACAGCGTCCCGGCCCACCTGCCAGGCGGCGTGTGCCTCCTGGCCGAAAGGCCGGCACCCCTCGCATTGCCGGTGGACCTCCTCGGGGCGCCGCTCCCGATGGTGCGCTGGGTGCCGAGCCAGGGCGTCACGCGCGCGAGCACGGAAACAGCACCCACGCCGGCCACGGCCACGGTCGGTGGCGTGACCCGGCGGTCCATCTTCGCGCACCCCCCCGACCACGGCCTGACCATGCTGGTCCTCCAATGCCGGTTGCCGGAAGCGCCGGCCGAGTTCCACAGCTACATCGGGGTAGGGGATGGCTCGAAGTCCGAGGGGGTCACGTTCCGCGTGGAGGTCAACGGAACCGTGCTGGCCGAGCGGCCGATGCTGCCCGGGGCGTGGGCGGAGCTGACGTGTGACCTCGCGCAGTACGCCGGGAAGCCGGCGGTGATCGCGTTGGTGACGGATGCGGACGGGTCGTTCTTCTACGACTGGTCGCACTGGGCGGAGCCGGTGATCCGGGCGCGGTAGCCTGGTCGCTGGACGAGGCCCCGCCCCTCACCCCGACCCTCTCCCAAGGGGAGAAGGGGCCGGCCACCTCTCCCCCCGGGAGAGGTCGGGAGCGACAGACGTAGTCTGGCGATCCCGGGTGAGGGAGCAGGCTCAGCCAGGGGAACGGCTCCGCGATCTCGCATGGCTCGGAGAGGGGACTGGAGGATGAACGCCATCGCTGAGCGCCCACGCACGACTCCCGTCATCGCAGACGTGGACGTGTGCGTCATCGGCGGAGGGCCGGGCGGGCTGCCTGCGGCCATCGCCGCCGCCCGACAGGGCGCGCGCACAATGCTCGTCGAGATGCAGGGCTTCCTGGGCGGCATGGCGACCGCCGGGCAGATCGGGCCGATTCTCGGCCATCACGCCAGCCGGTCGGACACCATCGTCATCGGCGGGATCCCGCGGGAGATCTGCGAGCGGATGGCCGCCATCGGCCAGGCATGGGACTGGGACCGCGCCGCGAAGTTCTGGGGCATCCCGTTCAACGTCGAGGGCATGAAGATCGTCGCCGACCGCATGGTGCAGGAGGCAGGAGTCGAGCTGTCCCTACACTCGTTCTTTGTGGACGCCGTCGTGCAAGACGGGCGCATGACCCACGCGGTCATCGAGAGCAAGTCCAGCCGCCAGGCGATCGCGGCGAAGGTGTTCGTCGACGCAACGGGCGACGCCGATGTGGTGGCCCGGTGCGGCGCTGAGTTCACGCTCGGCCGACCGGCGGACGGCCGCCCGATGGCGATGGGGAGCATGTTCCGGATCGGCGGCCTGGACCGGCTGTCCGAGGATGCACAGCAGGCAATCGTCGACCGAATGCGCGCGGGTGTGGCCGACGGCCGGCTGAACCTCTACGGTTGCGGCCTCGGCGGGTTCGGGTCGACTGTCGAGGAGAGTGAGCGCTCGCTCAACATCACCCGCTTCGCCGGAAACAGTGCAGATGCCAAGGACCTGGCGACGGGCGAGCTGTTCACCCGGGAGTTGGCCTGGAAGGTGATGGACATCGCGCGCTCAGCGCCGGGCGCTGAGGGCCTGTACCTGGTCTCGACCCCGGCGCACGTCGGCCTGCGCGAGAGCCGCCGGCTTACGGGGGTGCATCGCATCACGGGCGAGGACGTGGTTTCCGCGCGCAAGTACGGCGACGGCATCGCCCGGTGCGGCTACTGGATCGACATCCACTGTCCCCGCGGCCTCGTGGACGAGGGGCGGGTGCACTTGTGCTCCAAGGCCTGCACAAAGGCCGACTGCTATATGCTGACGGACCACGCTGACGAGCTGCCCGGAGAGCTGTACCCACCGGACGGCGAGTGGTTCGGTATTCCGTACCGCACGCTCGTCCCGCGCGCCCTCGACGGCGTCCTCGTGTCCGGCCGGTGCATCTCCGCCGACTACCAGGCCATGGCCGCCCTGCGTGTCATGGGGACGTGCATGGCCATCGGCGAGGCGGCCGGCACCGCCGCCGCCATGGCCGCCGACGCGGAGACCCCACCTCGCGCGGTGGACGCGCAGGAGCTGCGACGTCGCTTGTCGGCGGCCGGCGCGCTGGTGTGACTGGGGCCGCCCCGCGCCCGCAGGCCGCCCGCGGAAGGAACACCGACTCTTGGTGCGAAGAACTCCATCGGCGAACGGCTTGGCCGATTGCCCGGAGGTGCGCTCATGGACTACACAGTCGTGCTCGAGCCCTGCGAGGAGGGGGGGTTCAGCGTCACTGTTCCTGCGCTGCCCGGCTGCATAACTGAGGGCGACAACGTGCTGGACGCACTGCGAATGGCGGAGGACGCTATCACGCTCTACCTCGAGAGTCTCGCCGCGCACGGCGAGACGATCCCCGTGGAGGGGCCCACGGTCACCATTGAGACGGCGGGCGTCTCCGAAGCCCTCATCTTCCGGGTCCGCGTCGACTCGGCCGCAGGGCGTGTGAACGTTGCCTAAGCTGCCTCGCGTATCCGCGGCGGAGGTGCTCCGGGCACTGCGCCGCGCGGGGTTCGCAGAGGACCGATCAAGCGGGAGCCACCGCATCCTGCTTCGCCCGGCCGACGGACGCCGCGTGGTGGTTCCCTGCCATTCCGGAGACCTGCGGGTGAGGACGCTGGCCTCGATCGTCAAGCAGGCCGGATGGACCGTGGAGGAGTTCGTCGATCTTCTGGCCTAGCGACGGTCAACCGGACGGCACGCCACGAGAGCCCGCTTCCGGAGGATGGCTGTGAGGAGCGAGTGGCCGGTGACCAATCGGGAACGCTTCCTGAAACTCATGCGCGGCGAGGCGGTGGACCGAGCCCCGTTCTTCCCGTGTTTCGGGCCCTGGCCCGCGACGTTGGAACGATGGCGCCGGGAGGGGCTTGCGGCTAACGCGGACTACGCCGAAGTCGTCGGGTTCGATGGCGACCTGCGGCACTGCGCCCCCATCAACGGCTTCCTCTGCCCCCCGATGGAACAGCGCGTGCTCGAAGAGGGCGACGAAACCTGCATCATCGTCGACAGCTTCGGGGTCACACAGCGAGTCCGCAAAGACGGCGGCTCCATGCCCGAGTTCCTTTCCTTCCTTGTGTCGGACCGCGAGGGCTGGGAGCAAGTAAGGGCGCGACTCGACCCGAATGCACCCGGCCGACTGCCACCGCCGGCGGCGTGGCGTGCATACTGCGAGTCCAACGCGGCGCGAACCGATCCTTCCTATGCAGGCGACCTGCCCATCGGGTTCTTCGGCGGGCCGAGGCAGCTCTTTGGCTGCGAGGGCCTCGCGTACGCGCTGCACGATGACCCCGCGCTAGTCGAGGGTGTGCTCGAAACGCTGTGCGACCTCTGGGTGGACGTATTCCCACGCGCGATCCGCGAGGCGCCGGTTGACTTCTTCTTCATCTGGGAGGACATGTGCTTCAAGACCGGGCCACTCATCAGCCCGGCCATGTTCCGCCGATACCTACTCCCCCGGTACCAGCGGTTCACCGAGGCCCTTCGCGGCGCCGGGGTGGACATCATCATGGTCGACAGCGATGGCGACCCGCGGGCCTTGCTGGACCTATGGATCGAGGGCGGCGTCACGTGCCTGTTCCCCTGGGAGACACAGATGGGGCTGGACATCCAGGAGGTCCGGCGGGCCTACCCGACCCTTCAGATGATCGGCGGCGTGGACAAGTCACGGCTCGCCTTCGGTCGCGAGGCCATCGACGCCGAACTCGAGAAGATCCCGTTCATGCTCGAGAGGGGCCGATACCTCCCCGCAGTCGACCACTTCGTGCCTCCCGATGTCTCATGGGACAACTACCGGTACTTCTGCGAGCGGCTGCGGGATCTGATTGACCGCTACCCGCCGGCTTAGGCCGAAGTTCCGGGGCTGGGAATGGGGTTGAGGCCAGTTGTGGGGCGGGTTGGGGGGTGATAGTGGCGAGCAGTTGTAGCCAGTAGTAGTTTTGT
>Ga0315288_10000780_pt1 | contig 40612 bp, 42 predicted proteins | sample YL17G11_20_MG_FD_203454 | JGI IMG/M metagenome (GOLD analysis project Ga0315288, IMG submission 203454) | Sediment microbial communities from Yellowstone Lake, YNP, Wyoming, USA - YL17G11_20 | ecosystem: Environmental > Aquatic > Freshwater > Lake > Sediment | place: USA: Wyoming | collected...
GTTTTCCAATAAATTCTTGTAAACCATTGATAAAAGCTGCTTGTCTGTGGTTAAAGGTTCGCCTTCACTTAAATCATTAATGACTACAGTTAAGTTATTTTCCGTCTTCCCCTGAATTGGATAACCATTAATTTCTTGGGCAACACTCTCAATAACTGTTTGCGGCTGGAATGCCTCCATTTGCGGGTTAAAATCTCCTGAATAATCGCCGTATAAATATCTTAATACTCCCATAGATCTATCTAGTCTCGTTATTATCATCTCACGATATTGCAGACGTTCGGCATCAGTTTCTGGCTTTTCGCCAAAATATTCTGTTAATGTTTTTTTTCTGTCACGAAACAGATCGTTTAAACGCCCCACTGTTGTTTGCAAAAAAACACCTGCATCTAAATTTTTTGGTATTTCCAGCCCTTCACCCATTACTTGAGAGTAAAAATGTTTTAAGCCAATCCCCCAGGCGATAGAATTCCTATTAGAACTTAATAAATCTATAATGGCAACGATTTCATCAAAAAAATCTTTCGTTTTATAACATTTTAGTTTTGCATTGTATTCTCCAGTTTTTCGAATAATATTTTCGGGGAATGGTTCTCCATAGTCATCAAAAAGCAACCCAATATAAGTCGTAACAACCCCCAAAGGATTGTGTATTTCATGATTGATATCGCTGATAAGATTAGCTCGTTCTCGAGGATCAGAAGTAGGTTCAGTACCCTTTATATATTCATCAGCCAAACTATTACAGACTTGAGGATTAACTATAGCTAACTCATCAAGAGTCTGAACATTAAACTTTGCTAGGGTTTTTTCTGCAATTCCTGGGGGATCTAACTTTATTGTAGATCCAGTTAATTCGTTAGCCATATTTAATATATTGGAAATACTTGTTTTTTACTATTAACTTTTATTCCTATATAATTTCTAAATCACCTAAACTAATATTGACGCGAACTCCCGTTTCTATTCTTCCTGATTTTGAGCAGGAATACTGGGTATAGCTACTGGTTGATATGAAGGCAGATTTTTTTGCACATCTTGCATTTTTTCAAACATCGCTGACAGATCTTCAAAAACAATATTTTGCGGTGGTGAAAAATCATTATCGGTTAATAAGGTTGAATCGCATTTTACCTTATATTTATTTTCTACCTCTGTTGCCCACTTTTCCGGATCCTTCATATAATCCATTTGGGGGTTATTTGCTTGATTCTGGTTAAGACTTTCAACTTTATATTTCATTCCCTTATTGTCTTGACCGCCCCAAATATATATCCACTCACCATTATTAATCATACCGCCATTATCAATTGCCTTATCATCATTACTAACCCATTTAACACTCATTTTTTTATCTTTGATTAAAACTGTTGACTGACCTTTCTCATCAGCATAAGTGCATTTATAGCTTTTACCTAAAGAAAGAGCATTTTTTAAAGAAAAACCTTCTTGGGTTTCTTCTTGTTTACCGGTTTCAGTTTTTGGTTGATTATTTTTTGAGGATTTAGCTTTGATAACAATTACTCCTCCCACTAATAAAACAACTAGTAATAATAAAACAACAATATTTGCTTTTTTCATTGTTCCTCCTTTAGAAAATTTTAATTTATTCTTCTATGGGTAAAGTAAAAATAAAGGTTGAACCTTTTTCTGGTCCTTTTGATTCGGCCCAAATTTTACCGCCTAAAGACTCAATGATTTTTTTTGTGATATATAAACCTAAACCCGAACCCTTTTCATCAGTCGCATCAGCGGCACGGTAACCTCTGTCAAAAGCGTGCGCCAATGTTTCTTTATCCATCCCTCTGCCATTATCTTTACAGCTAAAACTCCAAACACCATCTTGCTCTTTCATTTCAATAGCAACAGCTGCCTCTGTGCTGCCATATTTAAGTGCGTTTTCCAATAAATTCTTGTAAACCATTGATAAAAGCTGCTTGTCTGTGGTTAAAGGTTCGCCTTCACTTAAATCATTAATGACTACAGTTAGGCTTTTCCCTTTTTCTTTTTGTCCTGGCTGATCATTAATTTCTTGGGCAACACTCTCAATAACTGTTTGCGGCTGGAGCGCTTCCATTTGCGGGTTAAAATCTCCTGAATAATCGCCGTATAAATATCTTAATACTCCCATAGATTTATCTAACCCCGTTATTATCATCTCACGAAATTGCAGACGTTCGGCATCAGTTTCTGGCTTTTCGCCAAAATATTCTGTTAATGTTTTTTTTCTGTCACGAAACAGATCGTTTAAACGCCCCACTGTTGTTTGCAAAAAAACACCTGCATCTAAATTTTTTGGTATTTCCAGCCCTTCACCCATTACTTGAGAGTAAAAATGTTTTAAGCCAATCCCCCAGGCGATAGAATTCCCGTTAAAACTTAATACATCCATAATGGCAACGATTTCATCAAAAAGATCTTTCTTTTTATAACATTTTAGTTTTGCATCGTATTCTTCAGTTTCCCGAATGATATTTTCGGGGAATGGTTCTTGCAAGTATTTAAAAAGCACTCCAACATATCCCTTGGCAATCCCCAAGGGATTGCGTACTTCATGATTGATATCGCCGATAAAATCAATTCGTTTTCGAGGATCAGAAGCATGCTCAGTATCCTTTATATATTCATCAGCCAAATTATCACATTCTTGAAAGTTAACTTTAGCTAGTTCATCAAGAGTTTGAACATTATTAGCCTTAAGCGCTGCTAGGGTTTTTTCTGCAATTCCTGGGGATTCTAAATTTATTGTAGTTTCAGTTGATTCGTTAGCCATTGTTTTTATGATACTACCAAGGCAGGATAATACATAAATAACATATTTATATCTAATATACAGGCTTTACCATTTTTTTACCATTAACTTTTATGCTTAAAGCAAAACCTAGGGCATTAGCAACTGCAACGCCAACTCTGGTGCCGGTAAAGGAACCAGGGCCCACATTAACTTTAATTTCTTTAATCTCTTGACTATTAGCAATTAACAATTTCTAAACTTCTTTTATTTTTATTAATATACTCAAATTTTATATCAATTCTCTTTTTAGGTAAAATGGGTTTTATTTTTTCTGCCCATTCAATGACGACTAAATTTTTGGGGTTTGACCAAAGTTCTTGGAAATTAAAAGATTTGGCATCAAGGGCGGAGTGAAGACGATAACAATCGATATGGATGAGTGATGGGTAATGAGTAATGGGTAGATGAGTAATGGGTAATGGATAATGGATTGGATACTCTTTCACAATAATGAAAGTTGGAGAAATGATGCGTTTTTTAATTCCCAGGGCTTGGGCTAAACCCTGAACAAAAGTAGTTTTGCCCGAACCCAAATCTCCATAAAGGCAAATGAGATTTGTTTTTAGGTAAGATAATAGTTGAGCAGCATAGTGGTGAGTATTTTCAATAGAATTGCTAATAAACTGCATTTAATAATTTCTAATTCCTAATTTCTAATTCCTAATATACGACTTTTAATTTGCCACCAGCTTAAAATACCTCCAAAAAGATCAAAACCAACATCTCTTACTTTGGCAGTACTACCAGGAATAAAGCTTTGGTGATATTCATCGGAAGCGGCGTATAAAATGAGCATAAAAAAAGGAATTAACCAATTAATTTTTTTATTATTGATTTTACATTGTAAATTATGAATTCTTAATTCTAAATTATTAACGGCGCGGAAAATTAAAAAATAAAAAATTGCATATTCAACAATATGAGCAGTTTTTTTAATAATAAAGTCCCACCAAACAAAACCGCTAACGACTTTGGTTGGTTTAGAGGAAAGGAAAAAGATTAAACTTGCCCAAAGAATAACAGGCAACCATAAAGACAAGAATTTTTTTATTGACATAAAAATAAGTATAACATGGGTAGATGGATAATGGATAATGAGTAAATGAAAATTAGGTTCTTTTTAATTTAGATATTAGTAGAGGAGTGGCAGAAGCAATAAGAAATACTGCACCAGTTAAAATAATAATAACAGGTAGAGAAAAAGAAAATAGTTTTTTCTTGGGTTCTGGTGAAGGCGAGGGTGATTCTGATGGAATGCTAGAAGCTTGAAGACCTAAAACTTCGGCAGTATTCATAACGTCTTCCGGCGATGGTGTTATTTTTGATGAAGGGCTGGGTTTTAAGGATGGTTTGGGGCTTGGTAATGGGCTTTGAGAAGAAGTTGAAGACGAAGGGCTGGGAGAGGTATCATTATTAGGAGAAGGACTAGGAGGTGGACTGGAAGAAGGAGAAGGTGAAGGAGAAGGACCAATAATCCTAATACTAATTACATTATTTGTCTCACCACAGGAACTTTGACTGCTACAAAAGCGAAACAGTTTTAATTGGTAATCTCCTGTCCCTTTAAAACCATCAGCACCAGCATCTGGTTTAATTTTTAAAATACTACTTGCACTACTGCTGGCAATCTCAAATTTATAAAAATTGGTATAATCTTCTCCGTATTGATACCAATTATTATTCCAAGTATATCCAAAATAGTGTTCTCCTGATTTCTGTTGAAACGCACCCTCTAAGTAATAGGTTTTGGATGGCGTAACATTTTTAAAAGAAAATAATACATTTATCTCTGTATCATGATTAATTTCCGAAGGACTACCTTCTATACCATCAATCGTAAATTCCATAGCCGCGAAACTTTCCGAATGGAAAACAAAAAGAAAAGAAATTAAAAAAAGAGCGAAGCTGATAATTACGCTCGCTTTGCTCGCTAGATCCTTCGCTACGCTCAGGATGACATGGTAGAAATTAATAATAATTGACATGTAAATAATAAGTGTCAATGTTAGAATCTTGATTATCGATTTTAACATATCGAAGCGTGCCACCACCACAACTAATGCTACCGCGATATAAAGTACCGTTTTTAACTGATTTCACATTATTGTTACTGTCCGACAGAATATCAATACCGGTATGCGGCCCGCCGCCATACCAACCAATACTGGCCCAATAAGTATTGCCATAACCCTGGGTTAGTCTAATCGGTTCATCCATAGGCCAGTTCCAACTGCCGCTAAAATTAAACTGGCCGTCGGGTTTGTTGTCCCAAATAATCCCGATTGACCGCAAATAATCAGCCGGATTATTAGGAGCATTATCTTTAGCAACCTCAAAATGAAGGTGGGTGCCGCTGGAACAAGCGGAACGACCAACAATAATCGAAGCAATTTTTTCTCCCTCTTTAACCTCGCCGACTTTAGTTTCTTGTCCCTGCCCAGCTAAAATAGATTGAATGGCTTCCATTTCTGCCCGCGCCGAAGCCAGTAATTGTTGGAAATTTTTTTCATCATTCTGAGTTAGTTGCAAAAGACTTTGTTTGGCTTGTTTTTGCTGGGCTAAACTAGCTTGCTGATTAAGCAATTGTTTTTTTAAAGCCTCTTCTTGAGCTTGTTTTTGCTGTTTTAATTCCTTTTGGCTATCGTAGTTCATTTTGGAAGTCTGCATTTTAATTAAAAGCTCGCGGTCGGAGCGTTGAACTGCTTTTAAATATTCAACCCGGGAAACTAAATCAGCAAAACCAGAACTGCTAAAAAGAAATAAAACCGGCTCCAGCCGGCTTCGTTTGTAAGTAGCCTCAATTCTAAAACTTAAAATTTTAGAAACATCAGTAATTGACCGATCTAAAAGATTTATTTTTACCGACAAATCAGCAATATCTTCAGCTAATATTTTTAATTGATACTCGGTAGCAATAATTCGGGTGGTAGTTAATTGAATTTTATTGTTAAGATAACTTATTATTGAAGCTAAGGTTTTTTGCTGACCGCGAAGATCGTTAACTTTTTGTTCATATTCTTTTATTTTATTGGCACAGTCTTCCGACGAATTACAAACCTTTTCTTGAGCAAAAGCGCTGGCAATCAATAAAAAAGAGGCCAATAAGCTTATCAGTAGAAATAAGCATTTATTAACTATTTTCATCTTATTTGCGGAGAAAGCGATGAACAGCTATTAGGCTACCGATTGTGCCAACAAAAATTCCTATTATTAAATTGGCTGCCAAAATCAAAAGCATTAACCAAATCGGCACCGGCAGTAACGCTACATCTCCTAACCAGCCAATGATTACCGGTGTTGTATATAGCAGTAAAAGATAAGCCGCTCCCCAACCTAAAAACGAACTTATAACACCATACAAAGCCCCTTCAAAAATAAATGGCCAGCGAATAAACCAATTGGAAGCACCAATTAAACGCAAAATTTCTATTTCTTCTTTCCGGCTTAAAATTTTCATTCCGGTAATTGTTAAAATAATCAAAACTGACTGGACTAAAAGATAACTAATAAGGCCAATCCCAAAAATTCTAATATTTTTTATCCAAGAAGATAATGATTTAACAATGTCTTCATAAAAGGCAATATCCTTTACTCCGGGTTGACTTTCTAAAATATTTTTTAAGCTAGACAAGGTATCAATATTGACGGCGGAAATTTCAATAGAAGGAGGCAAAATTTTATAATTAACTAATTCCAATAACAATGGATCGCTCTTATTTTTTTCTTTATAAATTGCCTCGGCTTCATAAATAGACACATATTTAAAACTAGCTAATTGCTTTGTTTCGTCTAATTTATTTTTAATACTGCTAATTTGGTCTTGAGTTAAATCTTTCCCTTTTTCAAAAAAAGCAATTACTTGGGGCGCTTTCTCAAAATATTTAATAATTGCCATTGACCCTAAGGAGATTAAAGTAAACCCGGTAAGAGCAAAAAAAGTAAGAAACATTATCATAATTGCCGCTAATGCCTGATAAGGACTTCTTCTTATTTGGATTAAAGCAGTCTGAAATTTACCCGCCATTATTTGTATTTTCCTTTCTGTTGATCCTTAATTATTTTTCCTTTATCCAGGTGGATTACCCGCTGTTTTAATAAGTCAACAATTTCTATATTATGAGTGGCCATAATAACAGTTGTTCCTCCTTTATTAATTTGTTTTAGAAGATCAACAATCTGTAAACTAGTTTTAGGATCTAAATTGCCGGTTGGTTCATCGGCAAAGAGAATTTTTGGTTGAGAGGCAATTGCCCGGGCAATGACTGCCCGTTGAAACTCGCCTCCTGATAATTGAACAGGAAAAACATTGCCTTTGTCTTTTAATCCGACTAAAAATAAAACTTCTTCTACTCTTTGTTTTATTTCTTCTTTTTTCTTGCCTAAAATTTCCAGGGTTAAACTAACATTTTCAAACACAGTCCTATCAAAAAGCAGTTTAAAGTCTTGAAAAGCGGCGCCGATTTGCCTTCTTAATAAAGAAATATTTTTTTTTGATAAATGACTAATATCTTCACCGTTAATAAAAATCTTTCCCTTAGTTGGTTTAACCTCTGCCAGAAGAAGCCGAAAAACAGTAGTTTTACCTGCTCCTGAAGGACCAATTAAAAAGACAAACTCTCCCTTATTAATAAAAAAAGAAATATTATCAAGGGCAAGCGTTCCTTCTTTATATCTTTTACTTATTTTCTCAAACTTAATCATCTAACTAATAATGTCATTTCGAACGTAAGTGAGAAATCTAGCGAAGCGCACGCTCGCTAACGTTCGCTAGATTCTTCGCTTCGCTCAGAATGACAAAACTATTTCAGAATGACAAAACTATCTCAGAATGACAAAACTGTTATTCCAGTACTTTTAATTTTCCCACGTCCATTAACCAACCGGCTTTGCGGGCACTGAATGTTTCTCCCCATATCTTAACTTTCCTACCCACAAACTTATCTAAATCAACAATGGAAGAGGTGAGATAAACAGTTTGTGAATCGCCGCCCGGCCTTACTAAATGATGAGAACCTTCACCTTCAATGCCTCCTTTTTCCAATTGCCCTTCAGCCGAATCGCGAAAAGTTTTTTCATCAGCGATTCCCACTGTTGTTCCAACTTTAATACCCTCCTCGCCTACTTCCCGACTAAGCGGTTCTGTTTTTCTCAAACCTTTTTTAGAAGACAGCAAATAACCGGTTCCTATACCGGCTAAAACCAGTAAAAGAACAATAATAATAGTTTTTAGATTATTGCTTCTTGGTTTTCTCTCGTCGAATTTTCTAATTAAAACAGGATTAGCTTCCATAATTCCTCCTTTTAAATTAAAATTCGAAATTCGAATTTATTAAATACATAATACCAACTATAAATTCCTAAGTCCAGATTGAATAAAACCTTCAAGCTCGCCACTTAAGACTGCTTCCGGGTTAGATTCTTCATAATTAGTGCGTAAATCTTTAACCATTTTGTATGGATGAAGAACATAAGAACGGATTTGATTGCCCCAACCGGCAATTTTATGTTCTCCTTTAATGGTTTTTAGATTTTCTTGCCGCTTATTCTCTTGTAATTGCCAAATTTTCCCTCGCAAAATCTGCATGGCAATTTTACGGTTTTGTTCTTGAGAACGCTGGGTTTGGCATTCGACGATAATACCAGTCTGTTTATGAGTAATCCTTACTGCTGTAGAAACTTTATTAACATTTTGCCCGCCATGACCAGATGAGTGTGAACTTTCAAAAATAATATCATCATTCTTTATTTCGACAGCTTTTTCTTCCTCTTCAATAATAGGAATCACTTCAACTAAGGCAAATGATGTCTGTCTTAAGTTATCAGCATTAAAAGGAGAAAGTCTTACTAAACGATGAGTCCCTTTTTCGTGTCTTAATAAACCATAAGCCCAACGTCCTTGAATTTCTAAAATAACACTTTTAATACCAGCCTCATCACCGGGATGTTCATCAATAATATTTACCCGCCAACCTTTATTTTGAGCATACTTAAAGTACATCCGGTAAAGCATTTGCGACCAATCGCAAGCTTCTGTTCCTCCTTGACCGGCATGGATGGATAAAATCGCTCCTGCTTGATCATACTTCTCAGAAAGAAAGATTTTTGTTTCTAATTGTTTCAACTCACGATCAATTTTTTTTAATTCTTCTTCATTTAAATCTTCCTCTAATTCAAGAGCTATAAATTCTACTTCTTCAACTTCTTTTTGCAAATCAGCTAATTGACGCATTATTTTGGCGGCTTTAAAATGATCCAGCCAAAAATTGGGCTGAAGACTTTGTTGCTCCAATTCTTTAATTTGCTGTTTTTTGCTTTCTAAATTAAGCTTTTTTTCTAATCCCTGAAATTTATTTCTTAAATCTTCTTTGGTTAATACTTTTGTTGTATTTATCATTATTGTTGTCATATTGGAGCAGTTCGACTTTGCTCACTGTAAACTCTGCGATAGCATCCCCTTTATAATAGGAGATCCTATCGGTCTCCCGCTAAGCGGGATCCCTCCAGGATGACAGAATTACTATTCCTCTTTCAGCCATTCACCGCAGATTTCTTGATAAATTTGTTTTTTAACTTCTTTTTTGGTTTGTTCTATTTGTTGCTGAGGTATATCTTTAATTTCCTCATATTTATGATTAACTGTTTCCGTAACTTTTTGGGAAATTTCCTGCACGACTTCTTGTTTGGCAATTGTGGCGGGAATATTTTTTAGCTGATCCACAATTTCTTGATAAAGAATCTCACTTTCTTTTTTTTCTTCTTCACCTAAAATATTTTCTTCTGATTGATTACTATGAGAAATTTGACTAACTTCTTTTTTTATTGCTGATTTTAAATACCAACCTTTAATTATTTCGCCAATCTGGGGATAAAAAAAATTGGCTGCTGTTACCACGCCAGTCAGTAATAAAAAAATAGAAATTATTTTCTTAATATTCATTTTTATTTGCCATGACAATGTTTATATTTAATTGGTGTTCCATTTGGTTTCTTCGTTCCGCACCAACAAGGATCATTACGGCCGATTTTTTTACCAGTCTTTGGATTCTGCTGTTTTACCACCGCTGTTTTCTGATTAATTAAACCGGAAGCTCTTAGCCCCATGCCGTCAGATTCATCAATATTAGTTTGAATCTTAGGAATAATTGTCGGCGGTTGATTCATTGGTTGAACTCTAAAGATACGGCGATTAATTTCGCTATCAATATTATTGATTAGCTTTTCAAACATATCAAAGGCTTCTTTTTTATACTCAACTAAAGGATCTTTTTGACCATAACCCCTTAAACCAATTCCCTCTCGCAAATTATCAATATCATCTAAATGATCCATCCATAATTTATCAATTACTCCTAAGCTGACAAAGCGTTCAATTTGGCGCATTATTGGCGCTGTTAATTGTTTTTCTCTAGCCTGATAAGTTTTATTAATGAGTGATTTTATAAATTGACTGGCATTATCAAAATTGGTTTGTTTATCCAGCTGATTAATTAAACGCTGTTGCGAATGAAGATCAAAAGGAATAATCGTTGCTAATTCCAGCACTAATTTTTGCGGATCAATTTCCCCTGATACAGTTAGACTGGCATTGATGATTAATTCGCCTTCTTTTTCTAAAGAAACAACAATTTTATTTTTTAATTCTTCTGATTTTTGATCAATCTCTAAAATTCTACGTCGGCGTTTATAAATAATTTCCCGCTGTTTATTCATTACATCATCATATTCCACCATATGTTTTCGGGCATCAAAATTAAATCCTTCTACCTTAGTTTGCGCTTGCTCAATGGCTCGGCTAACCATGGCGTGCTCTAAAGGCACATCTTCGGGCATTTTAAAAATTGTCATTAGTTTAGAAATTTGGTCACCGCCAAAAATCCGCATAATCTCATCATCTAAGGCTAAGAAAAATCGGGAAGAACCAGGATCACCTTGACGGCCCGCCCGGCCTCTTAACTGATTATCAATCCGGCGGGATTCATGACGTTCGGTGCCAATAATATGAACTCCGCCTAATTTAACTACTTGGTTATGATCTTTTTGCCATTGTTTAATGGCTGTTTTATCATTTTTATCCTCCGGGTAAGCGCCGCCCAAAACAATATCAACACCTCTTCCAGCCATATTGGTAGCCACGGTTATTGTTCCTAGTTTACCTGCTTGAGCAATAATCGCCGCTTCTTTTTCATGCTGTTTGGCATTTAGTATTTGATGGCTAATTTTTTTTCTTGACAGAAGTTCATGAATAATTTCATTTTTTTCAATTGATGTCGTTCCCACCAATACCGGCCTACCTTCTTGATACATTTTAACAATTTCATCAATAACAGCCCCATATTTAACGCGAGTAGTTTTGTAAATAACATCAGGATAATTAATTCTAATCATTGGTTTATTAGTAGGAATCACTAAAGTATCGAGGTTATAAATTTTTTTAAATTCTTCTGCTTCGGTGGCGGCTGTACCAGTCATTCCTGCTAACTTATGGTACAGGCGAAAATAATTTTGAAAAGAAATTGTCGCTAAAGTCCGTGATTCTTGCTGAATTTTTACTTCCTCTTTAGCTTCTACTGCTTGATGGAGACCATCTGACCAACGCCGGCCATACATTAACCGACCGGTAAACTCATCAACAATAATTACTTCTCCTTCTTTGACAACATAGTCTTTATCCTTTTTATATAAAGTTCTCGCCCGCAGGGCATTTTCAATATGATGAATGGCATCAAAATCTTTCTCATAAAGATTTTTGATATTTAATTTCTTTTCTACTTTTAAAATACCGTGCTCGGTAAGATTGGCAGTTCGGCTCTTTTCATCAATAATATAATCTGTATCTGAACTTAATTGCTGGATAAGAAGGGCAAATTGATAGTATTTTTGGGTTGGCTCCACATCAGGAGCGCTAATAATTAAAGGTGTTCTGGCTTCATCAATAAGAATTGAATCAACTTCATCAACAATCGCATAGTGATGTTCGCGCTGAACACAATCTTGAAGGGTTTGCGCCATATTATCTCTTAGATAATCAAAGCCATATTCATTATTGGTACCATAAGTAATATCCGCTTTATAAGCTTCATGGCGATCACAAGGCCGAAGATGAATTAATCTTTCTTCAATGGCATCTTTATTTTTATAGTCTAAATCTAACAAAAAAGCTTGTTCGTGAATAATACAACCAACTGATAGCCCCATTAAAATTTGAGCTTTACCATACCAACCAGTGTCACGACGAGCAAGATAATCATTAACTGTCACCACATGTACACCTTTACCTTCTAAAGCATTAAGATAAGCCGCTACGGCAGCAGATAAAGTTTTTCCCTCGCCGGTTTTTTGTTCGGCAATTTTTCCTTGATGAAGGCAAATCGCAGCTATTAATTGGACATCAAAAGCCCGCTCGCCAACAGTCCGCCTAATTGCTTCTCTTACTAAAGCAAAAGCTTCCGGCAAAATCTCATCTAGTGATTCACCTTTGCTAAGTCTTTCTTTAAATAACAGTGTTTTTTTGGGAAAATCTCTGTCCTTGATTTTAATTACTTCCGCTTCTTTTTGATTAATTTTTTCCACAACAATTCTTAATTTTTTGAGCTCTTTTTCATTAAAATCAAAAAGTTGACTTATAAATTTGAACATTTTCCTTTGTCATTGCGAGCGAACGAAGTGAGCGTGGTCCCGTCACTTAGCGGGACTTCGTCTCCTTCGACTACGCTCAGGATCATAGGATCCCTCGACTTTGTCCCGCTCAGCGGGACTTTGCTCGGGATCCTCGCAATGACGATGCTTCTTTATTATACTTCAGTTCTGGCAAACAACCAATAAATTTGACCAGGCGCGAATTAATTGGATTTTGGAAAATACTTTATTGGCTTCGGCAACTACTTTTTCGGCTTCATTTTTATGCTTACCATAAAATAAACAATTAATAATCACTGATCCTTTAGTATTTAATAGTTTTTTTAATTTTTTTAAAAAACTGGTTGATCGCGACTGTTGGGGAATTAAATCGCCAAGATAAAGATCAACTAAGATAAGATCAAATTCAGTTTTGTCATTGCGAAGCGCCGAAGGCGCTGTGGCAATCTCTAAAGATTGCTTCGTCACCGAAGTTCCTCGCAATGACAACCTACTGTTTAAAATGAATTTTATCGCATTCGCCTTAATTATCTTTAAATTCCTAATCTTATCCAACCCAAAATATTTTTTTCCTAACTTAATCATCAGGGAATCAATTTCTATTCCTACAATTTGGGCTTGGGGAAAAAGCTGATTGATAATTTTGGCTGCACTTCCTCCTCCCAAACCAAGAATTAAAACATGGATGATGGGTAATGGGTAATGGGTAGATGCCTGCCTGCCGGACAGGCAGGGATAATGACTAATTTTATTAATGCCTTTTTTCCAAATTAGTTCTACCAATCCCCCTGATTGAAGCATATTATTAACCATAATTCTTAAAGTACCTAATTGTTTCACAATCTGAATCTCACCATTGATAGGCGAATTAATTATTTCAATAATTTGAGGGGTAAAAAAATCTAAGGGATTATTAATTGTTTCCTGTCATTGCGAGCGAATGAAATGAGCGTGGTCCCGTCACTTAGCGGGGCTTCGTCGCTTCGCTCCTCGCAATGACATATAGACTTATGATTTTTGATTTGTTGGCTTAATTACTTCTTTACCAATATATTTTTGAAGAACTTTAGGAATTTTTATTGAACCGTCTTGTTGTTGATTATTTTCTAAAATGGCAATTAAAATTCTTGGTGAGGCAATCGCCGTGTTATTTAAAGTATGAACATATAATTTTTCACTGGCGCTGGTTTGGTATTTAATATTGGCTCGACGGGCTTGAAACTCACCCATCATGGAATCGGACATAACTTCGCCATATTCATTTCTTCCCGGCATCCAAGCCTCAATATCATATTTTTTGATCTGCGGCTCACCCATATCTTGAGTTGGCATTAAACAAACACGATAAGGAAGATTAAGTTCTCTTAAAAGCTCTTCTGAATTTTTAGCTAAATCTTCTAGCCACATTGCTGATTCTTGCCAATCATTTTTACAGATAATAATTTGCTCAATTTTTAAAAACTCATGGAGGCGGTAAATACCTTTGGTATCTTTGCCATAACTGCCGATTTCCCGGCGAAAACAAGGCGAAAAAGCAACATACTGCAAAGGCAAATCTTTTTCCAATAAAACTTCATTGCTATGATAGGCAAGCATGGGTACTTCGGCTGTTCCCGTTAGACAATAATCTTTTTCTGACTCTAAATGATAAGCTTCTTTTTCACCCCAAGGAAAATGGCCAGTATAATAAAAACACTCTTTTTTTACTACTGTAGGAGTAGAAAAAGGTTTAAACCCTTTAGCAATCATTTTTCCTAAAGCCCAGTTGATTAAGGCTAAATGGAGTAAAACTGCTTCATTTTTTAAAAAATAACCACGAAAGCCGGCAATTTTACTTCCTCTCTCAAAGTCAATTAAATCTAAATCTTTAGCTAACTGAATATGATCTTTAATGGGAAAATTAAATTTTGGTAGGTTGCCCCATTTTCTAACAATTTCTGCAGTTTTACCTACCGGAACATCTTCTGCCGGAATATTGGGGACTAATTTAAGCAAGTTATTTAATTTTTGTTCTACTTTGGTTAATTCTTCTTCTTTTTGATTAAGCTCAGTTTTAAGTTTTTTACCTTCGTTAATCTTGTTTTGGCTTGGTTTTCCTTTAAGATTAGCTATTAAAGTATTTCTTTGCTGGCGAATATTTTGGACGCTAATGGTTAATTTTTTTCTCTCTTCGTCAAGTCTAAGCAAATGATCAATATCAACAACTTTTTTATCTAAGCCTTTATCTTGGCAGGCTTTTTTAACTTTATCAGGGTGTTGACGAATAAAATTTAGATCTAACATTTTCCTATAGTCATCCTGAACGCAGTGAAGGATCTAGAGAATCCGTCAAGCTGGCGGAGAAGCGTAAATTACGACGCTTCGCGTCTAGATTCCTCGCTTGCGCTCGGAATGACGTATTGACATAATTATAATCCCAACTCTCCACTAATTTTTTGCATTGCCGTTAAACCAATTGTAATAAATTCTGGCAAAGGAATACCTAATTTCTCTTCACATAAAGCAATATCTTCACGCCTGGTTCCTGCAGCAAAAGATTTTTCTTTCCATTTTTTTAAAATATTTTCTAAAGTAACAACTGATAGTTTTTTTTCTGGTCGGACTAAAGCCACCGCCACAATTAAACCGGTTAGAGTATCGCAGCAAAATAAAGACCAGTCCATTTTAGATTGCGGTTCTACTTTGGTTGCTCGCCAATTATGGGCGGCCATGGTATGTTTGACGGTCTCGGGAACCTCATAGCCCTTGTCTTCAAGCAGTTTGGCTATTCTAATTCCTTGTTCTTCCATTTTTACATCGGGCTTATAATCGCCGTCGTGGAGCAATCCGGCAATTGCCCATTCTTCTTCTCTATCCGGTTCAAATTTCTTAGCTAAAGCACGCATAATCGCTTCGCAAGCCAACATATGTTTAATAATATTTTTGTTTTGAATTTGGCTTTCTAAAAATTTAATTGCTTCGTTTCTAGTAATCATAGATTCTTTTATTGTCATTCTGGAGCATTAGCGATAGAATCCCCTTCGAGATCCTATCGGCCTTCGGCCTCCAGGATGACATATCCTTTATAAATTATTTGGTACATCAATAAATTTAATTTCTAGTTCAGGAAATTTCTTTTTTATGGCTTCGCCTAGAGCAATAACCCCGAATTTTTCACTATTATAATGGCCTAAAGAAAAATAATTAATCCCCGCTTCCTTAACCCACTCCTTAGTCCATTCTCTTAACTCACCGGTTAAAAAAGCATCCAAATTTTTATCAATTGCTTCAGTTAAAACATAGGGACCGCCGCCGGAAACCACGCCGATTTTTTTAATTGTTGGTTTACCATATTTAAACGATAATAATGATTGACCGCATAATTGTTTTAATCTTTTCTCTAGTTCACTAACATCTATTGGTAATTTAAATTCTGCCTCATAACCCCAGTTAAGATTATCTAAAGAAGCAAATTCTTTATTAATCTTTGCGCCTAAAAGTTTAATAATTTGGGCATTATTACCCAAAAGTGGATGGTTATCTAAAAATAAATGATAACAGAGTAAAGTTATATCGCAGTCAAATAAAATTTTTAATCTATTTTTTAATACCTTAGTAATCGGCATATTTTTCTTGGGGCCCAGTAGTCCATGATGAACAATAATCATATCCGCGCCCCACTTAGCTGCTTTAGTAAAAAGCTCTAAGTTATCTGTCACTCCTAAAGCAATTTTTTTTACTTCATCTTTGCCAATAACTTGAAGACCATTAAATAAGTAAGGATCTTTATTAGGTTCAAAATTTAAAGTAAGATTTATAAAATCAATTAATTGATTTCTTTTCATTAGTTATAGTATAGCAAAAATTATTGACTCACTTCCTTAAATCTTTTAATAATTAAATTTCTGTCCTGGTCTAATAAAAACCAACCTGCTTTAGGACCATGAGTTTTGCCAATTAAAGCAAGATAAATTGCTTGAAAAGCGCTTTTTGCAGGAATCTTTAATTTTTTTGTTAGTTCATACATTTGTTGTTGTAGTTCTTCTGGCTGCCAATCTTTAAGGCTAATCAGTTTAATTAGACTAATCAGGTATTTTTTTTGATCTGGAGTTAAATTTTCTGCCTCTTTAGGAACGGTTTTAGTTACTTCGTAAACCAATTCTTTGGAAGCATAATTTTTAAGCCAAATTTTGGCATAAGCTATTCTTTCTTCTAAAATTTTTAAATCGTCTGGTGTTAACTTACTGCCTTTAATTTCTGCAAATTTTTGATAAATATTGACCGAAGCTAATTGAATTAAATTGGCAACTTCTCTAAACCGTGGAAAAAGGGGCTTTGTTTTTGGAGACATATTTACTTGGGATAATTGCCAAATCCGCCCAAAATCAGATTTTTTTCCCTCTTTATAATAATAATCGGCAAAGACATCATATTCATCAAATAAATCTAAAACTGTTTCGTTGGCAAACGGGTGAAAAATAATGGCTTTTTTATAATGAGGCCTAACTAGTAAAAAACGTAAAATTTCTGGCGGTAAAGTATCGCTAATTTCTTTAGCTGAAGCGCCTATGCCTTTTGAAGAAGACATTTTAACGCCACCTTTAGCTAAAAACCATTCATAAAGCTGAGCATGAGGTTTAGGATAATTAAATACTTTTTCACAAATGGCAGAAGATAGATCATAAGAACCGCCCTCACTCATATGGTCTTTGCCCGCCCACTCCACGGTTACACCAATTACTTTCCAGTGAGCTGCCCAGTCTACTTTCCACATTAATTTACCTATACCGTTAAAAGGAGAAATTTTAGCTTTATAGCCGCATCCTTGAGCCCAACTAACTAAATCTTTTTTACATTCAAAACTTACTTGTTCTCCATCCCAATCATAAACTAAAGTGGTCCCAACTTTACCACACTTAGGACAGATTACTTGAAAAGGATACCAATTTTTTGGTTTATCATAACCAGAAATCTGTTGATAAAGTTTTCCTATCTGTTCTTTTTTAGCTAAAGATTCTTTAATAATTTTATTAAATTTTCCTTTAAGGTACCACTGACTTGACCAAATAATTTTAGGTTTGACGCCGAGTTTTCTAAAAACTTTTATAAATTCTTGAGCATAACATTGAGCTAAAGAAGAAAAACCTTTTACCGGTGAAGGAATTTTGAATAACGGCCAACCCATATATTTTTTAAATTCTTGGGGTAAATACTGAGGAAAACCATCCATGGGATCCATATCATTAAAAACCCAGGTAAATTCTACTTTTACTCCTTTTTCTTTTAAAACTTTAAATATTAGGTCGTGAACAATAATTCCCCTTAATGCACCAACATGAATGCGGCCTGAAGGCGTTTTCATATCATCAACATGATATGGTTTATAGTTAGTTGATTTAATGATTTGATCAGTAATTTTATCGGCCCAAAACATAAAGTTAGTATAGCATTTTTTAAATAAAGCTTTTAGTTTGCCTCAAGAAATATTAAAGAAGATTGATTAAATTATTCAATGGCATGAATTTGATAGGCAATTTTTCCCACCGGCGCTTCAATTTCTACTTTTTCACCAATTGTTTTGCCTAATAAAGCTTTCCCTAAAGGTGAACTATGGGAAATTTTTTTGGCTAAAGGGTCTGCTTCCCATTCACCAACAACTGTATAAACATGAATCTCTTTATTAACCTTTACTGTTACCTTGCAGCCCAAACTTACTTTTTTACACTTATTATTTGTTTCTCTAATTAACTCTGCTTTTTCTAAAAGACCTTCCAGTTCTTCTATTCTACCTTCCAACATGGCTAATTCATCACGCGCATTGGCATACTCGGTATTTTCCATAAGATCGCCCATTTCTCTTGCCTGAGCTACTCGTTTAATCGATTGCGGTCGTTTTTTTGCCACTAACTCATTTAGCTCTTTTTTTAAAGCTTCTTTTCCTTGTTTGGTAAGATATATTTTATCGTTCATATCGTTCATAAGCATATCATTTTATTAAATCTTACCTACCTTGTCAATAAATATTAGATATATTAAAATAAACCCATAATGCCGCCTTCGTCTAGTAGGCCAAGGACACATGGTTCTCAACCATGAAATCAGGGGTCCGAATCCCCTAGGCGGCACTATAAGTTTACCGCGTTTGACGCGACGCTATGACTGAAAACCAATCTGTTATTTCACCAAAACATTCTTTTATCTCTATAAAACAACGTCCCAGTCTTTTGACTAGTATTTTTGTTTTATTGATTATATATGCTTTTTTAAGCGGTATTATTTATCGTTTCTATGCTAATTTTGTTTTTCTATTTTATAGTCTTTTAAAAAGCATGTGGGTTTCAGTAGTTTGTTTGGGAATTTTCCAAACTATATTACTAATTCCTTTCCGTGTCGTTAGTTTAAAAAATGCTACTAATATAGAAGAATTTGAAGAAAAAATTGGAGAAATCAAAAAAGAGGAACGGCGCAATCTATTCCAAACAAAATTTAAAGAAGGTAATAAAGCCCTTTTATTTTATATTGTCAATTTTTTTGTTCAAATTACTTCTTATATTTCTATTGGTAAACTTTTTTTAACTGATTTTTATACTAAACCGCTTGATCAAAAAATACTTTACTCTTTTGTTCGCTATCCTCAATATCCTATTAGGGATACTTTCTTTAAAATTCCATACCCTTTTATTACAAAAACTGTTGATTTAGGAATTCACTTGATGTTATTAATCTGGATAATTATTATTTGTTTAAAAATCATCACTACTATTATAAACAATTATCAAAAAAAAGCTCAAAAAAATTTGACTCCGGAAAAGCCTGATGATTCAATAATTAAAATTTTAAAGATTTTATTTAATTTAATTAATAATAATTTTATCTGGCTTTTATTTTTGGGTTGGCTGTTAACTCGTCGTTTTCCTGTAGGCTGGCAGATAAGAATTTTCTCTGGTGATGTTAGCCACCCATATCCTGCCTTTAATACTCTTACGGCCATTTGCGCTTCACTCGTAGTTGTTTGGTTAGATTTACCTAAAATTAATGAAAAAATAAAAATAGCCAGAGCAGCTAATATTTCTCCTTCTATTATTAGAAAAACTGAGTTGGAATTATTTAAACAAACACTTTTAAGCGCTATTTTAATTGGTATTGCCGCTTATTATATTACTAATCAGATTCCTTGCGCCTTTGAACTGTCTATTTTTACCTTTGAGGTTATTTCTTGGATTTCACCTTTTACTTTAGATAAACTTATTTTGCGAACATCTCAAAGCAAATCATAACCACTATTGTGTTTTTTGCTAAATTTGTAATAATAAACTATAGTAGAATATAAATATGTCATTAGATGAATTAGTTGTTTCATTTTTTGTTGATGAGGTAGTCGGTGGCTTTTTTATTAGTGTCCCCCCTGGCCATGTAGCCTGTATTTATGATCGTGGCCGAGGAGTATTGCCGCGTGTCTGGGGACCAGGATTACATTTAAAGATTCCCTTCTGGCAGATTGCCAAATTGTTTAATGCCCAAATTTTGGAATACACAATTAGCGAAGGTTTTAATCTTAATAAAAAAGAAAATTTAGGCGACGAGGCTATTAATGCTAATACTTCTGATAATAAATTCATCCAGGTAGAAGGATCAATCTTATTTAAAATTGATAAAACTAAGGCTCCACTGCTTTGGGAAAATATTGGTGAAGGATTTGTGTCTAAAGTTATCAGACCAGTCGGTAGAAGCCGCATCCGTTCAGTCTTATCAGAGATAACGATTGATCAACTTACTGCTTATCGCACGCAAATAGAAAAAAAAGTGAAAGAAGAACTTAATCATATTTTCCAAGAAAAAGGCTTAGTTTGTGAAGGTTTTCTTTTGTCAGAAATAAAATATTTAGGTGATCCTACTACTCCCAAAGACGATAAAGTAATCTTATCGAAAAGCTAACTTTAAAACTTCATCTAAAGAAGAAACAAAATGAAATTTAAAGGCTTTTTTAATTTTCTCTGGTATTTCCACTAAATCTTTTTTATTATCTGAAGGTAGAATTACCTCTTTTAGCCCTGATTGGTGAGCAGCAATAACTTTCTCTTTAATGCCTCCAATTTCTAATACTCGGCCGCGCAGGGTAATTTCACCAGTCATACCCACTTCTCTTTTCATCTTTCTTTTGGTTAAGGCAGAAACTAAAGCCGTAGCAATAGCAATACCGGCTGATGGACCATCTTTGGGAACTGCCCCTTCAGGTACATGAACATGAATATCTAATTTATTCACTAAATCTTTATCAATATCAACAGTTTGCCAATGACTTCTTACGTAAGATAAAGCTGCCCGACATGATTCTTTCATTACCTCACCTAATTGACCAGTTAGGATAAGGTTACCTTTTCCAGGCATAAGAGCCACTTCAATAAATAAAATCTCTCCGCCTGCTTGTGTCCAAGCTAAACCGGTCGCAACACCAATTTCATCTTTTTTTTCTGCTAAAGGAGTACTAAATTTAGGTGGTCCAAGAAAGTCAGTTAAATTATCAGAAGTAACTTTTATTTTACTTTTTTCTCCTTCAGCAATTTTTTTAGCGGCCTTACGCATAATTTTAGCCATTTCTCTTTCTAGGTTTCTAACTCCGGCTTCCCGAGTATGTTGTTGAATAATTTTGCTCAAAATTAAAGAAGGAATTGTTATTTGGTTTATTTTCAAACCATTGGCATCGATTGTTTTTTTAAGTAAAAATTTTTGGGCTATTTTTAATTTTTCATCATAAGTATAACCGGAGAAACGAATTATCTCTAAACGATCTCTTAAAGCAGAAGGAATGGTATCCAAAATGTTAGCCGTGGTAATAAACATTACCTGCGACAAATCAAATGGTACCTCTAAATAATGATCAGAAAATTGATTATTCTGTTCCGAGTCAAGAGCTTCTAATAAAGCCGATGAAGGATCACCGCGAAAATCGGCGCCCACTTTATCAATTTCATCAAGCATAAAAACAGGGTTTTTAGTGCCTGCATTTTTAATTCCCTGGATTATTCTTCCAGGTAAAGCGCCAACATAAGTTCGACGATGACCTCTAATTTCTGCTTCATCGCGAATACCACCAAGACTAAGTCGAACAAATTTTCTTCCTAAAGCCCGAGCAATGGATTTACCAATAGAAGTTTTACCCACCCCAGGAGGTCCAACAAAACAAAGAATAGTTGGTCCCTCTTTTTTCTTCTCTTGATCGGCTTTAAGCTTCATCACAGCTAAATATTCTAAAATTCGTTCTTTAACTTCTTTTAAACCATAATGATCTTCTTCTAAAACTTTTCGCGCCTTAATAATAGAAACATCATTAGGGCTTTTTATACTCCAAGGCATCTCAACTAACCAATCAATATAAGTTCTTAAATAGCCGCTTTCAGGATTAAAGCTATGCATTTTGGCTAAACGATCTAATTCCTTTTGAGTTTTTTCTTCTACTTCTGGTGGCATTTTTGCCGCTTTGATTTTTGTTCGATATTCTCTTATTTCTTTATCTTCCTCTTTTCCCCCTAATTCTTTTTGAATGGTTTTCATCCGCTCTCTTAAAATCGTTTCCTTCATTGATTCATCAAATTTCTTTTGCGTTTTTAAATTAATTGAATTTTCAATTTCCAAAATTCTCATTTCTTTAGATAAAAGCTCATTGATTTTTTCTAGTCTTAATTTTACTTCCGGTATTTCCAATAATTTTTGTTTATCCAGTATTTTTAAATCAAGAATATTGGCTACTTGATCAGCGAGTTCTTGCGGAGTAGTTTCAGACATTAAACGCATAAAAACTAAAAATTCAATTGATTTACCTAAATTAACCGCTTTTTTAAGTTGATTAGTTAGATATCGGGTTAAGGCTTTAATTTCATCGGAGTCTTCTATAATTTCGGGAATTTCCGAAAACGTAACCGTATTAAATGGTTCTTGAAAAAAGACTTCTTTAAGGCGCACCCGAGAAATACCTTTTACTAAGGCATCAACTTCACCATTTGTTTTTAAGATGCGCTGAACAGAACAAAAAGTTCCCACTTGATATAGATCGACAAAACTTGGTTCATTCAAACTAGAGTCTTTTTGAGCGACAAAACAAACAAAGCGATCAGATTTAAATGCTTGTTCGATAGCAGCAACTGATTTGGATCGACTAAAACTTAAAACTGTTTCTGTATTAGGAAAAACCACGCCTTCTTTTAAAGGAATTAACGGAATGGTTTTTTTTAGATCATTTTTTGGTGAAGGTTTAAAAATTATTGCCATTTTTATCTTTTAATTTAATCATTATTAGCAATCTAACACACACAGTGCTAATTGTCAATCTCTTATTCCCATGGGGTTTCACCATGAACGACTACTTTCGTTCCGGGAGAATCTGCAGAAGGACGAATCATTGTTTGACTTTCATTAATAGGCGGCGAAGTCCAATAAAAAAGCGTACAGGCATCTTCATTTCTCATGTTAACACAACCATGGCTCATGGGATGACCAAAATTGTTATGCCAATAAGTGCCATGAATACCAAAACCATTATAAAAATATTGGGTGCATTGAACATTGGGCAAATAATAATAATGATCCCCTGATCCACCATGCATTAAAGTGCTTTTTAATTTAATCCAAATACGATAAACTCCGGGAGGAGTGGCGGTTCCCCATTGTTTTTTTCCTGTTGAGACAGGAAATTCATAAACCATATTATCTCCTTCCCAAGCTTTTAGTTTCTGATTGGTTAAATCAATTTCTATCCACTTATTGTCATCTGTCTCGGCGGAAAGAACTTTTGTCTCTTGTAAAGATAAAAACCACTCTTTATCAGGCGGAGTAATTTTTTGGCCATGAAAGTAGGCAATTACCTCTTCTTTATTAAATTTACCATCAGTAATAATTGGTTTTAATTCTTCTTGCCGGGAATTTTTAAAAGCAAAAATGCTAACTATTACTAGACTAACTGCCGTTAATAAAATTAATGGCAGAAATAATTTAAAAATTTTCTCTTTTTTGCCTGTTATTTTTTTATGTTTCAAGGTCATATTAACATTCTAGCATAATTTTTATTTTAATTATCAATTATTAAGGTAACTGGACCATCATTAATTAACTCGATAGACATTTTGGCGCCAAAAACCCCATTTTTTACTTTTAGATTAGGTTCTTTACATTTTTGAATAAATAATTGATAAAGCTTTTCGGCTTTTTGGGGCTTTGCTGCTTTAATAAAACTAGGCCGATTGCCTTTTTGACAATCACCATACAAAGTGAATTGAGATACAATTAAAATTTCTCCCTTAACATCTTTTAAACCAAGATTCATTTTATCATCACTATCGGCCATGATGCGCAGATTTACTACTTTATTAGCTAAGTAGTTGATTTTTTGCTCGTTATCATCTTTGCTAATCCCCAAAAACACTAAAAACCCTTTATTTATTTGACTAATTAATCTACCATTAATATTAACACTCGCTGTTTTAACCCGCTGAACAACTACTCTCATGGAAAACAAGCAGCAAAACTTAATAATAATTGTTTAGGATCTGTGGCTTGCACAAATTGAGAAGAAAAAGCAATCCCCTTTATTCCTAACTTAAGACTTTCGTTTACATCTCCTTTTATTCTTATACCCGCACCAAGAAGAGGAATTGATTTAATTTTTTGACAAAAATCAGTAATCATCTGCTTAAATTTGGGAAAATGAATCATTGCTTCTTTACCAACCAAAGATGGTTCTTCTAAAGCAATATAATCAGGATGGAATTGGTCTACTCTTATTGCTGTTTCTATTTGGGGAACAAAAATTAGTGTTTCCAAACCTTCTTTTTTAGCTAACTGATGGCTTTTTTCCAAGGTATTAAAATCAGAAAAGGGATGCTCGGAATGATTAAGAAAGACACCTACTGCTCCGGCATTTTTTAAAGAAAAAGCGCTAATAAAACCAGTATTACGACCAGGTTCTATTGGGTCAAGGTGCTGGGCAAAAACAGGAATATCTACTTGAGAAGTGATTCGATAAATATCAGTTGACTGAACACCAATAATTATTTTTACCCCTGATTGTTTGGCCGCTTCATAACAAATTCGGGCCATTTTTAAAGCATTTTCTCCGCTAGTTTGAAGGTAGGTTTTAAAGTTAACAATAATCACTAATTTAAATTATGGCTAAATAAATTTGTTTTATCAAGTATAATATGGTTGTGAGTGGAACACAATGTCATCCTGAGCGTAGCGAAGGATCTAGCGAAACGTAGTTGGTTACGGCCTTACGGCCTAGATTCTTCGGCTTCGCCTCAGAATGACTACAGAGAAAATAATGTCCCAGCCACAATATAGTTATGTTAATTGATGAACTAGAAATTATCTTAAAAGCCGGCAAAGGAGGCAGCGGTAAAATATCCTTTCGCAAAAAACCAGAACACGGCCCTGATGGGGGGAACGGCGGTGATGGCGGCAGTGTCTATATTAATGTCACTAAGGACATTGCTTTTTTGGAAAGATTGCTGGGCAAAGATTTGTTAAACGCAAAAGATGGACAAGACGGCGGCAGCAATAGACGACATGGCAGCCAGGGAAAAGATTTAGTCATTACTTTACCCATAGGGACTTCTATTATTGACAAAAAAAACAAAAAAACGATTGAGTTAAACAATCTTAAACAGAGCTTTATTATTTGTTATGGCGGTAAAGGCGGCCGGGGCAATTTTGAATTCCGTTCTTCAACTAATCAAACCCCTCGTTATAGAGAAAACGGTAAGCCTGGAGAAACAAAAAATTTATTATTAATATTAAGACTGATTGCTGATTTTGGTCTAATGGGCTTGCCTAATAGCGGTAAAAGCAGTTTATTAAATGAACTAACAGCCGCACATGTAAAAACCGCTGATTATCCTTTTACTACTTTAGAACCTAATTTAGGAGCAATGGATGGAAAAATTTTGGCTGATATTCCGGGATTAATTAGCGGCGCCTCCCAAGGAAAAGGATTGGGAATAAAATTTTTAAAACACATTGAAAAAGTTCATCTGCTGCTTCATTGTATTTCTTGTGAATCAGAAAATATGGTAAACGATTATCAAATTGTGGTTAATGAATTAAAAAAGTTTAATCCCCAACTGATAAAGAAGAAAGAGGTTATTCTTTTAACTAAGTCTGATTTAGTTAGTGATAAAACTTTAAAAAAACAAACCGAAGCCTTAAAAAAATTAAAGAAAAAAATCTTGCCCGTTTCTATTTATAACTGGGAACAAATAGAAAAATTACGGTCAGTTTTACTTGCATCCTAAAAAAATCAGTAATCCTAATTAATCTTCAATTATTCCTTCATAAAAAGTCACCAACATTGTGCCTGAACTGCCCCAAAGAAAAGGAAGCCAGTAGGGAATATTGCCAATTTGTGGTTTGGTGTAATACCAGGCGCTACTAAATATCATGATATTTTCTGCCATTGAACCAACAATTGCCGCTATAATAAACCACAATAATTCTTTTTTGATGGGAAAAAACTTATGTTTTAAAATAGCAATTAACAGAAGAGAAAAGGAAACGATCAAAGTATTTTTCCAAAATAAGCATACTGAAGCAATAATCATCACCGATATTATTAGAGAAAAAATTATCTTTTTTAAATTCATTGATGTATTTTATGAATTATTATAAGTATTTTTCCCTTTTTAAGCAAAAATTGGTAAAATAAAGGAGATTAAAATTCCGGGGTCATCCAATGGTAAGATAACTGGCTCTGAACCAGTCAATCGGGGTTCGAATCCCTGCCCCGGAACTAAATAAAGTAAGGCAAAACAATTTTTCCAGGGTCGTCTTGAGAAAACCGAGTCATCCTCGACGAAGCCCGTTATTTGTTGTTAGGTGCGAAGAATTAAAAAGCTATCTTGATGATTTTTTCAAGCAAATAGCATATAAAAGAAAACAGAAAAAGAGTTAATTTATAACAAAGTTAGGAATATAAAGGTGTTTAGCATAACTTCAGATCAAATAATATCTTTATTTCTACAAACATTGGAAGTTGGTGGTGTATTAGGAGCTACTTACTTTGCTGCAAAATCTGCAAAACTTGCCCATCAAAGTTTAGCTGAACAACGGAAAGGTGAAGAAGCAAAAGTGATTGTTTTTGTAAAACAATCTAATGCCAGTTTAAATATTATAGATTTAGTTATAAAAAATGAAGGTGTTAGGAGTACCAAAAATATAAAATTCAAAGTTATTGGCACAAACATTAGTGCATTAACTAATAGAAAAATAAAAGAAATTAGTTTAATAAAAAACGGGGTATCTCTTTTAGCAGGTAGGCAAGAAATAGTTCAACCATTAGGCATAATGTCAGACGACACCTATAAGGAATATAAAGAAGCTAAGACAAAAATAAAAGTTAGTTATAAAACCGGAGAGAAGCAGAGAAAAACAGAAACCTTTCTTTTAGATTTTAAGGGTTTAATAGATAGAAAACTTGGTAAGTCTGATAGTGAGTCAATAGCAGATTCGCTAAAAGATATTCAAAGTGAGCTTCATACAATAAAGCAAGATATTCACTTGATAGCAAATAAAGGAATAACAGAGCTTTTTGCTGAACCAGTATATAGTGATAAACATGAGGTGACAGAAGAATTAAAATAAATATTAATTATTGAAACTGGTATTCGCCAATGGGAAGATAATTATTTCTTTTGACATAATCAAAACCAGGAATTATAAGACTCTGATTTGAGATTATAAAATAGGTTCTAACCTTGTCCACGGTTCGCAGCCCTTCGACTCTGGTTCGACTACGCTCGTCATCGCTCAGGGCTATAGCCATCTGAATTAGTTATAGTTTTTAAAAGAGCTAGAGAAGATTCTGAGCAAAGTGGTGAGTGAAGTCGAACCATGAGTCGAAGGACAAATACTATGTTCTACTTCTATATTGTTCGTTGTTCAGATAATTCCCTTTATTGTGGTCAGACTAATAATCTTCAAAAACGAATCAAGGAACATAATTCTAATAAAACAAGATCAGCTAAATATACAAAAATCCGAAGACCAATCAAACTCATATATTTCGAAGAATACCCAACTATACAACTGGCGATGAAAAGGGAATGGCAAATTAAAAAATGGACCAAGACCAAAAAAGAAGCATTAATAAAAGGAAATTTAGCATTATCAAAAAAGCTTTAGCGTAGTATACCCTGCCCCGCAGCCATCCCACGTTAAAACCACACAATAATGTACTATATTGATTTATAGTTTTATCTTGAGTTAAGATTATTTAATATAAAAACCAATTTATTTATATGTCTTTACAGTTTCAAGATTGGTCAAAATTAGTTCCATCAGTAATTATGCAAAGAAAGTATCAGGAAAAGGGATGGACATTTCCATCTGAAGGACCATGTTTAATTAAGGTTTTTGTAAGTTCAGAAGCAGAACTTGAAAATTTAAAACAGTGGGCTCAACAAAGAGATTTAAGTTTAGATTTGGGGAGAGCTGGACGAAGGGAGGAGCAAATTGATTGGAGGGATGTACATATTGATTTGTATGGGCCAAGTTTGGAATATGCCCTGAAAGAAAAAGTCTTGACTAAAGAAGAAGTTATAAGTCAAAGAGAAACACAAACAGGTACCCACACCTCACTAAGGGGGGAAGTTAATAAAAAAGGATTTAGACCTTTTATTGGTGAGGGCGAGCATAGATTATAAAAAAATAGGTTCTAACTCTGTCTTTCGACTGCGCTCAAGATAAATCCATGGTTCGCAGCACTTCAACTCATGCTTTGATGAACTGGAGCTTTTTCAGGGGTAGATTAAAGCCCAATGGAGTCTTTTAAAACTATCATTTTCCACTGTATTTCAGAAGTTCCCTTAAAATTACCACTCTGAAGTTTTTCAAATGAACATTCTAATTTTTGTTTCTCTCTTTGTCTTTCTTCAGGAGACATTCCTGAAACAAGTTCTATATATGTTTGTCTTCTTCTTCTCAGCTGTGAGTCAGAGGGACCAATTATTTCTGTAGGCGATCCTCTAGATCGGGCTAAATGACTAGCCGCAACTTGGTAAGGACTTGGCTCTTCTTCTAGTTCACCCATAATGCTTATCATAGCAAAGTTTAAAAAAGTTATAAAGATTTTATGGTATAAAAATAAGAAAAAAGAGAAGCTATGGAGCAAAGTGGCGTTTTAGGGTAAAAAAGAGTATAATACGAGGTGTTATTGTGTTTACTGCCTTGCAAATGCTCGCTAGCGAGCATTTTTTGTTTAAATTATTATGAAAATAAGAAATATTGCTATTATCGCTCACGTTGATCATGGAAAAACCACCCTAGTGGATTCTTTGCTGCGCCAATCCGATACCTTCTTGGGTAAAGAAACTGCCAATACTACCTGTATTATGGATAGCAACGAATTAGAAAAAGAAAGAGGCATTACTATTTTTTCTAAAAACGCCTCTGTTATTTGGAAAGATACAAAAATTAATATTATTGATACGCCCGGCCATGCTGATTTTGGCGGCGAAGTGGAAAGAGTTTTAAAAATGGCTGATGGTTCTTTGCTTTTAATCGATGCCCAAGACGGACCAATGCCCCAAACAACTTTTGTTTTAAAAAAAGCCTTAGAATTTAAACACCGAATTATTGTCGTTATTAACAAAATAGATAAAGCAAATGTTGATGTTGCTGAAGCTCTAAATAAAACTTTTGATCTGTTTATTGACTTAGGCGCAGATGAACAAACTACTGATTTTCCGATTATTTACGCTTCGGCTAAATTGGGAAAAGCTGGTTTAACACCGGATTTGGAAAAAATGACTGACATCTCCCCTTTATTTGAGGAAATAATTAGACAAATTCCTGAACCTAAAGGTAACCCCAGCTTACCATTACAAATGCTGATCACCTCAATTAGTCGTGATAATTTTAAAGGCAGAGTGGCAAGAGGCAGAATTGAAAATGGCATATTACAAGCAAATGAAGAAATTATGCATATAAATAGAAACGGGAATATGAAAAAATATCGTTTGACTTCTTTAGTTACTTTTAAGGGACTGGCGCAAATAGAAGTTGACAAGGCAGAAGCGGGAGAAATTGTAGCAGTCTCAGGAATTCCTGATATTACCATTGGTGAAACTATTGCTGATATTGATGAACCCAAACAACTACCGCTTTTACACATTGAAGAACCGACCGTTAAAATGACTTTCAGCGTTAACTCTTCTCCATTTGCCGGTAAAGAAGGCAAATACACTACTTCCCGCCAAATAAGAGAAAGATTATTTAAGGAATTGGATAATGATGTCGCTTTAAGGGTAGAAGATAGTGCAGAGGGAGATTGGATCGTTTCTGGTAGAGGCGAACTGCATTTAGCGATTTTTATTGAACGGTTAAGACGTGAGGGTTATGCTTTTCAAGTTTCCCAACCTCAAGTAATTATCAAAAATCTGAACGGCCAAAAAATGATTCCTTACGAGGAAATATTTATTGAGGTGCCGAAAGAATACTCAAGCGCAGTTATCCAAAGATTGCAAAGCCGCTTCGGAGAAATGAAAAAAATGGATATTAAAGAAGATGTTGTTTATCTAGAATTTATTATTCCCACTCGCGGCTTATTTGGCTACAAAAATAAATTTATGACTGATACTCACGGTTTGGGAATTATGAATACAATGTTTTATAAATATCTGCCGGAAAAAGGTAAATGGAAAGAACGCGAAAGAGGGTCATTGGTAGCTTATGAAACGGGAATTACGCGAATTTACGGTTTAACCAATGTCCAAGATAGAGGAGAATTGTTTATCGGCCAAACAGTTAATGTTTATAAAGGCCAGGTAGTTGGCCAAAATAGCCGGTCCGGCGATATAATAGTCAATGTTTGCAAAGAAAAACAGCTTTCTAATATGCGCTCTAAGGGTGAAGGCGTTTCTAGACACCTTAATACCCATAGAATTATGGATTTGGAAGATGCTTTGGAATATATTGATAATACGGAACTGGTAGATATAACTCCTGTAGCAGTCAGAATTAGAAAAATAATTTTGGATGAAAACGAAGCAAAAAGGCAAAAAAAAGGATTATAATCTAGATCGATAAAGTATATCCAGAGTCGTCTCATGGAAAAATTTGAAATAAAATAATGAAAATTTTAATTACTGGAGCTAGTAGTTATGTCGGTGCAAGAATATTTTTTGATTTAAAACAAAAATTTAATGTTGTCGGAACATACAACAATTCAAAACTATCAAACAGTTTTATTAAACTCGATATAACTAATGAGCAAGAAGTTAATCAGGTAATTAGTAAAAACCAGCCTGATATTATTATCCATGTAGCAGCAAACGCCAATGCGCGATTGTGTGAAGCAAATCCTAAAAAGGCAATTGTTATCAATGAAAAAGCAACACAATATATAGTTGATGCGGCTAATAAAATTGGGGCGAAAGTAATTTATATGTCTACATCAAGAGTAATTAATCCCCAAGATATATATGCCAAAACTAAATTTAATTCCGAACAGATTGTTAAACAAACAAAAAAAGGCTGGATTATTTTAAGACCTTCTTATATTCTTGGATTTAGCCCAAACACAACTAATGATCGACCCTTTAATCGGCTTCTTAAAAATCTTGATGAAGGTAAACCAGCAATATATGACACATCATGGAAATTCCAAGTTACCTATATTGGCCATATCTCAGAAATTATAGAGACTGTTATTAATAGGAATATTAATTGTGAAATATTACCGATTATCGCAATAGAATTAAAATCTCGCTATGACACTGCCAAAGATATCCTTACTCCTTTTAATATTCCTGTTACAGCTATTGATAACCACGATATTTCTATTGTTACTCAAGATAATTTAAATAAATTATTCAAATTAAAATTACCGGTTTATTCTTATAAACAAATAATTAAAAAAATTATTGATGATATAAAACACCGGGATATTTATAAGTTAGTTTGAATTAGGTCCTTGGCCAGCGCGAAAGATTGGATTAAGTTGGATGTTTTGGGCAGTGACACTGCCATCACCATTTTCCTGACCAAAAACAGCGACTTTTTCTCCGCTTTTTAAATCATCTTTTGTTGCTTCAGCGGCTTTATTGATTTCTGTTTTATCAGTAATCAGAATGATTTTACTGCTGTTGTCTTGAAGTTTAACGGTAATCGATTTATCGTCACTAGAAATTATTTCTCCATTTACCGGTCGAAAACCTTGACGGTTTCCTTGAACTTGTCCTTGATCTGTTCTATTTCCTTGTGTTCCGCCAAATTGTCTAAAAGCAACTCTCTGTTTATTTTGTTGATATTTCTGATATTGCATACCGCCGATAAATGCACCAGCACCAATAAGTATCAATAATAAAATAGTAATAATAATATTGTTTTTCATATTTCTCACCTCCTATCGCTTTACTAATACCTCTACCTCCGAGAAGTCACTTCGTGCCACCTCGGAGGTGTTTTTTAGCTTATTCATATCTTAACGCATCAATAGGTTGTAAATCAGCGGCTTTTTTAGCTGGATACCAGCCAAAAAGAATACCAATAACTCCGGAAACACCAATGGCTAATGCAATTGAAAACGGAGAAATTGTAAAAGGTAAATTAATAAAGTAAGAAATAATAAGTGAAGCAAGGATACCAAAAATCATCCCCAAGATTCCACCTACCCCAGTTAAAATTATGGACTCCAGTAAAAACTGGGTGGTAATTACTTTCTTTTTGGCTCCTAAGGCTTTTCTAAGGCCAATCTCTCTGGTTCTTTCAGTAACGGTTACCAACATAATATTCATAATCCCAATCCCTCCTACAATTAATGAGATTGCCGCTATTCCTGATAAAAGAGCGGTAAATGTCCCGGTTATTGAAGAGGCGGTATTTAAAATATCATTTTGAGATAAAATCGAAAAATCCGCTTGAGAAGGATCATTTAAACGGTGCCGCGCTAAAAGAAAATAGCCTACTTGATCTTGTGCTTGAGTCATTAGGTCTTCACTTTTTGCCTCAACGGAAATAGAACTAAGATTAGACGCACCAAAAACAATTTTTTGGGCAGTAGTTAAAGGAATAAAAATCATATCATCTTGATTTTGAAAACCTGACCCGCCTTTGGAAGTAGTTACTCCAATCACTCGGAATGATTGTTTATTAATATGAATCATCTCTCCAATAGGATTAACTCCATCCCCAAATAAATCACTGACAACTTGAGGCCCTAAAACCGTTACTTTATTTAAACTATCGACATCATGCTGACTAATAAATGAACCTGACGATACACCTACTTTTCTTACTTCGGCATAGTTAGGTGTTACACCATAAATCTGGGTATTAGTATTATTTCTTCCTGCTACTACTTGGGTACGTTTTGAATACTCTGGTGATACATTTTTAACAGTGGTAATTTGGGGAGATTCAAGAATTGCTTTCGCATCATCATAAGTAAGATTGGTTGTACTACCGGCTGCCCCTCGGATTCCTCCTGAATTTTGGGCGCCAGGCATAACAGTTAACAAGTTAGAACCGAGGGATTGAATTTGGTTTTGCACTGCTTTTTGCGAAGCTTGTCCTAAAGATACTAATGTAATAACACTACCTATACCAATAATAATCCCCAGAGTAGCTAGTCCTGTACGTAATTTATTAAGGGTAAGTGTACTTACACTTTCAACTAATAATTCTAATAATTCCATGTTTAATTTTTTTGATCTTTAATAATACAACCATCGCGTAAAATAATAATTCGTTTAGCAAACTTAGCAATATCTGACTCATGAGTAATAATAATAATCGTATGTCCTTGGTTATTTAATTGAGTAAAAATTTTCATTATTTCGTTACTCTGGGCACTGGCAAGATTTCCAGTTGGTTCATCAGCTAATAATATTTTAGGATCCATACTTAAAGCACGAGCAATTGCTACTCTTTGTTGTTGACCACCAGAAAGTTGGTTAGAATTATGATCCATTCTATCTGTTAAACCAACCATAGTAAGATATTTTTTGGCTTTCTCAATCCGTTTTTGTTTAGGAACACCGGCATAATACATAGGAAGAACAACATTTTTTAAGGCAGTAGTTCTGGGTAATAAATTGTATGACTGAAAAACAAAACCAATTTTTTTATTCCTTATTTCAGCTAACTGGTCATCTTTAAGTTTACTGACATCTTCATTATCCAAAATATAGGTTCCCGAAGTAAGAGTATCTAAAGCGCCTAAAATATGCATCAAAGTAGATTTCCCACTTCCCGATGGGCCCATAATGGCTACAAATTCGCCTTGAGAAACATTAAACGAAATGTTGTTTAGAGCAATTGTTTCTACAGTATCAATTTTATAAATTTTCGATAAATGGGTTATTTTAATCATCGCGGTTAATTTTTAGTGCCCAAACATTCTACCTGCTCCTCCACCAAAACCTTGGCTGCCAAAAACCGATCTACTTCCTGATTGATTACTATTAGAAGTAAGTGTACTAATTATCACTTCATCTCCTTCGGATAAACCTGATAAAATTTCTGTCTGGGTATCGGAAACTAAGCCTGTTTCCACACTAATGGTTTGTTCTTGTTTTCCTTTTAGGAAACGAGCTATATTTTGATTCCCTTGTTTTTGAATAGCAATTGAAGGAATTAATAAAGCATTATCCTTTCTATCGATAACTATATTAGTCGTAACTGTCATATTGGGTAGGATTTGATTGGCAGAAGAGTCGAGTTTAATAATCGCCGGATATTGGGTTACACCGCTGCTTGTTTGGCCAATTCGATCAACTCCAATTACTTCTCCAGTAAATGTTTTATCAGATATGCTATCTAATTTAACGATGGCTTTTTTACCTAATTCCACTTGTGACACATCAATTTCCGAAAGATTAACAGAAACAATTGGTGTTCCTTCTGTTTTAATAGTAGCTATTTTTTGATTAGAAGTTGATGTCCCTGTATCTAAAGAGCCAATACTCATACCTGGGGCATACATAAGACTGGTAATCGTCCCATCTGCTGGGGCGGTGATTACAGGAGAAGTTAAATTATAATCCAACCAACTGCTATTAACAGATGCTTGCGCCTGATTAATTGTTGCTTGCTGGTTTTTATATTTAGCTTCGGTATTTAACCAATTATCCTGGGCAATATAAAACTCGGGTAAAGTGCGGTTAGCTGAATTAGTATCTTTATAGGTATCACTTTCTGCTAGGGTTTTAAATGTATCCCATTTAGTAAACATATCAGATTGTAAACTGTATAACGTCGCCTTAGCTGACTCCAAACTATTTTTGGCTGATAAATAAGAAGACCATGCTTGAGCGTTTTTCTGTTGTCCTTGAAAGTCAAGAGCTATTTCCAGTATCTTGTCACCTTTTTTTACCGCGTTTCCATCTTTAACATAGACTGTTTTTACAATTCCAGAAGCTTTGGTATTGGCACTTAGGATATTAACGCTTAAAACCTGTCCAGAAGCAGATACTGAAGAAATAATCATCCCGCGTTCAACTTTGGCTGTTTGATATTGTGCTTGTTGTTGCGCCTTACCTAAAACTTTCCAACCAATAAACCCGGCAATAATAATTAATAAAAATACTATACTAATAATTTTTTTATGATTAAGAAAAAAAGTTTTTAATATATTCATCTTTAATTTAAATTATATTAATCAATACTGAAAAAATGCTGAGAATTAATCTAAAGCCCGGCTTTTAACTAAAGCCGGGCTTTAACAAGGCTTTATAAATGTTTAATTGGTAGCTTAATAGTAAAAGTAGTTCCTTTAGTTAATTCACTAGCTACCGCAACTGACCCTTCATGCATTTCAATAATTTTTTTCGCCAAGGAAAGTCCTAAACCAAAACCGGGAACATTTTCTTTTGAACGGGATTGGTCAACTCGATAAAATCGATCAAAAATATGGGGAATATCATTTTGGGAAATACCAATCCCTGTATCTTTAACCTCAATAATAAGGTCTTTTTTGTCTAAATTTAACCGGAGAACAACTTTCCCTTTTTTGGGGGTATATTTGATCGCATTATCTAGAAAAATAACGATCATCTCTTCTAAACTCTGTTTATTAGCTTCTAATTCCAAATTAAAGATTTTTAATTTAATAACAATATTTTTTTTCTTCGCTAAAGGAAAAATTTTCTTATAAGCATTTTGGATCGCTTCGAAAATATCAGTTGTTTGAAAAATAATATTACCATTTACTTGTTGATATCGTGTTAAACTTAAAAGGTTATTAGTCAAAGATTCTAAACTAGCGATATCTTCAAGACTACTTTTGAGAATTGTTTTTGCTTCTTTAATAGTTATCTTTTTTTCTCTTAAGGCCACTTCGATTGAAGTTTTAAGACTAGTCAACGGCGTTCTTAATTCATGCGAAGCATCAGCTACAAACCGCTTCTGTTCCTCCATAGCTATTTCAATTGGTTTTAAAGTTTTACCAGCTAAAAAATATCCTGCTATAGAAGAAATGCCAAAAATTATTCCATTAACTATCAATAAGTTTAACGCTACTCTATTTTTAGCTAACTTTAAATCTTCTATTAGCTGGGGATTTATTTCCTCGCGCTGAAGAAATTGTCGTGGCAAAAAAACACCCATTTCCCCTGTTCTAAAATGCATTTCTACTCTTCTAAAGCCACGTTCTAGTTCTCTAGTAATTATGGTATAAATTACCAAACTAAAAATCATGCTAATAAGCATGATAATAAAAAGGTACCAAATTGTTAGTTTTATCCTTATAGAACGAAACATTATTCTTTAATTTATCTTGTAGCCAAATCCCCTTATCGTTTGAATTAAAGCCGGTTTATCTTTAAAAGGCTTATCAATTTTATTTCTTAAATAACCAATATAAACCTCAACTGTATTTGGTAAGATATCAGCATTATAATCCCAAACATTACTGATAATTTGGTCTTTGGAAAGAGTTTTTCCTTTATTTCTCATAAAATATTCTAATAAAGCATACTCTTTTTTTGATAATTTTATGAGTTTTTCTCCTCGCCTAACTTCAAAAGAAAGAGTGTTAAGACTTAAATCTTTTACGATCAACACTGGGTGTAAACTATTCTTTGGTCTTCTGGTTAAAGCTCTAATTCGGGCCAAAAGTTCAACAAAAGCAAAAGGTTTAACTAAATAATCATCAGCTCCAGCATTTAAACCATTAACCCTATCTTCTAATTGTCCTTTGGCGGTAAGCATTAAAATTGGTGTATGAATTTGTTCTCTCCTCAGCTGTCTACAAACTTTAAGTCCATTCATTTTGGGTAATAATAGATCTAAGATAATGGCATCATAATTTTCACCTGAAGCTAAATCAAAACCTTGTTCGCCATCATAGACCACATCTGCAGCATAAGACTCTTGCTCCAAACCCTTTTTTATAGAGTTGGCAATTTTATGTTCATCTTCTATAATTAATACTCTCATTTTACCAATATTATACCCTTAAATCTGAGAATAAGCTGAAAAAATACATTAATTCTGTTCTATTAATGTTTATGAAGTTCAACTAAGATTTCTTTTTTTATTTTTTGCGCCGCGATTTTTATTTTTTCTTCAATATCTTGCACTTCTTTAGTTAATAAACTTAAAATTTGAGGATGATCAGGCTTTTTAGAAAAATAATCTAAAAATTTTGGGTGTTTTTCTTTGGGTAAATGAGATAAGACTGTGGTTAAAATATGCATATCAAAAGTTTGATAAACTACTCTTAATAGTTTTTCTTTTTCCTTTTTACCGATAGCCTGTTTGTCTATAGCAATACTAATTTCTTCTATTTCAATTAAATGATCCCAAAATACTTTTTTCATATTGCCTCCGGTTTACCTGCTTTTATATTAAAATCAATTGGGCCTAAGGGAACTTGGTTTTCAGCATCATCAACAAATAATAATAAGACTTTGCCTTTTCTTGATTTTAGATGCAAATTAAGAACTTTCATTAATTCTGGTGAGCCACCAAACTGTTTTCCTGTCCAAGCAGCCGGCCCGGCATCAGCCACCACAGCCGCACAAGCAGTCCCATTTTCCGGATTAAGGACAATCACTTTTCGATGTTTATACCAATCTGATAATTCTTTGGTGTTGGTATACCACTGGGGAAGATAAAGAGTTTGGACAGCAACATAATATTTTTCCATTAAAAATAAGTCATTAGTTAATTTTTCTTTGGAGGGAGCAAAATATCCCCAAGCTCCTAATCCCGGAGCAATACCTGCCTGCAGTTCCTCATCGTGCCCACCAAGATCATCACCAGGAAATCTTTTAAGATGCTGCTCATAGCCAATCCAGCCATAAGAATAATTAAGTTCTTTTCCCTCCAAATTCGGTAAGGCATTGATTCCTAAAAGATCCTTAAGTAATTGGCATATTTTATCATTAAGATCATCGGTTAATTTACCAATAGAACCAGGAAGTAAACCGGAAATTTTTTCCGCCAATAACTTCTTCACTTCATCACTGGTAGCTAATCCTAATTTAAGTCGCTCTTCGGCTGGTTGGTTTAATAAAGAAACAACGATTGGTTTTCCCGAACCCAATAACAATGAACTGGTTAGGGCGGCTCCAGTAATAAGTTTAACGGAATGTTCTCTTAGTTGCGGCAAAAAAAACTGTTTTTCTTTTAAATACTGAAGAGCATGATAATGTTTTTTTTGAAGCCTACCAATCTCTTTATTTCTTAACTTAGTTAATCTTTGGTGGGTAGTAATAAATTTATGGCTGGGCATTTTTAAATTTTTGCTAACGCGCTTTTTATTCGGGCAAGAGTTTTTGCCTTACCTAGAATCTCCATACTTTCAAATAATGGCGGGGTAATTGTTTTTCCGGTAACGCTAACACGCAAAACCATAAAAAACTGACTGCGATTCCATTTGTTGTTCTCACATAAAGTCTGCATAGATTTAGTAATATTTTCTAAATTCCATTCTTTGATATTTGATATTTGATATTTGATATTTTCTAATTGTTTTTTGACTAACTGAATATCAGCTTTTTTCAAAAGCAATTCTTTATCATAAGGAATATCTTTGACAAAAAAATCAATTAGACTATCAATATCAGCTAATTTAACTATTCTTTCTTTTACCAATGGCACAATCTTTTGAAAACTGGAGATTGGAAGCTGGATATTGGAATACTGTTTGATTAATTGAAGTAATTTTTTATCAACCATATTACGAATATAAGCACCATTAATATAATTTAATTTATTAATATCAAATCGATGAGAATTAGTATTAACTTTTTCTAAAGTAAAAAGTTTAATAATTTCTTTCTTAGATAAGATATCTCTATCATCTCCTGAAGACCAGCCTAATAAAACCAAATAATTAAATATTGCTTCTGGTAAATAACCCATCTGCTTGAACTCTGATACTGAAGTTGCTCCATGTCTTTTGCTTAATTTCGAGCCATCTTGAGCATAAACGAATGGAAGATGAGCAAATATTGGCGGCTCAATCCCTAAGGCTTCATAAATAACTATTTGTTTGGGAACAATATTTAAATAATCCTCTCCTCTTATAGCATGAGTTATTTTCATTTCTAAATCATCAATGGTAATTGCTAAAACTAATAATGCGGAGCTATCAGATCTAGCAATTATAAAATCGCCAAATTCATTAGTATTAACAGAAATTTTACCTCTTGCTGGGTCAATAAAACTAACAATTTTTCTCGGAACCCTCAAACGTACTGCTGGTTTTCGTCCTTGTTTATTAAAATTAGCAATTTGTTCTTGATTTAATTGACTACATTTCCCAGAATAAACAATTCGCTTATTTTCTTTTTGTAATCTTTTTTTTTCTTCAGCTAATTCCTCTTGGGTACAATAACAATAATAAGCTGTTCCTTTTTGCAAGAGTTTTTCTATATAAGGCTTATAGTGATCCATTCTCTGACTTTGACGATATGGTTCATAAGGACCACCAATATCCGGTCCCTCATCCCAATCAAACCCAAGCCATTTTAAAGATTTAATAATATCTTCTTCAAATTCTTTTTTACTTCTTTTAGGATCAGAATCATCTATTCTAAGGATAAATTTCCCTTTATTATGTCTGGCAAATAAATAATTAAAAAGAGCTGTATGGGCTGTTCCTAAATGAAGTTTCCCTGAAGGCGTTGGCGCTATTCTTACACGTACTTTCATTAAGTTGAATTTTAGCAGAAAAACAGGTTATACTCAAAGAGAAGCTCAAGCTTCTTAAAGAAAATGGCTACCTTAACCGAATTTGCCTTTTATACCAGAAAAGCGATCAAATATGGTCTTTTTATTTTTATTGGACTTTTTTTGGGTAAAATTATTTTAGACATGACTGTTTCTCTGTGGAAAAAGCTTCATCCAGCATCAGCAGCAGCGCCAACAGTAAGCTTTGGTAAATTACCAATAATACAATTCCCTCAAAAAGAAAAACAGGATGGCTTAGAGTTCGTCTTGGAAACGCCTACTGGTACACTTACTAATTTACCCGATAGAGCAAATGTTTATTTTATGCCTTATTTAAAACCCAGTCTCTTGGCTCTGGATCGAGCGAAAAAACAGGCAGCATTAATGGGTTTTAAAAATGAACCAAAAACAATCTCGGAAAAAATTTATCAATGGACGAGAGCAGAAAATAGTCTTTCAACTTTAGAAATGGATATTTTTTCTGGTTCGTTTATTCTTAATTATGATTGGCAAAATGATCCTAATATTTTCTTGGAAAAAAGTTTACCAGGAAAAGAACAAGCTAAAGCTGAAATCCAAAACTTTTTACAGAATGCCGAGATTGCGGAAACAGATTTAATTAATGGCCGAATGGAGGTTAATTATTTAAAAGTTGTTGGTGGAAAGCTGAACTTAGCAATGAGTCCTTCGGAAGCCAACTTTGCTAAAATAGACATTTTTAGAAAAAATGTTGGTGATTTATCAATCATAACTTCTGATCCACAAAAAGGAATCGTCAGTTTTCTTATTTCAGGAGCTAAACAATTAGAAAAAAGAATTATTAAAGTAGAATTTAATTACTTTCCTATTAAATATGACTCTTTGGCTACTTATCCAATAAAAAAAGCTACGATTGCTTGGCAGGAATTAAAAGCCGGACAAACATTTATTAGTCAGTGGAATGGTACAGGAAATAGAGTTGTTATTAGAAGAATTTATTTGGCTTACTATGATTCAGAGAATCCTCAGCAATTTCTTCAACCAATTATTGTTTTTGAA
>Ga0315288_10000781_pt1 | contig 40603 bp, 35 predicted proteins | sample YL17G11_20_MG_FD_203454 | JGI IMG/M metagenome (GOLD analysis project Ga0315288, IMG submission 203454) | Sediment microbial communities from Yellowstone Lake, YNP, Wyoming, USA - YL17G11_20 | ecosystem: Environmental > Aquatic > Freshwater > Lake > Sediment | place: USA: Wyoming | collected...
TGTTGCTGGGCGTGCTCGCCGAGCGCTTCGAAGGCAAGCTGCTGTGGGACGGCAAGGCCATGCGGATCACCAACAACGCCGCGGCCAACAAGCTGGTGCGCCCGCCGTATTTCAATGGCTGGAAGCTCGGTTAACGGATTCATTCACCACAAAGCCACAAAGGACACGAAGTGGCACAAAGATAGGGCGGCTGACCGCTGTGTATTCGTCTTTGTGTGCTTTGTGGCTTTGTGGTGAAATCGTTCTTCCAACGTCAGCCGCTGCGGTCAGGCTCATCTTCTAGTCCAAGGTCCCCGCCGCGGCGGGTCCAAGGTCCCGGGCTAGGGTGCTTACGCCTGGCGCTTCGTGCGTGCGGGCATCCCTTCCGCTGGCTCCGCGCTCTGTGGCGATTCGAACAGCGCCAGGTACGGCTCATAGCGGTATCGGCGGTTGCGCTGATAGCCGGTAATCTCCTTCAGCACGCCTAATTCGACGAACCTGTTCACGAGCCTGCTGGCTGTCACATAAACGCATTGAAGCCGCTGTTCGACCAGGCGCACGGTGGTGATCGGCTGCTCGAAGAGCTGATCGAGCAGCGGAAGCGCGTATGCGTTGTCGGGTAGCTTTTCGGCCAGCAGGCGGCGATGCAGCTCCCGCATCTCCAGAATGGCGCGGGCTTTTATCGTTGCCTGCGTGCTCACCTCGTCCACCCCGCGCAGGAAAAACCTGAGCCATCCTTCCCAGTCACCGCCGTTGCGGATGGCCGTCAGCCGATCGTAGTACTCAGCGCGGTGCGCCTTCAGATAGTGGCTCAGGTAGAGCAGCGGACGCTGCAGTACGCCGCGCTGGCAAAGCAGGAAGGTGATGAGCAGCCGGCCCACGCGGCCGTTGCCATCCAGGAAGGGGTGAATGGTTTCAAACTGGGCGTGTGCCAGCCCGCAGTGCATCAGCACTGGAAACGCCGCGGTATCGTGCAGGAATTTCTCAAGGTTGTCCAGGCTCCCGTGCATTTCGTGCGGCGGCGGCGGGACAAACGTCGCTTGACCCAATGTGCACCCGGCCGGCCCGATCCAGTTTTGGGAGGTGCGAAACTCCCCGGGCGTGCGGTGTCCTCCCCGCACGCCTTCCAGCAGCTTCGCGTGGATTTCGCGGATCAGGCGCAGGCTCAGCGGTAGTTGTGTCAACCGATCGAGGCCGTAGTTCATCGCCCCGACGTAATTCACCACCTCTTCGACGTCTCGCGGCAATTCCTGTCCGCGAGCGTCCACTTCGAACTGCAGCACGTCCTCCAGCGTGCTCTGGGTCCCCTCGATCTGGGAGCTGAGCACGGCCTCGTGGCGCACGTACATGGCGACAAACAGGTTCGGGTTGGGAAGGACCGAGGCGACTCCGTCCAGCCGGCCCAGCGAGCGATCGGCCTCCGAAAGCAGGTTGGTGGTGTCCGCGTCGATCCTCAGCGGCGGGTCCGGGGGCAAAGGAGCCGGCATGAACGCCGAGTATCCGGTTGCTTGTCTCACGTATTGGCCGGCTCGTGTGACAGGCTGCGACATGCGACTGGTGGTTTTCTCCAAGTAAAATAAGAAGCGCTGTTGGGCGGTCTTATTTTACCAACTGGGGCACTTGTAAAACAAGGCCGTGATTGCCGGGCGCCTGTTGACCATATGTAAAACACAGAACACGGAGCGGATGCGCTATGGTGCCTTGCGTGGTTCCTCCGGTGCAATCTGCTACAATTCGGCGCTATGAACGACCAGCAGGACCCGCCCGAACAGAAAGCCCCGGAACGGCCCCAGCAGACTGAGGCTGCCGTGCCGGAACCGGAGCCGGTTGCTGCGGCCGAAGCGGCACAACCAGAGACGCCGCCGGAGGCAATCGAGGCCGAGGCAGAAGCGCCGCCGGCGGAGGAAGAAACGGAACAGCCGGAAACGCCGCCGCAGGTGTCTGCGGAGCGGGCCGAGGCGGGGGAGGCGCCGGCCGAGGCGGCCTGCCCGGTACGGATGTACGTGGGTGGTTGCGGGCGACCGATTTACGCCGCGCCAGCGGGCGTCGACGAACGACCCGTCTGCCTGATGCACTCGAAGGACCCCGCCAAGAGCGACGAGGAATTCCAAAAGGAATTCGAGCGAATCCTGGCAGCGGCCGGCGATGAGGTTGCAGACTTTACGGGATTCGTTTTCCCGCGCGCCGCGTACCGAGATCGAAAGTTCGCCGCCCGTTGCATTTTCGTGGAGGCGAGGTTCAGTCGGGACGCCAACTTCGGCTGGGCCGCGTTCACGCAGGCCGCCGACTTCTTCCGGGCCACGTTCTCGGACGCTGCCATCTTCTTCCGGGCCACGTTCACGCAGGGCGCCGACTTCTTCGGCGCCACGTTCACGAAGGGTGCCGACTTTCGCTTGGCCACGTTCACGCAGCGAGCCCTCTTCAGCAAGGCCACGTTCACGAAGGGTGCCGACTTTCGCTTGGCCACGTTCACGAAGGATGCTTTCTTCGCCGGGACCACTTTTGCCGGTTTCACTGATTTCAGCCACGCCGTCTTCACGGGAGCGGCCCGCTTTGCGCCGTCAGCCAAAAGTGAAGGGGAGGAAGCGAAGCCCTGCGAGTTCAAGAACAAGGTGCTCTTGCAGGGCGCAGGATTCCAGGACTACGCCGACTTCCGTGGGGCGGTGTTCGGCGAACCCGGCAGCTCGACGGCGCAACCGGTTTTCAGCCTTGTTAGGTTTGAGAGGCCGGAGCGCGTGACCTTCTACAAGACCTGGCTTGGGCAAACGCTGTTCGTCAACTGCGACGTGTCAAAGCTGAGTTTCTCCGACGTTGAGTGGGGACGCGACGGGGAGCGCGTCAGGCTTTATGAGGAGACGGTGCCGCTCGGTGATGCAGCCGCGGAAGCACTGAGGCCGCCTGTGGGCAGCCGCGACGAACGCAGGTACCGCCTGATCGCGGAAACCTACCACCAGCTCAAGAACAACTACGACAGCAAGGGCGACCCCTGGACGGCCAACGACTTCCACTACGGCGAAATGGAGATGCGGCGGCGGTTGAGCCGCTGGCCACGCGTCGGCCTGACCGCGCTTTACAAGTACGCCAGCCAGTACGGGTTGAGCATGGCGCGGCCGCTGCGCTGGCTGGCCGGCGTGCTGCTGCTGTTCACGCTGCTCTACCCGTTCGCGGGCCTCCGCCCTGTGACGGCCAGAACCCAAGCCACCGTGCCAGTGACGCAGGTGAAGCCAATCGCCTACTGGAACCTTCCCGAGGCGACGGGTTGGGTCCCGCGGCCCGTTCTCTTGGTGGGACACAGCTTCATGGCCACGCTGGCCGTGGCTTCGCTGCAACGCGAGGCGGCCTACTACGAGCCGGCTTACGGCCTGGGGCGATTCCTGGGCATCCTGGAACTGGCGCTTACCTCCACGCTGGCCGCCCTGTTCATCCTCGCCGTTCGCCGCCAGTTCAAGCGCGGTGGCGATTGAGAGCGGCGCAGCCCCAACGAGCAGGGAGCGCAGCCTGCATCCGCACAAGTCCAACCCTTTGAGCCGCAGATTTCGCCGATTGCACAGATTGGCGGATCTGCAGTCCGGACTTTATTTGCTTTGCTTTCAACGGGCGCAGGCCGTGAAAGCGTTTCCACACTTGACACGTATGCTATAATGAAATTATAGGAGCAGAGAAATAATTGCAGAGTTTTTCGGCTCCGGCCAGTATATAACCATTAAAATAATGGCTCCGGTTAGGTAAGCATAACAAAATAAAGGAAGAAGAAATAGACATAACCGTCCTATAATCCAATAAACCGGCCAATTAAACAGCGGAAAACAGGTGGCCAGCGCCGGGATCGCGGGGCCGGCGGGCGGGACTGGCCGAGGGGCAGTTCTTCGAGCGGAAGACGGCATTCGAAAGTCCCGGCGCCCGCCTGGGCAAGACCACCGCCATCGCCTGGGACGTTGCCGAAACGCTGTCGCCCATGGCCAATGCAGACGGCGGCGAGCTGGTGGTGAACATGGAAGACGACGGGCGGCCACCGGGCCCCCGGGCTCGGGGGCCTGCGGCTGCACCGGTCGCACCGGTCGAGCACCTTGGCCTCCCCCAGTTTTTTAAAAGATCGTGTTCCACGCGATTACTTCGCTCCCGAACGGCGCCGGAGATTCGCTGTTTTTAGCCCGCGAAGTGGGCGCGGGCATCCCGGAGGGATGCCGGGAAATTAGCCGGGGACGAGCGCGGCTGGTTTTCGGCCGCGCGACTCCCCGGATCCCGGAGCCTCGTCCAAACGCATCCCGAAGGGATGCCAGGAAAACAAACGGCAAGCGATTCCTCGCATCCCTAAGCCCGTTCCCCCGTTCGCCAGGAAGCCATATCTACGTATGGCTATTTGCCCTTATACGTGTTAACCTAATCAAGTGCCAGGCGCCAATTTCGACTGGGACCCGAAGAAGGATCGGGAGAATCAGCAGAGACACGGCGTCTCTTTTGCTGGTGCCCAATTGGCGTTTACCGATCCGCACCGCGTAATCGCGGAAGACCTGTCCCATAGTTCAAGTGAGAAACGCTACTACTGCTTCGGCCGGGTTCGAGGCTGGATTCTGACGGTCCGGTTTACATGGCGCGGTAACACGATCCGGATTTTTGGAGCCGGGTATTGGCGGAAGGGGAAAGTGATCTATGAGCGGGAAAACAAGATACACGGATGAGCCTCTCGGAAAATTAACAGTGATTCCCGACTTTCTTCCTCGCCCTCAGGATTTGGTCCTGCGGGATGAAGGCGTGAAAGTCACAATATCCCTGAGCAAACGAAGCGTCGAGTTCTTTAAGAGCGAGGCGAAGAGGTACAATACGCAGTATCAAAGAATGATTCGGCGGCTTCTGGACGCCTATGCGGCGCGTTATTCGCGGCCGCTGACCTGACGAAGCGCTCTTATTGCTGATTCCAAAACGCCGTGAGGTTTTGGCTACAGACAGGGCCGAACGCACGTCCCTACAGCGGCTTCGCTGGGGCCGGCGGCGGTTGGAACGGGGACCATCCCGCGAGGCGGGCGGCGGGCGGTGCAGAGGGTTCTCGCTACAGTTGCAGGAAATTGCGGAGCAGGGCCTTGCCAGGCTCCGTCAGGATGGATTCGGGATGGAACTGCACGCCCTCCACCGGGAAGCGGCGGTGACGCAGGCCCATGATGAGGCCGTCGTCGGTGGCGGCGGAAATCTCGAGCGCCTCCGGCAGCCCCTCGCGCTCCACGATCAAGGAATGGTAGCGGGTGGCCGCGAAATCCTGCGGCAGCCCGCGGAAAATGGTGCGGCCGTCGTGATGGATACGGCTCAGCTTGCCGTGCATCAGGTAGGGCGCGCGCACCACCCTGCCGCCGAAGGCCTCGCCGATGGCCTGGTGCCCCAGGCAGACCCCCAGCAGCGGCTTGCGCCCCGCGAAATGGCGGATCAAGTCAATGCTGATGCCGGCCTCCCGCGGCGTGCATGGGCCGGGCGAAATGACGATGCGCTCGGGGTTCAGGCGCTCGATCTCGTCGACGGTCACCTGGTCGTTGCGACGCACCACGGGATCCTCACCCATCTCGCCCAGGTACTGGACCAGGTTGTAGGTGAACGAATCGTAGTTGTCGAGAACGAAAAGCATAAAACGGGCTGTAGGCTGTGGGCTGTGGGCCCCGAGCTTCAGCCCTCAGCCCACAGCCCACAGCCCACAGCCTAATAGAGGCCTTTCCGCGCGATTTCCAGGGCGGCCAGCAGCGCCCGGCCCTTGTTCATGCACTCTTCGTATTCGCGGGCGGGGCAGGAGTCGGCCACGATACCCGCGCCCACCTGCATGTACAGCGCCCCGCCGCGCATGGCCATGGTGCGGATGGCGATGCAGGAGTTCAGGTTCCCGGAGAAATCCAGGTAGAAGACGCTGCCGCCGTACACGCCGCGCCGGGTGGGCTCCAGCTCGCGGATGATTTCCATGGCCCGGACTTTGGGGGCGCCGGTCAGCGTGCCGGCCGGGAAACAGGCGGCCAGCGCGTCGTACATGTCGAGGCCGGGGCGCAGCGTGCCGCGGATGCTGGAAACCAGGTGCATGACATGCGAGTAGCGCTCGACGAACATCAGGTCGGTGACCCGCACCGAGCCAAACTCGCAGACGCGGCCCACGTCGTTGCGGCCCAGGTCCACCAGCATGATGTGCTCGGCGCGCTCCTTCTCGTCGGCCACCAGCTCGCGCTCCAGGGCGCGGTCTTCTTCTTCCGTCTCCCCGCGCCGTCTGGTTCCGGCGATGGGCCGGTACTCGACGTCGCGGCCCTGGACTTTCACCAGCATTTCCGGCGAGGAACCGAGCACCGTGTCGCCGCCCATGCGCAGGAAGAACATGTAGGGCGAGGGATTCACCATGCGCAGCGCGCGATAAATCGAGAAGGGGGGCAGGGAAACGCGGGCCTGCAAGCGCATGGACAATACCACCTGGAAGATGTCGCCCGCCGAGATGTACTCCTTGGCGCGCGCCACCGCCCGCTCGAACTCGGGGCGGGGAAACGCCGAGTCGGGCTCGATGGGCGCCTCCCGGCGCACACGGGGCGCGGCCGGCTGCTGGCGGCGCAGCTCCTGCTCCATGCGCTCGATCTGGCGGGCCGCCGCCAGATACTTGGCTTCCGGCGACAACTTCCCCTGCTCGGTGAAGACGTTGGAGATGATGAAGATCTGGTGTTTGACGTGGTCGAACACCAGCAGGTTGGAGAAGAACATCAGCACGGCCTCGGGCATGCCCACGTCATCGGGGGGCGGCTCGGGCACGCGCTCGAACTGGCGCACCAGGTCGTAGGACAGGTAGCCGACCGCGCCCGCCGCGAAGGGCGGCAGGCCGGGAACGGGCACGGGCCGGTAGGCGGAGGTGATGGAGCGGAGCACGTCGAGCAGGCGGCCGCGGCGCCGCTGCTTCCGCTCGTTCTCCATCTCCACTTCCTGGCCGCGGACGCGCAGCACCATGTAGGGGTCGGCGCCCAGGAAAGTGTAGCGGCCCACGCGCTCGCCCCCTTCCACGCTCTCCAGCAGGAAGGAATACGGGCGATTGCGCGCCAGCCGCAGGTAGGCCGAGACCGGCGTCAGCATGTCGGCCAGCACCGGCTTGCAGACCGGGACCACGTTGCCGCGGCGGGCGCATTCGGCGAAGGTCTTCAGGTCGGGTATGAGATCCAAGGCTATTTGCCTCCCAGCGCGCGGGCGGCGGCCCGCTCCATGATCCGGCGAGGCGCCCTAGCGTTGGTCCACAGCTCGAGTTGCCGCGCCGCCTGCTCGATGAACATCTCCAGGCCCAGGATCACGTTCATGCCGCGCGAGCGCGCCATGCGGACTAGCGCCGTCTCCATGGGCGTATACACCGTCTCGAACAGCAGCGGTGCGTTCAGGTCGCCGGGCGAGAAGAAGCAACTGCGCGTGTCCGGGTGCATGCCCAGGGGAGTGGCGTGGATGATGGCGTCGAACCGGGCCGAGGAGAGGGCCTCGCGCTCGACGGCCTCGCCGCCGACCTGCTCGGCGAGCTCCGCGGCCTGCTCCAGCCGGCGCGAAACCACAAAGACGCGGGCGCCGCGGCGGGCCACGGCGAAGGCGGCGGCCCGGGCCGCCCCGCCGCCGCCGGCCACCAACACCCGCCTGCCGCGCAGCTTCAGGCGCTTTTCCAGCGGCGCCGTGATGCCCGCCAGGTCGGTGTTGTAGCCGTGGAGCCGGCCGTCCCGCACCACCACGGTGTTGACCGCGGCGATGTCCCGCGCTTCCGCATCGGCCCAATCGACGGCCTGGGCCATGCCCTGCTTGTGGGGCATGGTGACGCTGAAGCCCGCCAGGCGATACGCCGGCAGCGCGCCGAGGAAATCGTCCAGGGCCTCCACCTGGAACGCCAGGTACACGGCGTCGCGCCGCAGGGCAGAGAAGGCGGCGTTGTGTACGGCGGGCGAAAGCGAGTGGGCAATCGGGTTCCCAATCACGCCGTAAACCGCGGTGCGCTCCGACAGGCGCCCGATCCGGTACAGGCTCCGCAAGTCCTCGCCGGTGATTTGCCCGGGCGCCAGCGCCTGGTCCGCCGAGACCGCGCCGTAGGTAAACGGAGCGCCGCGGGCCACGGCCAGCACGCGCGTGGGCATGGCGATCTCGCCCATGCCCAAAGCCAGCACCGTGCCGCGCCCCACGGCATTCAGTTTCAGCAAGGCGGTGTTGTCGGCGTGGCTGCCGCTGAGTGTGGCAATCTTGTAGTAGTCGGCCTTGAAGCGCTTCAGCCGCCGCAGGACCGCGGGCAGCGCCTCGGGAGTTGCGTGATAGTCGTGGAAGGAGATGAGCAGGCGGGCGTGCCGGCGCAAGCGGGCCCGCGCCGGCCGGGCGGCGCGCTCGGCCGACTCTATTTCCAGATCGATGATGGCCGCTCCCGCCGCGCCGCATTCGGTCAGGATGCGCAGTTGATCTTCCAGCGGGCCGCCATAGTTGCCCCCGGCAACGGCCGAGCGCAGGGTAGCGATGGCCGGGATGCGGGCGCGGCGCAAGCCCTCGATGGCCCGCGGGCCGAGCTCGGGCTGCTCCAGATAATCGAGCCGGGCCTCCACGAAGCGGTCCGCCGGCGGTCGAATGGCGCGCGCCGCGGCCAGCAACCGCTCCACCGAGGACGCCGCCAGGCTCCAGCAAACCCTCGGCAGCCGGGCACCGCGCGTTGTTCGTTTCAAGCCGGCCATGGCAGTTCAGACCCAGTAAAAGACCTAAAGCTACCATATTGAAGGGTATCTTTCCAGTAACGGGTACCTGATTGACTGCGGTGTCTGTGTTTGTTACTGTCCGATGTATGACGTGGAAATTTGCCTTGGCCATCCTTGTGATTGTTGTTGGCGGCCGGCCCGTTGCGGCGCTTGCGCAGCAACCGGCCCGTCCCGCGCCTGCCCAGGAGGCGCAGACTGCCGGCTACAACGTCACGTATTGTGCCGGGTTTATCAGCGAGAACCCGCTGAACGAAGGCCTGCGCGTAGCGGCGGGTGAGGAAAGCGGCGCCAAGACCCAGTTCGTTTCCGGTGACATCGTGTATCTGAACGTGGGCGCCGGCTGGATCGTCAACCCCGGCGGCGAGTACGCCGTCTTGCGGCGGGTGCAGGACATGGTGCGCCGCGAAGTGTTCCCGGGGCAATACCTTCGGCTGCTGCAACTGGGCCTTATGTACCAGGAAGTTGGGCGGCTGCGGGTCAACATGGTGCGCCCGGGCTCGGCCACGGCCACGGTGCTGCACACCTGCGACGCGGTTTCCGTTGGTGATGTCTGCATCCCCTTCAACACCAAGCAGGAGCCGCTGATTCAGACCGGGCGCCGCCTGGACATGTTCGCTCCGCCCTCGGGCAAGACCACCGGAACCATCGTGGCGGGCAAAGGGTTCACCATGCTGCTCGGCCAGCGCGACGTGGTTTACCTGGACATTGGCGGCAAGGAGGGTGTCACGCTCGGCCAGTACTATCGCGTTTACCGCCCCTTCGACCGGCCTAACGACCTCTTCCAAAAGGCCTCGATGCAGTACCCCACCCACATCGCGAGCCTGCAGGTGAGCCCGCGCCTGACTCCCCTGCAACAGAAGGAGCTGCCCCGGGACATCCTGGGCGAACTGGTCATCATCCATGTGGAAGGGAAATCGGCGACGGGCCTGATTACGAGCATCCGGCGGCCCATCGTGGTGGGCGACTACGTCGAATTGCAGTAAGCGGCGTCGGCCTTCTTCTCGCCGAAGACCACGGCGCTGAACATCTCCACAGCCGCCCCGCTCGACCAGGCGTCGCGGGGCAGGTTCGCTTTCAGGCAGGTCTCTTCGAGAAACTCCCGCGCCGTCCAGCCGTATTCGGTGGCCACCTGGGGCAGCAGCAGCCCACGGCGCCGGCCGCGGGACACCAGCAGCCCGTGCCGGCCGATTTCGATCAGCTTCTCGGCTTGGGCGGGATCGACGGGAAGCATGGGGGAGAGGACCGAGATCTCGATGTCCAGGTCGGCGAGCTCGTCTTGGCGAACCGGCAGGAAACGGGGATCTTGCAGCGCCGCGGAAACGGCGGCGTCGGCAACGGCCCGGTACAGCGGCTCCAACGCCGTCACATGGCCGATGCAGCCGCGCAGGTGGCGGTGCTTGTGAAGACTCACGAAGACGGCCGCGGGCCGGCTCAGCCGCCCGCTCGGATCGCTAAGCTGCGGGCTGCGCCGCTCCCGCACGGCCTGGGTGATCGCCTGCCGCGCGGTCTCCAGCAGCCGTCGGCGATCCTCCGCGTCAAGTTCCGGCAGGGCCCCATTGGGAAGCCCCATTTCGGTCCCTTTCTTTTTCCCGTTCCCGTTTCCGTCGCCGCCGCAGCCGGAGCTTGGCCCGCCGGCCATCCTTGATGCTGCGATCGATCTGCCGCCAGAAACGGATGAAGTAGCCAACCCCCGAGGCCACGGCAAACACCACGACCACCCAGAGGGCAACCTCCCCCAGCCGGTCCAGGGGGCGGTAGCGCATGCCCAGCAGCTTGAGCACGACGGCGATGATCTGGCTCACCATCTTCGCCTTGCCCAAGTCCGAGGCCTGAATCATGTAGCCCTGGGCAGCGGCGATGCTGCGCAGCCCGGACACGGCGAACTCGCGGCCGATGATGATCACCGCCATCCACGCCGGAACCGCGCGCAATTCCACCAGCGAGATGAAGGCGGCCGAGACCAGCAGCTTGTCGGCCACCGGGTCCAGCAGCATCCCCAGGGTGGTGATCTGGCCGCGCCGGCGCGCCAGGTAGCCATCCAGCGTGTCGGTGGCCGCCGCCACCAGCACAATCGCGCTGGCCCACAATTCTTTGTAGGGGAAAAGATTCCGGGGCAACAAGACGGCGAGCAGCAGCGGAACCAAAAAGATGCGAGAAACCGTAAGTGCGTTGGGCAGGTTCATGCCGTCGTCGTGCCTGCTGTGGAACTATATCAGGTTCGTCCGCGAAGTGTCAGGTGGTAGTGCGGCGGAAACGGCCGCGGCCCAGCCGCCGGCGTGGGAGGCGGGTTGAGAGCGGGCGGGCATCCGGCCGGCGCTACAACGGGAGCCGCCGGGCTTCTGCCATGCGCTCGGGACCCGGGAGCAACTCCAGCCGGCCGTTGCCCCAGGCCGCGTGTTTCCCGACGTGGAGGTACTGGCCCAGCCAGAGAAGCGGCAGGAACTCGGCCAGGTCGCCGGCGAAGACGCACTCGCCCAGCAAGCCGCCGATCGGATGGCGCATCCCGGTGCGGGAGGAGCGCCGCTCGCGCTCTTCCCAGCGCAGATCGCGGCGGACGCAGGCCACCTTCTCGGCGCGCTGGCCCAGCCCCTTGAAATCGAGCTGTAGCGGCGCGCCACAATAGAAAGTGCTGAGGGCGTTCAACCGGTCGCGGAGGCGCTTGAACAGGTGATGGAATTCCGGATGGCGCACCGTCTGCCCGCCGAAAACCAGGTGCGTGGGGGTCAGGAAACGGACGGCAATTCCGCCGGTCTGTGGGGGCGGCGCGGCATATTCCGGCCGCGCGATTTCCACCCGCCCCGCGCTTCCCAGCACGCAGCGGGCGCGGTTCAGGCCCAATCCCCGTTCCGCCAGCCGCTCGAACGACTGCTGGAACCAGGGCAGCAATTCCACAATCCGGCCCGCCAGGACCAGCTCGAAATCCAGCGATTCGCCCGCCTCATAGCGCGTTTTCTCTTCCAGCGGCGCGCGGATGACGAAGGGACGCGGGATAGCCAGGTAATTGGAGAGCGCCGGCGCGCCAGGCGGCGGAGCCGGCTCGAACACCTGTGCGTAGGGACAGGTGGCGCGGCGCGGGCAGCGCCCCGCGCCGGGGCACGCCGGGTCGCAGGAAAGCTCGCGCAGCATGCCGCCCAGGGCGCCGCGCAGCACGTTGCCCTTGTTGCGCGCCGGCAGGAACAGCGTCTCCGAAGGCGCCAGCCGGAACCGGTACAGCGCGAATTCCATGGTTCCCAGTTTCGGTTTTCGGCTTCCGGATTACAAGCCACAAGCTGACGGCTGGCACCTGACACCTGGCACCTGACTTCCAGCCGCCGGAGGATATACAATTAGGCTGTGAAGCTGATAATGCGGTTTTTGGGGGCCGCCGGCCTGATGATGCTGGCGGCGCTGCCGCAGGCGGCGATGGCTCAGCGCCCGCCCGCCCCGCCGGCGCCGGAGGAGGTCCCCATCTTTCGTGGTGGCGTCACGGTGGTAACCGCCCCGGTCACGGTACGTTATGAGAGCGGGAATTTCGTCACCGACCTGAAGCCCAGCGAGTTCCAGGTCTTTGACAACGGCATGCCGCAGACCTTCACCGTGGAGGTGGCCGAGACGCCGCTCTCGCTGGTGATCCTGGTTTGCAACAGCTCGCGGGTCTCCACCTTCCTGCCGGAAATCCGCAAGGTGGGCAGCCTGTTCGACGCCCATGTGGTGGGCGAGCGGGGTGAAGCGGCCGTGGTTACCTTCGACCACGAGGTCCGCGTGGCCCAGGAATTCACCAACGACGCCGACAAGCTGATCAAGACCTTCCGGGACCTGAAGGAAGGCAGCTCGCAATCGAAGTTGAACGATGCCATGGTGCGCGCCTTGACCATGCTGCGTGACCGGCCGGCGGCGCGCCGCAAGGTGATTGTGGTGATCAGCGAGGGCCGCGACTTCGGCAGCAGGACCGACGCCGGTTACGTGTTGCGTGAGGCGCAGATCGGCGGCATTGCCATCTACTCGGTGATGCTGAGCGCCACCAGGGCGGAGCTGACGCGGCAACCGCCGCCGCCGTCCCCATCCCCGTTCCCGCCCGGCGCCACCGGCACCTATCCCGGCCAGCCGCCCACGCCCACCGCCGAAATGCAGAACCGCGGCAGCGGCAATTTCATACCGCTGATTGTGGACCTGGTGAAAGGCGTGAAGGGTATCTTTGTGGATAATCCGCTGGAGGTGTACGCCAAGGGCACCGGCGGCGCGGACCTGCACAGCTTCAAGAACAGGGCCATCCAGGCGGCTATCGGCAAGATCGGCAGCGAGCTGCACAATCAGTACCTGGTCACCTACCGGCCCAACAACCTGAACGAACTGGGCTACCATCGCATCGACGTGATTGTTGGCCGACCGGGCACCAAGGCCGTCACGCGCCCCGGGTATTTCCTTGCCGGCCCGGTCCTCCCTAGCGACCTACCGTCGCCGTCCAGTGAAGCACGCCGGTGAAAAAGGGATCAGGTGCCAGGTGTCAGGTTTCAGGTGTTAGCCCACAGCCTACAGCCCACAGCCTAATGTAAGATGAAAGCGTGAAGGACGGCGAGATCATCATCCTGGCCGTGGACACCACCAGCGCGCATGGCAGCCTGGCGCTGTTGCGCGGCCGGCAACTGCTGGAATGCGCCGAGGTGCAGGCGCCGCAGTCGCTTTCCCGCGTCCTGTTCGGAGAGATTGAAGCGCTACTCGGGCGCCACAGCGTGGCCCTGCCGGAAATTGATCTCTATGCGGCCGCGGCCGGGCCGGGCTCGTTCACCGGTGTGCGCGTGGGTTTGACGGCGGCCAAGGGCCTTGCCGTGGCGCACGGCAAGCGCGTGGTTCCCGTGTCGAACCTGGCGGCCACGGCCCTGCTGGCGTGTGATCTGGATGAGGCTTCATTGCCGCGGCTGCTCATCCCGGCGCTGGACGCGCGGCGCGGCGAATTATATGCCGGCGTCTATGAGCGCGTTTTCGATGCCTCGCCCGCCATGCCATTGCGGCTGGTCATGCAGGAAGTGGTGAGCCCGCCTGCCGCGCTCCAGCAGCGCCTGGCCGGGCTGCGCCTGCCGATGGACGGCGCTGTCTTCTGCGGTCCCGACGTCGAACGCCTGCCGCTGGCTGATTTCCGGCGGCTGACGACCGGGCGCGCGCTGGCCGGCGCGGTCGCCCGCCTGGCCTGGCACGCGCATCAGGGCGGGGCTTCCCTGGCGCCGGAAGAGGCCGATGCCAATTATGTTCGCCGCTCCGACGCCGAGATTTTCAGCCCACATCCGTAATGCCCCATCGGCCCTAGAACCGTCGGTTGAGGGAGAAGGTCAGCGAACGCCGCCGGAATCCCGTCGAGCTGGCCAGGTCGGAATTGGTCCAGCCGGTGGAGAAATGAAAGCCCCAGTTGCGGGCCAGCTCGCGTTCCATGTCGAAGCCGAAGGTCCCGAAACAACTCCAATCGGACGCGGCATCGCGGCCGGCGCCGGCCCGCGCGTACAACGACAGCCAGAACTGGCGGGTGCGCCGCAGGTGCACCCGGAGGCCCGGCCCGGCTTCGATGTTCCAGGGCGGGGAATAAAGCCTGAAGCTGAAGGCCTGGTCGTAGGACTGGTAGTTGATGGGGAGGTCAATGGTGATCTGCGGGCGGCCTTCGAAGCGATGCGCGAAGTTGAGCCGGGCGCGGATCCGGCGGTTTCCCTCCGACCAGTGAATGACGTCCAGTGCGGCGCTGGCGCTGTCCAGCGGCGTGATTCGAAATGTCATCCCCGCGCCCGCCGACGCGCCGGTCAGGCGGTGGTCGAAGGAGGGAATGTAGTCGGCCAGAGCCAGCCGGCCGGCGCCCAGGTCCACGCGCAGCCGGTCGTTCGGCGTCCAGATGGCGTTCACCTGGCCGGTGAAAGGGCGGAAGCCGGTGTTGCGGAAGTCCGTCAGCCGCGCTTCGGCGCGCAGCGCCCAGGCCTCGCTGAATCCGCGCCCCACCGACACGCCACCCCACTGCGCGTCCACGGAGCGGCCGAGCTGGTCGAGGCGCGCCCAGCCGGAAAAACCGGCGACGGTGGTGCGCAGATTGAGGCCAGCCGCGGCGCTTAGCTCCAGGGCTTGGAAGCTGGTGCCGTCGCCGTCCCAATAGGAACTGGTCGAGGAAGTCAGGGTGGGACGTTGAAGCCGGTCGATGTGGGCTCTGAGCGCGTCCAGGCCGTCGCCGCGCGCGCCGGCTTCTTCGGCCTGCTCCAGGGTCCGGAGCGCGGTGTCTGGGCCGCCCAGCCGCAGCTCGGCGATCGCTTCGGCCTCGAACGCCGACGGGTCGCGCGAGCCCGCCGAAGTCAGCTCCGAAATAATCCGGTGCGCAGCCCGGTTTCTGTCGCGCGCCATTTCCGTCAGCCCTTGTCCTACGCGCGCTTCCTGCTTCTGCGCCTCGCTGCCTTCCCGCTCAAGGCCGCGATACAGCTCTTCGGCCAGGCTGGGGCGCTCCATCCATCGCGCCACCCGCGCCTGGCCCAAACGGGCTTCCTGCGCGCGCGCCGGACACAGGCTGGCCGCATTCCGGTAGGCGGCCAGCGCCGCCGGCTGCCGGCTGGCCCAGGAGAGCGCCAGGGCGTGATAAAACCGCGCGTCGCAATCGTCCGGATGCTTGTCGAGGCGCTGGGCCAGCAGCGCCACGGCGCGCGCCGGCCGGTTCGACCACAGGTAGCGCAACGCCAGGCTGGGCAGCACCGCCTCGCGAAGGGAAGCGTCCAGCTCGATGGCCCGCCCATACAACTCGATGGCTTCCTGGTGGCGGTTGGCGGCCGCTGCCGCGTCCCCCTGCTGCGCCAGCCTTTGCGCCTCTTCCTGTGGAGCCTGGCCTTCGGCGCTCTCCAGCCTCCAGCCTCCAGCCTGAATCACCAGCCAGATCAGGATTGCCGGCCAGGGTCGCCTCACGGCGCGATCCTCCGGGTTTTCCACCGCTGCACCTCGGACGGGCGCCGCGCCAGGGCCGGCAGCGTGTAAATGCAGGTGATGAGCGAGGTCAGGATCCAGTAGATGAACGGATAGAAGACGGACTCGGGCAGAATGCGGATGATCTCCGGCTCGTAACGCCGGTCCGACAACGCCCCGGCCCACAACTGCACCAGGCAGGAGGTGGCCACGATCATGCCCCACAGGTTGGGGATGGGCGAGGCGCCGTAGGGCACGTAGCCCGCCAGGCGGGAGACGATCCAATAGGCGGTGATGAGGATGAAGACGTGCGCCCAGGCCACCGACACGATGGCCTCGTACCACACCGCCCACAGCCGGCGTAGCGACCAGGTGAGGGCGACGCGGCGGTGGCGGCGAAGCACCTGCGCCAGGCCGCGCGCCCAGCGCCGCCGCTGCTTCCACAGTTCCGGCAGCGTGGGCGGCGCCTGGATCCAGGCCACCGCCCGCGGCTCGTAGCGCACGTCCCAGTAGCGCATCTGGATGCGCCAGGTCATGTCGATGTCCTCGGTGGCCATGTCGGGCGAGAAGCCGCCGGCCTCCAGCACCGCGGTGCGGCGAAAGCTGCAGACCGCGCCCGAGACCGTCAGCACCCGTCCCCAGACCCGTTGCGCCCGCCGCTGCATGGAGATGATCGAGCAGAATTCCAGCGCCTGCATGCGCTGCAACAAGGTGCGGCGGTTGGCGACCCGCGGGTTGCCGGTGACGCCGCCCACCCGGGTCGAGCTCAGGTAATGCGGAACAATGACCTTCAGCAGTTGCGGCTGCACGATGGTATCGGCGTCGATCAGCACCAGGATTTCGCCGCGGCACAGCGGCAGCGCGTCGTTCAGCGCCATGGCCTTGCCTTCGTTGACGGGCTTCTCCAGCAGGCGGATGGGACCGCGCCCCAGGTAGCGCCGCGCGATTTCCGCTGTGGCGTCGGGCGAGCCGTCGTCAATCACGATGGCCTCGAAGCGCGGATAATCAAGCCGCAGGATGGCCTCCAGCGTGCGCGCGATCATTTGTTCCTCGGCGTAGGCGGGCACCAGGATAGACACGAACGGCCATTTCCCGTCCGGTTCCTTCAGCGCCCGCGACTCCTGCCGGCGAACGAAGAACAAGCTCAGCAGCACCCACACCACGGCCATGAACACCGGATAGCCGCCGTAGAAGTACAGCAAGACTCGATAGAGCCAGGAATGATCGATGACGGCGAACAGATCAAGCAGCGGCAACTTCGAACCTGCGCCCTTCTCCCAGGTAGGCCTTGCCGTTTTCGTCGATTTCCAGGCGCAGCACCTGGGCTTCCAGCAACTCCCGCCGCGGCGGCAACAAAAGGCGGCGGCCGAGGCGGTCTCGATCGATCCGTGGCGGCAGATAGGCTGTCACCCGGCCGCGCTTGCCCTGGCGCGCCACCCTCACGTTGTACCTGACCCAGAGCGTGGTCATTGCCGCCAGGGCGATGACGGCCATCGCCAGCGCCGCGCCGGTATAGGCCAGCATTGCAACGGTTGCCTCTCCCTGCGTGACTTCGTCCCACCAGTAGATAAACAGGAACCAGCCGAAGAAAATGGAGAGCAGCCGCGCGCAAATCATTAGGATGCGCATGCGAAGAATCTCCGCCAGAATCCACCGGGCGCGCGACAAGAAGCGCTGGTGTGGCCGCATTGTATCGCTTCAGGGAAGAATAGGTTAGGGAATTCCAACGTTTTTTCGCCTTTTCCGAGCACTTTTTTGCCTTTTTTGAACCGAGAACTCCGTTCTCGATATCTGGCAGCTATAGCCAAACCGGAGACCCGGCAACGCGCCGGCCGCAACTTACGTGGCACACAGGCTGATTGGTGAGATAGAATCCGCGAATTCCGCCGATGTAGGATCTGAAGAGGAGCAACTGGAGATGGAGGCTGGCGATGCAGCGGCGGTCGCGGTCTTAGACTTGGTTGAACAATCGGGATGTCGCGCAGCCGGGTAACGCACCTGCTTTCGCCGCAGCCCCGCCCGGCCCGGCCGTCCCGCTTCCGCGTCCAGCTAAAGCGCCGCGCTATAGGCGGATGGTGGCCCGTCTATCCGCCCACAATGCGGCCCGTGCGGCTGGTTCAGGTGCGTGAGGAAAACGGGAGCAAGCACATTCCAGCCCCGGCAGGGGCGTAGGACACCGAGGCCGGTCAGGCTCTTTCGCTCCTGCCGGGCGCTACGCGGTTTTGGCCAGCAGCGGGGGATTGCGGGGATGGCCGTCGATCTGCCACCTCTTCAGCTTGTTCAACAGCGCCTTGTAGCAGACGCCGAGACGGCGCGCCGCCGCTTTCCGGTTCCAGTTGGTCTCATCCAGCGTGCGCAGCACCAGTTCGCGCTCGGCGTGTTCGGCGGCCTGCGCTCCGATGCTCTTCAGCGAGACCGGCCCGCGCACGGGCGCGGCGCCGGTTGGGCCGGCCGTGCGCCGGAACTCGGCCAGCGCCATCTCCAGGTCGGGCAGGATCAGGTAGCGTTTGATCGCGTTTTCCAGTTCCCGGATGTTACCCGGCCAGTGGTGGCGCAGGAAAACGTCCATCAGCTCGGCCGGCAATTCCTGCACCGAACTGTTGTACCTGACCAGGTACTTTTGCATGAAGTAATTGCAGAGGAAGGGAATGTCCTCCTTGCGCTCGCGCAGCGGCGGCACATCGAGGGTGATGACGTTCAGGCGGTAGTACAGATCCTCGCGGAACTCGCCCTTGGCCACCGCTTCGGCCAGCTTGCGGTTGGTGGAAGCGAGCACCCGGGCATCCACCCGCACGGAGCGCTTGCTGCCCAGGCGCGAGTATTCCCCGTCCTGCAGCACGTGGAGCAGCTTGGCCTGCAGGACCGAGGACATCTCCCCGATCTCGTCCAGCAGGATGAAGCCTTTGTCGGCCAACTCGAATTTGCCCGGCTTCTCGTTCAGTGCCCCGGTGAAGGCCCCGCGCTCATAGCCAAACAACTCCGATTCCAGCAGGTCGTGCGGCAGGGCCGCGCAGTTGACCTTGATGAAGGGCTTGTCGCGCCGCTTGGATTGGGCGTGGATGAAGCGGCCGACCACTTCTTTGCCCACGCCCGATTCGCCCAGCAGCAGCACCGGGACGTCGGCATCGGCCAACTGCCGCGCCGTCTCCTTGATGCGCAGCATCCCGGCGTTGGCCGTGACGAAGTCGCTTTCCACGTACTGGTGCAGTTGCCGCCGCAGGTTTTTTACTTCCTCCTTCAGTTCCTGCTTCTCCAGCACGTTTTCCAGCGCCAGATCCAGTTCCTGGTCCTCGAACGGCTTCACCAGGTAGTCGGACGCGCCCATCTTCATCACTTCGACGGCCGAGCGAAGCTCGTCAATGCCGGACACCACGATGACCGGCACGCTGGGGTTCAGGCTCTTGATGCGGCTGAGCGTCTCCCGCCCGCTCATTCCTTCCATAATCAGGTCGAGAATCACCACCGCGGGGTTGTAGCCGGCCGACAGCCGGGCAATGGCCTGCTCCCCGGAGGCCACCGCTTCCACCACGAAGCCGCGTGACGACAGAGAGTGCGACAGGTAACTCCGTACTGTTTCATCATCGTCCACTGCTAGAACTGCTCGCTTGGTCATGAACTTGGATTGCCTCCTGATCTGCCTGGGCCCTCAGGGCCGGCAGCGTGAATACAAAACTGGTTCCCTCGCCAACCTTGGCGCTAACCGAGATGCGGCCGCCGTGCAGGCGGATGATGTCGTGGACCGAGGAGAGATGCGTGGCCGTCCCCTCGCCGGCGCTGCCGTCGGGCCGCTGCTCGGCCCGCGCGCGACGGCCGGCGATCTTGTCCAGCAACCCGGGCGGGATCGTCACCCCGGTGTCGGACACCTTCACAGCCACCTCGTCACCGCCCTGGCGTGAAAAATCGACGGCGATCTCCCCTCCGCGGTTGGTAAATTTCACGGCATTCGACAATAGATCGTCGAACACCTGGGCGAGCTTCACTTTGTCGCCCACGACCATGAATTCCTCGGGACTGATGTGGACCTTGATCCGGATTCCCTTTTCGGCGGCCAGCGGGCGGATCCGCCGCAGCGCAGCCAGTCCCAGGCTGCGCAGGTCCAGCGCCTGCGGCCGCAACTCGCGGCTGGCCGTGTAATGAAGGAGGTTGTTCACCAGGTTCACCAGGCGGGTGGCATTATCGGCGACGGTGGAGAGGTATTCGCGCTGGGTGGGGTTGATGTTGCCGGCGCGTTCCTCCAGCAACATCCGGGTATAGCCGCGCACCGCCACCAGCGGCGTGCGAAACTCGTGGGCCAGGTTCGAGATCAGGTGCGACTTGATCTCGACGATGGCCTCCAGCTCGTTCTTGGCCTGGATCAGCCCGGCCACTCGCTCCGGCGCGCCACACCCTTCCAGCAGCGCCACCGTCTCCGCGTTCCTCTTGCGAAGCGTTTCCAGTTCCCGCATCCTGGCCAGCGGCGGCGCCGTCTGCGCGCATAGTTCCCGAAGCGCCGTCACTGTGGCCGGCGTGGCCCCGCGGCCGCGCGGCACAACCAGGCACGCAAACGCCTCCAGCGATCCTTCGTGAATGATGGGCAGCAATAGAACTGTGCGGTCTCCGCCCGCCCCGTTCTCTTCCGGCGGCAAGCCCCAGTCCAGGTGCTCATCGATGGTGACGGCCTCGCCCTGAGCCAACCGCCTGAACACATCACAATGTTGCTCAAAATCCAGCGCGCATAGCCGGATCGGCCCCGCCCGGTGAGGCGTCCGCAATGCGGCCAGGTCGGGGTAGCCGGTGGCGGGATCGATCGGAACCACGCTGGCGTAGCCACGCCCGATGGCGGCCGACATGCGCGCCCCCGCCGCGGACAACAACTCCTCCAGCCCTGAAGTATCCATGAGCGCCGTTGGCGTCATTCCTCCCCTTTTCCCGCACTTGGCTCGTGCCTGCGCGTCGAGGGTGCGGGCTCGTTTCTTTGCCGGAGGTCCCCGCCCCTCACCGAGCGACAATCAAAACCCAAACCGGAGACGCGCCTTTGCTTCTTCGGTCACTCTCTGGTTCCATATGTAGATGCTGTATGGGGAGAAGCTGATTCGCTCTTTTCAACAGTTTTTTTCGATTTTTTCACAGGGTGGATGGCGGGAAGGCCCGATTGGTGCGGGTGTTGGCTTAGGGTGAATTCCGATGGGACTCCTAGTACTCCACACAGTAGAATCTCAATTCATTGTAAATAAAGGCCTTAGCGCAGTGGCAGATTCGCCGTGCCGCCCCCCGCCACAACGGCGCCGCCGAGCGCCTCCACCGGTCACCACACAGACACGAAGAACACAAAGAGTCACGAGAATACAGCTTTGTGGACTTTGTGTTCTTCCTGGCTCGGTGGTGAATTGGGGGCGCTAGAAGCTCCAACGCAGGCCGAGCTGCCCGGTCCTGGCGCTGCCGGCGGGCGGGAAGATGGCGTTGCTGGTGATCCGGCCCGCGCGGCTGTCGGTCACCGTCATTACCGGGTCGCCCCAGTTGAAATGATTGAACAGGTTCTGGAATGACGCGGTGAACTGCAGGGAGCCGATTTTCTCCAGCCGCACGCTCTTTGAAAAACCGAAGTTGAAGATCCAGTATCCTGGTCCCTCAATGATGCCGCGCCCCGCATTCCCCCACTTGCCATTGGCGGGAAAATCGAAGGCGCTCTTGTCGTACCACGTATCGAGTGCTCTGGGCATGTTCACCGAGGTTTTCACCACATCGGGGCGGCCGCCGCTGATATTCACGTTCGGCGTATCGCGGCCGGTGAAACCGGGCGTTAACCAGTTGCCGGTGACCGCGTTGAACAACGCATTCAGTTGCCACCCCGCCCGCAGCTTGCCCTTGCCCAGCGGCAGCTCGTACAGCACCTGGTTCATCCACTGATGGCGCGGAATCGAGTACACGTTGCCGCGATCCCGCCGGCGGTCGTAGCTGTTCTCAATCACGGTATTCAGCTCAAAGTCGTCGGTGTCGTCCACCTCGCTGATCTCTTTCGCCCAGGTCCAGGCGGAAGTGAAGAACAGGCCCTTGTTGAAGCGCTTCTGCACCTGGGTCTGCAGGCCGCTGTAAAGCATGTTGGCGCCGTTGTCGGCCAGGGTCACGCTGTTATAGAGCTGGTAGGGCCGCCGCGAGGAACTGAACGGGACCGCGGACGCCGGAGGCTGGTTCATGGCGTTTTTGTAGAGGATCTGGCTGCCGTGCGAGCCGATGTAGCTGATCCGCACGCCGATATCGCGCCTCAGTTCGCGCTCGATCGAAAGGCTGTACTGCATCACGTAGGGGTTCAGCAGGCGCCGGCTGATCGCCGTCGTGTTCAGCGTGCCCGCCGAGCCGGGAAGCGCGAAGGGGTTCTCCAGAGTGAACTGCGGCGCACCGTTCACGATGGAGTTGGTCGCCGTGGTCGACACGGCGTAGGGGCCGGTCGCCAGCGGGGTGGTGACCGGGCCGGAAAGGTGCGAGTAGTACAGGCCGTAGCCGCCGCGCACCACCGTCTTCGCGTCGTTGCCGATCTGGTATGAGAAGCCGAAGCGCGGCGCGAGATTATTGTGGTCGCCATCGCGCAGGCTGCGGCCCAGCCCCACCGTATCCGCCGTTACTACCGGCAGGTTCTTGGGGAACGCCGCGCTGAACAGCTTGAACGACGTCTGACTGGGGACGACAATGTTGCCGGTCGACAGATCGAACGAATAGATGTTGTCATCCCTCAGCGTGATCGGGCCGTTGTATTCGTAGCGAAGCCCGTAGCTCAGCGTCAGCTTCTTGGTCAGCTTGAAGTCGTCCTGGCCATAAAACGCCCAGTCGCGGAATCGGTTGTATTGCGTCGGGAACGGATCGAGCCGCCCGACCGAGCGCGGCAACCCCAGCAGGAAGTCTGCGTAGGGGTTGCCCGTAAAGAAGTTGATGAACGAGTAGCTGCCGAACAGTCCGCTGGAAGTCGTCAAGTAACGGTTGACGAACCAGGAGACCATCTCCACGCCGAACTTCATGGAGTGCTTGCCGCGTACCCAGGTCAGGTTGTCGGTGAGCTGGGCGTGTCCGTCGTTGACCGGATTCAGCAGCGCTTGCGACACGCCGGTGTAGCCGGTGATGCTGATGTTGGGAACGCCTTTGATGCCGGTGCGGTCGGGCAGGCCGCGGATGCCGATGGCCTCCAGCAGCGGCTGGCCCTTCACGTCGGCGTCGGACTTCGACACCAGGATCACCAGGCCGGCACGCACTTCATTAAATAGGCTTGGCTTGATCGAGTACGTGTCCCCTATGGTCAAAAAGTTCACGTAGCGCCAGTTCTGTGAGGTTCCGACGGAGCTGGGCGGCAGGCTGGTGCGCGCGCCGGGGATCTGGTAATAGCCATGTTTGTTCTGATAGCGCAGGAAGGCGGAATGCCGGCCGGAGAAATTCTGGTCGATGCGGCCCTCGAAGATGCGATAGTCTTCCGGCCCGTTGAACGTCGCCCGGTAGTTGTTGACGGCCAGATCCGGCGGGCCGTAATTGGGAAGCGGGTACAGCAGTTGCTGTGCCTTGAGCGCCTGCGGGCTTTGATACTGCGGCAGGATGCGGTTGCTGGCGAACGGCTGCGCGTTGGCATACGGGTTCCTCAACGCGGCGGCGCCTGTGAAGTCCCCCGCGCGCTGCGCCAGCGTCGGAACGGTGGCGGTCAGCGAGAAGGCGCGGCTGGCGCGCGTGCCGTCGAAGGTGAAAAAGAAAAACGTCTTGTTTTTCCGAACCGGCCCGCCGCCCGAGACGCCGTAGTTGTGAACGTTCTGGAACGGTTTGGCGACGTCGTAGGTCCTGCGGGCGTCGAGCGCGCTGTTGCGCGCGTACCAGAATATGTCCGCGTGGTAGTCGTTCGTGCCCGCACGGGTCACGGTGGTGATGGTGCCGAGGCGCCCGAATTCCGCCCGGTTGGTCAGTATGTTGGCCGTGAATTCCTGGATGGCTTCCATGGACGGCTGCGAGACCGGGTCGGGGCTGCCGAAGTTGCCGAAGTTGGTCTCGATGCCGTCTACCTCCAGCTTCATGCCGGTGGCGTTGGCGCCCGGCGTCAGCCACTTGGCGCCGTTCGCTACCTGCACCACGCCCGGAATGGTCAGCGGCATCAGGGTGAAGATCACGCCGGAGTCGCCCGCGCTGTTGGGCCGGTTGTCAATGCCGCGCACGTTGGTCGGCAGCTCGATGAGCTGCTTCCTGCCCAGCCGGGTGTTGATCGACGGCGTTTCCATCTGGATGACTTCCGATACCGAATCGCTCACGGTCACTGCCGAAGCCGCAGCCTGGAGAGCGAACTTCAGGTCCTGCCGGAGGGTGCGGTAGGCATCCACGGCGAAGGCTTTGATCTCGATGGGCTGGAAGCCGGCGGCCTGCGCAGTCACCTTATAGCTGCCCGGCAGCAGGTTGGGGAACAAATAGGCGCCGCGGGCGTTGGTTTGGGTCTCCCGCTCCACGCCGGTCTGCACGCTGGCGAGTTTCACCGACGCATTGGGGACGGCCGCGCCGCTGGGGTCTGTCGCCAGCCCCGTCACCGCACCCAGCGGCGACTGGGCCAGAGCACAGGAAACGAACAGAATGACTACAAAAAGATATCTGTACATTCAGGGCCGGCTGCTCCTTCTTCCGCCGCCAGGTAGACGGCGACCGCTCGCAAACCGCGTAAGAAAAGGATCTTCGTGCGTGTCTCGGCGCTCCTGCGGCTTGGGGGTATGCGGACCACCGATTCTATCAGCACAACGGCCGTCCCGGAAGCGCCAGTAGGCAGTGAGCAGTAGGCAATCGCTGCGGGGTGATGGCCAGCGTCTCGCCGACCCTGCCTCCTGCTTACTGCCTACTGCCTCCTGCTTACTGCTAAGATGGAGCTACATGGCCGGGACGGACATCCTGGAATGGCGGCGGCTGGCGCGGCAGCGTACGCCCATCCACTTGATTCTTTTCGTCACCGACCATTGCAACGCCCGGTGCGGCACCTGCTTCTACTGGCGGAGCCTCAACCAGGGCAACGCGCTGGGTCCGGAGCAGGTGGAGAGAATCGCGGGCTCGTTCGGCGAACTGGTGTGGCTGGACATTTCCGGCGGCGAGCCGTTCCTGCGCAAGGACCTGGCCGCCATCTGCCACTGCTTCGCCCGGCAGAACCACGCCCGGTTCATCAACATCCCGACTAACGCCATTCAGACCGAAGTGATCGCCCGCCAGGCTTCGGAAATCCTGGCCGGTGATTATTCCTTTAAGCTGAACATCGCTGTATCGCTGGACGGGGTGGGCGAAACGCACGATCGCATTCGCGGTGTGCCGGGGAACTACCGCCGGGCGCTGGCCACCCTGGCCGAACTGCGCCGCCTGCGCGCCTCGCAGCCGCGCCTATCGCTCAGCGTGGTCACCACGCTCATGCGCGACAACGCCGACGACGTGAAGCGGCTGCTCGATCTGGCCCGCCATGAATGGGACGTGGATTATCACAGCATCAACGTGTTGCGCGGCAATCCCATGGATCCGGGGCTGCAGCCGCCGGCCGCGGCGCAGTTCGCCGAAATCGCCCGGCTCCAGCTCCAACACCTGCGGCATTATTACCGCGGCCGTTTCGGATTGCTGTCGGGCTGGATGGCGGTGACCGGCCGCGCGCTGCTGAACCGCTATTACCTGCGCGAGCTCGAGGGGCGCCCCAAGGACATCGCCTGCAACGCGGGGCGCGCCAGTTGCGTAATCGACGCCAACGGGGACGTCTACTTTTGCGAGCTGCTCGACAAGATCGGCAACCTTAAGGACTACGACTGGGATTTCGCCAGGCTCTGGTATGATCGCCCTGCGCTGGAGCTGCGCAGACGCGTGGAGGGCGGCTGCCACTGCACGCACGAATGCTTTCACACCAAGAACCTGATCCTCACGCCATGGCGACTGCTATGAAGAAGGTCCAAGGTCCAAGGTCCAAAGTCCAAAGTCGCTACGTCCGGACCTTGGACCTTGGACCTTGGACCTTGGACCTTTGCGCCGGTTGGGGAGGCGAGCATGTTTGAGCCGCGGTTGCGCAAGAAACTGGAGCCGTGGCTCCCCGGGTTCTTCTTGCGCTGGGTGAACCCGTACCACGCCGCGCTGAACGACCGCCTGGAGGAAGCCGCGGCCCGGATTCCGGCCGGCGCGCGGGTGCTGGATGCCGGTGCGGGTGAGTGCCCCCACCGCCGCCTGTTTGCCCACACGCATTACGTGACGCTCGACCTCGCCATCGGCGACGCCGCCTGGGATTACTCGCGCATCGGCGTGCTGGGCGACATCCACTCCATGCCCTTCCGCGACGGCGTTTTTGACGCCGTCGTCAACATCTCGGTGCTCGAGCACCTCCGCGAGCCCGGCCAGGCCATGGCCGAGTTCGCCCGGGTGCTGAAGCCCGGCGGCCAGTTGATCCTTTCGACCGTGCAGTGCTGGGAGATGCACCAGAGGCCGCACGACTATTTCCGCTTCACCCGCTACGGCCTGGAATATCTTTTCGAGAAGGCCGGGCTGTGTCCGCGGCAGGTGGAGGCCCTGGGCGGATACTTCTGGCTGCTGGCCTTCCGCCTGATGAATGTCCTGAGCTTTTTCCAGCGCGGCTGGCGGTGGGCCGTGTTCGTGCTGCTGGCGCCGGTGTTTGGCGGCCTGCTGCCCATCGCGCTCTATTTCCTGGACCCGCTGGACCGCACGCGCGATTACACGCTGGGCTATTTCTGCAGGTGCGAGAAACGTGGCGATTAACACCTCGCTGATCATCATCACGCGGCACCGGGCGGCGCTGCTGGCCAAGGCGCTTGGCAGCCTGCCGTGTCAGACGCGGCCGCTCGATGAGATCGTGATTGTGGACAACGGGCCGAGCGAGGCCACCGCCGAAACGGTCCGCGCGTTTGCCGGCTCGCTGCCGGTTCGCTACGTGGCCGAGCCGCGCGCCGGCTACGGCGCGGCCCGCAACTGCGGCCTGCGGAACGCGCGCGGGCGCGTGCTGATGTTCATCGACGACGACTGCGTGGCCGATCCTGACTGGGCGCGGATCCTGCTCGAGCGCCTGGAGAGCGGGGCGGCCGAAATTGTGGGCGGCTCGCGCGTCTGCACCCAGCCCGGCCTGGCCGCGCGCCTCGATTACCTGTCCACCGATGCTCCGGTGCTGCATCCCGCACGGCCGGGGGGCCCCGCGGCCCACCTTTCTACCTCCAACCTGGCGGTGCCGGCCGAAGTCGCCCGCCGGGTGGGACCGTTCGACGAGACGCTGGCGATGTGCGAGGACCGCGATTTTTGCGCCCGGGCCCGCGCCCTCGGTTTCCGTATCCTTTACGAACCGCGCGCCCGCGTGGCACATCGGCCGCCACTCGAACGCTTCGGCCAATACCTGGCCAGGATGCGGCAGTACGGCTTCGGCACCGCGCAGTATTTCCTGCGCCATCCCGGCGAAGGGCTGGCCTGGGTATTCCCCCGGTCGGCCGTCTGGCGCGCCCTGCTGCTGCCCTTGCTGGCCTTGGCCGGCACCGGCTACCTGGTGATGAAGAACCTCCGGCATCGGTCCGACGCGCTGCCGCTGAGCCCGCTGCTTTTCGTCGGCCAACTCTTTTGGCATTGGGGCGGATATCAGGCTTGCAGAGGCGGTAGCCTACAGCCTACAGCCCACAGCCCACAGCAGAATAAGGAGCCGCCGTGCTGAATCGGACGCTGCTTCGCGTGGCGCGGCGCCTGATCCCGCGCTTTTTCCAGGACCAGATCAATCCCTTCGACCGCTTCATCCTCAATGCGGTGCGGCGGTTCATCACCGAGCTGCCGCCGGGCGCGCAGGTGCTGGACGCGGGCGCCGGCGAAACGCAGTACAAGAAGCTGTTTCAGCAGGCGGGGCGCCGCTACTGGGCGCTGGACCTCGGCGTCGGCGAAACCGACTGGCGCTACGCGGGCATCGACACCTTCGCCGACACCGACGCCATCCCCTTCCGCCCCGGTTTCTTCGACGGGGTGATGAGCATCGCCGTGCTGGAGCACTCGCCGCGCCCCCGCCAGGTGCTCTACGAGCTGAATACGGCGCTCAAGCCGGGCGGCCGGCTGCTGATTGTGGTGCCGACCATGTGGGAAGAGCACCAGATGCCCAACGACTTCTACCGCTTCACCCGTTACGGGCTGGACCGCTTGCTGGAACAGGCCGGGTTCCGGGTGCTGGACCGCTACCCGATCGGCGGCTACTTCTGGTTCATGGGGCGGAAGTCCATCGACCTGCTGGAATTCTTCCAGTCCTTCCCGCGGGTGTTGTTGTGGCCGTTGCTGGCGCCGCTGTTCGGCGTTTTGGTCCCCATCCTCTGCCGCCGCCTGGACTGGCTGGATCGCGACAAGTTCTACACCATCGGCCAGGTGTGTTTTGCCGAAAAGGTTGCGGCCGCCCTGCAGGTCGCTGCCTCCCTCTCCTTACCATGAAAGCAGCCGACCCGCGACCGTGAGCAGTGACAAGTGACGAATGACAAGGTGTTTTGCTCGTCACTGGTCACTTGTCACTGGTCACTTCAGCGGCTTTGTGGTTCAATTTCCCGTATGGCGAACGAACAGAGAACCAGGCGCGAAGTGCTGGCCGCGATGGCCGGCGGAGTTGCAGCAGCGGGTCTGAGCCGGGCGGCAGCGGAAGCGCCCGAAGCGGACACCAGGCTGAAGATCTGTGTCTTCTCCAAGCATTTTCATTGGACCGACTGGCAGGAGACGGCGGCCATGGCCGCCGAGCTCGGTTTTGACGGCGTGGACCTGACCGTGCGCGAGGCTGGCCACGTGCTGCCCGCGAAGGTGGAGCAGGATTTGCCCAAGGCCGTCGAGATCATCCGCAAGGCCGGCCTGGCGGTGCCCATGATCACCGCCGGCATCGTGGACACCAGTTCCCCGAACGCCGAGGCCATTCTGCGCACGGCCGGCGGGCTCGGCATCCGTTATTACCGCTGGGGCGGCTTCCGCTACACCTACGACCGCGCCCTCGCCGGACAGCTTGAGGAGCTGAAGCCCAAGGTCAACGCGCTGGCGCAGATGAATGAGAAGTACAAGATCTGCGCCATGTACCACACCCACTCCGGCCTGGGCCAGGTAGGCGCGCCCATTTGGGACCTGTGGTACCTGATCAAGGACCTCGATCCGCGATACACGGGCGTGAATTACGACGTGGGCCATGCCACCGTGGAAGGCGGCCTGAGCGGCTGGGTCGACAGCCTTAGCCTGGTGGAAAAGCACCTGCGCGGCATCGCCCTGAAGGATTTCAAGTGGGGTAAGAATGCCAAGGGCGATTGGGCGCCGCAGTGGTGCGCGCACGGCGAGGGCATGGTGAACTTCCCGCGCTTCTTCCAGATGATCAAGGCCGCCAAGTTCTCAGGGCCCGTCCAGATGCATTATGAGTACCCGGGGCTGGGCGGCGCCGATACCGGCAAGGACAAAATCACCATCTCCAAGCAGGAGCTCGCTTCCATCATGCGCCGCGACCTGCAGTTCATCAAAGCCCAGATGCAGAAAGCGCAGTTGCTGTAGGCGCGGATTCCGCTTTCACGCCGAGGTCTTGAACCACCAAGACACCAAGACACCAAGACACAGAGGCTTGGTGTCTTTGTGCCTTGGTGGTTCCAAATCGGTTATCGTAGAGCCATGCACCTGCTCGAGCTGACGCGGCGGCTGGTGGAAATCGAATCCACCACCGGGCGGGAGGCGGAGGTCGCTTTCTTCCTGGCCGCGCACCTGCGCCAGATGGGGGCGCGGGTCGAGGTGGAAGAGGTTGCGGCGGGGCGGCCCAACATCTTTGCCTCGTTCACGCCGGCGGGCGAATCCCCGGTGGTGACGCTTTCGACCCACCTCGATACGGTCCCGCCCTACATCCCGTGCTCGGAAGACGACGACTACATCTACGGCCGCGGTTCCTGCGACGCCAAGGGGATCATCGCCGCCCAGGTGAAAGCGGCGGAACAGTTGCGCGCCGGGGGCGAGAACCGGTTGGCGCTGCTGTTTGTGGTCGGCGAGGAGAAGGACTCGGCCGGCGCCGCCTGCGCCAACCGGCGCCCGCGCGGCTCCCGCTTCCTCATCGATGGCGAGCCCACCGGCAATTGCCTGGCGCGGGGCAGCAAGGGCGCTCTGCGAGCGGTGTTCGAGGCCCAGGGACGCATGGCCCACTCCGCCTGCCCGGAGCTCGGGGAATCGGCCATCGAGAAGCTCCTGACCGCGCTGGTGAACCTGCGCGCCATCCCGCTGCCCTCGGACGAGCTGCTGGGCAAGTGCACTTACAACATCGGCACGATTGAAGGCGGGCGCGCGCCGAACGTCATCCCCGACCGCGCCCGCGCCGAGCTGCTGTTCCGGCTGGTGGGGCCGTCCGAGGAGTTGAAGCAGGGCATCGCGCGCGCCGCCCAGGGTTTGGCCGATGTCGGCTACGTGCTGGAAATCCCCGCCATGCGTTTCGAAACCCTGGATGGCTTTCCCTCGACGGTGGTATCCTTCACTACTGATATTCCCGCACTGGGCAACTGGGGACGGCCCTACCTGGTCGGCCCCGGCTCAATCCTGGACGCGCATACAGATCACGAGCGGGTGGCCAAGCGGGAGCTGGTCGAGGCGGTCGAGGTTTATTCGCGCCTCGCCGCTAAACTCATGGAAGGATGAACTACAAAGGCACAAAGTAAACGAAGGAACACAAAGAAAGACACCTTTGTGAACTTCGCGTCCGTTGAGTCTTTGTGGTTCAATCAGCACGCGGAATGAAGATCGAGGCTGGAGTATTGGGCGCCACCGGCATGGTGGGGCAGCAACTGGTCAGGCTGTTGGAGAACCATCCCTGGTTTGAATTGAAGTGGGTGGCGGCGTCGGAGCGCTCCTCGGGGCGCAAGTATTCGGAAGCCACATCGTGGCGGCTGGCATGGCCCATGCCGGCTGCCGCCCGCGACCTGCTGGTGGACGACTGCCAGCCGGGACGCGGCCCCCAACTGGTGTTCTCCGGGCTGGACGCGCGGGCGGCGGCCGGGATCGAGCCGGAGATGGCGCGCTGCGGCCACATCGTGGTCAGCAACGCCAGCAGCTTCCGCATGGAGCAGGACGTGCCGCTGCTGGTGCCGGAAATCAACCCCGACCACCTGAAGCTGGTCCCGGGCCAGGCGGCGCGCGGCTGGAAGGGCATGGTCGTCACCAACCCCAACTGTTCGACGATCACCCTGACCATGACGCTGGCCGCGCTGGAGCGCCGCTTCGGCCTGAAGCGCGTGCTGGTCACCACTATGCAGGCCATCTCCGGCGCCGGCTATCCCGGCGTCCCCTCGATGGACGTCCTCGGCAACGTGATTCCCTTCATCAAGAACGAAGAGGAAAAGATCGAAGCCGAGACGCGCAAGATTTTCGGGCTTCTCAGCGGCGACCGGGTGGCCGATGCCGATATGGCGGTCAGTGCGCAGACCAACCGCGTGCCCGTTCTCGATGGCCATACCATGAGCATCTCAGTGGAGCTGAAGCAGGGCGCGGGGCTGGAGGATTTGAAGCAGGCCTGGCGTGAATTCCGGGGCGTGCCGCAGCAGCGGCGCCTGCCCAGCGCTCCGGCCCAGCCGGTGATGGTGATGGAGGAACCCGACCGGCCGCAGCCGCGCCTGGACGTGGAGAAGGAAGGGGGCATGGCCACTTTCGTCGGCCGCGCGCGCCCCTGCCCGGTCCTCCATTACCGGTTCGTTGCCATGGGTCACAACACGGTGCGCGGCGCCGCCGGCGCGGCCCTGCTGAACGCCGAGTTGATGAAATCCGAAGGAATGTTTTGATCGTCACAAAGGCACAAAGGCACGAAGAAGAAAATCCTTTGTGCCTTAGTGCCTTTGTGATTCATTCCACGCCTTATGATAGTTATGAAGTTTGGCGGGACCTCGGTGGAGAATGCCGAGGCCATCGGGCGCGTCGCGGGCATTGTGGCCGGGCGGCGCGCGCAACAGCCCCTGGTCGTGGTGTCGGCCATGGGAAGAACCACCGACCGGCTGCTGCAACTGGCCGGCACGGCGGTGGACGGGAACCGGAAGCTGGCCATCGACCTGCTCCGCGACCTGCGCGACTTCCACGGCAGCGAGGCGCGCAAACTGGTGCCGCCCGCCACCCGCATGAGCCTCGAGACGCGCCTGGACGAGCACTTCCAGGAAATCTCGGAGCTGACCAAGGGGCTGGCGGTGCTGGGCGAGCTGACGCCGCGCAGCGTCGATGCCATCGCCAGCTACGGCGAGCGGCTGTCGGCGCTGATCGTCAGCCAGGCGTTCCTGCACCGCGGGCTGCCCGCCGAGCTGGTCGATTCCCGCCGGGTCATTGTGACCGACGCGCGGCACACGCAGGCGCAGCCGCTCTATGAACCTACCGGCAGGCGCCTCCGGGAGCACGTGCCGCCGTTGCTCCGGGCCGGGCGCATCCCGGTGATGGGCGGTTTCATCGCCGCCACCGAGAAGGGGGTGACGACCACGCTGGGCCGCGGCGGCTCCGACTTTTCCGCCTCCATCATCGGCGCGGCGCTGGGGGCGCAGCGCATCGAGATCTGGACCGACGTCGATGGCCTGCTGACCGCCGACCCCAGCCTGTTCCCCGCCGCCCGCCGCGTCAAGGCCATCTCTTTCGATGAAGCCAGCGAGCTGGCCTACTTCGGCGCCAAGGTGCTGCACCCCAGCACGCTGCTGCCGGCGGTGCAGAAGCAGATACCGGTCTCGATCCTGAACTCGCGGAATCCCAAGGCGCCCGGCACCGTCATCACCGCCAAGGCCCCGAAAAGCGGCAACCCGTTCAAGTCCATCGCCTGCAAGAAGAACATCACCCTGATCGACATCTGCTCGACGCGCATGCTGATGGCCCACGGCTTTTTGCGGACCATCTTCGAGGTGTTCGACCGCTACCAGACGCCCGTGGACATGGTTTCGACCAGCGAGGTGAGCGTCTCGCTCACAGTGGACAGTACCCGGCACCTGGACGAGATCGTGGCCGAGTTGCGGAAGATCGCGCACGTTTCGCCGGAGAGCGGCAAGGCCATCGTCTGCCTGGTCGGCGACAACATCAAGTTCACGCCGGGGGTGGCCGGCAAGGTGTTCAAGGCGGTGGAAAGCGTGAACGTGCAGATGATTTCCCAGGGCGCATCGCGGCTCAATATCAGTTTCGTGGTGGAGGAGAAGAGCTTGAAGGAAGTGGTGGCGCGCCTGCACCGCGCCTTCTTCCGCCGCCTGGACCCCAAAGTTTTCGAGTAGGAGTAGCCGCAGATTTCGCAGATTACACAGATGAACACAGAGAAAGAGCAAAAGGACCCGCGCACCTATGCGATTATCGGAGCGGCAATGGAGGTGCATCGGCAACTGGGTCCCGGTTTCCTGGGAGCTGTCTACCAGGAAGCACTTGCGATTGAATTCGCGCGGCGCGGCATCCCGTTTAAGAGAGAGGTCGAGATTACCGTTTTTTATAAGGGCGAACGTTTGGCTTGCGCCTACCGGGCTGACTTTGTGTGTTTCGACTCGGTGATCGTGGAACTCAAGGGCATTGAGTCTCTGACGGATGTTCAGGAAGCGCAGGTGATCAATTACCTCAAGGCTTCCGGTTACGAAGTAGGGCTGCTGCTGAACTTCGGCGGCACTTCGCTGCAGTACCGCAGATTCGCATTCTCCAAATCTGTGCAATCTGCGAAATCTGCGGCTCCGGCTCCCTTATGAGAATCGCGCTGATCGGATACGGGAAGATGGGCAAGCTGCTGGACCAGCTTGCTCCGTCGCAGGGGATGGAAGTTGCCGGCCGGTACGACGTGGGCGACGCGCTGACGGCCGAGCAGTTCCGCGCAGTGGACGTGGCCCTGGACTTCACCACTCCCTCCGCGGCGCTTGAGAACCTGCCGCGCCTGGTCGCCCTGGGCCTGGACCTGGTGGTCGGGACGACCGGCTGGCAGGAGCAGCTCAAGCCGCTCCAGACGCTGGTGAAGCGCCACAATACCGGCTTCGTGTACGGGTCAAACTTTTCGATCGGCGTGAATGTCTTTTACCGCGTGGCCGCCGAGGCTGCGCGCCTGTTGAGGGACCGCGCCGAATACGACCCCTGGATCCACGAGATCCACCATAAGATGAAGCTGGACGCGCCGTCGGGGACGGCCCTGAAGCTGCGCGATGTGCTGGCGGCGGAATACGGAGGCCGCGAGATCAACATATCCAGCAGCCGTGCCGGAACCATTTCCGGCACCCACACGGTCGGCTTCGACTCCGAAGCCGACACCATCACCCTGACGCACACTGCGCGCAGCCGCGTGGGGTTCGCCCTGGGCGCGCTTTACGCGGCCAAGTGGATTCACGGGAAGAAAGACTTCTACGAGTTTTCCGAGGTGCTCTTCGGGAAATAGCTGATAGCTTTGGGCGGGAGGACCTATGGGGAGCACAGCACTGAAGGGCTGCGGGACGGCGCTGGTCACTCCGTTTACGCGCGACGGCGCGCTGGATGAAACCGCGCTGCGCCGCCTGGTCCGCTTCCAGATCCAGCAGGGGATCCACTTCCTGGTGCCGTGCGGGACCACCGGCGAGAGCCCCACCCTGACGCACGAGGAGCATCTCCGGGTGGTCGAGATCGCGCTGGAGGAGGCCCGGCAGGCTTCCCGAACGGTGCCGGTGTTCGCCGGGGCGGGCGGCAACAATACCGCCAAAATCGTCTCCCTGATCCGGGAGCTGGAAGCGATGGGCGTGGACGGAATCCTTTCGGTGTCGCCCTATTACAGCAAGCCCACGCAAGAGGGCATCTTTCAGCACTACCGCGCGCTGAGCGACGCCACGCGGCTGGCCATTGTCGTCTACAACGTGCCTGGACGGACAGGCTCGAACATCGAGCCGGCCACCCTGGCCCGCCTGGCCGCGCTGCCGAGCATCGCCGGCGTCAAGGAAGCATCCGGCAACATCACGCAAATGGCCGAAGTCCTGAATGCCGTGCCGGAGGGCTTCGCCGTGCTGTCGGGCGACGACGCCATCACCCTGCCGCTGATGGCGCTGGGCGGCGTGGGAATCATTTCCGTGGCTGCCAACGAGGTGCCGGGGATGATGGCGCGGCTGGCCGACCTGTGCCTGGCCGGTGATTTTGCCGCCGCCCGCCAGCTCAATGGCCGCCTGCTCCCGCTGATGCAGGCCAACTTTATCGAGTCGAACCCCATCCCGGTGAAAGCGGCGCTGGCCATGATGGGCCTGATCGAAGAGGCCTACCGCCTTCCGCTGGTCCCCATGAAGCCCGAAAACAAGGCCAAGTTGCAAAAGATCCTCGAAGGCCTGGGATTGCTGGGATCCAAGGCTGGCGCCAGGGAGTGAGCGCGGCTAGAAGGGCTTTGGCAAATGACGCTACAGGAACGAATTGAGCGCCTGTTTGACACTTCGCCGATCACCGACGAGCACCTGTGGACGTTCGAGGAGTTTAAGAAAGACCTGAACGCCGGGCAGGTGCGGGCCGCCGAGCCGGATCCCGATGTCCAGCCCAGCGGCTGGCGCGTGAATGCCTGGGTGAAGAAGGGCATTCTGCTCGGCTTCCGCTGCGGCGCGCTGCAGGATATGTCGGGGGGCGTGTTCCCATTCTTCGACAGGCACACCTACCCGCTGAAGCACTTCGAGCTGGAAAGCGAGGTGCGCATTGTCCCTGGGGGATCGTCGATCCGCGACGGCTGCTACGTGGCCCGCGGCGTCACTTGCATGCCGCCGGTCTACATCAATGTGGGCTCGTACGTGGACGAAGGCACGATGATCGATTCGCACGCGCTGGTAGGCTCGTGCGCGCAAATCGGCAAGCGCGTCCACCTCAGCGCGGCGGCCCAGGTCGGCGGCGTGCTCGAGCCCATCGGCGCCCTGCCGGTCATTATTGAGGACGACGTGCTGGTGGGCGGCAACTGCGGCATCTACGAAGGCGCGGTGGTGAAGCGGCGCGCCGTGCTTGGCGCCGGCACCATTCTGACCGGCTCCACGCCGGTTTACGACCTGGTCCGCGGCGAGATTTACCGGCGCGAGGGCGACCGGCCGCTGGTTATTCCCGAAGAGGCGGTGGTGGTTCCCGGCTCCCGCCCGGTCAACTCCGGCCAGGGGCGCGAGTGGCGCATCTCGCTTTACACTCCCGTCATCGTCAAGTACCGCGACGAGAAAACCGATCGCGGCATCCAGCTCGAAGACCTGCTGCGCTGAAAAAACGGCCCAACCGAGGGTTCAACGCAGAGACGCGAGCCTGCCCCGGCGTGCCGGGGAGGACGCAGAGAAAACGCCGAGAGCCTCTCTGCGTTGAGATCCACTCGGCGGGAATTCTATTCGTTGAACACGCGGGCGAAAATGGCGTCCACGTTCTGCAGATAGCGGGTGTGGTCGAAGGTCTTGTCGATCTCGGCCGGCGTCAGGGTGCGGGAAATGTCCGGATCGGCCGCGACCAGCGCGCGGAAATTCTCCCCGCTCTCCCAGGCCTGCATGGCATTGCGCTGCACCCAGCGGTAGGCCTCCTCGCGCAGCACGCCCTTGGCGGCCAGGTCCAGCAGCAGTTGGCCGGAGAAAACCAGGCCGCCGGTCAGGTCGAGGTTCCGGCGCATGCGCTCAGGGTAAACCAGCAGCCTGTCGATCAGCGTGGTGGCGCGGTCCAGCAGGTAGTCGAGCAGGATGGCGGAGTCGGGCAGAATCACCCGCTCCGCCGAGGAATGCGAGATGTCGCGCTCGTGCCACAGGGCCACGTTCTCGAAGGCCGCCTGGGCGTTGGCGCGCACCACGCGCGCCAGGCCGCAAATCTGCTCGCAGGTGATGGGGTTGCGCTTGTGCGGCATGGACGAGGAACCCTTCTGCCCCTTGCTGAAGTACTCCTCGGCTTCGCGGACCTCGGTGCGCTGCAGGCCGCGGATTTCCAGCGCGATCTTCTCCAGCGAGGCGGCGATCACCGCCAGCGTGGCCAGGTACCAGGCGTGGCGGTCGCGCTGCACAATCTGGCTGGAGACTTCGGCCGCCTTCAAGCCCAGGCGCGCGCATACCCGCTCTTCGATCTCCGGCGGCAGGTGGGCGAAGGTGCCGACCGCGCCGGAGAGCTTGCCCACGCGCATCTGCCCGGCGGCGGCGTCCAGCCGCTCGATGTTTCTGCGGTTTTCCGTGTACCAGATGGCCAGCTTCAGCCCGAAGGTGGTGGGCTCGGCGTGCACGCCGTGGGTGCGGCCCATCATCGGGGTGTGGCGGAACTCGTTGGCCCGCCGCTTCAGCACCTCGCCCAGGCATTGAAGCCCTTGGCGGAGCAGGGCAGAGGCCTCCCGCACCTGTAAGGCCTGCGCCGTATCCAGCACGTCGCTGGAGGTAAGGCCGTAATGGAGGTAGCGCGACTCCGGCCCCAGCGATTCGGCCACCGCGGTGGTGAAGGCGATAACGTCGTGCTTCACCTCGCGCTCGATGGCCGCGATGCGCCCGGCGTCAAAGCGGGCCTTCTCGCAGATGGCCCGGGCGGCATCGGCGGGAATGATTCCCGCTTCCGCCTCCACGGCCGCCACCGCTTTCTCCACCTCGAGCCAGCAACGATACCGGTTTTCCTCGCTCCAGATGCGGCCCATCTCCGGCCGCGTGTAACGCGCAATCATGCTGGTAGTTTACGACCTTTAACCACAAAGACACAAAGGGGACGAAGTCCACAAAGAAAGCCCTTCGTGGACTTTGTGTCCTTTGGACTTTGTGGTGAACTGTATTCAGCGGGGGGCCGGACGGCTGGAATCGGACTGGCGGTTCGGGCCGCTCTGCTGATTGATGCTGCTCACGAGCTCCTTGGCCTGCTGGAAGTCCGCGGTGTCGTTCACCCACGGCTTAGGCGGCCCCAGCCTGGCCTCTTCCTGCCGCACCGCCTGCACCCGGTTGCCGGGGTTGGGGTGATCGGAAAGGAACTGGATAGACCCGCCGCGGTCTTTCGCTTCCAGCTTCTGGAAGAAAACGGCCATCAAGTCCGGGTTGTAGCCGGCGTCGTACATGATGCGCGCGCCCTGGAGGTCGGCCTGCCGCTCGGCATCGCGCGAGTATTTCAACAGCACGGAGTTGGCCCCAAAGCCAAGCCCCATTCGCGCCAGTTGGCTGAGCGCGGAACCCGAGCGCGTCATGCCGCCCAGGATGGCCAGCGGGAATTGCGCCAGCATGGCCTTGGAGGCGTTGTTGGTAGCGTGGCGAAGCGCCACGTGGGAAATCTCGTGCGCCAGCACGCCGGCCAGCTCCGCTTCGTTATCAGCGGCCGCGATGGTGCCGGTGTTCACGTAAACCGGACCGCCGGGCAGCGCGAAGGCGTTGATGTTCTTGTCGCGCACGATCTTGAAGGTGTATGGGAAGTCGGGCGCCTGCGAATAGCTGGCCAGCCGCCGCCCGAGCCGGTTGATGTAATTTTCCAGGAAGGCGTCACGGACTATGGGCAATTGCCGGTCGGTTTGGGCGGCCGCCTGTCGGCCCAGATCGACGTCCTGCTGCCTGGAAAAGAGGTTGAATCCGGGCTTGATTTGCGGGCGATCCGCCGCAGCCGCCTGCAGGGCAAACAGCGTCAAAAGGCAAGCTACCGCCAGAAAATGCTTCTGCAACGTTCCCATACGGCCTCGCACAGTACTGTACAGCAACATCTCATAAAGAGATGCATCGCAACCGGCACGCGTTTCGGTAGTTTCGGCTGACGGCTGTCAGCCCACCGCCTACAGCCTACAGCCCACAGCCCACAGCCTACAGTGATATACTGTTCCGGGCCTTTTCCCGGCCCCTATGCGTTTCAGAAATCAGGAGATACGCTGCGATGGCAGTACAGAAAACCTCGAGAATCTGGCACAACGGCAAATTCATAGCATGGGACGACGCGCGCATTCACGTGCTGTCGCACGTGGTCAGTTACGGCTCCTCGGTCTTCGAGGGGATCCGCTGCTATGACACACCCGCCGGGCCGGCCATCTTCCGCCTGAAAGAGCACACCCAGCGGTTGCTGAATTCCGCCAAGATCTACCGCATGGAAGTGGGCTTTACGCTGGAGCAGCTCATGGACGCCATGCGGGAGCTGGTGCGCGTGAACCACAATGCCGCCTGTTACCTGCGGCCGATCATACTCCGCGGCCTGGGTGACATGGGCGTGCATGCGGGCAAGTGCCCGATCGAGGTCTATCTGGCCACTTGGGAATGGGGCAAGTACCTGGGCAAGGACGCGCTGGAAAGCGGCGTGGATGTGTGCGTCAGTTCCTGGAATCGCTTCGCTCCCAACACCCTGCCGGCCATGGCCAAGGCCGGCGCGAATTACATGAATTCGCAGCTTGTGCGGATGGAAGCGGTGGCCAACGGCTACCACGAGGGCATCGCGCTGGACGTCAACGGCCTGGTCAGCGAGGGCAGCGGCGAGAACATTTTCGTGGTGAGCAACGGCACGATTTATACCCCGCCGATCGGCTGCTCGGTGCTGCCCGGGATCACCCGCGACAGCGTGGTGCACTTGGCCCGCGACCTGAACCTCCCCGTGGTCGAGCAGGCCATCGCGCGCGAGGCGCTGTACATTGCCGACGAGGTTTTCTTCACCGGGACAGCCGCGGAAATCACGCCCATTCGGTCCGTCGACAAGATTACGGTGGGCGCCGGACATCGCGGGCCCGTCACCCAGGCTCTGCAGGAAGAGTTCTTCGCCATTACCGAGGGCCGCAAGCAGGACCGGCGCGGCTGGCTTTATGCGGTGGCCCAGCAGCCGGCCGGCGCCGCCCGCTAATCAGGTGTCAGGTGCCAGGTGTCAGGTGGGGAACCTGGAACTTGAAACTGGAAACTTGAAACTTTCTCGGATGATCAAGGCCGTTCTTTTCGACCTCGGAAACACGCTTATCCCGTTCGATTACAACCGGGGCTTCTCCGGGATCGCCCCATTCTCCCCGTGCCCGGTCGAGGAGATGCGGCGGCGGATCGCGGCCAGCGACCTGGCGCAGCGCTTCGAAACGGGCCGAATGTCGGGCCAGGAGTTTGTGCGGGAGTTCAGCGAGCTGCTCGAGCTGCGGCCGCTCGACTACCGCCAGTTCTGCGATATCTGGTGCAGCATCTTCCTGCCGGAAACACTGATTCCTGACCAGATGATTCTCGAATTACGCCAGAACCACCGGCTGGTGCTGCTGTCCAACACCAACGAAATCCATTTTTCGATGATCTGGGACAACTATCCGCTGCTGCGCCACTTCCACGAGCTGGTCCTCTCCCACCGGATCGGGGCGATGAAGCCTGCGCCGGAGATCTACCGGGCGGCCGTGGAGCGCGCCGGCTGCCGCCCTGAAGAATGCTTCTACACCGACGATGTGCCTGCCTTTGTGGACGCCGCGCGGCGCGAGGGCCTGGATGCGGTGCAATTTCAGTCGCTGGCGCAGTTGGAGCAGGAGCTGCGCTCCCGCGGGGTAGCGTGGTGATCTGATCCTGCCGAACACGGAACCTTGCTGTCCGGAGAATGTGAACCGCATCGTTTCTGGTTCTGTTACGATGTATGAAAAGGCTCGTTGACGGCCGTGACCTATGACCGAAATCGCTCCTCGTATCGTGGTTGACCCCCAGATCCGGTTCGGCAAGCCGGTGATCAGAGGCACGCGGGTTCCTGTCCACACGATCATCGCTAAGCTGGCGGGCGGAATGGCGCCAGAGGAAGTTGCCCGAGAGTACGAAGTGACTCCAGAGGATATCAGAGCTGCCCTCGCCTACGCGGCCAACGTTCTGGAGCAGCAGGAAATCCGCGCCCTGGCATGAAGCTGCGCTTTCTCGTCGATGAAGATCTGCCGCGTTCGACAGCGCGGTTCCTTGGCCATCGAGGTTATACAGCCGACGACGTGCGGGACCTGGGGCTTCGCGGAGCTGCTGACAGGCAGGTTTTCGAGCGTGCCCAGGTCCTCGAAGCTGTGCTGCTCACGGGAGATGGCGACTTCGCGAACATTCTGGAGTTCCCCCCTGGAAGCCACGCGGGAATCATTGTCAGCCGGATCCCGGACGAGTATTCGAGCGAAGCGCTGAACCGCGCGCTACTTCAGGCCATCGAGGATCTGACGGCTGAAGAGATCAGGGGAAGTCTGATCATTGTCGAGGCCGGCCGCATTCGGATCCGCCGTT
>Ga0315288_10000782_pt1 | contig 40571 bp, 46 predicted proteins | sample YL17G11_20_MG_FD_203454 | JGI IMG/M metagenome (GOLD analysis project Ga0315288, IMG submission 203454) | Sediment microbial communities from Yellowstone Lake, YNP, Wyoming, USA - YL17G11_20 | ecosystem: Environmental > Aquatic > Freshwater > Lake > Sediment | place: USA: Wyoming | collected...
GGCCGCCGTATCTTCGCGCTGGCTCTCTCGGCTCAGGCATGGGGTCTCCTCCAGGAATCGAATGGGCTTGTTCTGGGCACGGGCATACGCCAGTTCGCGTCCGGTCGATTCACCGATGTACCCGCCGACGTTCAGGATGAGGATCTCATCCGCAAGGTCGATCTTGCGGAGATGGAGTTCGTCGAGGAGCGCCACCACCTCGGGGCCGAGAGCCTCCCCGCCGTGATCTGCGGCGTGTTTGCAGGCACCTATCGAGAGCACGATCTTCCCGGCCAACGTCTCAGCCCATCCGGCATCGAAGAATGCCTGCATGAATCGCGTTGATCCGCACAAACACACTACTGTTGGCTTACTCCCGTGGCTCTGACATTTCGGCACCTCCGGCAGGTTGAGGGCTATCGCGCCGTCGCGTTGCTCTTGTAGATCAGGCAGAGTACTTCTGTCCACGTTACTCTCCTTTGCGCCGCAGGCCGGGCCTCGGCATGAGGGGGTATGCTCCGGCCCGGCGTTACGGCTCCTTCACGCAGATGATGGCTGCCCGCCAGCCATCAAAGAGGGACTATTAGATACATTATCGGACCTTGCAGCCGCCAGCCGCGGCGTCGCGCTCGATCTTCTCCTGCCGCATTGGGATGACTACGTCTGCGGGTCCTGCCCCTGCCCGCCCTTTATCTCCTCGATCATGGCCAGCATCCGCTGGTACTCAGCCTGAGAGAGCTCCACCCGCTCGTTCTCGATTTCTACCAGCATTGGTTCCCTCGTGCCCATTCGCGTGGCGAGTTCGCGCTGCTTCACCCGCGCTCGCCGACGCGCGATGAGCACATCCGCCCCCCGAATCTTTGTTCCTCCATTCCTCATATCCCATCCCTTCTCCCCCACTATCCCGCTCCCACGGTTATATACCATAGCTGTACTGAAGTGTCAACAGCTTTTTTTCGCTTACCCCGCACAACGCCGTCGAACCTGTGGTATAATGCGCGACAGAGGGTCTTCCAATGGTGACGCGGGAACTGTGGAATATCACCTCCGGGCGCGCGGGGACCGCGCCACTCGCTTCCAGGAGGGGCCGAGTGGATCCCATCACCGCCGCCACCCCGTTCCCCGCCGCCGTCCGCGTTTTCCTCTGCTATCTGGAGTCCTACCGCGCCGCCAGTCCGCACACCATCCATGCCTACCGCGCCGACCTACAGGAGCTGATCGAGTTCCTGGGTGGGCCCATCGGCGTACCCCCACCCGCCGCGGTCACCCGCGAGCTGGTGCTCGCGTGGGCGGTCAGCCTCCAGTCTCTCGCCAGCTCCACCATTCGCCGCAAGCTCGCCGCTGTCGCTTCGTTCTACACCTACCTCCAGGACATGGGGGCCGTCGCTCATAATCCCACCCGGCGCATCCCCTTGCCCCGCGTGGTCCAGCGCCTCCCGCCGACTCTCTCCGATGAGCAGTCTCGCATCCTGGTCGCGGTTGCTGCATCCGGGCATCCATGGGAACATTGCGCCCTGGTGCTGCTGCTCTCCACCGGCCTGCGTCGCGCGGAATTGGCCGCGGTCCGGCTGAGAGACGTGGACCTGCTCACCGAGACGCTGCTCGTCCGGGGTAAGGGCGGCACCGAACGCCTGGTGCCCCTTTGCGCCGCCGGCGTAACCGCCATCGCGCTTTACCTTCCCTGCCGGATCGCCCCCGAGGGCGTGGACACTCTCCTGACCAACTGCCACCACCGCCCCCTGACCGGCCATCTCATCGGCCGTATGCTCGAGCGGGTGAGGGAGCGGGCGGGGATCCACGAGCGCATCACTCCCCACCACCTGCGCCACACCTTCGCCACTCGGCTCGTGCGGGAGGGGGTAGATGTGCGCACCGTGCAGGAGCTGCTCGGCCACTCCTCCCTGCAGACCACCGCCCGCTACCTCCATTCCCGCATGGAGAGCAAGCGGGAGGCGGTCGAGATCGCCGCCCGCGCCTTCTCCCCGCCATCCCCACGCCCGGACCCGGAACTGGTGCAGGGAAATGTCACATAATCATTGTTATCGTACCTTTGCCTCCCCTGCAGGGCGCCCCCCGCCGCCCTGCCCAACCACAGACCGCCTGTCGCTGCCGTGCGTGGCGCTGGCCGGGCGCAATGGACTAATCCCGAGCCATCACCCGTCTGCTAGTCCAATCGCTCCTGGCCCATCCTCGCAGGGATTTCTGCTGGCGGGCGCCGGGGCCATGGTAGCTGCCCTCGCGCCCGGCCTGGTGCTGCGCCTGTGGGCGGCGAGTCGGATGGACGCGGCCGGATACCTGCACTTCGCCAGCATCATCTGGCGATGGCCCAATCCTCTGACCTACTACCAACCCCTCTATCCCATGTTGATCTCGATCGTCGGGTTGACGGCCCTGCCATGGATTCAGGTCGCGGCGTGGGCGGCCGCGGCGTTTCTGGCGGGCGATCTGGTTCGGCGAGCTACTCGTTCAATGTGGGCGGCTGCCGCGGTGACGGTGTTGCTCGCGCTCGACCTGCGGGTCATACTGTACGGCTACCTCGTGCTCACCGAATCCCTGGCCGTCTCTCTGATCTGCTTTGTCACTTGGTCCACCTATCGCGGGGCCTGTGAAGGCCGGCGGGGGTTCCTGTTGCTGTCCTGTGTTGCCCTCTTCGCACTCGTCCTGCTGCGATCTGGTTACACCGGCCTGTTTGTCCTGATCACACTAGCGGCGCTCATCCGGGCGACGGTCCGGCGGACGTCCCTGCTGCTGACGGCCGCGGCCGTTCTATTCCCGCTGTGCGGCCTCCTCGCGGTGAAGGTCGCCTACTCCCAGCGGTACACGGGCTCCCCGACTGGCAACACTGGCATCAACCTGATTCGGGTGTTGGCGGAAAGCCCGCACATGGTCGTCTCCTTGCCGCAGGGTGATCCGGTGCGCGAGGAGTGGGTCAAACACCATACCCTCAAAGCGCTGGTGGACAGCCGGGAGTGGGCCTGGCTCAATACGTTCGTACCCCGGAGTTACGCCCGAGGTGTCCTGGCGGAGCCCGGAGAGTTGCTGCGTGTGGCCTGGCAATCCTTCGTGAAGCAGGAGCGGGATACCGCCCTGGGCTGGTATGCGGACAATCCCAACCTGGCCCGGATGGGCGTTGCGTGGCTATTCCCCTGGCGGGCGGCGGCGCTCGTTGTGCAGGCGGCCCGGTCCACCGTTTTCATCCCCGCGTTGCTCCTGGTGCTCCCGCCCTTCTTGGCCTGGGCGTGTGCTCATCGGCGGCTGCGGTGGGGGTTGCTTCTCCCTTGGGCCTTCCACGCCTACACGACGGCGACGAACACCCTAGCCTTCGCTCCGTGTTTGTCCGGCGATCCCGGGCGCATGGCGATCACCACCGAGGCGACGTTCGTCATGCTCCTGGGGATGGTGGTTGCGGTCTACGCAATGCGGCCTGCGCCCTTCTGGAGTCGGGTAACTGCGACGTTTCATCGCAAGGGGGATAGCTGACATGCGATCCTGGCGCTGGTACTCGAAGCTATTGCTGGCCCTGTTCCTGCTCGCCTTCGCCTACTGGGTCTGGCCCACACCCTGGCGCTACTCCGAGAGCGAGGGCTACACGATGAGAGAGAACAGATTCACTGGTCGCGTGCAGCTATTCGATCCCGCCGAGACTCCGGCCCGTTGGATCGACCCCTAAGGCGCCGCGCTCAGCCGCGCCGCCCACTCCGGCACCGGCCGCCCCAGGTATTCCGCCAGCAGCTCGGTCTCTTCCGCGGTCAGGACGTCCAGTTCTCGCTGCTTGCGTTCCGGAGTGGCCGCCGCATCCCGGGTAATCTCCCGCCGCTGTTTCGAGAGATCGCGCAGTTCGTTGTCCACCTGACCGGCTTCGCTCAGGCGATCGAGGGCGGTTTCCTCCTGGGGAGTGAGGTCCTGCCCCGCCTCCTCTTTTGCCTTCGCGATACTCTCCGTCGCCTTCAGCCGCGTGAGTTCGTTCTCGAAGTCCGCCCGCCAATCATCGCTCGCGCCCTGGCTCGCCTTTCCCACCACTGACCGCAGGAATATCGGCTGGTCAGAGACCCCCACCGGCTTCGTGCCGTGACCCGTCTCCGCCACCACCCGGTCTACCGCCGCCCGGATATCTCTCCCAAGGCTAGCGAACGTCTCATCCAGCAGGTAATCCACCTCCAGCGGAGATGCCCCTCCCCTCCCCGCCAGCCGCGCCAGCTCCGACGTGTAATCCTTTACCTGCACGCTCGGGTGTTTCTGGAGGTCCCACTTCGGGACGATATCCCGGCCGGTCCAGTTCCGGTTCGCCAGCAGACCACCGACCGTCTCGGCCAGGTCGGGGGCCAGCCCCATTCCCGCCCCGAGGCCAACCTGCTTCAGCAATTCCGCCCCCGTCCTGGCACTCCCGAAGTCCGCCCCTTGCCCCGCGGGAGAGAGCGCGCTCACCCCCTGCTCCGCCCAATCCTTCACCGCCTGCGGGTCGTGTGCCGCCCACCTCTCCATCGCCATCACCGCAGTCGATCCGAAGAGCCATCCCCACACCCACGGCAACGGATGCCAGAACCAGCACGTCTCCCCCTTCTGGTCTTTGCCGATGGGCCAACTCAGGGTGCCGTACTTCCTGAACGGGGACAACCGTTTCCAGTCCGGGTTGTCGTGGTTCAGGGCGTAGGCGAGCATGGTGGGCACGGTGACCCAGGTGATCCCCCGAATCAACGTCTCCACCGGTTGCGCTTTCATGATCCGCAAGGGTGTGTACAGCCCCTGGAAGCCGGCCGACAGAAACGCCTTCCCCCGATTCAACGCCTTCCCCCACTGGCCGCCCCGCTCGAATGGCAGTGTCACCTGCCTCGCCGCCGCCGCCCCCGCCGCGGTGGCGTTCTCCTGCGAGGCCCCTCGCCCCAGCGCATCCCGCACCGCCTGCCGGCCCCCCGCCATCCGGCTCATCTGCTCGGAGATCTCGCCCAGCTTCGCCACCGCATTGAAAGGCATAGATCCGAAGTAGGCGAGCGTGCGCCCAGCCGTTTCCGCCACGTCGCCGGCAGGCCCGAGCCGCTGCAGCCCCCGGTAAACGGCCGCCCCCGCCCTTCGCCCCAATCCCGTGTCGTATCCCTCCCCCGGGATGCCCGGCTCCATCCGATAGCCGCCGCCCATCTCCTGAAACGCCCCCGCCCGCCCCAGCGCCCGATACTCCGCGCCCTTCGCCCACACATCCCTCAGCGCCGGCCAGAGATCGCCCACGATCGGAGTCGCTGCTGCCGCGAACCGCTTCACGATCTCCGGACTGAACAGGCCTTGTTCCCTAATCTCTGCCCGCGAGGGGAACCGCCTCGGGCTCTGCATGATCGCGTCGGGGATGTCCCTCAAAATGTTGCGCAGGATCCAGAAGGGCGCGTAGGTAGTGGTGGTGGCCTGCTTGAGCCGTTTCACCGGACCGAAGAGCGCCCCCAGCACCTTCCCCGTGAACGACGCCAGGCTGCTGTCCCGCAGCGCGTACACCTCGTACAGGTCGGGGTGCACCTGCCAGAACTCGATTTTCCCGCCCCCCCCCATCACCGGCAGGGTGTTGTTCGGCAGCTTGTTAGCCGGGTCCCTCCACAGTGCCGTGCCAGTCAGCGCCGCCTTCACCGTCGCCTGCGTCATCGGCTGGCTGCTGCCGTCCACGTTCGTCAGCGACTGCATCAGGTCGGTCGCCAACCGGCCCGCCTGCTCCGGTGTCATCGTGTCCGGCAACTCCTCGGGTGCGAGCTTGCGCGCCAACTGGTCCAGCATTGCCCCCTCCTCGGCAGAAGCGCCACCCCGAGCCGCCGTCACCCAGTCCCGCAGCTGCGTCCGGCTCCGCCAGTGTTGCGTCACCTCCAGCATCGCCCTCGTCTGCGACAGCAGCTGTGAGCGAGGGTCCCGCACCAGCATTCGGCCGCCCTTGATTGAGCGCACCAGCGCCGGCACCGCGGTATCGCCCCGCAGTGACACCCCCTTCGATTGGGTCGCCTCCAGCGTCTCTCGCACGAACGGCAGGTAGTTCGGATGCTCCTGCTGCATCCGGTCCGCCCACCCCGGGCCGTACCAACCCGTCTCCTCGAGAGTCAGCCGCCCCTGGTGAATCCAGTTCTGCAATTCCGCGTGCGCCTTCTGAAACTGGGGAGAGTCCAACTCTCCGATCACCTGCTCGACCAGACTGGGGGTCCACGTCTCTGGCATGGGCAGGGCCTTCTGGAGCAGTTCTCTCGCCCGCCGCGCCAGGCCGTACACCCAGAATCGTTCCACCTGCTCCTGCCGCGGCCGCAGTGCCCGCTTTACACCCTCCGCCGAACCCCGAACGCCCTCCCCCGGCAGGCTCCCGAATGCCGCCAGGTGCTCGATCTCCTCCATCCCCAACGCCACCTGGTTCCCGTCCGGGTCGAACCAGCCGTCCCTTTCCGCGTTCCTGAACTTCCACCCCGCCGCCGTCGCCGCCCGCGCCATGCTCTCCGCCGGATCGTGAGCAAGCCCCAGCAGCTCCTGATCGTAGCCCTGCTCCGTCAGTATCGCCTTCAGTCGCCCCCCGACCGTGTCCAGCGCTATATCCTGATGCGCCCAGCCGCGGGTGAATATCTTCTGGTACCACCGCAGTACCTGCACCGTGGGCTCGCTCAACTTCCGCGCTCGCTCCGGCGACAGCACCTCCGACACCATCTGCTTTACTGCCGGATCACCAGTGGGAGCCGGCACCTGCAGCCTCAGGTCGTAGGCCTCCAGATTCCGTTCCTCCCGCAGTGCCCCGAAGGCTTCCCGTGCCACTCCCTCCGTGCTGGTGAGTTGGGTCAGAGGGATGCGCACCGTCGCTTCCGTCCCCTCCCGACTGACGAAATGCACGGTCGCCCGATCCCCTTGCACCGACACTACCTTGCCGTAATTGCCCCGGTCCGCTGAGTGCACAATCGCCCCCGGCTCGATCCCCTGCCCTGCCGGTCGCCCCCGCAGAATCTCCGCCCCCCGATCACGCACCACCTCCTCCGGGATCTCCTCGCCGTGTTGCCAGGCCTGCACCACCTCGTGGTAGAGCCGCGGCAGGTGTTCCCGCACCCACTCGCCAGTGGTCTCCACCATCCGCCGGGACCAGTCCGCGAAGGTGCGAACTCCCTCCAGGAAGTGATCCAGCCCGATCTCCCAGGCCGCCCCGAGGTCCTCCTGCAGGCTGCCTGCTTGCCCCTCATACGGGTTGCGGAACCGCCGGCCGGGGCCTAGACTCGCCTGTCCCCGCTGGCCCCGCTTGCTCGCGAAATACTCATGGGCCTGCCGCACCCGCTCTTTTCTGGCGCTCTCGGCCTGCTCCCGCTCCGTCCGGCTCGCGATCCGCTCTCCCAGCTCTTTGCTCACGATTCCGTATTGCTCTGCCAGCTCGGGGTGGGTGACGAAGTGTCCCCGGTCGACCGCCTCCTCCGGCGTGATCTGCCCCGCCTCCAGCGCTCGCCTCACCGCCTCCCGGTGCGCCTGCGTCAGCTCCTCTCCCCGCCTCCCCGCCTCCGGCGTCCCCGGTGCGATCCCCTCCCGCCGCAGGTTCTCCTCGACGTACCGGCGCCGCTGCTGAAGCGCGGGACGCACGTCCGGCCCCACGTCACCGGTCGGAGCCGCCGCCTCTGCGCCTCCCGCCGCCTGCCGCGCCCCGCGGTTTCGCTGCACCCGCGACCCGGCGGGCCGGCTGGGCGACAACTTCTCCGCCTCCGCCTCCAACTGCTCTGCCCGCCTCAGGTAACTGGCCTTGTATCCCCGCCCCACCGATTCCGACTTATCCCGCAGCTCCCCCGCCGTCCGGCGCATCTCGGCTGCCTGCTGCTCCGGCGTGCGAGGCGCCAGTGTAGGTTGTACCAATACGGGTGACTCCGAGACCGGCGTCGGCACCGGCCGCGGCGGGGCCGCCGCTTCCACCGCAGGGACCTGTCTCTGCTCCTGGAGATTCCACCCCCTGCCTCGCCCCAGCTCCTCCCGTAGCATCCGCTCCGCCGCTCGCGCCTCCTGAGGCGTGATGCCGAGGTCCAACTCCCCCCAGTCTTTCAGGAAGGCGTTATCCCCATCCCCGACCCGGTAGGTGGTCGCCCGTCGCGACGATCGGCGCACCAGGTCGGCGACTCGTTCCCGGGCACCCGCTATCTGCTCGGGCGTCGGGTCACTGATCCCCTGGTCGCGTAGCACCTCCTCCAGCCACTGCGTGGTGTCGATCAGGCTGACAACTCCGTCCGATTTCACCCATCGGCCCCTCTGCGTCTTGCGCATCGGATAGGCCCGCTGAAACTTACTTGAGGTAGCTCCCGTCGTGTCGGCCACCCTCGAGAGGTTCTCCAGCAGAGTGAGGTCATTTTGCCCCGCAGCAACTCCTTCCCCAGCATAATGTTGCCGGTCCAATTCGAGAGCCACCGAGTCCATCTCGTCTCGCAGGGCGTTGATTTCCGTGTACTGTCTCGCCGCCCGATTCATGGCCTCGGCCGCCTCCTGCTCGCTCGCCCCGGACGCGTCCAGCCGATCAATCTCCGCCACCAGCTGCTCATGCTCAGTTTCGGCGGACGCCAACCTGCGAGACAGATCGGTGTATCGCTGTTCGAGGGGCGCGACCTCCGGCCCTGCCGCCTCCGGTACCTCAGCCGAACGCTGGACTACCTCAACGGGTGTTGCTGGCGCCACCACCCTGGCCGACAACTTCTCTGCCTCCGCCTCGATCTGTTCCGCTCGCCTGATGTACGCTGCCCCGTTGCTCCTGGTCGGAGCCAGGTCCCGTAGATCCCGCGCCGCCTGCCGCATGGAGGCCGCATTCTCGGCCAGGGTGAGTGGCGGTGCCGCCGGCTCCGCACGCCCCGCCTCCGGGCCTGGCTGGACCTCAGCGGGGCGCTCGACCCGCACCGCGGGTGCTGGCTCGGGTGCTGGCGGAATCATCGCTCGTGGGGGTTCCTGCGGCGCCGTTACCAGCGTTGGTGCAGCCGCCTCTGGCGCCGCTGCCAGTGGCACAGGCTTGCCCACCTCGGTGGGCGTCTCGTTTACCCTGAGCTGCGGTGAAGGGCCTGTGGGCCTGGCGATCTCCGCTGTATGCCTCGCCCCCAGTCCGTGCAACCCTCCGAGGAGGCCGAAGAGCGCCACATCGGTAGCGACCTGCTTCGGTTCCCCCGTCCCGCCCATCGCCACATGGAAAGCGGGCGCCGCCGCCATCCCCTGCACCACCCCCTCCGCCATCCGCCGCCCCATCTCTCCACCTCGCCGCTCAGCCCAGTGGAGCAGCCGGGTCACCGGCACGCTCCCGGCCAATGCCTCCCCTACCCCCGTCGCCCTCGTCGCCGCCCCGGCGATCGCTCCCGCCCCGTACATCTTCATCAGTTCCGGGGCCATCTCCGACATGAACGCCCCCGCCGGCGTCTCCGGGCCGCCCAGGTGCTCGTCCACCCAGCCCCGGATGACATCGTGCACCCGCTGGCCCCGTTGCTGCCATGCCTCCGGCGTCAGGTCCTCGGGCAGTTCCCCGCCGACCGGGATCGCCTGCGCGATCCGTGCCGACAGCCCCGCCAGTCCGGTCAGCGCATCCGTGGGCAACTCCGCCAGCGCCAGTCCGGTCTTCGCCGCTACCCGCCTCGCCTCCGATCCGGTCTCCAAGGCCCGCTCTACGACCGTGGGAGCTCGATCCGCCAGTAGCGCCTTGCTGATCGCCACTCTCCGCGCCAGCGCACTAGGGTAGCTCCGCCCCGCGGCGATCTCCGCCGCGGTCTTGACCTGTGGCCTGGCGCCGGCCGACGGACCGGCCGTCTCGGGCCGCAATTGGAACGTCGCCAGGCTGGACGGAGGTTCAACCGGCAGCATGGGTTCGTCCCATACTGAGGCGGTCAGTGGCACAGGTTGGTAACCTGTGGGCCTCCGAAGCACGGGGCCGGCCCCCCCGGCAGTGCCGTAGGGCGGCACATCCCGGAGCAGATCCTGGAAATCCCCGCGGTTAGCCGCGGACGACGGCAGGACTGCCAACGGGGCCAGTCTCTCCCACGGGTCCACCTGTGCGAACGACGCCAGCGCCTCCCACGGGTCGGCCATAGTCTACCTCTCCTGCGCCAGCGCCTCGTCCACCTTCGACGCACTCACATTCGCGGCGAGCAACGCCGCCCGCAGTGTCGGGTCGTCCGCCCCCCTGGAACGGTACTCTCTCACGAAGCCCAGGGGACCCATGGTCTCCAGGTCGGCCCGCGCCCGCTGCGCGGGCGACGTTATGCCGGCGGGAGCCGTTGGCACCGCCGCCCGCGCCGCCTTCCATCCGGTCACCAACTCCTGCGCCACCCCGTGGACCTGATTCACCATCCGCCTCATTTGTTGCGGGTCCTTCTTCACCTTGTAGGGAAAGTCCATCTTGGACATCATCGTCCGGGTCAGACCGGCCACGTCCTTCTCGTCGCCCGCCCGGATGATCCCCCGCGCCTTCAACGCCGCGATCTGCAGCGACGGCGCCAGCGCCGCGATCCCGGCCGCCGCCCGCGGGTCCATGCCGAAGAATGCCTGGAAGCCCTGCGCCGCCGCCGCCGCTTTTTCCGCTCCCCCGTGCGTACGTGCCCAGGCAAACCGCTCCCGCGCCAGTTGCAAATTCGCCCGGGAGATCTGGATCCGCTCGCCCGCCGCCTGCGCCCCGAGGTCCTGACCCCGCATCGTCACATCCAACTGTCTCTGGATCCTCCCCCCCGGCGACACCTGCACCTTCGGTCGTCCGCTGGTGTCGTACAAGGGCGGCAATCCCCCCGGTCCTGCTACCGGCCGCCTTCCCGGCACCGCCGGGGCGAAGGTCCCGGCAGCCGGCGCCCCTGCGGAGGGCCTCACCGCGGGCCCCACCGCCCCTGCCGCCGGCCGCGCTTCCGGGCCAGTGCCGAGGACTGGCGCAGCCGGTCCAGCCGCCGGTGCCATCGCCTCGTACTGCTGGCCCGCTCGCGACTCCGCTTGCGCCTGCCCCTCGTAGTAGTCTCCGAGGTCCACGAAACTCTGTTCTCCGCCCTCCGCTGCCCGCTGGTAGTTCTGCGAAGCCAACCTGTGATAGTCCACCGCCCGCCCGTAAGCCGCCCGGGCGTTTGCCGTCAGCCTGGTATCCTGCGCCCTGGTGGCGGCATCCGTCAACCTGTCCCTGGCGATCTGCAACCGGCTCCCCCCCGCCTCCCGCGCCCGCTTCGTCAGCTCCCCTTGGACGAACTTCTCCTTGCCCCCCAACACGCCCCACTCGAACGCCCCCGCCTGCTGCTCCCGCGTCGGCACGAACCCCTGCGGCTGCAGATTCAGCCAGCGGGGATCCCCCAGCATAGCTGCCTGCACGGCTCTGCCGCGGTATTTGTCAGTGCCGAATAGGGCATCCAATCCCCCCCCGCCACTCGCGGGATGCGCCAGTGGCAATCCCTCCAGCCAACTCGGAGCCGCCCCCGGGGGCGCTTCCGGTGCAGACGTCTGCATTGCTCCCAGGCGCTCCAATGGCAGCCACCCGCCTCCCCCCATTGTCTCCCGAGGCAGCGCCGCCAGCCGCGCCGTCATCTCCGCTGGCCAGTCCGTCGGCTGACGGATTGCTCCGGTCGGCGGTAGCCCCGCCATCCCCACCGGCGTCCGTCGGTCGACGGATGCAGGTGCCAACCCCGTCAGCAGACCGCCCATGCCCATCTCCGGCCCCGCTGCTGGTTGGAATGGGTTCATCGCCGCCACCGGGGGCAGCGCCGAAGGGGGTGGCGGGCCGGCCGCCGTATCCGTCAGTTGACCCGTCAGCCGACGGGCCAGCCATCCGGGGTCGGCCTCAGGACCGACACCCCGGGCGACATCGATCTCTCCCTTCAGCTCTGCCTGGAGCTGCCGCAACTCCCGCGCCTGCCGCATCTTGCGCCTGATCTCCGGGTACATCAGCGCCAGCGTGAGCAGGTTGGACCAGCTGGAATTCGTCCGTCCCGGCTCGGTGCCGGGGATCGGCGCCATCTGAATCGAGGACATCTCCGCCTCCCGTCAGTTGACGGATTCATGCTGTGGTGTTTCGGTCCGTCGGCTGACGGACCGAAACCGTCCCTACTACGCCAACTCCGCCTTCACAGCCGTGTTCAGCAATTGCTCCAGCCACCCCGGTTCGCTCGAGGTGCCGGGGATGATCTGCATTTGTCCCCGCCCGCCGGTTGCCAATGCCAGCAGTGTCTGCACCATCTGCTGTCCATTCTCGCCCAGCATCTGCGCCGCCCGGTAGGGGTCGTTCAGCGCCATCTGGATCAGCCCCGGCAGCATCGCCAGCCTCTGCCCGTACTCGCCGTAGCGGCGCCCCGCGATCTGCCCCTCGAGGGCCTGGTTCGCCGCCAGGTCGGCCTCGTTGAGCGCGGAGACCATCGGCGTGCTAAATTGGTGCCCCCGGCTGCCGAAATCCATCAACAACCCTTGCCGGGTGGTGCGCGCTTGCCGCTCCGCCGCCGCTCGTTGCGTCGCGTCGATGGTATTCAGCTCCTCCGGGGTTTGGCTCAGCCATCCCGGCGCCAGCATCTCCCCCAGCCGCGCCCCTCCCGCCCAGGCATTCGGCTGCGAGCCCGCCCACAATCCCTGTGCCTCGCTCATCCCCGGATATGAGCCCGGATCATTGAGCCAGCCCGTGCCCTTCCCCACCAAAAGCTTCTGGAAGTCCGTGATCCCCGGAAATTCCCCGTAGGTCACGGTCTTTGCGGGTGTCGCTCTCCTGCCACCCAGGGCGCAGGCCGCCGCCGCTCCGAGCGCCAACAACAGCGTCACAGTCAGCATCACATCACCGCCTCTCCAGACTATAGACCACCGCCTCCGTGCGGATTCCTCTCACCGTCTCCCGACCCCGCCGCCGCCGCATAAAGAGCACCGGCAGCCGCGTCGCCTCGCCCAGCTCCACACACTCCTCCTGCAGCGCCCGCGCCGCCTCATGATGGCCCGGGCGCACGTACATCGCCTCCAGCCACCAGACCGTCTCGCCGATCTCGCACTCCCCTGGCGCCAGCAGTGCGAACCCTATCGGCTGGTTCCCTTCCCACGCCACCAGGCAGGCCGCGTCGGAGCGCAACAGTTTCTTCTCTATCGCCCGCTCCGTCACCGCCGACCTCGCCGGCGCCAACTGCACGAAGTCCCTGATCATCGCCTCCAGCGCCTGCGCCGCCCGCTCCAGGTCCGGCCCGAACCGGGCCTGCACCCCCAGCAGTCGCTCCACGCGCACGGGCTGTGACGTTCCCATAGACTGTCCCGTTCTCGGCTCTGTCATCGTGCGCGTCCCCACTCCCACCGTCTCACTCCGTCACGCTCCCCGGCGTCCGCTTGTCCGGCTGCCTCGCCGCGAACGAAACCCCGATCGCTATCACCCACGCCTCCGCCCCGATCACCAGGCCTCGGAACACGGCAGCGCCCGTCCAGTTGTGCCCCGCCCACAGGTGCCCCATCGAGAGCACCAGGCAGAGAACGCCGGCCGTCAGCACCGTCTGCCGGCCCTGCATGCTCGGGGCCATCACCTTCAACCCCGCCACCAGTCCCATCACCAGCGACGCGATCACCGCCGAGCTGCCGAGATCCGGCATCATAACGCCTTCGTCATCGCCAGTCCCGGCGCCACCGCGATCCCGATCCCGATCCTGTCCAGCAGCGGTATCCGGCTGCGGGAGATGTCGGAGGAGACCACGTTCAACCCGATCCCCACCTGCGCGCCTACCACCGTGCCCACTGTTACCTTCAGTCCCCCCGTCGCGTGGTAGCGCGATCTGCCCCCTACCGAGGTGACCAGGCCCACGTTCCCCAGGAGCCCGCCCTTGTCGATCCGAACCAACCGCCGCTCCAGCACGAAGGCCGTCGCCTGGCTCTCCGAGCCCCATAGTGTGATGAAGCCCGCGCCGTCCGCCTGCTTGAGGCAGGCAAGGGCGAAATCAGCCACCTGCTGCCCAAAGTCGATCACCGCCCCGCCCGCCTCTTGCACTGTCGCCAGGACGCCACCCCCGCCGCCGGTGCCGGTCCGTCGGCTGACGGATTTCTCCGTCTCCGTCGCCGTCTGGGCCACCGTACCCGTCGCCGTGTCCCAGGTCTGGCCCGGGCCGATCGTGATCTGCTCGCCCGGGCCCAGGGTCAGTGGCACAGGCTTGCCCATCTCGGTGGGCGCCAAGCTTAGCCTGAGCTCCGGCGAAGGGCTTGTGGCTGCCACCGCCGCCATCCCCGCCGCCAACACCAACACCAGCACCAACATTGTCACTCGCATCATCTCCGCCTCCCTGTCGCGTTGGACATCCGTCGGCTGACGGATGCCATCTCGATCAACTCCGGCCGTAGGCCTGCGCGTCCTCCACCGCTTGTTGCACCATTTCGATCACCGTCGCCGCCTCGTCGTGACTGAGCGCCACCGCCCCCCGGCCCTCCAGTGACAGCAGCCGGCCGCCCCCGTCCAGAGAACTCACCCTCAGTCTCCTCCCAGCGAACGCGATGCTGCCCAGGCCGCTCCGGATCGCCTCTATCGCCGCCCCGGCAGCACGCAGCGACAGTTCCCCCGTCTCTCCGAAAAAACCCAGGAAGGTCTTCTTGCCAATCTTTAGGCGGATCGCGTCTGGCCCAGCCGCCTCCGCCCGCACCGTGTAGCCGCGTACTCTGATCTCCGGCATCGCTCTATCCCTCCGCCCTCAGCCTGATCCCCATACCAGCCTCCGCTCCTCCTGCAGCCGTCGCTCCCGCGCTGCCTGCACCTTCGCCCGTACCTCGGCCCCGTTTCCATCGGGGGGCCCATACCCCAGCACCCGGCAGAGCAGATTCAGACTCTGCAGGCTGCTAAGCCGTGCCTTCTTGATGTCCTGCTGCAACTGCAGCATCTCCACCACCCCCGCCTCCGTAGGGCAGGAGCTTGCCTCCTGCCATCCCTGCCCCGCCGGCAGGGAATCCATCAGCTCCTGCTCCACCTGCACCGCTGTCGGCAGCGAATCCGCGTTCTCCAGCCTTTGTTTCTCGGCCGGCACGTCAATCATCCGGTTCTGCTCCCGGCGCCAGTGCTGCATTGCCCCCTGGATCACCCTCACGAAAAACGTGCTCGCCGCCCCCTTGGCGGGGTCCCACTCCGGCGCCCGCCGCCACACCGCCACCCGCGCCTCTTGGCACGCGTCCTCGCCATCGGGGCCCCACAGCCGCAACTTGCTCGCTGTCACCTGGATCGCCCTCTCGAATTGCACCAGTGCCTGCTCGCCGGTCATCATCTTCGCCGCCCCCTCCTCACGATCGCACCTCCCCGAAAAGCTCATCGAGTTTCGCGCCCACGTCCCAGTGGCGCCGCAGATTCTGGTCGTGCCCGACGATGCACACCCCATGGCTTCCGGTCGCCTCGATGGTGATGTCGTCGCCGATCACCAGCGCCACGTGCCCCGGGTGGGTATCGGTCGCGTGCATGAACAGCAGACAGCCGGGCTGTTGCCGCGCCGCCGTCACCGGGATCTGCCGGCACAGTGCGAGCTGGTGCGAGCTGCCGTTGAAGCTGCCAATCTCAATCTGCTTCCCGTCGCGCACCAGGTGCGTCACCCCCAGCGCCGCCAGTCCTATCGCCACCCACCTCCGCACCGCTCCGGAGCAGTCCGCCTTCCACTGCGTCTGCCGCTTCCCGCTCAGCGGCGGCTTCGCCCCCCAGCGGTAGGGCATGCCGATGTCCGCCCGGGCCGCCGCGATCGCCACCGCCACCCCAGTCATGGGCTGCCTCCCGCGTACAACTTCACGATCAGACCGGCGATGCTCACCACCGCCGCCGCCAGAATCCCCAGGCCCCACCAGAGCCTGTTCATCCCCCGCTGGTGCTCCGGGCACTTGACCGAGAGCTGGCCTTTGATCCCCGACAGGTCCACCGCCATGTCGTTGATCTTATCGAAGATCTTCTGCACGTCGGCCCGTAGCTCGGCCCGCAGTTCGGTCAATTCAGACATCACTGTTCCCTCGTGTCCACCGGCATTACCCGCGCCGAGATCCGCCCATCAGACGTGATCAGTGGCTGCGCCTGGAAATCCACCTGCTCCCGCTTCATCACCTCCAACACCCGGCCCAGGCGTTCCCGGTAGCGTTGCTCCCGGATCTGCCGCACCTGCTCGTCCGAGATCGCGGGAGTAGCCCCGTGGGGCGGGTTGGTAACCCGCCCGTCAACCGGCCCCGGCATCATCGCGGGCGCCGCCGGTGCCGTTGCATTCTCGCCCCGTGCCGCCAGCGCCGCCACCACCAGCGCGGCCGCGGTAGCAATCACGATGAGCCCATAGGGCAGGACCTTTAGTCGCCTCGGCGACTTGACTCCTGCCATGCGCCCCCGCCTCATGGCCCTATCTTCCCTCTCGCGTACCTATCCAACTGCGCCTGCGTAGGCTGCCATCCCGCCGTAAGCTGCTGTGGCGTGGGCACCGCCGCCGCCGCTGTCGTGAAGGCCGCATAGTCGGCGGTGTAATCAGCCAGCGCCCCGCTGATCACCGCCGCCTTGGTGATGCCGTCGAGTCTCCTCGACCCCTGCAGGTCGATCGCCTCCGCCAGATCCCTCCGCATCACATCCTGCGCGCTCTGCACCTCGGTGATCAGCCCCACGATCACCTTCGCCCTCTCCAGCGGCGTGGCGCTTACTTGCGCCCCCGCTCGCACCAGCATCCCCACCAGCATCGCCACTATCATCCCCGCCGCCGCCCATCGCATCCGAAGCATTTCAACCCTCCTCGTCCGTCGGCTGACGGATCAGTCCCGGAAGCGCCGGCCGCCCGGATACCAGGCCGAACATCTGCTTGAGCCGGACCTCCGCGATGTAGAGCGTTTCGACTTGGCTCACCGCCTGAGCGTAGCTCTCTTTGCGGTCGGCCTGGAAGGCAGCCAGGGCGGCCGCGGTCCCTTCCTTCTCCGGCTGGCTTATCGCCCGCGCCACCGCCGCGTGGAGAGGAAGCTCCTTCTCGCACACCCCCAGCCCGCACGATCGCATCTCCAGGAAGGGGGCCTCCACCTCCGCCCACAGTCGCTTCCGCTCCGCCCGTATCCGGTCGATCAGCTCCACCGCCTCCCGCCGAGTCATCTCTGCCTCCCAGCCCCGAAATCGCCTATATGAACTGCATGCTCCCGCTGGTCACGGTGATCTGCCCCACTTCCTCGAAATCCCCGGCCCCCAGCACCCGTGCCGAAACGATGTTCAGGGCGATGGCGTCGGACCCCATCTGCACCTTCACCGCCCCGGTCACCGTGATGTTCCAGGGCATGTCGCCGCGGTAGTTCACGATGATCCAGTTCCCCGGACAGGTGTTGCAGCCCGGGCATACGTCCGGCGAGTTGTCGGCTAAGACTCCGCAGTTCCTTGTTGGACAGATGAGTGGCGTGCAGCCACAGTGCACACACTCGCCTCGATGAGAAATAACGATTGCGATGCTACAGTCAGCATCCTGCTCGCACTTCGGAGTATGGGTAGGCCACCAGCCGCAGCATCCATCGTTGTTGCATTCGTCGAACGTCAAGTGCGTGGGGCATATCGCCTCATGCCCGCTCGGAATCCCGGTGCACCCGTAATGAGGACCGCAGCATGATTGGGCGTTGCAGGCCGCTTCCTGGTCCCCATTCCAGGGAGTGCAGTCCGTCGTCCCGGTCCCCGTCACCGCTACTGTGCAGGCCATGCCCCATCACCTCGTGATGATCAACTTGGTGCCGTCATAGTAGATCGAGGCCTCCTGCCCATTCCCGAAGTAGATGCGCTTGTTCGTCGCCACATAGATGCTGCCGACTTCGTGGGTGGCGTCGCCGATGTTGTAGGTGTCGGCCGCAAAGGGGAGCAGATGGCCGCTGCTATCCCAGCACCAACGCGCCACCCCCGTGGTCACGACTCCATACGCGTTGGCCCCGAAACTCGTCATGCCGGTATCGGGGTCGCTCATCGAGGATACGGCCGGCGCCGCCGCGCTGCCGTCCACATGCAGGAACTGTTGGGATCGGTTGATCCGCACCGCCTCGGTCGTGCTGTTGCCTGTGAACATCCGAATCATGGCATCGTAGGTGCTGGTGGTGCCGGGCGCGCCCGCCACGATGTTCAGAACACCCTGGTACCCTGCCGTGTACTCGTTGCCGGTAACGTCGATGTACGCGCCCCGCGTCCATACTGCTGCGCCGCCGCCCCCGATGCTCACGGCCTTGTTGTCTGAGCCGTCTGTGGTGTTCTGGCTGATCACCCTGTCCGCCCCGGACCCGAAAGACAGGTTCCCGTTCAGGGTCAGGCTGGTCAGGGTCGGACTGGCAGACCAGGCCGCGTCCGTCCCGTCGGTGTAGAGCACCTTGCCTACGGTGCCGAGGGCCAGACGCACCCACTTCGGCGATACTCCCTGCCCCGTGATCACATCCCCCCGCTGCACCGTCGCCGCGGTGCTGTCGCTGTGAGCCGCCGACAGCAGATTGTGGGCCGCCGTGCTCGCGCTCGAGGCGATGCTGATTGATCCCGCCCCGTGCGTGATGGTGATGTTCGCCCCCTCCACCAGCTGCTTGTATTCCCAGCCCGTGGCTCCCGCATTCACCCCCACGGCATAGTTCGCCGTCCCCAGGCTGCTCAGCCCCGGCAGGGCCAACGTGCCGGTGGTGTAGGTCAGCGGCGAGGTGATGCTGGCGGCGGCCACCGTCCCCGAGGCCGCCTTCAGCATCCCTGTGAGGGTGTCCACGGTGAGGCCGGAGAATGTCGGCGCAGTGTCGGTGTGGAGGTTAGCGAGCTGCGCATGGGTGTCGGTCAACGCGCTATGGGCGGCCGCCGGCAGATGATAATACTCGTCCGTCGCTCCACCCTGCAGGCTCGCCAGCGAATTGTGTGCGAACGCGTACCAGCCCCGTACCCCGCTTCCATCCGTGGCATACACCTTGTTGTTGCCCGGCGAGGCGGTGTCATTGGTTAGGGTGACGGTGTTCACGTACCGGCTCAGACTGTAGGAAAACCCCAGTGGAACCTCGTAATCCGTGCCCGCCACCGCCGCCACGATGTCTCCAGCCGCACCCTTCAGCAGCCCGCTCACAACCGCTATCCCGCTCAGCGCGGCATAGTCCGCGGCGTTGACATGGTAGTACTGGGCGCTCGGGGTGTTCGTCCCTCCCTGCAGTCCGCCGAGATCGTTGTGTATGCCCAGCTCTGCCTGCCACCCCAACACCTCCCCCGCGTACCACCAGCGCCGGCCCGTGTCCGTCGCGCTGTACTCTGCCCCAAAAGCCACCGCCGTCGTAGGGCGATCCGCCTCCAGCCCCGACATGTTGCGCCGCCGGTAGTCCTCCTGAATCCGCTGTAACGCCGCTCTCGACGCGGAATCGGTCACGCTCCCGACGTACCCTGGATCCTGCCCCTGGGCCGCCCCTGCCATCAGCAACAGCAGCAGGAGCAGCAGCCCTACCCAGCCTCCGTAGGGCGGTCCTGCCATCCCTGGCATCCCTCTCTTCATCTCCCCCGCTCCTGCACCCAGGCCGTCACCGCCGTTACCCCCAGATCCTCGGTCGCTTCGCCGTTCGCCACCTCCAGCGCCAGGTATTTCGCCGCCGCCCGGAAGTAGCAGGTGATCTGCCCCGCCCCCACGATCGCCGTCTTCTCCTCCAGCGGCGCCGCCGCCGCCAGCGACTCCGCATTGTCCGCCCCGTATACCCGAATGGTAAGATGCGATCCGGCCGGCGCCACGCTCTCCGCCGTTACCGTGCTGATTTCCAGCGCCCGCCCGTTCCTCGCCGAGATCGTCGGCGTCCGCCTCCGCGCCGAGATCGCCGCCCCGTTGTCGTTCGCCCCCAGCGCCAGATAATGCACGTACCCCAGGAAATCTCCCGCCAGCGTCACGGGCGTGGGACTGATCCCCGGCATGCGCCAGGGCCGGGGCTGGTCGGCGAAGGTCCCCCCGATGCTCTGCCAGGTCTCGTCGCTCGCGCTCAGATCGTAGCTGCCCAGCACCGGGTAGCCGATGTCCGAGGTGCACCATTCCCCTGTCTCATAGTCCAGCGCCACGCTGTGCGTGTTCACCCCGCCCGAACCCCTGCTGGGGAAACTCCAGATCGCCAGCCGCAACTCCGGCGCCACGGCCCCGATGATGCGATCCATGTAGTTCGTATCCAGCCGGTCCCAGATCCAGGTCCGCACCGAGTCCGCGATAGCCCGCGTCAGCTCCCCGTCGAAGCTGTAGATGTTCTTGATTCCCCAAAACGCCCACCTGGTCAGCGCCGCTGGCTGATTCTCGACCGCCACCCGGCTCTGCGATCCCAGCCGCAGCAGCGAGTTGGCCGCCGCTAGCCCATCGATCCCCGGCGCCTGCCCCCAGTCGATCATCCCCGCGCCGCCCGACAGGAATTGCCCCACCGCTCCGGGCGACCAGGCGCCCCTCCGGATCCCGCCCTCGAAGAAGAGGTAGAGGTACTCGTGCGTGCCGTCGATGCCGGTGATGTCGCCGCTCAGGTTGTGGAAGTCGTATTGGGCCGACCCGGACCCGGCCCAGTCGTTGTAGTTCCCGGGTACACAATGCCACAGCGCTTGTGGGTCCGTGGAGAGCCGGGCGAATGCCAGGATGTTCCCCATCGCGAAGGTCGCCCCGAACCGCGCCTTCGGCGGGCTGCCTGTCATGAAGGAGAACCTGGCGTCCACTCCGTTCCACACCCGCGGCACATCCACGCCATTGAATACGATCAGTTGATTGTCCGCCTGCAGCCCCCGCAGCCACCACTGCGTGGCCTCCACCGCCGCCGCCGAGAATCTCTGTTGCAGCGTGTAGGCCCCGTTCCCAGTGGTCTCGGTATAGGTGGACTGGAGGGTGATGGTCTGCGTCCCCACATCCAGCGAATCCACCAGGTGCCAGGTGGCCTTCGCGTCTAACTTGATCGGGCTGCCCTTCGTGCATTTCTCCGCGGTCCATCCGGCGCCGGTCCCCACCACCAATTTCGAGCCATTCGTGAACAAGGCGGTGCCGGTGGTATAAAGGGGTGTGAGGCAGTCCCAGGCCCCCGCGTTGTACTTGAACAGGTCCCAGCCGTCCGACCCGACCAAGAACCTCTCTCCCGTGCTCAATCGGTAATCGGCCAGGAAGCGCGCTGCTTGCCCCCGCGGGTCCCACACCATCTGTGCCGAGGTATAGGGGATTCGCCCCGGCCACTTCCGATTCACCCCATCCCGCACGATCGTGTTCAGCAGGTCGGGCGATCGCCGCCCCTGATACTTGGCGTGGTAGGGCGGCAGGTTGTACCCCGCCCCACCCGTCAGGTCCAGCAGTCGCACCGGGACCGGACCTCCCATTACATCTCCATTACGATCAGGCTGTTGCTCACCCCGGTCTGCATCGTCGCCGTCCCACCGTTGACCTTCCACCTCAATTTCACGGTGTGGGCGCCGGCCGTTAGCAGGGTGATGGTACGGCGAATGATGCTGCAGGTGCCGGCCGCCTTCGCCGAGGCGTCCTCCACGGCGATCATCCCCAGCCCGTAGCCGGCCGTGGTCAACGGCACGCCATCCACCTCGATACCGAAAAAGATGAACGCCCCCGCCGTGTCGTTCCGGGCCGTCACCGTCGCCATGATCAGCAGATGCCCGCCAGTCGACGCGGTAGTGGTGAGCGCCTGCGTGAACAGATCCGCCCACTCGGTGCTATTGGTGGTGGCCGGGTCGGCCTCCCAGGCCAGCGTGTACTGCGCCGCGTTCGGCGCCGGGTACATCCGGCTCCAGGCGTTCCCGGCGGTGCCGTAGTAGAGGGCGTTGTTGTCCGTGCTGAAATGCACCCGCCCCAGAGAATCCACGGTCGGCGTGGCGGAGAGCCCGGGCGTCCCCTTGACTGCATCCAGGCTGACGTGAATCCGCGCCGTCCCCAGCAGGTGATAGCCCTGGGTGTCGCTCGCGATGAACTTGTGCTCGAGCCCCAGGCAGGTCAGCAGGCTGCTCTTATCCGTCCTCTGCGCAGCCGGGTAGGCCGAGATCAGATCCGTGTCCGCCGGCTTCGTCACGTCCCAGGCCGCTCCGGCCGGTACTGCCAGCGCCGCCAACAGCACTAGTGCCAACGCCAGAATTCTGCTCATGTGGTGTTTCGGTCCGTCAACTCCGTCAGCCCGTCGGTTGACGGGATCAACTGACGGAAAACCGCGTCTCATCCCGCTCATGTCGGCTCCTGTCCCATCTGTACCGGCGTCCGCCGCACCCGTGCGGTCATCTCCGTGTCCGCCCGCGCCGCCACTTGCCTCTGCCCCAAGCCCCGGAATCGGTCTGCCGCCGCCTGCTCGCCGAGGATTTCCAGCGCCCCCGCGACGGCCATCGCCAGCACCGCCTGCCCCAGGTGCGCGGTGAACCAGTTTCGGCTCCCCTCGCCCTCGCCGGCCACCAGGTCCGGCGTCCGCAGCGCCGCGTCCAGCTCCAGCGTCAATGCCGCGGAGGGCGTCGGCACCAGGAGGAAGTTTTCGCCCCACTCGCACATCGCCACCGGTGCCGCTGCCTGCTGGGTCGGATCCGGGTGATTCTCCCGCATCCACTCCATGCTGATCGGCTTGCCGGCCACTGACAGCGCAATCGGTTTGCGCACGTTTCCGGCCAGGTAGTAGAGCCTGGCGCCACCCTTGTAGCGGGCCGGCTTCGCCACCAGTCGGCTGCCAACGGTGGTGACTAAGGGGCCACCGGCGTCGGTGGTCACCACGGTCGCTTGCAGGGTCTCCCAGTCGTAGTAGTCCTCCGCATCGTCGATCGCCCCGTGCACGCAGAGATCGAGCAGATCATCCGCCACCCCCGCATCCGCATGGAGTTCCCTGAGGATGATCCCGCGGGCCAGCGTCTTCAGTTGGTCGAACGAGGGCCCGTTGTAGCTCACTTGTCTCCCCGCGCCTTCTGCGCCACTATCGCCTCGATCATGCGACCGGCATGCGACTTGTTCAGCGGCCGGCTGGCGCCGATCCGCCCGTGCCGCCTATAGGCCGCCCACAACTCCCGCCGATTGGCGTCCTGGGTCTGTTCGGAATTCCCTTTGCTCAGCGGCATCTCACGCCCCCGGTGGATCGTCCTCGCCCTCGCCGGTTGGCTTCTCGATCTCATCGAGACGGAAGACGGTCCGCCCGGTCCGCTTCGGCCCCTTGCCCTTGAATTCGGGCATCGCCTCGATCGCCTGGTCGATCATCTCGAACGGCAGGTGCCGTACCTGCGCCAGCTCGAGCGTATCCAGCCGCCCGCCCCCGCCGAAGGCGAACACGGCGTTCACGATCGGGCTCAGCACCTGCACGCTCGGGTAAGGCCGCTCCGTGCACACGTACACCATGGTCGTTCTCCTGATTCTGAGGCCGCTCTCTGAGTAGCAGGGCGCCCCCGCCTGCCCGCCTCCGGGCGAGTGGAGACGGACAGACAGCGGGCCCTCCTGTGGCCTCTACGGGGTGTAGGTCGTCACGCCCTTGATGTACGCAAACGCGTTCGGGTTCACGAACTGTAGCCCGTGTTCGGTCAGATAGGTATTCTTCTTCACGAGCACGTTGTCAGCGACGGTCACCGGCCGGTTCGTGGTCGGCTTCATCAGGCAGTACTTGAGGTAGGGCAGGTCCACCACGAACCCGTCCCCCGGGTAGAGCCTGCTCAGAAGCTTGTGCTCCCCGATCAGCACCTCTTTCGAGCCCACCTTGAATCGATCCAGGATGAACCCGAACTTGTTCTCGTACGGCTGGAGCATCTGCACCCCGGTAGCCCGCGCCAGGGCGTGGATGCACGCCAGCAGCGTCGATCCCGCCATCAGCACCACCTGCGTCGACCCGTACGTCATGCTGCCGAACCAGGTGGTGTACCAGTGGGCGGGCGTGAAGTTGGCGCCCGAACCGTCCCAGACGTTGATCCCCAGCGTGGTGAGCCAGTAGGCAAGCCCCCCCGTGGTCCGCACCCGGGTCCCTGTCGCCGGATCGACTTTCCATCCCAGCCGCCCGTAGAGTAGCGACAGCTCGATGTCGAAACTGTGCTGCCACAGACCCAACTTCTGTTGCCGCACGTCCTCCCGCTCGCCGTAGCGAGTAGCGGTGTCGGCCATCATCTCCGTGTACTGCCACGGCGTCTGAATGATGCCGATGTAGTTCGTCCGGGATGTCGGTATCTCGGTGACCCCCGTGGGCACCCCGCCGCCTTCTGCCGAAGCGTCATGCAGAATAGTGATCGCCGTGTTGTCCGCGATTGCCCCGCCTACGCTCCCGAACTGCGCCCGCGCCACCTCGATCGTATTCGGGAGGGTCGGGTCCGCCACCACCTGCAGCATCTCACCCGTCGCAGGGTCGGTCCCCAGCACCAGCACCTGGCCCGCTCGGAAATACTGGGCCGTCCCCACGGCCAGGGCGCCATCATCAATCACCAGTGTTGTCGTCCCACCGCCCACCGCGCCGTTGATGAACGCCCTCCGCTGTGGCATGTCCTGTTCGAACACGGTGAACTCGGGATCTACCACCTTGCGGCGCCCCTGCAGCTTCGTCAGCAGGGACTGGAACATCCTGGCGTCCTTCCAGAAGTCATGCACCAGCAGCTCGTAGTCGTTTGGGCGGGCTGCCGCCGCCAGGCTCTCTACATCCCTCAACCCCAGAATCGCGCTCATGATCTCAGCTCCTTTAGCTCAAGGAGCCGTTCGCCTTCGGCTCTAGCGCCTTCCATCTCCCCTGCGTCAGCTAAACGGCCGGGCCAGGGTGGGCGCGCACCTCTTCGCCTCGCGCTGGCTAGACCCGACCGAACTTCCCTGTCACACCCCTTCCGTTTCCGACATGTAACTCCGCAGGGCGGCCGTCACCTGCGCCTCCGCATTCAGCGGAGCCGCCCTCGGAGCCATGCCACCCACTGGCACGAAGCCGCCCATCACCGCCACTCGCGGAGGCGCCATCCCCGCCGACCCTCCCACAGGCACTGCTGTCCCTGCTGCTGCCCCCGCGCCAGCCGCGGGCGCCGCCGCCGCCGGCGGTGATGCTCCGGGATTCGCGGCCACCCAGGCGGCATGCTCAGCCAGCGTCTCCGCCCCCGCCCCGAACCGGAACGCAATGCGGGTGATGATGTTGCGGCTGATCGCCTCGAAGCTCCCCTTGTCCAGCGCCGCCAGCCCCGCCTCGTCCTGCACCCCGTGCCGGCGCAGTTCCGCCACCGCCTCGGGTGCCAGGATTTCTCGCTCGACGTAGCTGCCCTTGAAGCCCGCGAACGCGGGCAGGCTGGCATAGAGATTATTTCGGAACGATTCCTGCGCCCCCAGCGCCCGGGTCTGTAGCTCCATCCCCTCTCTCACCTGGTTCGCGCGCTCCTCGTACACCGCCGCCGCCCGGGATTTCAGCAGCGGCGCCACCTCCTCATCCGCCAGCAACGCCATCGCCTGCGCCCGCACTGCCGCCGCCAGCCGCCCCGATCGGGCCTGGTATTCGGCCTGCTCTGCGGGCGTGGCCAGTTCTGCCCCATCCCCATAGAGATCGACGTTCAACGCCTGCAGGGCCACCGCCGCCTGTGCCCGGTAATCTATCGCCGCCGGCACCGGGGGTACCACCACAGGAGCAACTGGTGCCGCGGGCGCTGCCGGACCCGGAAGGCGCGCTGCCGGCACTGTTTCCTCTCTCAGCCATTCCGGGACATCGATCACCATCGTCGCCGGAGGCGCAGGCGCTACCGGTGCGGCCGCTGCAGCCGGGGCCACTGGTGCCGCTGGTGCTGCGGGCGCGGAGGCTACAGGTGCCGCTGCTGGGGCCGGCGCGGGAGCTGCCGCCGACGCCGGCGGCGGTAGCGGGTCCGGGTTCGTCGGGAGTGCGGGTAAAGCGTCGTTCGGCATCGTCTCAGACATCTGCTATCCATCTCCTTCGCCACCCGTCGGCTGACGGGCGCTATCGTCGGTCTCTCGTCCGTCAGCTGACGGACTCCGCTCCACCATCTCATGGGCAGCCGCAATCGCCTCCGTCACGTGTGTCAGCGCGATCCGGTACCCCTGCACCTGCCCCCGAATCGCTGTTTCCTGCAACATCAACCATTCCGGGGCCGGGGCCGATTCCGCCGGCAGCGGCAGCCGGTTCAGAATCGCCTGCTCAGCCATCTGCATCAGCTCTCCCAGTTCCTCCTGGTAGATCGCCCACCCCGGATGCTGCACCAGGCTCTCGTACAACACCGCCCGCCTGAGCTGCTCTGCCTGTTCGAGCGCGCGGCGCTTCCGCTCCTCGGGATCGTGAAACGCCCCGCCGATGCTCTGCCAGATCTGCGTGAAGCTGGGCAGCGTGGGCATTCTCATCAGACCTTTCCCCCCAGTCCCCGCGCCTGCATCAACTCCGCGCCTCCCACCAGTGCATCCCATGCCCGTGACCGGTCCTCGCGAGCCCACCTGATGCGTTTCTGGTAAGTGCACAGCGACATTCGGCCGTAGATGAAATCGTGCTGGAGCCCGGCCACGAGCTCCCGGCATTGCCTCGCACACACCGCATCCACTTTCAACAACCACTCCACCGCCTTGTCTCCCAGGGGCACCGTCGGCATTCTCATCGCATTCCCCCCTGCAACTGCATCAACGCGGCCGCCAGCGGGTTCGCCCCACTCGCCTGCGGGATCAGGTTGCCAGCTTCCACCCCCTGCTCGACCTGGGCGTCGGGCTCTACCTGCACCGGCTGCGCGGGCGTTCCCTGGATAATGAAATCCTCGAAGTTACGCGCCCCCAGCAAGTGTGCCGCCTCCTTCACCATCTCTAGCCAGTCCAATCTAGAGCTCAGCAGCTGCGACCCGGCCACCATCGTCGCCATCTTCAACCACAGTTGCCCGATTTGCTCTTTTTTCACCGGCTCGGTCACGTCCACCGGACGCAGCACGATCTCCCCCTGAATCTGCTCGGGCCCCACCAGCGCCCGCCCCCCGCTCTCCAGCGCCTCCCGCCGGCGCGCCGCATCCCCTATGATCGTGTAATACCGGTTCTCAGTGAGGTTCCGTTGGATGTCCGCCAATTCGTGTTTTGCCCAAGGCCGCACCCCTTGGTTCCACATCAGCCTGCCGCGCTGCCCCGCTCGCCCCTGCGCCGCCCGCAGCACGCTCTCCACCTCCGTCGCCGTCCGCCCCGCCGACATCATGATCCCCTGCAGGCTGTCCACCGCCCCGGTGGCGAACTTGATCATGTCCCCCATCGAGTTGATATCCACCAGCAGGTTCCGGGTCACATCCACCATCGGCAGGATGCTCACGATCTTCTCGATCGGCATCGTCGCCAATTTCGCCCGGATCCGCATCCCCGGCGTCGCGGAGTTGATGTCGCCCTCGTTGTACAGGCCAGCCGGATCATAGACGATGTTCTGGTAGATGCCCTTCCGCAGCCCGGCCAGCCTCGCGTTAGCCAGGAAATTCGCCATCTGTTGCAGCCCCATCGTCAGCTCGACGTCTCCCGGATTGAACAGCTTGTGGGCATCGAAGTGGCTGTCCATGCAGTACACCGGGAACGTCCGCTGGCTCGAGGGCCGTGCCCGACAGATGGTCTGGTCAATCAGCACGAACTCCCAGATCTGCGGCACGTAGCTGCTCCCGATCGCCACCTCCGGCCGGGGCCACTCCGCCGGGATCAGTCGCACCCACACATGGTAGGCCTGATAGTAACCGGGATCGCCCGGCGTCGCCTGTTGCCCATGCCGCGCCGGCGCATATTGCCCCGGCGAGAGGTTGTTACTGGTGCGCTGGTCCTGCCCGCCCGCGGCCCCTTGCTTCACCCGATCAACGTTGAATAGTTGCCCCTCGATCTCGTGTCCCTTCAGCCGGTTCCAGCTCATCCAGGTCTCGAATCCGATGAACTCGCCCTGCTGCGGGTCCCATCCCGGCGCCCGGGGGTCCTGCAGCACCATCCGCGGCTCGAGTGGGGTGTTGACCTGGCGTTCCTCGACCAGTTGCCACTGCGCCTGCTGTACCTGCTCCGTGCCCAACGAGATCCCGAGCATCCCCAGCATCGGCTGCGCCTGCTCCACGTAACGCAGCTCGTGCTCGGCGTACCAGCAGGTGTGCATGTACCCCCGCCCGTACACCGCCGCCGACCAGAGCCAACTCCACATCTTGGCGTCGATCCCATCATCATCGTGCATCGCATCCATGATGGTCTCGGCATATTCGGCCGCACGATCATACCGCGGGTCGTGGCTCTTCAATGGGATGGTCGGCTGCCGGCTGGTGAAACTCATCAGCCAGAACGCCACCAGCGTCTCCACCGCCGCCGCCGTGAACGGCACGACGATACTGCGCTCGTGCGGGTGCAGCCGCCGCCCCGTCGCCGGATCGGTCTCGTAGGGGTCGGCATAGCTCATCACCAGCTTCTCCGCCGACTCCATCGCCGGCCGCCGCAGAGAGGCATGCCGCTCCGCCAGGTCGACCAGCGCGTGCAGCTCCACCGCTACCGCATCGTGCAGCGGTTGACCGGGCGTCATGCCCTGGCTCGGGTCGCGAGTGTCCGTCAGCTGACGGACCGGCCGCGCCCAATTTGGCGCCGTCCCCTGTCCATCAGCCGACGGGCCGCGTGAGAGTATCCCTATGCCCCTGTCAAGGCCTAGTTCGCTCACCACCTGCTCGCGTGATAGGAGATCATGTACCCGTCCGCCGCCGTGATCGTCGTCTCCGGCAGTACTGTCCCGTTGGCCGCCGACACCGCGGCTCCCGCCGGCAGCGCCCCCGCCGCGGTCACGATCCAGGCCGTTCCCGCCGACGCTTTCAGCGCGATCTGGGTGACGTCGGCAGCCGCCGCGATCGGCCGATACAACCCCAGGTAATCGCCCCATCCGATAGTGAAAGTCTTCCCACCCGGGACGGCCACGCTCCCCACGCTGATCGATGTCACCGTCTTGAAGGGCACCTGTCCCTGCACGGTCGCCGCCCCCGTCCCGGTGATCACCTCCGTCTGCACGTTGTCGGACCAGTCCGTTCCAATGATGCTCACCTTGCTCAGGCAGACCGCATCATTGCCCGTGATGGTGATGTTTCGGTAGTGTGCTGGGCTCGTGATCGCGGCCGTGGTTGTGGTCCACACCGTGTTCAGCACCCCGGTCGGGATCGCGATAGCGGCGTGCACCCCGGCTGCTGACAGTGCCGCCACCGCATCCATCACCTGGATGGTCGGATATCCCCCCCATCTCGACACAGGCGGCATCGCCGCCCCCACTTGCCGCAGCGGCAGCACCAGCAATACCAGCGCCAGCGCCACTAACAACATCGCCAGGCTCAACCATACAGCTCTCCGCTTCATCTCTCTATCTCCCGTTGCTCCTGCTGACGTTACCCGCGTCTACAACCCTACCACCTCTGCGCGTTGTACGTGATCAGATAGCCGTTTACGGCCGTGATCGTCGTCTCCGGCAGTACTGTCCCGTTGGCCGCCGACACCGCCGCTCCCGCCGGCAGCGCCCCTGCCGCCGTCACCGTCCAGGCCGTGTCCGCGCTCACCTTGGTCATGATCTGCGTGACATCGGCGTCGGCCGCGATGGGGCGATACAGCCCCAGGTAATCGCCCCATCCGATGGTGTAGGTGGCGCCGCCCGGCGCCGCTACCGAGCCGACTTTGATGGATGTCACCGTCTTGAACGGCACCTGTCCCTGCACCGTCGCCGCCCCTGTGCCGGTGATTACCGAGACGCGGACGTTTCCTGCCCAGTCCGTCCCGGTGATGACCACCTTCGACAGGGCCGCCGCCGCCGAACCCGTGATGGTGATGTTTCGGTAGTGTGCTGGGCTCGTGATCGCGGCCGTGGTCGTGGTCCACACCGTGTTCAGCACCCCGGTCGGGATCGCGATAGCGGCGTGCACCCCGTCCACGGAGAGCGCCGCCACCCCCTCCATCACCTGCGCACATGGGTATTTCCCCCACCTCGACACGGGCGGCATCGCCGCCCCCACCGGCCCCATCGGCAGCACCAACAACACCACCGCCAGCGCCACCAACACGGCCCCTAACGTCAGACACAACCTCCTGCGCTTCATCCTCGCATCTCCTCTCGACATCTGCCACCCGTCGGCTAACGGGCGACTGTTTGGTGTTGGTGTTTCGGTCCGTCAGCCGACGGATCAGTCCCGAAACCGCGCCGCGGCGTTCCTCAACTCTGCCCCATCCCCGCCGGCACGATCCGCCGCCTCCCATTTCCTGGCCCTGCCTCGGCCTCGCTAACGTACTTGGGGAGCCGCCAGAACTCCAGTTCGAGCTGCGCATATACCTGGTACAGCTTCTCCGACCCCTCCGCAGTGATCTCCCGGTGCCCATGCACCATCCCCAGGTTAGCCATCGTCTGGTGAAACAACCCGCTGTGCAGGATCTTCATCTCGCGCCCTTTCCCTATCCCACGAAGCTCCGCTGATCCCATCCCTGCGTCGCCACCGGCGCCGGGCCCGCCCTCACCGTCTCCACCTGGTGGCCCGGGCGAGCCATCGTCTCGATCCGGGGCTTCAACCCCGCGATGCGCCGGCAATATTGGCTGATCCCCCACGCGATCACCCGGTCGTCGTGCGCCCCTCTGTCGGCCGTCGCCTTGCCGCTGTCCTGATACCTGAACGACCGCACCTCCCGCCACAGTCCTTCGTCATGCGCCATCAGATCCCCATGCCGCATCGCCTCGTGCAGCAGTTGCAGCATCTGGTTGCGAGTCTCCGCGGTGGTGCGGAACCCGGGCCTTCCATCATCCGGATCCACGTACACGCATGTCGGCCACAACTCGTGCAGTCGGTTCGCCACCACCACTCCGGTGTTGTTGCGCTCCGGGATCACGAGGCCAGGATACTCCTGCCAGAGCTGGAAACATAGGTGCGCGAACGGGATCTCCGGCCGCCGGCCGTGGAAGCACGCCACCTCTTCCCCCCGCTCCCACTCCCGAATCACCAGGTGCGAGAAATCGGGACCCCCGTGCTCGCTCCCCGCCGCGCCTGCCGCAGGTCCGCCTCTGGTGGACTTCCCCTCCGCCACGTCCGCCGCCAACACGTACACCTTCCCCGGCTGAGGCGCCCGGAAGATCCGCAGCTCGCCGTTCTCCCGCTCCTCGATCGGCGCCATCGTGTAGCGCCGTCGCAATTCCTCCGCCGCCAGCAGATCGAAGTACAGTCGGCCCGAGACCAGGAAACACGTCAGATCGTCCTCCGGATACTCCTGCGCGAACTTGCCGCCTGGCTCGGTGAGTTTCATCCGCCGCCATCGAATCTGCCCATCATCCAGATGGTGCTCATCCATGAGCCGCAGCTCGTCCCCGCTGAGATCGGTGAGCACAGCGCCGTCGATCCGGTACTGCGGGTCCCACCACCAGGGGTAGAAGTGCGGCCGGTAACTGCTCTCAGCATCTTTCGCCCGAGACCACTCCTCGTGAAAGAAGTTGCCGGCGCCGTTGGGGGTCGATTCCCACACCACCCGCCCCGCCAGGGGGACGGTCTCCAGCAGGCTCGTCAGCGTCTCCTCGGGCTGGGGCCAGAAGGCGATCTCCGAGCAGTGCAGGTTGTTGATCGTGAGGCCGCGGCCCGCGTCCGGCGCGCCCGCCGTCTTCACGTGGAAGCTGCTCCCCAGCCCCGGCCAGAAGAACTCCCGCCTGTTGGCGAATCTCGGCGCCCCCGCCCGCTCCCGCACCCCCGCCGGCAGTTGCTCCCAGAAATGCTGCACGATCCGAAAGATCATCTCCGTCGAGTCGGCATCGTGCGCCGCCATCACGCTCGTGGTGTTCGGGTGCAGCAGCGTGTCGGCGAAAAAGAGCCCGCAGATCAGCGTCGTCATCCCCATCTGCCTGGCCTTCAGAATCATGTCCCGCTGGGTGTGTTGGCGCCAGTATTCCTGCTGCACCCGGTTCAGCAGGAAGGGGATGCTCTCCCGCTCTTTCGTCCGAATCCGCAGGTTCTGTTCAATCCACGGAATCGGATCCCCCCGCCGCGCCAGTTCCTCCGCCGCCTGCGCCTCGATCTCCCCGATCGTGTCCGGGGTCAGCCGTCTGCTCCGCACCGCCGTCATGCCCGCTTGCCCTTCCGAGTCTTCGACCCACTCCGTAGGACAGGAGCTTGTCTCCTGTCACTCAACTTAGGCTCCGTCTCCCCCCTCAACTTCCCCGCCAGGATCGCCCGCAGCTCCTCGTCGCTCATCCCCGCCACCCCGTGTTCCTGCCGTACCGTGCCACTGTGCTCCTGCTGCTGCTTATCCCGCCAGTTCTCCGGTTGCCTGTTTTTGAGCCAGAAGATCTGAGCGCTCACGTCGGGCACTACCTGTTTGCTAGTGATCTCCGATCGCACCAGCTCGGGCCGCGCCAGATCACTTAGCCCCATCTCCATCTCCTGCTCGGGCTCCTCCAGCAGTGACGGCTGTTCCGAGGTATCTGGCTCCGGCCGCGCGTAAACGTCTTTGCGCTCTTTTACCGAGTAACCAAGCGCCCTCTTATAAAGGGCCTTCTCCACGCGTTCGTCAGCCGCGTCTTTTCCGGCCTTTATGGCGGCCGAAAACTCGCTGTGCTCCTCCTGCCAGGCCTTCAGAGTGCTCAGCGCTACGTCTAACTCGCCCGCGATTTCCGCCGACGTCAGACCCTTCACGGCCAATTCGTACGCGCGCTGCGGATGCCGTTGCCGCAGGTATTTCGTCGGCCGACCCTCCCTCCTCCCCGCCTTCGCGCCTGTGCGCCTCATGCTCAGTAGCTCCGCCTCTCCACCGCCACCCTCACCCGGTACTGTTCCCCGCACTCACTGCACACCCCCGCCGCCGTCCCCTCCTGCAGCCGGCTCATCGTCCCCGGCTCGCACTGCGCATCCAGCGCCACCGGCGAGTCACAGGTCACACACCGTACCCGCAAATCCATCAGCGCCAGCGAGCCCGGCTGAATCACCGCCGGGTCAACTGGATCCCACACATTTCGCACCAGATCGCTCACCCGCATCCTGTGCCCTCCCGCGCGCACGATACCACGCCCCCACCTCAGCGCCTACCGATTCCTGCCTGCTCTGCAGGCGAACTGTATCCAGCGAATACAGAAGGCAATAATATACTTGACACAGCAGGGGCCCAAGGGTACATCCGGGGTCCAGTGTCATACTTAGGCATATGTGAAAAAACGGCGCGGAAGACACAGTAGTTACCCGTAGGCCCGGTAGACCCGCGCGTTCAGACCGCACCCCGGTTTTGTTAAGTGCATAATCGCCGAAAAAACGGCGCGGAAGACACAGTAGTTACCCGTAGGCCCGGTAGACCCGCGCGTTCAGACCGCACCCCGGTTTTGTTAAGTGCATAATCGCCGAAAAAACGCGATAGGAACAGGCGCGCGATTTCTGCTGGGTGTGGTACACTCTCTTGACGAGCCCCCGTAGCTCAGAGGATAGAGCGCCACTCTTGCGAAGCTGGAGGCCGTGGGTCCGAATCCCACCGGGGGCAATCACATAGTCGGCCTTGAGAGACAAGCTTTTTTGACCACCCCTTAGCAAAAATCGTCTAGTCTGTGGTATAATGGGCGTGCAAGAGTGGTGCTTGAAGCCTTCTGAGCGAGAAGGATTCGAGCCAATCGGTGGAAGTGAGAGGGAGTCACCTTTGAAAAGTGGTTCCCTCTCTCTATTTGTGGGGGGATGCTGTCGGACTGTATCCAGCGAATACAGAATCCCCGCCCGTCGGGGCAGGGGCCCTCTCACATCCCCTCAATCCGTCAGCTGACGGAAAAACCGGCGCCCTCTCATATCCCCTCAAATTCCGCGCACCGCCGCCACTTCTGCAGCCCGCTCGCGAGGGCCCCCGTGTTCGGCCGGTAGATGTTCCCCCGGGGCCGGTGCGCCTTGATCTCCGCCCGGCACATCGCCTCCTCCCCGTGCGTCCCCGGCACCACCCGCATCTGGGCGCAATCGCAGCATCGCACCAGCCCCGCCGTCCCATCTCCTGGCCCGGTCTCCTCCGCGGCAGCCATCCCTCTCAGTCCTCCCCGCTGCCGGTCCGGGGGTCAGGCCGGATCGTCACCTCTACCGTCCCCTCTGCTAGCAGAGCCAGGTCCTCCCAGCCGCGGGGATTCGTAGGGTAACAGGTGACCGAGTAGAGGTCCCCGCCCCGCGTCGCCAGTTTCAGTTTCGCCGGAAACCTCACCCCCTCAATCCGGACCGGCTCCCGGCTCGCGCCCTCGCCGCTCTCCTCGCCCGCCACCGTCACGATCACGCTCACCGCCTGCCCCTCTGCCTCCGTGATCGCCCGCAGCCGGTTCACCCAATCCACGTGCTCCGGATTGCTCGGGGTCACCCTCAGCACGATCTCCCCCGCCGACAGCACCTCCCGGGCCCCCAGCGGTGGCACCGCCACCAGCGAAGGGCATTCGACCTCCGCGAATCCTCTGAACGTGATCGAGTTACCCACTTGCCTTCGCCTCCCGGATCCCGTCGATCTCCCGGTGTACCATCGCCTCCACCTCCGCCGGCAAGTCCCAGACCCCCAATTGGCCCCGCAGCGGCAGCACCGTCTCCAGCCGCACCGCCCCCGCGAACACCCACGCACAGAGTCCCTCCGCCCACCACTCCAGCGGATTGAGGTGCAGCGGCTGCTCCCGCTCGAACAGGTCCCTCCCGTGGGGCAGGCTTGCCCGCCGGCCGTCGAGAGGGTTGGCAACCTGCCCGTCCGTCCGGTACCAGTGCCATGCGACCAGCCGCGCCACCCCCACGATCCCGCCCAGCCTGCTCACCATCGAGGGATGGGCGGGCCGCATTCGCGCGAGTTCCCAGATGCGGACCGGCGCGTCTAACGCGATGGACTTCCCGGCGTGGATGGCCAGCAGCGGATAGTCACTCAGCCCCAGCCGCAGCCGATTCGCCCGCATCACTTTCTCTCGCAGATCGGGAGACGGCTGCCAGGTGCGGATCTCGATGCTCTTCGATCCGTTCACCAGACACTCCGCCCAGGGCTGCTTCACCGAAAGGGCAAACATCATCCCGCCTTCGCTGCCAGCCCCGCCGCCAGCGTCTGGAGTTTCTGCGCCAGCTTTGCGGGAGGCCACTTGTGCCGCTTCGCCATCATCCGCAGCGCCCGCTCTCCCTGGGCCCTGCGCGCTTCCGGGTTCCATTGGGGCCCTCCCGCGGGGCGCCGGCCCGTTGTGGGGCGGGCTTGCCCGCCCGATCTCACCAACCGCACCTTCAGCTCCACCAGGTTGACCGGTCTCCCCGCCTGCGCCGCCTCGATCGCCACCTCGAGTTGTTCCACCCGCGCCTCGGCCGTGGCTTTCGCCCTCTGCAGCGCCGGCAGGATTCTGGCTTTTTGCCGCTCCGCCTTGCCTCGCTCCCTGGCCGCGACTCTCACCCGCGCCGCCAGCGCCTGGAGTTCCTCCACCGACATGCTGCTGAGATCCGCTATGCCCTGGTGCGCCGCTTCCTCCCGATCCGGTGTTGATCGCATCTCGCTTTTCGCCTCCGCTCCTGATCCTATCTCTCCCGCCTCCATCCGCTTCCGCACCCTGCTCGCGGTCGCCATCACCGCCTCCCGCGTCAGCCGATCCAGGCCCACCAGTAGCTCGCGTTCGCCCCGCGCGTAACGGAGAGCGAGCCGGGGTACGCAGTCGCTGACATCCTCCTTCGCCGCCCCCTTCGGCGACCCGCAGTCCGCCGTCACCGTCGCCCTGGTCAGCCCGCACCGCAGTTCGTGGCCGTCACTCACGATGTGCCCGCATCGCCGCTGTTGCCTCACCTCCCCCTCCGGGATCGAGCCTTCCGGCCTCTCGCTTTCGTGCGCCGGGTTGGTAACCCGGCCGGGTCCGCCACCGACTCCTTCAGCCCGAACACGACCCGTGGGCCCGTGATCAGGTAGCGCGCGGGCCGGTAATGATCGGGGGTGCCCACGTTCGACTCGATCTCTACCCCCGCGAACTCCTCCCCCCCCACCACCCTGGCATATGCCTCCGGGCCCGGGTCCATCAGCGCCACCAGCCCCGCCGCCCCGGTCCACCTGCCGTTCTCGCTGATGGTCGTGATCACCACGTAAGGCACGCCATCTACGCGCTGCAGCGGCACGTCCACCGTCAGTCCCTGGCGCAGTCTGGGCGTCGCCAGCGCCCCGCAAAGGGAATTCATCGCCTCCTGGCTCACCACTACCCGTTCCGGCGGCGGCTGTACTTTCGCGCCTTGGCGTTTCGGTCCGTCAGCCGACGGATCAGTCCCGACCCCACCCGGCGCCGCTTTCGCGGCCTTCACGTCCTTCGCGGCCTCCGCTTTCTGGGCCTTTTCCTCCGCGGCCGCCGCCTTCTCCCGCGCCTTCACCTCCGCCGCCCCCTCCTTCTGCAGCGCCTTCAGATCCAGCCCCAGCTCCTCTGCCTGAACCCGCAGTTCGTACGCCGACGTGCCCGACAGCGCCACCCGGAATGGCAGCCACGCCAACTCCTCCGGCGACAGGTCCTCCAGTTTTGCCCGCACTGCCGCCGCGATATCCTCTGCCGCCTCCTCGCCCGTGAATTCAAGTCCCACCAGCTCTCCGAACGCGCGTATATCGGCTTCGTCGCTCTCCATCCAGAAGTTCCGGATCGACTCCCAGATGATCACCATCACCGCCTCCGGCTGCGTCGGGCTGGTGATCCGCTGCGCCAACTCCTCCCGCACCCGATCCGCTACGAACAGGTCGATCTGTCGCTGCCGTCGCCAGTCATCATCCCCCGCACCGGCGCGCGCCCCGGACCCCTTCCCTCGGGGCCGGTGCACCTTGCACTCGGCCTCTGCGCAGACCCTCGCCGTCTTGCCGATCTGCCTGCCCGAGACGTACATGCCCAGGCGCGCGTGCGGGCAGTCCGGCACCGGCTTCGCCTTGCCGACCGTCTCCCCGATCACCACCTGGGCGTGCAGTGGGATCGCGCCCTGGGGAACGGGATAGGATTCCCCGCTCAGCCGCAGCACCGGCTTCCCCGCCTGCTTTTCGGCTCCCGCGACCGCCCGCTCCAGGAATGCCTTCACCTTCCGCTGATAACAGGCCGAGTCGGTGCACACGTCCGCCTTTTCGATGTCCGGGAATAGCGCCGGCGTGGTGCCGGTCCGCTTGGGGCAGGTGGTGCAGACCCCGACCTTGGGCAGCAGGTCCGCGTCCTTCGGCCTGAACGGCGCCGTTGATAGGCTCAGATGGAATCTCCGGTGAATCCAGTTGGCCAGTGCCCGCACGCTCGGCGTGCTGTACCCGCCGCCCAATTCCTTCAGCGCCTGCTTCTGCTGGGCCGGCGTGAGCCGGGCGATCAGGATGGCGTGCCCCGCCGTCACCTTCTCGCCCTTGAGGAACGCGGCCTGCGCCTCCTCGATCAGGTCGCCCAACTTCAGGCGCTGGTAGACGTAGCTCTCCGACTTGCCCACCTTCGCCGCGATCGCCGGGGCGTCGTAGCGGCCGGTCTCCAGCAGACGCCGGTACCCGATCGCCTCGTCCAGGGGGTGCACGTCCTCCCGCTGCACGTTCTCTATCACCTGCAGTTCCAGCACCTGGTCGTCGCTGAGCTCCATCACCCGTACCGGCAGGTCCGCCAGCCCCGCCAGCTTCGCCGCCCGATAGCGCCGGCTGCCAGCCACGATCTCGTAGGTGCACGCGTCTGCAGATGCTGCGGAACCCCTCGACCGTGCTCCCCCCTGTGGCCTGTGGGGCAGGCTTGCCCGCCGGCCGTCGGGAGGGTTGGGAACCTGCCCGGCCTCCGGGGGCCCGGCCTTCCCTGCCTCCGGCAGCCGCCGCACCAGCAGTGGCACCAGCACTCCCACCTGCTTCACGCTCTCCACCAGCTCCGCCATCCCCCGCTCGTCGTAGCGCCGGCGGGGATTCGTTTTCGACTCCCGCAGACTTTCGATCCCTACCGCCATGAACTCGCCCATGATACCTCCCGTGATCTACCGGTCCAGCACCGGCCCGCTGTATCTGCACTGGGCGCAGGTCAACTACCGCGCCTTCACATCCCACTGCCTCCACCCGCACCTCGGGCAGGTGATCCGCAGCGTGCGGTCGCTGCCGCCCGCCCCGCGCCGTCGGATGAACGCGTCGCCCTCTCGCACCTCCGCCGGCCCCGGGTGGATCACATTCACCTGCCCGCCCTCGCCAACGCTCGCGCCAACCGGCGGCACACCCTGCAGTCCGTGGGTTCGCCGAATGGCCGCAGCGCGAACCGAACCAGCGGTCGGATATGCCCTGTGCGCTCCGCCTGGTTCGCGGTTTCGCGCAACGCTAGATGGGGTGGAAATCCGCGCTGGGGCCAGGTAGCCATACCATCATGCGCTTGCGCGTGACGGATAAGTTGCTCTGCCACACTCAGCGGCCGGCCCCGCAGGGTGTGATGGTATAGGCCATCCCCTCCGATGTAGGTGTGATCGCCTGTCCAATTCCTCAGCACATTCGCCCCTCCAGCCTCCCCAGTCCGGCCAGCGCCACCGCGCAGGCGTCTCTCACATGCTCCCCCGCAGGCCCGGCCAGTTCCGCCATCTCCTCCCGACTCAGCAGTTCCCCGAATGACTGCTTCAGCACCCCCCAGGCCTGCCCCGGCGCCTCCCCGTGCTGCCCGGGCACCACCACCATCTGGGGTTTGCACTTTGCTTGCCCGCAGATGATCGAGAACCGCCCCACCTGCTCCGCCTGGCTCACCCCCACCGCTTTTCGCCCGAGCACCGAGATCGGTTCCTCCAGCGCCACCGCCTCCGGCACGTGCGTGCGCAGCAGCACTCGCAGGTAATCCTCCACCGCCTCCCGGCCCTGGCGTTCCCATACCGCCCGGTTGGCATAGCGCCACCGGTGCGGCCTATCCCAGGGCTCCGGGCCGTTGCCGACATTTCGGATCACCACCATCGCCCCGCACAGACCCACGTCGATCGCCAGCAGCGTGATCAGCCTCATCCCGCCTGCCTCTGCATCCGCGCTCGCTCGATCTCCCGCCTCAGTTCCTCCGGCAGATCCGCCATCGACTCCCGCAGCATCTCCCGGGTGGCGCCGTTCGCCCGCCGCATCTGGTATCGCAGCCGCTCCCGCCAGTGCAGCCCGGCCCGGTGTCTCGCCCTCCTGCCGCGCCGGCGCCACCGCCCCGGGCCGGGTGGCGCCTCGCCGTAGATCACCGAGGGCATCTCCCTGGTCTGCTCAGCCATCGCCTCTCTCCCTCGCCAGCCATCCCGCCCAGGCCCGGTCCGGCCGCCGCGGCCGCGTCGGTGTCGCTCGCGCCGCGAATCGTTCCGCCGAACGCGCGACCTCCGCCGCACTCAGATCGGGGCGGGTCCTCACCGCGCTCAGGAACCCGCCCCGGCTCACCCCCACAGTGCCCACCACCAGGTTGCACCGCTCCATGCTCGGCACGCCCTCGAAGGGGTGCCGCGTCTGGGGCCCAGTGGCACAGGCGTCTCGCCCGTGGGTCGTTTGGGCCGTGGGCCTCCTGGCCGTCAGACCCCCAAGAGCTTTAGCTCCCGGAGACTCAGACGGCCGTCTGCGTGGCGTCTCCCCTGGTGATAAGCCGCGCGGTCTGGTCTTCTCTATGAAATAGACAGTCTGTCTGGTCTCCCCCCTCCTCCCTCCCCCCGTAACCGCGCACTCTACAGTGCGCGCTTTCGGGGGGGGTGCTAACTCTACAGTGCGCGGTACCGCGCACTCTACAGTGATCACCCCGAACGGAAGTTCGCCCTCCCCAGGGCCCCTTTTCAACAGGTTATCCACAGCCCCCGCCCACCAGGTGGGTCCCAGGTCGTAAGTCCCCGCCCGGCCCTCCGGCGCCCGCCGCCTCAGGTACTCGAGCTCCTCCAGCCGGCGCAGCGATCGCTGCACCAGCGCCCGCGCGCTCGGCATCTCCGCCTCCAGTATCCGCACCACCGTCGCCGCCCGGATCCGCAACGGTTCCATCCGCTCCCGCTCCTTGTCCCACCGCGCCATCCCCAACAGCGCGATCAGCACCCTCAGGTCCCACTCCCCCAGTCGCCTGTCCGCCGCCACCCGCACCGGCACCATCGCGAATTGCTGCAATCACGCCTCCCCTTCCCGTCAGCTGACGGGGGCGCCCAGTTGCGTGAGTCTATGGCCGTCCGAACATCAGACCGCGGGCGTCAGTCCCGCAACATCCTGATATCGCCGACCTCCTCGATATCGCCATCGACGTCCCACTCCCCATCTTGCTCGTAATCCCCGGCCTCCGCCTGGGCCTCCGCGTCGTCGGCATCGATCCCCCGGACCATCACCACCTTGGTGGCAGTCGTCTCGAGAGTCACCTCCCACAGCGGCAGCACCGGAGTCCCGTTCTCGTCCTCAAACTCCCCACTGGCGATCATTCCAACCTTGCGTTCATATTGCCGGCAAGCTTCGATCTGCGCCGGGCTGCTCACCAAGGGCGGCGCCAGTTCCGGCGGCACCTGCACCCGGCGATAGGCCTCGGCCAATAAGCATCGCTTCTCCGGGTCCGGCTCTCCGACCATCACCCCTATCGCTCCGGGTGGTAGTCCCGTCCGGTCGATCCGTTCCGTCACCGTGCCCCTCCCCGCGCTACCGCCGCCGCCCACCGCGCCCGGCTCGCCGCCTCGATCCGCTGACCCCGCTCGCCGCCGACGTCCACCGCCCATACCAGCGCCATCACTCCGATCAGCACGCAGATCGCCAACAGCCATCCCGGGGATTTCCAACTCTGATCAAGCCATTTGCCCATGCTCAGGTTCCTTCTGCGGCCGGTTCCATATCGGCCGCCGTATCTTCGCGCTGGCTCTCTCGGCTCAGGCATGGGGTCTCCTCCAGGAATCGAATGGGCTTGTTCTGGGCACGGGCATACGCCAGTTCGCGTCCCGTGGATTCACCGATGTACCC
>Ga0315288_10000784_pt1 | contig 40546 bp, 52 predicted proteins | sample YL17G11_20_MG_FD_203454 | JGI IMG/M metagenome (GOLD analysis project Ga0315288, IMG submission 203454) | Sediment microbial communities from Yellowstone Lake, YNP, Wyoming, USA - YL17G11_20 | ecosystem: Environmental > Aquatic > Freshwater > Lake > Sediment | place: USA: Wyoming | collected...
TTACCGCACCCGCCCGTTCCTCTGGTGCAAATATGATGTTGCCGTTAGTATCTAATAAATTCCCCGACAATCTAATATTCCCCGCTACATGCAACAACGCCCCCGGCGTCGTCGTCCCGATGCCGACGTTGCCGTTGGAAGTGGCGAAATAAGCGGAGCCAGTGGAACCGATTTGGGTAGTGGAAGCGTTGCCCATAGTTAATTTTCCGCTATGTGTCCAATTACCCGTAATAGTTTCATCGGCGTATGTTCTGGCAAGTCCTTCGTCAGCTATCGTAATCGGTGATTCAAAGTGAGAATAATAGTTATTATTTTGATAAGTCCAATGGATTGTTTTTGCTTGATTTGAATCTGTCCAGCCCTTAACAACCATTACAAGTCGGTCTGTTCCATCAGAATTAAAAGGAAAGTCAGTAAGTCCAATAAAATTAGCAATAAATTCAGCGACAGATGCTGAATTTATTTCAGTAGTAGTGGCTTGTCCGATATAGGATTCCACTCCTGCGGAATCTCTCTTATAACCGTTAAATTCAAGTTTTGATATTCCACTCGGAGAATCAACATAAGTATAAGCTCTAATTCTTGTTAGTCCTGCGGGGTAATTTAAGATAGCAATATCGGTGGTAGTCGAGATATAAGTATCTATCGTGCAATAACCGCCTGCTATATCAGAGTCAGCCCCACAAGACTCATCAATAGCGACAGCACCTTTTGGATAAGTAAGCATATCTTCATAAATTCCAATTTCGGAGGTATCGTTATTGGGATAAAAATTAACTTGGCTTCCTTCAAATCCAGGCGTATCCCAACATTCTCCAAGTCCGTTGCAGATTTGATTGATAGTTAAAGTGCCAGTGGTAGAAGCGTTGGTGAAAGTCTGAAGTTCTGTCCAAGTATTCGCTTGTGCCATATTAAGATTAAGCGCCGAAGTCCCGCCCAAAGAGATAAGCGAAGTTCCGATTGTAATACTTCCCGAAGAAGTAAGGCCGATAGTTGAATTTGTTAAGGAAGTATTGGCGATTGTTGAACTGGCCAAATCCCATTTATTATTCCAAGAAGTCTGCATAGCAGTAGTTGGAATAAGATAACCTGAAGTTAGAGAGAAATCTCCCGTAGCGGAAGTGTAAGTTAAACCTGTAGCCGAAGAAGAAATCGCGACTCTAGAACGAGCGTCGGTGTAAAACAGGTTTACGTTTTCAACTAAATCCGAAGTTTTTATCGCCATTGAAGAAGTAGCTACGATTGAAATAGCATTGACCGAACGGGAAAGAGGATAATTGAAGGTTAAAGGATTTTCATAAGTTCCGAAATCCGAAACTTGGCTTTTAGTAATTGAAAGATTTGAAAGAGTGATAATTGAAGCGATTGAACTGGAAGCCGCCATTCTGTTGTCCCAAAGAGTGTTAGACCAATATTTATTTATTGAACCCTCATCTAAACCGTTAGTAGTGGTCGCATACCAGGAAGTAAGCGAAAGATAACCGGTAATCGTAATATCATCAGGAATATAAGCATCCTCGATAGAAGTTCCATGCCATACGCCGGTAGTAATAGTGCCGATCGTGCTTAATTGAGGAAAAGAAGTCGTGGCCATTAAGGTATTCACCTGATAGGTCAGAGTTGATTTTGAAGTAGTGGCATTAGCACCAATACGAGTTTCAAGGGCATTCCACATTTCCGACTCTATGACATCGCCATCTTCAACGACATTCTCTGTAGTCGGAAAGGTATTCGCCAAAGCAAACCCAAATCCTACAAAAAGCAGAATTAAGACAATAAAAGATAAAATGTTATTTCGTAATAATTTCATATTGATAAAGTTAAGTTTTTAATTCTTTAGTGCTTGATTCCGCCACTTTCGGCTCTTTAGTTGTTTCGTATCCGGAAGTTTCGCCAAATCTTGCTGAACCGAAAGTTCCGTGTCCGAATCCGGTGGATTGGCTTTTTAAAGTTCCGCTTCTCGGTTTTTCCTCCAATGTGGGAGTGCTTGTAGGTTTTGCTTCAATGGTTGCCATATTTATAATGAAAATCCGTCATCGTATAAATCCGCCGAAGGCGGAAGTTCGCCGACAATTTCCAAATTTAAATCTTCTCGCGCGATAGCGTTTAATTGCCTTTCCAAATCATTCTGGTAATTCTTTTCCGTTTCATTAAGCGGTATCGGCTTAGGTCTGCTTCCTTTCCATTCGATAGAAACGCGCCGGGCCAAGAGTTCGTGGAATTGGCGGGGGAATCCGTGCGTTGTGGTTGAAGGGTCAACGGACATATCGGTAGTGCTTCCCGTGCCGCTTATAATCGGATTTGCCGGATAAGTCAGATACCAATATCTCAATCCGTTCGTAACGGCCGAGATAGTTCCTGAAAGAATTTGTATCGCGCGGCGCCGGATATAGTAAAAACATTCTCCTAAAACATTGGCGTAATCTTTTACAATTTCGCTTTCCGTTTCCGAACCTTCGTAATCTTTTATTGCGACAAGAGGAATACGGGAATCGCTGGCGGAAAACTTAACCTCAATCTTAACCAGGCTATTTAGTCGGTCATCCGGTATCGCGTAAGACCTTTGATCCGCCACAAGGCTATCCGTTGCAGGCACGGCAAAAATCATCGGATTTTTCTCGGTAATCAATGAGGAAATTTCATCTTTGAAAGTTTTTACAAGTGGAAGTTTATTTGCTGGCGTAAAAGTAGTATCATTCGTGCCACACTTGAAATTTATTAGACTATTTAATTCTGCTCCATTCACATCTTTTAATTTAACTAATAAAAGGGCAACCCGCCCTTATTCGAGGCTCGGCAGAGAGCCAAGCCCCGTAAAGAACCGGTTACTTAACGTGGTAGAAAGCTCTGATAGTGGTGGTTGCCAAACCGGTCTGCCCATAGATTCTCACAACAAGATCGCCAACTCCGGGATAACTTTTGTAAGCTCCCATAGGACTTACCGCCATTGTGGAAGAAGTCGCGAAAAGAGAACTGCTTGAATCCTTATCGTTGGTGATGAATCCGGTTGTGGTAGCTCCGTTAAGTCCGAGTTTCATCGTAGAAAGACCGTAATCCAAGACCACTCTTTGGTAAGGATCATAATATGTCGAACCCCCAGGACCATTACTACTGAAAGAAACCGTGTCGAAATAACTTATGTCCTGATACACTCCGCTTGAAGTAGTGGAAGCAATCACACCGAATTTCAAAGTGGTGGTCGCGTTAGTAAGAGATTCCCATCCGATCTCAATTCTTGAAATACGGACTTCTCCTGACCACGGATGGGGAAACATATTGACGTTGGAAACATCAATAAGTTGCATGCCAAACGTGGTGGAGGTAGCGACCGTGATTACGGCGGCGGTATCTTCCTCCTGCTGCTGCGTGGCGACTACGGTGTATTTGCTGGTGTAGCTCGCTCTCTGATAGACATAGGCGCTGGCCGTAACAGAGATCAGAAGAGCAAACACGATACCAGCCGTTAACAGAAATTTATTTTCTTTGCTCATAGGTCGAATTTAAATTACTTAATAATTGCGTTTTTTGTTTTATCCGATTGCGATCCAGTTCAGCTGTTCGCTCGTTACATTCACATCCGTATCCAGTCCGATTATGAAAGTGGTGGCGGCAACGGTAATGCCGTTTGTGGTAACAACGGTTATATCTCCAGCTAACGCGCGTTTAAGCGCGGAAGCGGCAGCCATTCCTTCATACCATTCAAAGCTCGAGCTTGAAGCGTTCTGGTTTATCACTCTAATCCATCTTGCCTTGAAACCAACCGTAATAGTGATGGCCGCAGCCGTTCCGTCGGTAATATATCTTCCAACGGCGACATTGCAGACGCTGGCTGGTTGTATTGATTGAGTTGATGTTATGGTCATACTCAGTTTTTAGTTTAGTTTGGAGTGCGATCTCCAAAGGTTTTTAAGATAACGCGTCGATTGATTTTTCGTCCCTGTCCAAACCGAAACGGGCGTCCATTTCGGCGTAAGCGGCTTCAACCTGCGCGTGTGCTTTTCTGATTACTTCCGCTATCTGATGAGGTAAAGAAACATAAGTGTTCTTCGGGATATTCAGTTTGTAGCCGTTAAGATTGACGATTTGCGGAACTGATTTTGCTTCTCCCGGTTCGTGAGGAATAAAGGTGACGATTTCGGATTGTTCCATCAACTTTTCCCTCATTACTTTGGCTTTCCCCTGATAATGCGTTATTTTCTGTCCATTCTTGTCGGGGGCTTCAAAAGCAAACCAAGAATGCTTTGTTTCTTTTTTAGCCGATTCATCCTTTTTGTTCTCTATTCTTTCCGGTTCGGCTTCCGGTTTTATCCGTTCTTCTTTTTTTTCTTTTTTAGTCATGATTTTTTATGAGCGATTAAACCTAATAATATTAGGCAGTCACTCCATGCTGAAGAACCAATAAGAAATCTTCGTTTAGGATTTTTGCCACAAATGTCGCTTTCCAAGCTGATGTGCTTCTCTGGTCTAACGGGTCCCCTGTACCGGCTGATCCGAGAGGCTTAACGATGTTCTCAAGGGCTTTGCCGGAAATCCTTGTGATTCCGTAAGCGTCGCCTGCGAGAATAATCGTGTAGTGGACATCGTTGCTATTCGCTCCTGCCGCTGAATTGACGTAAGCGTTCGTGGTCATGACGAAGCGAACTTCATCAAGAGCGCCGACTTCGCCTTCCATCAATCCTTCCTTGCTCGCGTATTTTTCAACCGGGATGAAAGTGGTGATGAGTTTAAGATCGTAAAGAGTGTCTTCTGAAACGATACCGACAAAGCAGGGAGGAATAGGAGAGGAATTGTAGCCGGTTTTGGGGTCAATCATGGAGGTCATCTTCTGCGCGTTATTGCCCTGCAGAGTTCTGACCGCTTCCATAATTTCCGCTTTGCTGATGGGCATGTTCGCGGTTATTTCATTGGTAGCGGTTGCGGTTGAAGCGTATTGGATTGTCGTGCCTGCCGCCAAAACCGTCCTTGTCAGTTGGTCAATGGAATTTCCCGCCTGTTGGCCCAAAAGTTTTGAAGTTTCGGTCAAGATAGGATCAAGAGTTTCCATTAAAACCTTATCGGTGATGGTGATAAAATCACCGTATTGAAGCGCGGTTGCGTTTACGAAAGTTCTTGTTAGTTGACTTCCACTGGGAGTTACGCCTTCTGATAATGCGGTTGTATTTGCTGAAAGTAGTGAATAGCGGCTGAATCTGATTGAAGCAGTTCCGCTATTTGCGGGGATGTCTCTTATCTGCGCCCATTTGGTGTGGGTGAGGAAAGGACGCGCCGCCTGAAGCAAAGTGCGGTTATATACATAATTGACTTCATCCGCAATCTGCGTTTTCGTTGTATTACTCATAGTGCCGTTTTTTTATGAGCGTCGTCTTGCGAAAACGACGCGATTAAACTAACTTTGTAATGCCGGTGCGATTATTTTTCTGCTGAAATCCGCGTCTGACATTTCTTCCATATCGTCCACAGAAGGCAATCCGCTTGCTGTTTTTTCCGTCTTTGGCCTGTTTCCTCTGCCTTTTGTTTTGGAAAGATTGGCTTCAATGTCGGCCGCGCTTCTTTTCTTCGCGCCGGTTTGTTCTGCTGAACCGAACGCCAAGTGATGATAAATCACGGCGGGCGGTATATGTTCGTAAGGCTTTACTCCGTTCTTTTCAAAGGTCATGAATCTTCTGATAAGTTTGTCGAAGTCTTTCGCTTCTGGTTCATCCGCGTATAGGTTGTTCAGAAGGCTTTCCGTTTCTCTCGTGATTTCCGCTTCACGGAAAGGAGCGAATCGCTCATCCAGTTTCTTGTCCAATGCTTCATTTGCTTCCGGTGTCAGTTCTTCTTCCTCCTCCTCTTTGGCCTTCAGTTTTTCTATCTGTTTGTTCTTTCTGGCGATGATGTGCTGAAAAGTGCTTGTGCGGACCGGAATTTCTGTTTCTTCTTCTTTCGGTTCGATTTCTGTATCACCCTCTTTTTTGTCGGGCTTAGGTTCGCCCCCCTCGATGACTTTTTCTTCGTCATCGGAAACGATTTTATCGTCTGCCATATTTTTGTTTTGCACGCTTTATTTGAAACGGCGAGAAACAAATAAAACGGACAGATTGAGTCGTAAGGACTCAAGGGTAAGTGCGTATAAGAGATTTGAACTCTTGTCTCCGCTTTCGCGGAATATTAGACCACTATACTAATACACACTCACCATTGAATCCTCACTCTTTCGGATAAGGATCAAGCTCCTCATCCTCTAAATCCGGGTTGTCAAGGCGCTGGATTATTTCTTTCGGCAGTTCTTTCAACTCATGCAAATGCGTTATCTTGTCTTTGATATTTTCCATAGCCAATTTGTAAGCGTCTGCCGGAAGGCTTGCTATGGAATCGCTGTCTCTTTCTTTTTCAAGTTTTTCAATTCTATCGTCTAACTCCTCGCAGATTATTTTCCAAAATTCCGATTTGGCGCTGGCTTGAAGTATTGCCTGAATTGTTTGTGGTGTTTTTCTCATTGTGTTAAATGATGTTTTGAATGGCATTTCTTACAAAGCGTTATTAAATTATCAGGATTGCAATTTTTCTTATCGTGGTTTTTATGATGAACTTCATTTCCGTATTGACTACAAATCTGGCAGATATAATTGTCCCGTTCCCGAATACTTCTTTTAAGGGTTTCCGTCCAATCGATTGAATAAGGTTCAAATGATTTACCACCTTTCCATTTCCAATTTTTCTCTCCTCTAACTGCCAGATATGGTTTTCCTTTATTCCAAGGAATCCTACCTACACAATTCTTATTCCCTAATGCTTTACCTTTTCTATTCTTCTTTATTTTTGCTATTGATTCTGGTGTCTGTCTAATGCCAATATGTGCTTTTCCGATATTCTTTTTCCAATCTGCTGAAAGTTGTTTAATTCCTTTTGGCATAAATTACTTATACTACATTGTTGGTGTTGTTGGTTGAGGTTGTCGCGGCGGTTGCTGTGTCTGTTGGCCCGGCTGGTTAAATTGCGGTTCTCCGGCCGGAGGAAATACTTCCGGCATGTTTCTTTTCTCCACCATTAACTTGCGATGGCGTATTATGTGAGCCATTAAAGCAGCATTCAAATTCGCTTTGGCGTGAATCGCCAAATGCGTCTGATGATCGTCTCGTATGCTTATATCCGGGGCTTTATCATTGTTAATCAAAATGTTTTCTTCTTCGGCCTGCAATTCGTCAACGGTTGGAGGGAAAGTCATATCAATTTCCTCTTTGGTAAAACCGTGAAGTTTGGCCAGTTTCTTTTGAATGAACCGCCGATTGTTCGTCGGATCCTGCAAAGCAAGTCCGGCAAACGCGGAGTAGGATTGCCTGTCTCTTTCTCTCTTGGCTTCCGAGATAATCTTGCTTTCTATCTTCACGTCAGGATCAACGTGGGCAATTATGTTCTCGCGTGTAAGCGGGCGCCATATCGGAGAAAATACTCCCTGAATCCTTATAATCTTTTCGTCGATTCCTTCTTTGAAATGCTTTTTATAAAGCCAATACCATTGCCGCCAGAATTTCGCCTCTGATAATCCGTAGAGTTTCGCGCTCATCGAATAGCGGGTGTCAACTTTTGAAGCGACTAATTGCAATTCGCCAAGCGTTCTCTGTTCTTTGCTTTGTATGCCTTGCTGGATTTCCGGCGTGGCCGTAGCTTTCTGGGCCGCTTGGTCAAGAATATCCATAATCACATTGACGTATTGGTGCATCGTGGATTTCTGAAACGGCACTATGGCATTATCAACTCTGCCTTGAACCGGAATAAACTTATTAAATTTAAAGTTCAAATCTTTTCTGTTAGTGATTCTTGAAGCGTCGTAGAGATAGTTCGGCAGGACATCGGCTTTAGCCGACTTCCCGGCAAGGTTAAGCAATACTGCTTTGAATCTCTGCTTATCTTCCGTTAAATCGGGAATGGAAACGCCGTCCCAATCGTGTGCTATGGGATATAAAGCGCGGTCAATGATCGGCCACAGGTCCCCGAGCTTGTAAATTCTTACGACAAGGCTTCTCTGATTTCCCAATTCAACCATTATCTTTTTGCCTTTGAATGTGGTGAACCAGCGCAACAAAATAAATTCGTAATTGCCGGACTTATCAAGTGCTTCTTCTTTGGTGTCAAATCTTGTGCGTCCCTGTGCCGTGGCTCTTTCGTCCGCCGCTTTGTTTTTGAGAGAGTTATAATCCTTCCCTTTCTTGATAGAACCCAGATTGAAATACGCCGGGTTGTCTTTCATCTCCCAGTAAGACAATCCGATTTCATATCCGCCGAATCTCATTGCCCCTCTGCCTTCCATATCGCCGTTGACCGATTTCGCTTTCGGATCGCGTATCCAAGTCGTCGGATCAATCACTTCCGGAGACGGACATTGTTTTCCTTTATCGCGGTTAAAATCCATTTCAAGCATCAACCCTCTGCCGAAAAATTCAGCGTCCCAGTTCCAGTCGTAATCCAGTTCCGCTTTCTGTATTATGTCGTAGTCAAAAACGGATAAGGCGTTCAGGTTATCTTCCACGTCTTCGTCGCCCTGTCCTCCTCTGCCTTCCCAATTAACCATAAGCCGGTCATCCCAAAGCGCGGCGTGAATGGTATTGAAAATCGTGAATATTAAAGGCTCGCCAACTAAATCTTGGTCGCGATTTTGATTATTGTAGAGTTTAAGACGAAGCAACCAACTGGCCCGTTTGGCTTCTGTGTCGCCGAAACAAACATCGTATTCCTTGTCTATCTGCCTTAAAAGCCTGGCCTGTTCATTAACGCTTAAAATCTTCGTGACAATCTTGTCATCTTCAACTTCTTGATATTCTACATCGTCAAATTCGCTGCCTTTGTAAATTGTCTTGCTCACTCATTTAGATTTATTTCTCTTTTGCGTAAGAGATTTATAAGTGTGGGTTTCGCCCGGATACGACTTTCCGTTGAGAAAACAGATTTTAATATACTGGGATTTGTTCACTCGTTTGCTTCTGACATGGCCGCCTTTTTTAACACAATTATTAAATGGTGCTGGCATAGGTTTCAAAATTAAGCATAAGCTGTTAATTTATATTTTTCATGCAGTTTTCTTAATTGCCGTTTAAATTCTGGATCTTTCATATTCTTCTCTCCAAACGCTTCAATAGATTCTTGCGTTCCCCGAATCAAAGTTGGCCTTTTCCCGCCCGGCGATAAGGGAATTTTCCTTATCTCTTTTTCCGCATCAAGTAATTCCGGATAAGTAAATTCCGATCTTTTCTTCCTCGTTAGTTGTGAAAGTCTTATCGCCATTTATTTTAATTTAGCGATTTGGTAATCGTGAAAGCGTCGCCGTCCCACAAATAGGTATCGCCGTCAATCACGCAACTGGCAGGATTGGCAAGAAATTCGCCTCCGTAGATATTACAAGCGATTCCCTGCTTTTGCAGGCTAAGCAAACGGCTTTCATCCGTATTTCTGCGGGCAATATCGTTCACCATTGAGATTGCCTGCTCGCAAGAGAATGTGCCATATTCAGGAATTGAAATCTGGCAACCTTCCGGAATAACTACATTATCCGAAATGACTCCATTTGAAGGAGCAATGCCATATCCAGCAAGACCGGCAAGTAATGCTAAAAGCAATCCTCCGGCCGCGATTACTGATTTAGTTGGTTTAATCATTTTGCTTTTTTTGGTTAGTTAATAATTCGTCTATTCTACCAAAGGCGTCTTGTAATATCGCCGATTTCATTTTAGCCAGTTCTTCCGGAGGGAAAGGAAATTTGGCAATTCCCAGTTTCCATTTGATCCGATAGAACACTGAGGGCTTAAAGAAATCGTGGCGGTAATAAAAGACTCCCTTGTGGACGAACAACTGAATGAATGAATAATCAAAGTTCAGGATTGTTATCGGACATTGCTTATAATTAGTGATAGCGAGACAGTTGATAGTTTTCATTTCTTAAACCAATACTTAATTTTTATCCAAACGCGTTGATACCATTTCAGATTCGCCCAATATCTTTCCATCTCTGCTCTTTGTTTCCGATAATGACGTTCTGCCAATCTCTGCGGGTTATAATTCCTCCGGTCAATTTTAATCTGAAGATTTCTTAATTTCCGTTGCTTTAGCTGTTGTGAATGCTTATCGTGCCATTTTTTAGTTGTATCGACTGCTCCTTTTAACATAATCTTCTAAATTCAACTGCTTTATAAAATGTTTGTAATCGTGGCCTAGATTTACTTTCTCTATCGCGCCGTCAAGGTATCTGATAATTCTGTAATTGCCTTCTCTTTCCGGCTCGTTTAACGTTAATAGAAATTCCTCTAAATTTTTCTTGTGCCACCTCATACTCGCATTGGATTAGGGTAAGGGTCTAATACTTCTTCTTCGTCTATGTGCTGGAATAATTGATAAAGAATAAATTGCGGTTCGTGCAGAAGTAATCTGTGCAGGTTTTCCGGCTGGTGATCCTGTTTGTCTCTTGGCGTGGCTCTCGGCTGTTTCTCATCGGCCCCTTTGCCTTTCCATTCCTGCCAGACGTATTCCTCAATCTGTTTAATGGCTATGAAGCAGGTGTCAAAAATAAATATCTCCGGCTTCCTGACCATTTCGCCTGAAATCATCTGATAGTCAAACGCCTCGTTGGTTCGTTTTATGCCCGCCTGTAAATCTTTACTGCCTTTAATAAAGAACATTCCCAAATCGTGCAATCGGCTGCCTACGCTCTTTTCCTCTTGGTGCTGGTCATCCGTGAAAGCGGAAGGGTCTATTATTCTGTCCCGCATCCGGTAATGGCCGGCTATCTCAACTGCTTTGATTCTTTCAAATAATTCTCTTGTCGTTCCGGAACTTAATAACTCCGCGCAAATATATTTCTGTCCGTTCTTGTCAACCGCAAGCCACAAAGCGTGATCGTCTATTCGTGGATGAGGGTCAAGCGCCATATAAACCGTGTATCTTTTTTCGTCGAGCGGAAACGGCCGGATGACATGAATCTTGCGGCTGAATTTCTTATGCACTCTGCCGATTAAGTGTCCGAACTTTCCGAACGCCCGGGCTTGTTTCTCGTCTTCGGTCATGGCGTTTACCATTTGCAGAATGTTTTTGTGTTCAAGGTGTCCCCGGACTCCGTGAGATTTGCATGCGTCCTCTATTTCCGCTTCAACCCAATCGGCACCGACATCAATAGCCTTATCTATAATCTCGTCTTTAACCCAAGCGGTGTGGAATAAAGGAGTCAAGGTAAAGAAGATAATGCAACCTAATCTTGTCCGGCCCAAGCATGCTTTGTAAATCGCTTGCGATGGCGGCTCGTCAAACCAGATCCAACCCAAGTCAACTGATTCAAACTCTTTCGCATCCTGTTCGTTGCTCATTAAGTCAATTTCCCAGCCGGTCTTTGTGATAAATTTAGCTTCGTAATTCTTTCCTTCTTTCGCGGTTTCGTATTCGGCTTCAGGAAAGGTTAAGGAATAACTGCCCGGCAACCACTTCTTTAATTCAGGAACTATCTTTTCTTTCAGCGTTGTCGGATCTGAAATTATCCTGCCTCGTTTCATATAGGGAAATTTCCGGTAAAAAGGATATTCAAAATACTTATTCTGCGGACCATAACAGATATTCGCGACGATGTTGCAACCGGTGGCCGTCTTTCCCACTCCGTTAGCCGCCACGAATAGATTTATAAAAGAACTTCCTTGTCCGACTATTTTAATAAATTCTGTCGCTTTCTCATTCGGTTCGTAATGCTGTGCGGCTTCCTGTCTGTCTTTTTCCAATAAAGCCTCTTTCGCTTCGGCTTTCTCAATCAAGGTCTCCGAGGATAAATTCAACAATCTCTTCTTTAGGACGTCCCTGCCACTTGCTTGTGAATTTGACTCCGTTAATTCCATATCGCTTTTTAATTTTATAACCTTTATCCAATCCCGAGTCGCGCGCTCTCCAATCTTTGTGTTTCAGTAATCCTTTATGGACTTTCATTAAATCTTTGTCAGGCAATTCTTCTTCAAGTAATTCGTTCCATGCTTTTGTTTTATGTATCTGTCCAGCTTTCAAATATGACTCTTTATAATTTTGTTTTTTGCCCGCTTTTATAATCGTTGATTTTCCGAGAGTATCCGAGATTTCTTTCAGTATCGGTCTTTGTCTAATTTTCGCTTTTTCAATCCGCATATCAACTCTTTTCTCTTTTTTTTGTTTCTTCTTTCCCATGTCGTTTATATTTAATACGCTGTTCTCGTGTTAGCCGGCGGCCGTTAATCTTTTTATACTTCTTTACCAAATTTTTCTTCAAACATTTTATCTGCGTTTTCTAATATTTGGTCTGCTGAAGTTTTTCCGGTTAGAAGTTCTAAAATACTTTCGGTTGCCTGCTTTTTTAAGATGTTTGCGATAGATTCCTGACATGATTCGTCATTTAGATCTTCTTTTTCATCTAATCGGATATAATCGCCGTAATTCTTACCATTATATTTCCATAGCCAGGCGAAGTAATCTCCTATTCTCAATAAATAAATCTCCTGTTTTCCGATTGTCTTTGACAGAAGCGGGTCTGGTTTCTGCTCAATTTCTATTTTTTGAAAATCAATTCCTTGTAGCATATAATCTATATCAACTCTTAATTTTTAATTCGACCTGACGCAACCTCGTGCGTCATTTATTCCAAAAAAACCTTTCAAACCAGTTTTGCTTGGATTTGGCCGCTTTTTCAATAATCAACCTTTTCATCAGTTCCGCGTGTTCCACTGCCCAAGCTGTCCAACCTTTCCGATCTTCTAAATCTTGAAAGCCTTGCGGAGTCATTAGGTTCTGAATGTTTAGGATTTCTTCCGGCTCTTTTAAGAGCAAAAGTTTTAAAAGTGAAAACTTTGTAATAACATTTTCCCCCTGCTCAAAGAACTCTACTCGGCATCCGTATTCTCTGCCGATGTGGCGCCAGACTACTTCCGCGAATAATTTCCTGACTTCTTTTTGTTTTTCCTCGGTTAAAAACATTTTATCCTTTGTCCATTCCACCGATCGGCGGAGTGAATTGATAATTCGGTTCGGTTTGAGAATTCGGCTGGATGTCTTCGTTTGAGATGTTGCGGGTTAAATTCCAATACACAAAATACACGACTGCTATCGCTAATGCTATTAAAAGAATTATTATAATTTTTCTTGGCATATTTGCGTCCTAAATTCGATTCTTTTTGGCGTTTCACAATAGGATTTCCTCTTTCGAGGTCGCAACCCGTCGTAAAACGTTGCCATCGACCTTTTCAATTTAAGATTTCAGTTGGGCTTTTGAATTGGCCCGGCTGTTTATTATGAAAATAAAATTGATGCCGGACGTTTTCTTCGCTTTCCCTGCTTTCTTAAATTTTTAAAAGAACCGAATTTAAGAAGTAAATAAAAAATCCGCCTATCCTTAATTCAACCTGCAATAAAAAATTACAAGTTGATAGATGGCGGCCCTGTAAGAACCGGAATATACGATTCACGCTGCCGACGTATCAGCAGATTCGTCTATCAAAGTTCGATTACTTCGAACACCTTAACTATACCACGATTTTGACTTTCTGTGTCAAATGTCTCGAAGTGGATAACCTCTCTATCGGAATTATCCTTATTTGAAACACTTTTTCGGAGATAATTGTCTGGTCTGCCTTGCAATTTCCACAACGTGTCCTCACTTCAAATTCTTTTTCTTCTTCTAATTGCATTACCGGATTTCCGCAGGAACAACAATTAACAATTATTTTATTCATTGAAGTAAATGCTTAACGTGCTTAAATTTCAGATCCTCGCAATGGAAGTTTTTGCACATTTGGGGCCGGTATTCGTAAATTTGACAAGTATTATCTTTCCCCAAGTAAAAACAAGGTTCATTGATTCTCAAGAAATATCTATCTTCTAATCGTAAAATGTGGAACTTAGACCTCTCTGAACTTACGGTAAAAAAATGAAACCTTGCCCATTTTAACCAATCATCTGAAACCTTATCGGCTATTTCGATAAGCATGAACCGACAACAACGGCCGCAATAATTTCCTTTTTCGTCTTTACAATCAAGCATTTTTTATTTTCTCATATTTAGCCACAACATTTTCACAAACGACCTTTTCTTCCGGCGTTCCGGCTTTGTCGAAAATGTATCTTACATAAGCGATCATTTCCTGCTTGCCTTTTTGGATCTTAATCTCTTTTGTTTCAGGCAACGGCGAAGCGAATGCTTGAACAGATCTAAAATCAATTAAATTATCGGCATTCCTTTCAATAAGCATTCGCGTCAAATTGTAATCAGAAATGGCTCGCCCGGCTTCTTTTATTCCTTCTTCCACGGCCACCAGAGCAGCCGGCAAATCATAAGTAAGCACGAGCGTTAAAATCATTTTGTCCCTGATGGCTTCGTCCGGAATATCCTTGTGCGTGGAAACAATGGCGTAAATTTTCAATTTAAAGTTTTTCTCAATCGGCAAGGCCTCCAATGGCAAATTATTCAATAAATTAAAATCTGACATATTATTTTAGGTATTTTTCCTCTAAAAATCTATCTACGGCTCTCGGTTCTTCGGCATAAACATCTGCGTCGGTATAATTGTGTTTACATAGCCAGTTGGTATATTCTTCCAGAATCTCCTCCCTCGCCGCTTTTTCTAGTTCGGTTTTCTGTTTTTGAAGAGCCATTTCCGCATAAGAAAGCAAAACTAAAGCACCTCCTCTTTCTTTACATTCGCCTTTTGGAAATTCCTGTTCCAAAACTTCCACTAATTCATTCCAATATTTGCTTCTTTTGTTTTCTTCTTTCATCTCTTTATTTTTCATCTTTTAATTGTTAATGGGGGTTGTATTGGTTTTTTACCAGTAATCCGCACCATTACGCCATAATTAAACTTTTGCAGGGGGTTTTCTTGAACAAGAGCAATGCCTCCAATAACAGCTACTGTTCCGCCTTTACTTTCAACATAATCCCTTACCGCCTCATAGAGCTTATCGGTTATCTTGTTTCCCGTTTTTATTCTTTTGATTGTTTTCTTTTCTTTTTTCATATATTTTTTAGTTAATTTTTCTCGACACTTTTCGCAATAACTTATTCCCGTAGAGTCGGTTTCGTGGGAATTGGTGCAGGAATGGCAGGGTTTTGTTTTCATTTTTTTATCTCTCTCTTATCTTGATGGGTATAAGCTTTCTGACATTTATTAGAACACCAACTTGCTATTTCACCTTCCTTATTCTCTCCAGTTTGAAAGGTTGCCTTTTTCCCACAGTTATCACAAATCCAATCAGAAAAAACTTCTTCTTCAAGCTTAACTAATCTTTTTTCAACTTCTTTACTTCTTTGCTCAATCTGCTTCCAACATAAACTACAAACAATTTGATAGCTTTTAATAATGACACTTTCATTAGTGCTTTTATAATTTTCTACTATTACTCCACAGTTATTGCATCTTATATTGCTATCGTATTTTTTTATTTTTCTTTCCATAACTTTAATCAATTATTTTGATAATAAATATCAGTAATTTGATATTCTGGATTCATTTCTTTTTCAGCTATTTTCTTTGCCTCTTTAATGTTAAATGCCTGCACCTCAATCTCATCATAGGGTTCTATTATTTCTAATTCCACAATATAAGTTTTCTTTATTTTTTTCATCTCTTTGTTTTTCATACCTTTTATCTCGCGGGGATTTTTCTTTCTTGTTTTCATTCCTTTTTGGCTTTCTTAAAGTTTGTTATAATTTCCGTTTTCCATTTTTTGTATCGAGGCGGAATTTTCAAACCAATTCCCATATCGCTAGGCATATCTTCCGCAAACCAGCAATAAATCCTTCTTTCCCTTAATAACCACCATAAGATTTTTTCTACGTGTTCTGGCGTCGGCCCCGAATCTTTGACTATCCTATCGTGCAACTCTTTGAAAGGTTTCCATTTGATTTTATAGTCCAAAATGTAGATTGTTTTCTTTTCTTTTTTCATAGGGTTAGGGGGATTAATTTTCTTTAATTTCTCCACACTCGGGCGAGTTTCAACATCTTTAATTTCATGGGCGATTTCACTTATTGACAAACCACCGAAAGATTTATCAATTTCCTTTATCTTTGAATTTAAAATCTCTATATCCTTTTCCAAATCGTCCAACTTGATTACGATAAGTTGTAATTTCGTTTCGGGGTCGGTTTTTGTGTGGATGTCCATATTTTTATTTATTTTTTTCAATAAACGAAATTTCATTTATATCTCTCCAGCCAGAATAACTGGAATCAAAAAGTATCTCTCTTTTAGCGGTCATTAAAAACATTAAACCAATTCCGCCTATACATAACATCCAAATCAATCTGCTTACAGAAATCTCGCCTATAATGAATAAAAACAAACCTAAAATTCCCCAGAATATACAGAATATATTAAATATTTCCCAAAATGTTTTCATACTTTTATTTCACTTGGCGGGAAAACGGGGATTTTTCTTTTGTTTTTTCATCTCTTTAATCAATTATTTTGATAAGAACAGGAACGACTTTTGATAATATAGATTTATTTCTTTCAACTTCTGCCGATTTTTTATCAATAAAAATATCATAACTATAAATAAGCATCCCATCGGAATATTCGTGGGGAAGTTCGCAAATCTCTCCTGTTTTTTTATATATTATTGCCCAACCTTTTATCTCACGGGGATTTTTCTTTTGTTTTTCTTCTCTCATATCTTCATTTTATTTTTCTAATGAGGCCAATAAAGTTTTAGTTTTATTTTTATAGTCTTCTATCATTTTTAAAAGTTCAAACTCCTGAAATTTTTTAATCTGTTTATCTTCTCTCTCTAATTCTTCATCAGCTCCGAATCCATACATCTCAATTATCTTTCTCCGATATACAAGCGTGTTGCCTTTAAGATTTATGTTGCAGTTGTAGCATTGAGCATTCGTTCCTTTTTCGGAGAACAGATTGGCATTATGTCTTCCCGGAATGAAGTGGCCGGCCTGTAAAAGTTTGATATGGTATCTTTTCCCGCAGGTTATGCAAAGTCCAAATGAAGCACAACCGGTTGTTTTTAAACAATCTCTCGTGCGGATATACAACGAGAAAATCGGCCAGAGTTTGTTCTTCAATTTAGCAAGTGTTGGTTTCTTCTTTGCGTTTATTTTTGGCATATCATAAAAGTAAATCTTGTCTTAATCTTTGGTTAGCCGTTCTAATATCTTTAGAATTTAATTCTATTCCCAAATATTTCCGGTTAAGTTGTTTAGCAACAATAGCCGTAGTTCCTGTCCCCATAAAAGGATCTAAAACGATTCCTTCCTCCGGTGATCCGGCTTTTATCATCGGAATAATTAAATCGGCCGGATAAGTAGCATAATGTTCTGTGCCAGAAGCGCGAGTTCCAACACTCCAAACACATCTTTTAGTTCTTCCTTCTTTATTGCCGGCCACAAAAGCTCTTTGAGTTTTAATGGCGCCTCCACTTTCTTTCGCCCACTTGCCTCCATATTCAGTTCTTGCCCGGGCCATGCGCGCCCGATCATAATCATTACTTTGGAATGGTTCAAACTGCGTTTTGAAAAAATACTTTTTAGATTTCGTGAAGAAAAAAACATATTCAAAATCTACGGTAAATCTATTCTTGGCGCTTGACGGCATACAGTTCGGCTTATGCCAAATGATAACATTTCTAACCAGCCAACCATTATCCATCATATCAATCGCAAATCGTTCAGGCACTAAAGCCAGACTTCTATCCGGCCCCCGAGGTCCCGGAACAGTATCTCCAAGATTTACTAATCCGCGCACCGATTTTGATTTTATTTTCGGGTTATGATTTCCTTTGTTCCGTCCACCGCCATAATAAGTATCACTTATAACCACAAAGCAAGTTCCGGTTGATTTCAAAACTCTCTTAACCTGTAAAAAAACTTCTGCCAAACGGATTAAATATCCTTGCACTGATTCCTCTAGACCAATTTGACCCTTAACTTCGTAATCCCGAAGTTTCCAGTATGGCGGCGAAGTAATCACGGAATCAATACATTCATCCGGAAAAGTTTTCAAAACTTCCAATGCGTCGCCTTGATAAATTTTATTTAATTCAGGTGTCATTTGAATTGACTTTGAAAATAATCTTCTGGATCCGGCAAAGTAATTCCAAGTTGTCCGGCTTCGGCAGAAATACGCATTATATATTCCACAAAATCTCCTTTACCTAATTTCGTTGTGCTACGTGGCATTTTTATATCTCGACCTCTATATTTTACCACGATCGGAGGCAAAAATAAACGCTTAAAAATCTCGTGTAATTCGTCTATTGTGTGTCCGGTATGAGCTGAAATTTCCGGCAGAACGGCGCCCCAATAGTAACGATTTTGATTATCACTCCGCTTGCTTTTAATCCTCTCAATGCTCATTTGATATTTTCCATTACAACACTTTCCAATCTCACGGTTGAATAAATACCAAAAATTCTGTTTCTTTTCTTCGGTTTCAAAAAATAATTTTCCGCCTTGAATTTTCAGATTAAAATTATTCATTTTTGAACGGCTTTTATTAAGATAAACGCCTATCCACACCTTTTAATTCTACAATATCGCAAGATTCCACAATTCTCGACACTATCCGGTCCCCGAGCCTTCCGGCTAAATCGGATATTTTAAAATTGCTTGTAAAAATCATCGGCAGCATTTCCTCATAGCGCTTGTTGATTATCAGGTAAAAGGTTTCCTGAACCCATTCTGTTAGTTTTTCGCTGCCGAGATCGTCTAAAATCAAAAGTCCTTTGAATTGCAGTATTTGAGCGAATAAATCATCGTAATAATTCCCGGCGGGCTGATCAAACTGGGATTTTATCTGTCGTAGCATATCAGTTGTGTTGAAAATCATTACTTCCAATCCTTTCCAATCGTCTATGTTTATTTGGCTTAAAGCATAAATCAGGTGAGTTTTGCCGGTTCCTACTCCACCCCAAATATAAAGACCTTTGCGGATCTTTCTCATTTGTTCGAATTTATCGCGGAGTTCTTTGGAAACGTCTAAATATGCGGAATGTTGGAAACGCGCCGGTATATTTTTAGTTTTTAGGGGTATTAGGCTAATCATATGTTTTTGTATTTATCTGTTATTTTGCTTGGTTTTACGCCGAAATCTTTTTTTAAGCAGTTTAAGAGAAAAGATTTGTAATTGCTGTATTTTCTGCCTTTTGATTGGCAATAAAGGTGTAGATCCTCGGCCTTGTCTTTGATTTGCACTTCGGTAATATTAAATCTTTCGGAGAACTCTTTTAAGTCTTCTTCTGGGATTTCTAAAAGATAAGATATTTTGTTCTTTGGTTTTTCCGAGGGAGCTTCCTCTTCTTTATCCTTACCTAATTTAATCTTATTTAATCTAATTTGTGCGTCCATTTTGTTTACATTTTGTATACATTCTGAATTATCCTTTAATAAAGACATATTTTCACTATTACCACTTGATAATAAATATTCTTTATTTTTCGCTAGCCCTAATTGGCTTTTTTCCTCTAAATGCTGCGTTTCTTCATATCGGTCTTTTTGAATATAGTTGTGAACGCGCCAATGCCGGATTACACAGATTCCGCTTTCAAAAGGAATAACAAATCGCTTAGCCGTTAAAACTTTCATATCATCATCGTTTGAGCCGGATATTTTGAGTATTCTTTTAGGATTTGCCACGAATCCATCGTCATCGGCGCGCAACGATAAGTGAAAATAAAGCAGTTGCGTGCTTTGCGGCATATCTAAAAACTCATCCGTATCAATAACTTTTAAACTAAACATTCTGCGTTTTCCCTGTGCCATGTTTACAAACTCGTTATTCCTTTTTCTGTTAATCCCCACGCAATCGCCGTTCGACCCGTTGCTTTGCAAGGCCGGCGCTTTATTTCTTCTACTAATCCCTTTTCTCTTAATTCAAAAACTCTCGGTGTTAGGCAATTTATGGGCCATTGAAGGAAGTTAGCTAATTCGGTATTAGTAAAATTTTCTTTACACTTAAATGCTTCTAAAACCACTTTCTGGCGTTTTCCTAAAGTCGGTTTTACTTCTTCAAAATATGCCTTCAATGATGTTTGCTGAATCATAATTTTCTTATCCTTGGAAACATCAGCGGGGGTTCAATAGCACTTAAGTTCTTTGCATCGGGAGGCCCGTCGAAAGGCCTGTTCCGAACTATTGAACGCACCCCAATGATATTTCCAAGAGAATAAAACTATACAGATTCTTCGTCTTTTTCTTCGGCTTTTTCAGCAGCGTCGTTCATTTGCTCATTTTCTTCTTCGGTTTTTTCATCTTCTGTTGGCACGAAAAAGCCGGAGTGCAGGTTAAACAAAGCGATGCCTAATTTTGGATCAATTTCCATAATTTTATTTTAATTTATCGGGTTGCGATATTAATAATTACGACCTTTTTTCCAGTTCCGGGACATCGATTTTCAAAGATGCCCTGATGCCGTGGTGAAATCCGGCGATGTCAAGAATTGCTCTGATTTTTGCTGCGTTCTGCCCGCCCTTGCCGATCACTCGGCCGGCGTCGCGGCTGTTCACCTTCGCCGTGAAAAGCACTCCCATTTCGTCCGGTTCTTTTGCCTCTACGGAAACTTCTTCCGGGTAAAGAACTATGCCCTTGATCACTTCTGCAAGCCATTCCGCCATTTGGCGGGGATCCATTTGATTTTCCATTTTGGATTGTCTTTTTCATGTTAGTTTTCGGGTTGCGATTTCTTAAAAAAATCCTTCGTTTCTTTATCCCACAAAAAACCTTCATGGAAATTCAGAAACGCCTTGTAATCTTTATCTACTTGTCCTTTATCATTATCAAGATAAACTGGTTCGAAAGCAACATATTTTTCATTCGGCTTTCCTTTCTCGTCCATATCGGCTCTAAATTCGTCTTCATCGCGCTTTTCAATTCGGATCGCCCACCGGCCGTGTATTTTCGTTCCATTCATTTCCTCATAGGCTTTTGTATAGCCCGCCGTTTGAAGCAGAACGTCATTGTAGAGGCCTGTTCCCGTTTTATAGTCAATTAGGTATCTTTTGTTGTTTATAAGCGCCACAGCGTCAATTTTGCCGGAATAATCGTATCTTTTTGAATAGACTATTATTTCGCTTTCGATAAATTTGGCTTTGCTTTTCTTAACCCAGTCAAGAAAACCGTTAATACCGATAATCACATTCTTTTCTTCCGGCATTGGGGGATTTTCTTTTTTTACATAAGCCTCTATCCAATCGTGGATCTTCGTCCCCACTAAACCGATTTCTTGAAGTCTTTTAGTATGAAGCGTTTTGGCTGCGTCAATATCAAACTTTGTAATTCCTCTCTCGCAGAGAATAGCGTGAAGGAATTTTGCCATTATTTTGGCTACCCAAAATTTCAAAGGAACGGATTTATCTTTGATTCCACCGATTGTCGTGCAACCTGTATTTCTTTCCCACGGCCCCCAAAAACCCTTTTTGTCTTTTTTGGCGATGTAATAGATATGCTCTCCGGCCAATTTGATTTTTATTGTTCCCTGATATATTTCTTTTTCCATTTTATTTATCTTTAATTATTTCTTTAATATCTTCTTCAATTTCTTTCCATTCCATTTTGTCTTGCTTTGTTTTTAAATGACCGTTGACTTTTAATAATTGTTTAAGCCATCTTAAATCAAACTCGTCTTTTACAAGTATTCTTAACGCTAACATATAAAGAACAGTATCTAATGAAAATGAGCCTTCGTTTTTTTCTTTTTCCAATTCCTCGGAAAAAATCTTCATCAATGTGCTTGGTGTATTATATTTCATATTTATTTTTTTCTTAATTCTACTTGGCAACTTCGACAGAGTTGCTTTTTAAACATCTTTTTTGAATACTCTACCTCCTCTTTAGACATGGGATTCCCGCAATTTTGGCATTCGGCATAGATTTGCGGTGAATCTTTCTTAACCGGTGCTGGAGTATCAGGAATTTCAACGCCAGCCTCTTCTTTGTATTCGCTTTTTCCGTAAACATCGGCGGCGATACCGAGTTGAGAGGCGCATTTCTTCAAGGCATCTGTGGCAGCCGCTTTCAAATCGTTTCCGAAGTCAACGGCTTGCGTAGGTTTATCTTTATAGAATTTTATGTCGGCCCGGCCGAATTGTGTTTTGGTGATAGTATCTCCCTTTTGGCTTTTGGCCGTCAATTTTCCGAGAACCCAAACAAGATTTCCTTCCCGTCCTTGATTGATTACTTCAAAATCCCATAGCCAACCGAAAGTGAAGTTAAGAACTTTCTGAATATAATTGCCGGTGACATAATCAAAAGTCTGTCCGCCTTTTCCTTTACGCCGGAGAATGTATTGTGGAGGAGTTTTTTGAACCAACCGGAGAACCTGTTTCTCGGAAACCCAAGTCGCCGGAATAAAGTATTTTGAATTTTCTTTAATAGGTTCCAGTGCGGTTGGAGTGAAAGGGACCGGTAGGGTTTGAACTTTCACGACTACTTCCTGGCGTCTTATTGACGCCGGTTTTTTGTGAGTAATTTTTTTAACTCTTTTTACTTTTTTCTGTTGTGATTTCTTTTTTTTCATTTTTTTATTTTTCTCTAAACATACCGGCTAAAATTACTACGACGATAAAGAATATAATTACGTCCATTATAGCCAGTGTTCGATTGACTCTAATAATATAAATCCCGCGATTACGACCGATGCCCAAAACCAATACTTTGCTTTAGGGAATTTGTCACGGGTTTCTTCTTCGTAAGAATTGCTTATTAAAAAATTTCTAATTTCGCTGTGTGTCATTTTATTTCTTTACCAATTCTTTTACGACCTTTCGTTTATAATAGAAAAACAAGTGCTTTGAAATGCCCGTTAATTTACAAATTTCCTTTTGATTTAAGCCATTTGCGAGGTATTTAGCAATTTCCCCTTTTCTTTGGTTAGTTTCGCGTCTGTTCATATATTAAGAATACTAAGTGAAAGGTAAAATTCCGTCAATAGAATTATCCACAGATTTTAACACAACAAAAAGCCACATTTTTGTCAAATGTAGCCTCTTGTTATAAATACAGAGTTAGGATCTAAAACATCGACCCTGCCACTTGGCAGAATTAAATCCGTGCGGACCCGGGTGGAATCGAACCAAGCCATCACTCCTGTTGACAACAGGGTGTTCTTTATCCATTGAACTACGGGTCCCTATTTATAAAATCCTTTAATTGCAATATTGTTCCATTCGATAAATCTTTCCGTTATTTTACACTTTTGGAAGTTGCTTTCCTTTACCAAAAATCCTTTCTCCATCAGTTTAGTTATTATCGCTATATGCCAGCTTTTCGGATACTGCAAAATCACCCCTGCTCCTTTTACAGGGACGGTGTTCCCTTCAAGTTTGCTTAAATCCGTTTTAAGAGGAATATCCAATCCCCAGAATCTTACGGCTGACATACATTCGCATCTAATTTTAACATAGTCTCTTATTTTCGGCGGAAGTTTATAAAGCCAGACTTCCATGCTTTGCTCCCATCGCCAATATTGTTCGTCCTCAATCATTTGCAGTCCGCACCTCCGGTTATCTTTTTCGTTGTAGATATTTCCTTCGCATTGCTCGTCAAAGGTGGATTGAACTATCTGGAACGGCCCGATTCCATACCGGCATCCGTTTGTATTACACACATTCCTTCCCCCACTTTCCGCTTCCACGATGACCTTCGCTATCTCGGAGGTGTAAGATGACCTCTCTTGGGCCAATGTCCTACTGCTATCGCAAAAAATCACAACCAGCCCTATTCCCAGAGCGAGTATTAACTTTTTAAGTTTAGTAGGAATAGGTTATTTACTCACAAAGAATTTCCGAGCCAAGCCGTAAAGGAAAAGGATGGCGGTAATAGTGGAACCTAAACCAATTATTACGTTAACAACACCGTCAATGACCTCATTAAGATTGTCGGGCGTAATATCCACAAAACCGAACATCGGAAGCAGAAAAACAATCAACGGGATTAAGGCTTTTAATGTAAGCGATATTTTCGCCGGGTTAACCGAACTGCTATACCATTTTTTAACTTCGTTTTCCATATTTATTACTAATATTATTACTAATAAATGGGGCTCCAAATCCCTTTAGATTTCAAATGCTTTACCTAAAAGATAGCCATAAGGAAATACCGACCATCTTTCTATCAGAAAACGTCTTGTCTTTGGCCCGCAATAACCTATGGTTGGGGTTAAGAAATACTTCTCCTGTAATTTTCTTACTGCTGTCATTGTCTTTCCTCCAAAATATCCAATCGGTTCAAAATCTACTTCCTCTCCAAGTTCTAATTTGAGGCATGTTTGTAAAAAAGAAACATCATCTCCGGAGCGGCCGTAATACAAATCCCGCGCGAAGTAAATCGGAAGCCGGTCACCTTCTCTTATCAGGTAAGGAGTGGGATCAACGAAATCTCCGTATTCGCTTTGCTTTCCTTTTATCGCCACCGAAAAATGCAAATGCGTTCCATCTCTGGGATATTGTGGCGTCACTTCCGGCCGGACAAAACCAGTGTTGCCCATAAGGCCGATAACTTCTCCTTGTTTTACTTGCTGATTACCTCTTACTTGAATTTCAGAAAGATGCCAGTAAATAGTTCTAAAAGAACCGTCTAAACTTTCAAGATAAATTCCGTTGCCTTTTGTTTTCCATTCTGTCTCATATACTAAATCCTTAACTATTCCATCGTGAGCGGCCAATATCGGTTCGCCATATCCTTGCTTTTCTCCACCGACAGATATATCAAGTCCATTGTGACCTTCTAATCCAAAGTTTTTATAATATAAATCCCGATTCACTCCAAACAACTGACTAATATTATTTCCCCACTTGAAATCTTTAATAGGATATTGTAGTTTAATCATATTGACCTATTTTAATTATAATGATATTTGGTAAATTATGGAAGATAACATGGAAGACAATCTTAACTTTTTCATTTTCAAATCTCTTGCCAAAATCGCAGGTATTTTAGGCATTATTTGGATTATCGCCTCTCTCATTTGACGCTTTTTATCCACCTACTGAAATCAGTAGTGCTGACAATCAAACTCTTTGAGGCCGCTTTTATCCTTTCTTGAAGTATCAAATCGGTTATATCGGCATAATCGGTTTTCATTTCTTGAACTTTCTCTTTTGCTTTTATATTGTATTCGTGAACCATTTCGCGGGCTTTTTCTCTCTTTCCGTCGGCCAAGAGATTCATTGCTTCTTCTCTCATATTGTCGTATTTGTTTTGCAAGGAATTAAAAGTATCCCAACCTGATTGATTTAATCTTTGCTCGGGAGATCGGCCGCCTAAAAATAATCTTCTAACCGCCTGTTCTTCGGTCAATTTTTCCTTCGGTTTGCCAGTAGCGGTTCTTAATTCTCCGCCGCCTTCCAATGCCATTTCTATCAACTCAACTTCTTTTATGGCCCGGGGTGTCGGGAATTTTGCGTTTAACACCCATTGCAAAGAAGGCGGAATCGCTATCTTCAATACGCCTCCTTTAATTTTATCGGAATCGCCATCCCATAGGCCGGTCGCAATATCGCTTAATCCTTCAAGAAAACTCGGCACCATAGATTTGCCGACAAGTTCAAAAATTCCGAAACCCAATAAGGCAAGAGGATAAGCCAGAATAGCGGCATTCAATAAGAATCTGATAAATTCTCCGCGTTCACCTTTTGGCAAGTCGGAGATAAATTCTTTTGTTTTTCCTTGTTCCCTCGCTTTCTTAAAATCTTTTAGCAATTCCCGCGTTCTCTGATTTCTTAACATCTCGGCTACAAATTCGGCCTGCTTGATCGTAAAAGTATTGTATTGGTAATAAAGATCTCCGATAGGGTTATCAAAAATAACTGGTTTTTCCGTAAGACCATATCTGAATTGCGTCATATCGGAAATGTCTCTTGCGTATGTTTTTGCTTCTTCTCCAAAAGCATCCGTAAGTTCCGGATATAATTGTGCAAATTTTCCCTTTCTCGCAAGCAATTCCATATTTTTTGTGGCGGCTAAAGCGGAGGCGACACGGTTATTAAACTCGGAAAGTTTTCCGAATAAGTTCAGCAATCCGCCTATTCTGCCACCTGCCGCGTTAAACTCATTATCAATTACATTATCCATTTCCGTAAGCACGCCTTGTTCTCGCCAGTAATCCCATTTTGAAGGCCGGAAAAAGTCTATAAGCATTTGCCCGTAGCCGGCGAAAGCGCTTCTATAAACATCAATCATATTTCCCCGGAGTTTCGGAATCGTGTTTATCCAAAACTGCGTTAAGTTTACGGCATAAAAAGGAAGAGATCCGGAAAGATCAACCCAATAGCGAAGCATTTTATTAAATGGCAAAGCTTTTGTTGCCAATCTCGTCGGCACAAAACTTTTCGGAATTTCAAGCACTTCTGTAATTCCATTCTGCAGTTCAACTTCAACTGGCTTGCTTAATCCAGGAATATGCGTAAGCGCTTTAACTATCGCTTCATCAAGGCCTTTTAAGTATGTATCAATCTTCCCGGGCCGGCCGAGAAATCTGTTTAATCTGCCTTTCATATAGACTCTTGATAAGAAAGGAATTTTATCTCCATAGAAACGCATAAATCTTTCGAATACCCGAACCGGCGGAGATAAATGAATGTATCGTCCGTGAATGCTCACCATCGCTTTTAACGCTTTCCAAAAATCTTTTTTAATCGGCAATCCGCCTTTTCTCTGCAAAAGCAATCTATTGAATGCCCCGGCCGGGAATCTTTCTGACAAAACCGCGAATAGTTCGTTGGGTGGAGTTTTCGTTTCCTGAATAATAAACTTGGCAGCGTCGGTTAGTAGGTTGGTAATATAATTTTCCCGCCTGTTCATTGGTTCAAGCCCCATACCCTGCCTGGCTTCGTCAACCATATCGGCAGTTTCCTTCGCCATCATTCTTGCTTTATCCACGACCATCGCTTCTTTCTCCGATAATTTAATATCTTTTTCCGGATTATTGATCGCTTCAAAAAGCCGTTCTGACTGTTCGGTCATACGTTTCTTGCCTTTCACGAGCATCATTAAACTTTCGCTTACTCCCAAAGATTTCTGCCATTTTTTGATTTCCGTTACTTTTTGAGCGATAAATTCTTTTTTGGCTTTGTCTCCCGCAAAAACAGGAGCGATTTCTTTCCCTACGCCAATTTTTCTAAAAGTGAATGAAGGAGTTTTGAACAAATCAAGTAATCCTACACGTTTAAATTCTCTTTCTGCTATTTCTTCCGTGACCAACACTTTTGTTTTAGGTATTGTGATTCCTCCTCCAAATTTCTCTTTAACTTTTTTAAGCATTTCAATAAACACGTCCGCCTGTTCAGGAGTCATTTTGAGCATTGAATCCACGCCGGTATATGCTTTTGCGAATTTCGCGAATTGAATATCGGTAATATCTTTTTGGCCCGCTATGATATGGGCTTCTGCTTTCTGCTCTTTTGTGGCTTGCAGTTCTTCAGGCAAGATTCCTCGTTTTTCCCTACCCATTTTTCTTATATCAGCCATAGCGTCAAATCTTCTGCGGGCTTCTTCCAATGTTGCGAAAGTTTTTATTCTTTTTAAAATACCGGTGGAATAAGAAAGAACATAGGGTCGCGGGACCGATTGTTGCAATCTCCTTAACCGCAATCCGTATTTTTCAATCACTTCGCCGGGCTTCATCGGTTCTGCCGGCACTTTTTCCTTGACGGCTCTCGGCACTTTTGCCCGAGCTGATTGGATTACGCCTTTCTCTTGTAAGGATTTCACGGCATCAGAAAGTTCAACAGGAATCGGTCTGCCTTCTTGCACGGCCAAGATAACCGCCTGTTCTTCGGGAGTAAATTCTCCGTAGTTTGCGATATTTTCGGAAACACGACTATAATATTGTTCTACTACGTTCATCGCTTTATAACTTTTATATGTTCCGTCTTTTTGGACAAAAACCGCATCCACAAAATCCACTCCGAGAAGATTTGCGTATCTCTGAATTTCCATTATTGGAATTTCTGCTGTTATATTCGGCTGATAATTGGTAGCGATCACTATTCCCCCGGAATTTGTTTTAGCGACTAATTCCGTAATTTTTTTCTTTATTCCGGTAATATTACGAAAAGCTCGCGCCACGATTTGATAACCGTTGATTTTATTTCTACTATCTAACCCTATTAAAGAAATTGTCGGAACATCAGAATTGATCGTTTCAGAAAAGAAACGCGCAATCGCCCCCGGATCACGCACCTGATTATTTTCGCTAACAAAGTTTTCATCTTGTATAATTTGTTCTATTTCGGTGATTGGGATTTTTTCCGGCTTAACTTCTTTTATTCCTTTAGTGGTTTGGGTGTAGATTTTAGTAAGTTGAGGTTTAGTTAACAAATTATTTTCTACTGTTCTTGCGGCAATTCTTATATACTCAAATTTATTTCTGCCTATAATCTCATCTAATAAATCTTGAATGGTATCTACTTTATATTTACCAGTTTCTAATTCACTTTCTACAATTCTAATAGCATTTCTAATATATTTTTGATTTTCGGCAGTTTTGGTATTTATAATATCATCAAGAATTTCAGGTATTGATTTATTTTCCTGTGCTTTCACAAACTCCTCCGCACTCTTATACTTACGGGCTTCTTGAGCTAATGGTTCAAGTTCTTTGGGGATAGTTGGAATCACAAGTCTTGGTATTCGCGGAGTATATTTGATAACTTCTCCACCACCTTCTTTGGGAATCCATCCATATTCCGTATGATTGATAATAACTCCCCCCGCAAATTCAATCCCCGAACTTTTAAATGTTTCCTTTAATCTTGCAACCGACATAAGATCGGCTTCCGATGGAGTAGTATCTCCGGATGGGTGATTATGAATAAAATAAACTTTCTTTGCTTTTGAGAGCAAGGCGGGTTTAATCGCCTCTGATGGATTTAACATTGAACTATCCACATCTCCGATAGAAATAAGACTTGCGTTTATCACTTTATCGTCTTTGGTAAGATTCAGAAAAAATACTTTTTCTCTGGCCTCTCTTTTCAATTCGGAAAATATGTCGGCTACATCGTTGGCTGATTCTATCTGAAAACTTTTTGCGTAGAAAAATCCCGATTCCTTTAGTTTCAATCTGACATTTGATTTTCTTAATGCGGGAGTTTTTTGCAATTCGTTCAGTGTATTCTCACCGTAATTCAAAGCACCTTCTCTGACAAATTCCCCGAGACCCAAAGATTGCTCCCTCATTAACATCGGTGCGGTTCCTTGCACGACATTAAACAAATCAATCTGTTCGGCCGTGGATGTTTTCAGGAAATCCTTTAGATAGTTTTTGTTGAAAACAATACCCCTACCTTTACCTTCAGATTTTATCTGCATCACCAAATAAAGATTTTGATTCATTGATACTTTCTCCGGCTTTTTGAAATCGGCGTGTATTTCTCTATTAAAAGTAATTTCATCTGTCTTTGAGGAAAGATTTATTTTATTGTTCTTCTCGTCAAGATTGAAAGTTATGTCATTTAATTTGGTTTCGGGTGTTTCGTTCAGTGCGTTCAGCAATTCTTCCCGGCTGACGGTAATATGATTTTTTATTTCTTTCGGAAGGATTTTTTCGTATTCGGGGAATTTTCCGTCAGTTATCCTGCTTACTATTCTAAAATCGCCGAACTGAAATTGAATAAATTTATCATCTATGGAAACATTTATGGCGTCTTCGGGCTTGGCCAGTTTAAGCACTCTTAAAAGTTTTTCCGCCGACTTTCCAGGCAATAGCGTTTCAAAATCTGCTTCTATTTTTGCCGGAATATAAAATTGATACAAACGAAATGAATCGGTTGCCGTCACTCTTAATTGATTTCCTTCGTTCTTAATAAGTATCGAAGCGAGTTCCGGTCTCATTTCGCTTGACGAAACGGCTTTAATTGTTCTGTTTAATCCTTCTATCAATCTGTCCGAAATAACACGAAACTGCGGTTTGGCTTTTACCTCGGGAATAAGAGGAAATTCCTCTATAGAAGTTCCTTTAATCTCAACTCCACCAACCTTTCCTGACATTCCCTCTATCATTACTTCCTCTATGCTTTTTCCTTTAAGAGCATCCGGCGGTAAAACAATCTCTCCTATTTCTCTACTGGCGGTGTATTCAACAGAAAATTCCAAATCAGTGGCGACTATTTTATTTTTCAAAATGGCTATACCTTCAATCATTGGTAATCTTTTACTCGTCGCAATTTTAACAATATCAAATATCTTGCTTTGAATATTCCTCGCTGGAGTTTTTTTGACTTTTGCGGGCTTTTCCGGTGGCGGTTCTATTCCTTTCTTCTGCATAAAATCGGTGGTCAATTCAAATTTCTGTCCTATCTTTTCTTCGGGAAATACACCCTCTTTGATTTTTTCCTGTTCTTTTGTAAGTTTTGAAGGTTTCTTTAAAGACCACATATCAACCTCAACTTCTCCAGCGGACATTTCCACAATTGCCCTACCGTTATCATAAATATTTTTTAAAAGCCCCATTTTTTCTCCCTGCGATGTAGTAAATTTCACAATATCCAATTTCTTAAAATCTCCAACCTCTATGCCATATCCTTCCTGAAGTTTTGCAGGATCGGCATCTTTATAAAGCACTGGCGGATAAAATTCGTCCAATGCTTCTTCGGTTAATGCTTCTTCGCTGATAAGTAATTCATATTTTCCGTTGCCTAAATCCTTAACAACTTCTTCGCCGATTTGTTGCGCGGATTGCGTATTATATTCATCGATTATTCCTCTTAAATTTTCAGGAACAATCTTTCCAGCCCGGATAAGATTGATAACATATCCCAACTGGCTTCTTGGTTCTTCAATGGCCGATACTCTTGCTTTCGTTTCGGCGGTTGGGGTGTATTCATCGGTTTTAGTTGTATGAAATACTTGTTTATTATCATCAAATTTTGCTTCACCATCGCCTTCTTTTTCAAGTCCCGCCTCGTAATCTTCATCGGTTACTGGTTTATAATCTTTCCAGTCTTCTTCCATCGCTTTCACATCAATCAACCCGCGCTTTTCCAATTCTGCGTTAACCGCATCCAACTGATTTTCCACGATTTCAAGAAACTCCTCGCTTTTGGTTTCGTCATTTAACTGCGTTTCTAAATTTTGTTTAATTTCTCGAAGTTTTTGGTCGGTTTCAATCGGCAAGCGATCCATATTTAATTCAACAAATCCTTTCTCCACTACCTCAAATACTCCACCTGGACTGACAATTTTCCCCGGCCTATACTCAATCGGTATTCCACCCGGAGTTTCTGTTGGCACAACTTCGGCGATTTCAGGGGTTGGTTTTACTCTTTCTGGCGATACAGTCCATTCCCACTTTTTAATTTCTTCATTCAAAAGTTCTTTTTCTTTCGGACGATAGAACCTGCCAACAAACTTTTTTTCTTGTGTATCGTAAATGCGTAGATTTTTTTGTCCTTCAACTTCAACTTCTTTGGCGATAAATCTCTTTTCCCGGATCTCGGGGACCGGTTTTTCTTTTAGCGCCAAAACTCTGTCAATCGCTTTCTCAATGTTTTCGTCCCGGCCGGATTTGGCTACTATGCCAGTAATTCCAAGTGGTTTATTAATATCGGTTTTAAATTCTTTGTAAAGATCCAAAACATCATTTTTGATTTGTTCTATTGTGGGTTTTTCTTTATAAACAAAATCTGTCTGATTTCCCATTTCGCCGAGAGAGTGCGGATAAGAAACTGTCGCTTCGTATTTATATCCGTCCTTGATATAAATTGTATCGCTTTCATCTTTCGGATTAAGTTCTCTTATTTTATCAACAAAAGCATCAAGCGAGGATATTTCTTTATCAGTGTTATATTCTGGTAAAATTGCCTTTCTCATTGCCAATAATGTAGGGTGAATTGGCCTTTCCTCCTCTACGATAGGCGGTTTTGCCACTTTCTCTGCCCGTGGCACGATTATTTCCTCGGAGATGGGTGTTATGACCTCTTTAGGCTTTTCTGGCTTGATTTCGGCAGGTTTCGGCTTTACAATCTCCTCTGAAATTGGTTTTTTCTTTGGTGGCGCGAATATCGCCTCGGCGAGTTTTTCTTCTGTTTTGCGTTTGGCTAATTCTTGTTCTTTAGTCAATCTCTGTTTCAAAAGTTCTGTGCCTTTTTCCGTTTTTCTAAACCTTTCTTCTCCTACCAGTCTGCGTTCAATTCTGCCCGCCGCTATTTCTGCCGGGCCGGGACGATTCGGGACCTCGGGAGCCATTTCAATGATTTCCGGTTTTTGCTCTATCAATCTCACTCCCATTTCTTCGGCTTGTTTCTGTTTCGCCTTTGATAATTCTTCTTCTGCTTTTGCTTGAAAAGATTTAGACTTGCCTGTCATAAATTCATAAGCATTATTCACCTGTGCCATTTTTTGATTGTCCGGTTTTGTTCCGACATCGGGATGATAAATCTTCGCCATTTCATTTCTGGCTTTTTTGATAGTTTCAAAATCCGCGTCTGGCTTTACTCCCAAAACTCCGGCGGCTTCATTTCTTAAAATCTTTTCGGTTTTTCTTCCTTCTATAAATTGATAACCTTTGCCTCCGGCCCTTGCCGAAGCGTCAAGCATGCCAAGCACAAATCCGCTTATCAAAGCGTCTTCGGTTGTCCCTCCGCTTAATTTAGTCAATCCGAATCCCAAACCGAAAGCGGCCGGCACGGAAAACTTGGCCTGCTTTACATATCCCAAAGCCGAATAAGGCACGGCTAATGCCGTATCAAAAGCCATCCGTTTCAAACGTTCTTTTACTCCGCTTACTTCAGGACTTAGTTGTCCATAAATATTAAAAGCGCCGATGGTTGATAAAAACGGCAAGGCGTGTTTCGCCAATGTCGGATAGGACTTTATGAAATTTTGTATTGCCACCGGTTTTGTTCCAAGAGCGAATAGTCCGGCGGAAAGATATTTTAATGAGGTTACTGTTCCTATGGCATAAGAGAAGTCTGAAACAATTTTATCAACAATGTCTTGTGGCGCCGTTGTTTCTGGTTTAATAATTCCCCCAGTAAGACCACTTATCGCTTGCGTTCCATAAGCGAGTTTTCTGGTTATCTCTGCACCAGTTTTAACCGATATATCTACAAATGGTGAAACATCCTTTCCGCCAACCGTTCCGTAATCAATGATTTCTGTGAGTTTTTGATAAGTCTGTGCATTATTGCCTATTTTTAAATACAATTCAGCCGGTTTATTTATAACATAGTCGTTAAAATAAGAAGAAAGTTTTTTTGAAGTATCCGAAATAGCGCCGCTAATCATTTCTTCTCCGGCTTTGACAATTCCTTTAATGCCCTTATAAGATTCCGCTTCTTTCTGGTATTTTTCCGCTTCTTGCTGAAGTGTCAACTGAGTTTCGGGTTCTTCCGGTTTAAAAAATCCTATAATCTTTGACAAAATCCCCTGATTTTCTTGTTCGGTTGGTGCGGGGACAGGCGGTTCAAAAATGGTATCTATTTTCTGTTGAAAAGTTTGCGGAACATTTGGCTTTGTTTCCACAGAAGTTCCCCCGAAGATTTTATTTAATTCATCTTGAAGCATAATTATACATTTCCACCCAAGGTTAAACCATAAACCGTTCTTAACCTTACTAATGCTGCTGGGCTAAACATATCTGCAACCGCCTTATCCAAATCACCTATATTGGCGTCGGGATATTCTGCCTGGAAAGCCTTGCGGGCTGCGACATATTTATCCGGGTCATAAAATCCATCTTTCCCCTTCGTTTTTTCTAATCCTGTAATAATAGAACTGATACCAGCATCAATAGTCGCTTTGGTTGGCTTAGTTTCCACATCGCCGCCGACTATTTCGGTAACTTTATAACTTCCATCCGCGTTTTTCGTCATAATACTATTCACGCGTTGGCCGTCGGCATTTGTATAGGAATCTATATTTGAAATAGTTTCCGTTACGGTTTTACTAACGAGACTCAAAAACCCTTTTGGCCAACCAGCCTGCAATTCAATATTATTCCATTCCAATTTTGTTGATTCTGGAACAGTATCGGGATTGATATTCCCGCCCTTGATAAGATCTATAATAATTTGTCCATTTGCTCTCGCATTATCCGTAAGCCTTTCCTGATCGGTTTTCTGGCTATCGCTGATTCCTTTAATTAAATTCGTAAGGTTGATTGCATTAGTAATCTTATTCTGATACTCCTTGCTTGCCGTTTCGTAATCTTGGCCAGTCCATTTCATCATCATTTCCACGGTATTGTATTTCATATTCAACTGACCTACGATCCTTGCTCTTTCCACTTCCAGTTCGCCTTTCTGTCTTTGATATTCAATTCCTAAAGCACTTTGGCGTTTTCTTATTTGTGCCATAGAAACAAGTCGGCCTCCTTCCTCTAATTCAGTAGTCTGCCAAGAAGCATCGAGTTGAGCCCTTCTAACATCATTTGCGGCTAAATCTCCCTCTAAAGTTCCCACATTCAAATCTGCAAGTAATTGTTTGCCGGTTGTAACCATGCTCGGCGCTGTCGGCGGTTTTTGTTCGCTTAATAAGGAAACAACGCTTGCGAACATTTTATTATAATCCGTCGTGCCTGTGGGCGCTTGAGCGTTTATAGTGGCTAAATCTTTTTGCATGTCTGCGTTGGCTTGCTGATCAGTCTGACCTATCAAAGCCGTAGGAGTTCCCGGAGCGTATGTCGGGGTTTTGGGAATAGGCGCGCCCGTGGCTTTTTCCACTGCTGTTCTCTGCTCCGGAGTTTGCCATTGAGAGGTTGCAGGAGTGGTTATCGGTTTTGCTTCCGGTGTAATCTGCGCTTTTAATTCGGGAGATATTTGAGTCGGTTGACCGATTTGTGTTCCTGCGGCAATTTGTGCTTGTTGTTCTGGTGTTGCACCGGCTCTGGCCAGATTTTCCTGGATAGAAGGACTTTTTGATATTGCTCCCGTAAGAGAAGATGTAATATCGGCTCCCTGCGGATTGATTGGCGAAATGGATTTGGTTATTACTTCTCCGGTGGAAGTCGGCGTTGTCGGATTGAACGCGCCCCAGTCGCCGGCCGTTGCCCCTCCTAAAGCTGTCTGCGCGTCCGCGCCACTAAAAGTAGGCAAAGATTCAAAATCCAATCCGTATTTGGATTTTAATATTTCTCTTCCTTTGCTTTCACTTACGCTTGCATGTTCACCTGCTTTCTGTCCTCCACCCAAAGCCATTAAACTATATGCCTTGATTGTATTTCCTTCTCTTACATAAACAGCATAAGGGTCATTGGGATACCGAAATACCTGTCCCGTGTCCGGGATATTAAATTCAAGGTTTTGATAAGGGACTTTGTATGTTGCCATTTTATTTTTTTATTGTTAATAATTTTTAATCTTCTGTAACCGTTGTTTGTTCTAAAGATGTAATATCGTAATAAATGCGGAAATTTTTTATTTGAGAGTAAGGGTTTCCGCTTTGAGTCCTTCCCCAAAGTTGGACATTATCATAAGGTGCGACAGTAATATCTTCAGAATAAGTTATAAAATCAACAACTTCACTATTGGCTCTTTCCGTTCCTACTGCCACGTCATTAACATAGATTTTTCCCCTACCCTGTTCTCCTACATTATTTGGGTCGCCTCTTAAATCAAATTTGATTCTTATTGTTCCTCCTAACCTGACTATTATTTCTTTTTCTTGCGAATAACTGGTTCCTCCTATCGCTTCTTGGGTATCTGCGCTTGCGACTAAAGTATTTGAAGCAGCTACTCCTGTAACATTTAGAAGCAATCCTACTATAGAAAGAGCTGAACCATCCCAAATCAATTTATTTCCTGCTGAATTACCTATTGAAAGTTTCGGAGTTCCGCCATCGTTTCCAATCCACCAACCAGTTCCAGTATCATAAGCAGTCTGTCCAGAACGAACTAATCCGCCAGATGGTAAAACTATTGTTCCTGCTGTGATTGCTCCCAAGTCGGCGGCAATGGCGGAAAGTTGAGCAACATTGATTTTATTTACCGTGATTGCGCCATCTGAAACATCCGATTCCCCCACATTTCGTGGCGTAGCGGTCGTTCCTGCCGAAGCATTGAATCCCGAAGCATTGCCTTTTCTGTCAATCGCTTTAATCCAGTAATAATAAGGAGTGGCGGCGGTCAGTCCTGAATCAAAAAGCATATTGACTTTTACCGAAGCAATTTTAACCGCCGAAGCCTGTGTATCTGCGGTATAACGGTAAATGTCGTAATGGTCCATATCCGTTTCAGTATTCCAAGTCCACTTTAAAAATACGGATTGAATGCCTGCGGAAGCTGTAAGTCCTGTGGGTGAGGCTGGGGCGACACCATCATCAACCACAACTGAAAATCCAGTTGCTGTCTTTCCATCAATAGTGGAAGTTCCATCAATTACACATCCCGTAAAATAAGCAACTCCTGTTTTTAATACCTTCGCCACTGCCGAACCTATTGCCGCCGCTCCCCACCAAGCATCGCCGGTATTATTGACGTGAAAAGAATTTGCGGTTGTGGTATCGGGAATATCTATTGAATTAGCGACTAAATTTCCTCTGAAAGTTCCTGAATTTGCCTCGAAATCTCCATTATCAGTCAATTTCCAACCTGCGGAATTGGCGACATAGTTATAAGAATGAATCGCGCCATTGATAACTTTAAATCCTATTTTTGACAAAAGACTCCGCAGATCCGTAAAGAGTTGTTTTGGTTTTTTCTGTGGTAATGGTTTTTGCTCTATGTATCCCATATTTTTATTTTACTCTAACCCATCGATCTCTATCGCAAGAGGTATTTCTAAAGTCGGCGCATCATTTGAAGAAACGGTAAATGCGACTTTTATTTGAAGTGAACCGACATTACCAACACTTAAATCCGCGGCAATTTCGTTAAGAAGTGAATTGGTGACGGAAGTCATGGCGACATAACCTGCCCCGTTAACATCGTATGAAAAAGTAATCCCGGTTGAAGCCGGCAGTGAATTATAAAAACAAGCCACCTTTTTTAATGTTTTTGAAACATCCCTTTTGTCCTGAAAAAGCATCATAGTCTCTAAATAAGCAGAGGCGTATTTGTTTGACCAATCAATAGCGTCAACTCCTTTACTATCTCCGTTTTTCCACGCAACAAGTAGAGTAAAACCGGCAACCATAACAGCGCCGATTTCAATGCTTGACGTCGTTGCTTCAGAAATCACCCAAGACAAATCCATTACTTTCGGATAATCTCTTGAATATCCTCCCAATGTGTAAATTCCCTGCGGGGCCGGATTACCCGCGCCATTACTGAATCCAAATATAGGTCTGTTCATAAAATTCCCGACAGAATCCGGATATACTTCTCCGTATTTCGCGGCCGAATAATCTCCGGGGATTCGTTTATACGGCTCAAGCTGTGAGCCGTTGTAAAAATACCAATTTCCCGCGAGTCCAGCTTGAACGTAAATATAATTATCATCTTCCATAAAAGCGTTGATTCCACATTCCTCTATCGGATCAGAAGTGTTCCAAGACGAGGAAACCAGATCCCATCGGATAAGTTCGGCAGTATTAACATACGAGTTTATAAAAGTCCCTATTAAAATATCTTCCTCGTATTTTTTTAAACATTTGATTCTATAACCGCTTGTCAGATCTAAAGCATTAGCTGTAAATCCGGTGCCGGGTGTGACGCTTATAGTTGAACCAATAGAGGCAAGATATTTTCCATCGCCAATCCAAAGAGTTAAATCTTGGATGCACATCGGGTGCCACGAAGTATCCGCGTTTGTGAAAGTAGCCCAATCCTGAACGGTTGAAGCCCAAGCGTCATCGGCATTTGCGACGGCGATCAAATGTATTCTGCTTGGAGTTGCCCATACGATAAATCCGTTATATTCCATAGCGCCTAAACACCAGTCGTCACCGGTCCCGGTCGTAGTATGCGCCAAACTCCAAACTCCGGCCGAAGTCCGCGCCCATATCTTCCCCGAAGTGGAAGAAAACCAAAAACTATATCCATTTGAACAAGCAACCTTCACTTTGCAAAATTCATCCGGTTCCGTTCCGGAGGTTTCTTTCGTAAGTTTCTGGTGAACTTTCAAAAGACCTGGCGTGCCGTGCAAATCCAAACCGACACAGGCAAAAACAGAACCCAAAATTCCACTAAATTTTGAATCACTTAATCCACGAATTGTGTCGAGTATAATCACTTTTTTATTATTATTGGATTGCTAAATTTTGCTCCACCAAATCCAAATTTTTCTGTAGAAGTTTCCATTGATTTTATAATTGCGTCCGCCTGTTCCTGCGTTATACAAATCTCTTGTGCAGCCTTTATCACATAGGCGCATTCCGGCCTGTTAATTTGTGTTCCTGTAACAAATCCTCCTCCCAAAGTTGCCAAAGTTGCTATTGAAATTTTTAATTTGTTATTCATTCTTTCTCAAATTTAATCCCTCTATTTTCTAATAATTTATCCAGTTTTTGTTCAATTATCGGTATCCTTTCTATTCTCACCTCAATCGCGGAAATCTTGCTTTCGTGTTCAATTACTTTCGAATCCGTTCCGCTTTGCTGGTAAAAAATGTATCCAAAAATCGGCACGAGTATAGTCGCCCCCGCTCCTATCAACGCTAATAATAAACTTTGTCCTTTGTTCATAAATTTAATCAACCTCATAAAATTCCCAACCTCCTCCTCCGCCGGCCTCGAACGGATATTGAAAACCGGCTCCGTTATTATAAAGAGCCGCCACTTCATCTGAAGTCAAAACCCTGTTCCAAATGGCAACCTCGTCTATAAGCCCGTCGAATAATCCGTATTGCCCCGCTCCGTTAACGGTCGCTCCGACTTCAAAAGCAGCGGCGTTATCCCCGATAGAAGAAGCGTTTTGACCCGGATAAGTTCCATCTTTTATTTCATTATTCACATAAAGAGCAATATCTTTGGAACTTACGATAGCGGTTGTGATAACGTGATACCAAGTTCCGAGATTAGAAAATGCGTAATCGGTGTATTTGCTTGTGTAATTGCCTGAACTATCGGCGTAGATAAGTTGCAGATGGTTGGCATCTTCAATTCGGAAGGCATATCCGAAACTAGGCGAAGCGTCAACATCATACTTAGCCGCTATTACAAACTTGCCTGACGAGTCGCTCGGTTTGGAATCCAACTTTATCCAAGCTGAAATGGAAATGTTTCCCGTGATTGAAAGCGAAGCAGTGTCGGTTTTATAAGAATACTGCGAACTGTTTCTCGTATAATGAACCGCCTTTCCTATAATTCCAGTTTGATTAACCGTTCCATTGGTCGTTAAATTATTCGTAGTAACGGAATCGGCGAGGGCAGTCCCCGATGTTTCATCGCATTTCCAGTAAGAAACGAGGTTATTAAGAAGCGTTGAGGGGTCTAATTCACCGACAGATTCGCTTCCTGTCGCCTTAATAAACCACTCGCCTAAATCAATCTGTCTCGCGGTCAGTCTTTCTTTCATTGGCAAAGAAGCGATGGCTTTTGAATAATCCGATTCCGCCTGAAAAAAAATCGTTTCGCCCGACCTTATAAAATAAGAAAAACTTTTATTTAAAATTTGGATGTCTTCCCATACGGGAATCGTTTTTATGCCGGAAGGAATAATCTCTTGAGTGGTTGTTCCTTTAGCGGGAATGAGCCGCGAAGAAGTCATTTGTGTATCGTTTCTGACGAATCTCCTCACGCTTTTTAAATCCCATTTGGCGAAAAAAGCGATTTGGACATTTTGGTCTTTAGATGAAACATTTGAAACGGAAAAATAAATAATGTCTGAATCGTATATCTGCTTATCGCTCTTTATTATCAAATCTTCTCCATCTGTTTTGTCGGTGTAGGCGATAGAAACATTCTGTTCTCCCATGAAAAAAGAAGCGGGAATCGCGCCGAGTATATCCGCGCGGGTCGGAATAAAAGAAGTTCCCGCCGCCAGAGCCACTCCTCCGATAAAAATTCCTATCAGCCACTTTTTGAATTTTTTAATAAAATCAATCATTTTTCGTCCCATAAATATAAATATGAATAATGCTCGGCTTCGTTCCTCCCACTGGCGAAGCATCGGGAATGTTGCAGTTTATAGTCTGCAAAGCAGTTATGGCGGTTGAAGCGATTGTCGTGGAAGCCGTTTGTCCGGCTCCCGAACCGCATTGAAATCCTCCATTAGAGATATTCGTCCCTGCGGTATTGGGAGTTCCTGAATTTCGTATATCGCATTGAATCGTTGAAGTTCCCACATCAGTATCACAAGCGACTCCCGTAATAGTTGAAGCGATTGGAATTTTCTTTCCCATAAAAGTTCCCGTGGTCGTGGACATCGTGGAAGAACCGATATTAAAAGAAGCGAGAGGTTCGGTGTAAAGTTCGGCATCCGCGTCTAACGCAGTTCCATTAACAGTCATAGACCTTCCCCCAAATCCCGCAGGCGCGGTCAAGGTTGAAGTCGCCGTTAAATCTCCAATCGTTCCTTTTCCATCAACATATAATCCATTTCCCACTGTTAATTTCCAAGCGGGCGTAGTCGTCCCGATGCCGACGTTGCCTGTTGTTGATTGTATCCTTAGTCCCTCAACACTTGCAGACTTTAAGATTAAGTCACCAGCAGTAGTTTTCATCGTCGCTCCAGACGCAGCTGAACCATGGAA
>Ga0315288_10000786_pt1 | contig 40424 bp, 29 predicted proteins | sample YL17G11_20_MG_FD_203454 | JGI IMG/M metagenome (GOLD analysis project Ga0315288, IMG submission 203454) | Sediment microbial communities from Yellowstone Lake, YNP, Wyoming, USA - YL17G11_20 | ecosystem: Environmental > Aquatic > Freshwater > Lake > Sediment | place: USA: Wyoming | collected...
ATGGACACCGAGCCAAGGTTCAGGTTCCCGTCCGGATCGGAGTCGTTCCCTGGAACGTTGATCACCGCCGATCCGTCCTCAGCCACGCTCGCCGTGTCGTCGCCCGCCACCGGCGGATCGTTCACCGGGAGGACGGTCACTCTCACCAGGGCGCTTGCCACGTTGCCGCTGCAGTCCTCGATCGCATACATGAACGTGTCGATCCCGTTGAAGTCGCTCGGAGGGGCGTATTCCACTTGCTCCCCGGCCACAACCGCCGTGCCAAACAGAGGAACGCCGACAGAGACCATCGCCGGAGCATCGTCGCAAGCATCCGAGTCGTTGGCCAGCACGCTGATGAGGGCCGTGCTGTCCTCGCTGATTGCTGCCCCATCGTCTGCGGCCGCAGGTGGCGTCGTGTCCACGACGGCGATCGTCTGCGCAGCGGCGGACGCGTTCCCGCAGGCGTCGGTCGCTTGCCAAGTGCGCGTGACGGTCCCCGTCCCACTGCACCCGGTGGAGCTCCAGACATCGCTGTACGTCAGCGTCGGGGAGACAGTGCAAGCGTCGGTCGCTGTCGCCGTGCCTGTCGCCAGAGGACGGGTTGACCCTCCGCACTCAACTGTAGCATTCGACGGGAGGACAAGCCTCGGGGCCGTCGTGTCCACGATGGCGATCGTCTGGGTCGCGGCCACGCTGTTGCCACAAGCCTCTGTCGCTTCCCAGGTGCGGAGGATCTTCCCCGTCCCGCCGCAATCGCTGAACTCGGTCAGGTCGGCGTACGTGACGGTCGCTGAGGACTCCTCATCGGCGTGAGGATCGCTCGCCGTGGCCCTCCCTGTCGCAAAAGGATCCGTCGACTGACCGCACTCCACCGTGACGTCCGCCGGCACGGTGAGCATCGGGAGGGTCGTATCGGCCACGATGATTGCCTGGACGCCCGCGGCGACGTTCCCGCAGGCGTCGGTCGCCTTCCAGGTGCGGGTGATCGTCCCCGTCCCCTCGCAACCACTGAGGTCGGACTGGTCGGCATAGCTGACCGTGACGGCAGAGCACGAGTCGGTCGCCTGCGCGGTCCCGGTTGCAGCCGGAGCGGTCGACTCTCCGGGGTCGACCGTCACGTTCGCAGGCACGGTGAGGGTCGGCGGAGTGCGGTCGACGACCGTGATCGTCTGCATCCCGGTCACGCTGTTGCCGCACGCCTCCGTGGCTTCCCACGTGCGGAGGATCGTCCCCGTCGCGCCGCAGCCGCTCCGGTCAACCTGGTCGGTGTAGGTGACGCTGATCGAGTACTCCTCATCGCCGTGGGGATCGGTCGCCGTGGCCGTCCCGGTGGCTGACGGATCGGTCGGCTCCCCGCAGTCGACCGCCACATCTGCCGGTACGGTGAGGACCGGGAAGACCGTGTCCGCCACGGTGATGGTCTGCACGCCCCTGGCCACGCTGCCGCACGCGTCCGTTGCCGTCCACGTGCGGAGGATCGTTCCCGTCCCGTCGCAGCCGGTGAGGTTGGGCTGGTCCGAGTAGCTCAGGGTCGGCGGCGTCGGACACGTGTCACTCGCGGTGGCCTGGCCCGTTGCGGAGGGGTCGGTCGGGTCCTCGGTGCCGACCGTGATGTCGGGTGGTACGCGCAGGACAAGGACAGGCGGCGGGGTCACGTCGGTGACGGTGATCGTCTGCACCCCGACTGTCGCGTTCCCGCAGGCGTCGGTCGCCGTCCAGGTCCGCGTGATGGTTCCCGATCCCCCCGGCCCCGACAGATGGTCCTGATCGGAGTAGGTGACAAGCGGCGACAGAGTGCAGTTGTCGATGGCGGACGCCTGACCGGTGGCGGAGGGATCGCTTGGATGGCCTGACTGGACCGTTGCGTCTGCAGGGACGGTGAGGCTCGGCGGGATCACGTCGACGACGGTGATCGTCTGCAGGCCCGTTGCGACATTCCCGCAGCCGTCGACCGCCCGCCAGGTCCGAGTGATCGTCCCGGTGCCGTTGCAGCCGAGAAGGGATGCCGCGTCGCTGTAGGTGATCGTCGCCGCTCCGCACGCTTCGGTTGCCGTAGCTTGCCCGGTCGCGGAGGGGTCCGTCGAGTGCCCGCAGTCGACCGCGAGGTTCGCCGGAAGGGTCAGGCTCGGTGGGGTGGTGTCGGCCACGGTGATCGTCTGGACGCCCGTCGCCACGTTCCCGCAGGCGTCGACAGCCCGCCAGGTCCGAGTGATCGTCCCGGTGCCGTTGCAGCCGGTGAGGAAGGCGGCATCGCTGTGGCTGAGGGTCGCGGTTCCGCAGGCGTCAGTCGCAAGCGCCTGCCCTGTCGCCGAGGGCTCCGTCGAGTGGCCGCACTCAACGCTGATGCTGGCCGGGACGGTCAGGCTGGGCGCGGTGGTGTCCGCAACGGTGATCGTCTGGACGCCCGTCGCCACGTTCCCGCAGGCGTCGGTCGCCTTCCAGGTGCGGGTGATGGTGCCCGTCCCACCGCAGCCGCTGAGGCTAGAGACGTCGCTCGAGGTCACGGTCGGGCTCGGATCGAGGCTGTCCGTCGCCGTGGCCTGTCCGGTGGCTGTGGGATCGGTCGAGGAGCCGCACGTCACGGTCCTGTTGGTGGGCACGACGAGCACGGGTGGGGTGGAGTCCACGACGACCGTTGTCGAGGCCTGAGCCGTACAGCCCGAGGCGCTGACAGTCACCGTGTACGTGCCGGCCTTCGCTGCGGAGGCGCTCGGAATGGTCGGATTCTGCTGCGTGCTCGTGAATCCCCCCGGCCCGGTCCAGGAGTACGAGCCTCCCCCGGAGGCCGAAAGCTGGATCGTCTGCCCCACGCAGTACGGGCCGCCGTTGCCCGCCGAGGCCGTTGGGACGGGGAGGACCGTCACGGAGTAGGAGTGGCTGTCCGTGCTTCCGGCAGCATCCCTGACCGTGAGGGTTACCGTGTACGTCCCCGCTGTGGAGTAGAGGTGGGTCGGGTTCGCGGCACCGCTCGTCCCACCGTCCCCGAAGTCCCAGGCGTACGCATACGGGGTCGTCCCGCCCGTCGTGCTGGAGGTGAACGAGATCGGCGTCCCAAAGCACCGCGGGGAGTTCGACGCGAAGTCGACAACAAGGGGGGTCGTCACCACGATGCCGCCGAGGCCCGGTTTGGAGCACTTGGCGCCGCGCTCGCTGCACTTCGGCGTGTCCGCGCACGTGGCCACGCTTGCGGCCCAGGAGACGATGAGATTCCGCAGCTCGAGCAGAGCGCCGCACGGCCAACTGATGACGGCGAGCTCGAACGTTCCCCCCGGCGGGTTGACCGAATTCGCAACACACTGGAGAAGAGAACCGGAGAACTGCCCGTTGATGTACACGTCAGCGAGGATAAAGACCGCATAGCGGGTCGCGTTGGCGCGGAATACCCCCATGAGCGGTGCGGAGATCATGGACCCGGGCTCGCATGACCCTGGAAGGAGATCCAAGTAGGCCGAGGTCATCGCGACGTCGTTCGCCGTGCAGTTGAAACTGCAGTTCGGCCAGGTGGCCGCCTGCCCCAACGCGAGTGCTCCCCAACCGGCAATGACAACGCACAGGAGGGCGGTGGCACACCTCCAAGACAAACCCGTGGTCGACTTCGTCATCGCTGTCCCTCCCTGTCCCTTGGACCGACGCCTATCACGGGCGTCGAAGCAGCGTAGCACATGCTCCCGGGGGGCGGAAGTGATACGCATCACGCTTATCGGCGTGTCTAAGGACGAGATGAGAAAGCGCTGCCCCGCTGCGTTGCCGGGCGAGTTTGTCAGAGGCCAGGGTGACACCTAACATGATTTCGGAGGTGGGCACCTTGGCGCGTACACCGAAGTGGTTCTTTGCGGCGTATCACGTGATCGCCCCGGCCGTGGACGACGTTGACGTGTTCTTTGAGAAGGTGCTGAGGGAACTCCCGATCCAGGAACTGGACGGGTTTGAGTGGGGCTTCAGCGACATCGAGGACGCTACACACGATGGCGACAGGTATGTATTTGGATACTTGTACAAGAGTAAGCCGCACTCCGACCGTCCCAGAATAGACAAGGACGCCAGGAAGACCAGGACAGAACCTCTAGAGGATGAGTTGGTCGCACGGGCGGCGTTCTTCATACGACCGGACCAGCACGTCTTGGCATTCCACCCTCAAGGCGAAGTGATCAGTCCATCGCGGTTTGGGGACCTTCTCAAACGATTCGTGGAAGGATCTACGGATATCGGCTTCGTATCCTTCTACTTCAACTTGATCTCCGAAACAGAGAACATTTTCAAGGCGATCAGGACCTTCCATCGCGTAGAAAGCCTTGATATCCGACTTGTGCGGCCCAATCCGCGCCTAACACCGCGCTGGCGCAGGATCAAGGAAGAGATAGACCAGATTCGAGCGCACGAGTACAGGCAGCAATTCCGCGCCAAGAAAGAGGGCGCATTGGATATTGGAGATGACACGTGGGCTCACAGAAGCATTGAGATGGCAGCAGACGGCTTCGGGGAGGCGCGTCTGGTAGGAATTGGGGAAGATGGCGCACGCGCTACGGCGAGCACCAAGGAACATCCTGCGACAGTCGATGCACCAGACGCAGAACCGGGAAAGAGAGAATCCGTCCTGGGAATCCTTGCTGCCAAGTTCCATTCCATTCTGTCTCGGGGAGGAAGTGATGAGAGTCAGAACCCGCCTGTGTGATTTCCTTAGGGTGTACGTGGTGTCTCCGGATGCGTGCGCGGCCGTTGCTGCGCTATTGGTCACGGCATTACTTCTTCCTGCGCAGGTGAAGATTGGCTTTTCCGCGGCGGTCTTTTCTGCGAGCCTTAGCGCTTTTGCAATCCTTTTCGCCGTCTTCTTTGCGGCACTTGCAACTATCGCCTCTGCCGGGGACGATGAGTTCACGAAGTTCCTAGATCTGAGTGGACACCTAGCGGACATCCTTTCTGCATTCAAAGTCGCTCTGTGTGCGCTCTTCCTCTCATTAGTCTACGCTCTCATTATGTTCACAATGGTCGAACTCCTGGCTTCATCGGGGGTGACTACGATCAGCAAATGGTGGGTCACAGCGTTCTCTCCCCTCGCGTCGTACTCACTCTTCGCCTCGTACCTGGCGTCTCGTGACACGATCGAACATGCCAGACTCAGGGCGGCATACCTGAGAATCCCACCAGAGAATAGGGCTGACTACCTGAGATCCGTACGGGACGGACACAAGGGGCTGCCAGGGTAGCCGACCAGGTTCATCGAGCCTCGCAGTTGGCGAGCACCACATCCACCATCATTCCCCGCTCCCTCTTGTGGCTATAGCGGAACGAGAACTCATCAAGATAGTCTTGTAGGTATTTCGCGCTTATGTGATGGAAAATGCCGTACACGCCACGCTTTAACAGGGACCATGCACTCTCGACGTAGTTCGTGTGGGCCTGGCCCCGGGCGTGCTCTATGTAGTGGGCAATCGTGTCGTGCTTCCCGAACTCGCCCAGGAACTTCATGGAGTGAGCCGCATCGCTGTAGATCATCTCGACTCGATCGAAGTTCTGTAGGCAGACGCGTCGCAGATTCGCGGTAGTTAACTTGTCAATCACGACCATCTTCAATGCGCCGCGCCGTTCGGTCATGCCCAGGACGTTCTTCGTGCCGAAGCGTCCGGTGCCACCATCGGCCTTGACCTCAGTTGCGTCTACCTCGACGATCCCGCAGAGTTTGTCCTCGAAGACCTCGTGCTTCATCGCTCGCCGGATGCGCTTGGCCATGTACCACGCCGTTTCGTAGCAGACTCCAAGCTCCCTCTCTAGCTGCTTGGCGGCCACGCCCTTCGGCGAGTGGCACATCGCCCAGATCGCCACAAACCAGCGCGGCAAGTCGATCTTCGACCTATGGAAGATCGTCCCGGCAGTCACGGAGAAGTGCCGCTTGCACTCCGCGCACTCCCAAAGGCGCTGATTCCTGAGCCAGTAGTTGCGTTTGCTTCTGCACTTCGGGCACGTCACCCCCTCCGGCCAGCGTAGACGCTGAAGGTGCTTCTCGCACTTGATCTGGGTCGAGAACTCTGTTCTTGCCTCTTCCAGAGATCTGATTCCGCTCGCATCCATCCCTAATCACCTCTGGAAGGATACTAGCACAACCAGCGGCCTAAGTCAAGCCGATAAGCGCCATACGCATTACACTCGGACCTCGGCGAGGGCCCACGGCGAGAGCTGTGAGCTGCGGCAGTTTCACGTGAAGGGCGAATTGCTTGGGACGGTCAGGGAGGATCCGGTCCCTGGGTCGGCGGCTACCAGCGAACGACGAAGCCGAGGGTGAGCTCCAGGATGCGGTCGCCGGGGAACGACCCCGAGCGGACGACGACCTCGGCCGACGTTCGCAGCTCCTGTCCGACGCCGATGTCGAAGGCGAACTTCGTCATCCCCCAGCCGAAGAGAGTCGGCTGCGCCGACTGGAAGTACGTCGCGAGGCGCCACAGCCCCGGCGCTTGGCAGCAAGGCGCCGTTGTGCCGGAGAGGGTGACGAGCTCGAAGTAGTCCGAGTAGCCGGTCAGGGTGGCGTTCCTCGCCGGGTCGAGCGACGTCGCCGACTGGAACTCGATCCCGTCGAGGAAGCTGTGCCGAATTCGGAACCCGTAGAAGGAGACGCTATCGACGATCGCGTTCAGGGAACCGCTCGTCTCGAGGTCCACCAGCACCTGCACGCAGTCCACCCAGACGCTCTGCACCTCGAGCATGGGCAGGATCCGCTTCTGGCCTAGCGTGAACTGCACTTCGGTCGAGAGGTAGAGGCCAAGATCCGGCCCCGAGAGGCCGGGGATCGGCAGGTCGACGATCCGCAGCGACCCCTCTTCGAACCCATGGTCCGCCATGAACACGCTTGCCCGCACGGCCAACGCACACCAGGCCCACGTCGCCTGGATCGTCTCCCTCTTGAAGCAGAAGGTGCAATCGACGAGGTCGAGCCGCGTCGTGCTCGTGAGGGAGACGTCCCCCACGCTCGCGCTCAGGACGAGGGTCTGGTAGGAGCCCGAACCGCCTCCTTTCAGGTAGAGGGTGTGAGTTACGCTCGTCCCGAACGCCGCGGCCCGGGTCACCAAACGCCAGTAGTCGAAGAGACCCGCCCCATGCGAGTTCTCTGGGTCGAAGGCGAGGATCGACGCGACCTGGGCGAACGTCGCGACAGGAAACCTCGCCTCGAAGCGAAGGGCATCGAAGAGAAACCCGGTCGGGCTCCCGATGTCGGTCTTCCAATCGGCGATTCCCTGCAGGACGACATTGCCCAGTCGGTAGACCTCCGTGAGCCGCGTCCGGAAGGAGGTCAGGCTCGCCGACTGCACGTCGAGCGTCGCGGAGACTTCCCAGTTCCCCGAGAGGCTCCCAAGGGCAGGCTTCTTCTGGACCGTGATCTCGACCGTGGACACGACCCGCCCGATCTCTCCGACGGGGTCCAGGACGGCCACGGTGAGGGTATCGACCCCCACGAACGAGGCGCTCGGCGCGTAGGTCAGGTCGACGAGAGCCCAGTGCGGATCGACGTAGCGGACCTTTCCGAGGTCGCCGGCGAGGACGCCGTGCGCCGGGCCTTCCAGGATGAGGAACGTGAGCGGGTGCGCCTCCGGATGCGCCGGGTCGATGTCCGCGTCCTCCGCGTGCAAGGTGAACGGGACCGGCACTCCCTGGAACGTCGACACGTACTGCGTGGTCATGACGGGCGGGGTACCCGCGCAGGCGACGAGCCCCGCAAGGACGACAACCGAGGCGAGGACAACCGCTGCCCTCAGGATCACTTGCCCTCCTCCAACGCCAGCTCAAGAATGACCGTCTCACCGTTGCCAAGGGGGACCGTCACACAGCAGCTTGCCACAGACAGGGGGCCCGTGTCAAGTAACAGGAAGTATCGACCCAAAGCGCTATCCCAGTGCAGAGACAGGGCATGATCAAGCGTTCCGGGATGAGGCGGCGCTCCGTCGCCCGCGGTGAGGGTGATCCCGCCCGAGCCGGCCTGTTCTCCCGCGGGGAATGACGCGGGAAGGAGGATTGGAAGGACGGTTCCGCGGACAACGGCCAGGGAAGGCGTCGTTCCTTCGCAGTCGGAGATACCGATATCGACGACGGCGGTCGAGGATTCCCCGTAGGGATCCTCGAACTTGACGTTGATCTGGTCGTTGCCAACGAAACCGGCCGCAGGAGCGTAGGTAAGGGTGACCAAAGCTGTCTCGGGCTCCTCGTAGTGCAGGTTGCCCGGGTCGCCGGTGAGGACGCCGTGCGCCGGACCGTTCAGGATCGTGAAGCGGAACTGGCCGACGTTCTCCTCCGTGACGAGCGGGTCTGTCGCCCGAAGCGTGAAGGTCACCGGCTCATCGCGGCACGTCGTGTACGCCCCGTCGGCCATCACGAGCTTCGGCACGACCTCGAGGCGGACGGTCGCCTCCGCCGAGATGTTCCCGCAGGCGTCGATCACCCGGTAGGTGAACTCGTCCGGACCGCGGTAGTCCTGGAACGGCGCGTACCGGACGTGGGAGAACGGGTCCTCAATCGCCGCCATGCCGTAGCCTGGCGGGTTGGGGATGTCGTAGATGCGGAGGATCCCGTCACACCGACACGGGCTCTCCCGCCACTTGCGCGTGCAGTTGTCGTCGTCGTTCGCAAGGACGTAGATCCGCGTCGGCGTGTCCTCACGGATCCGGTCCGAGTCATTCTCGACCTCGGGGCGCGTCACGTCGACCGCGAGTCCCTGCGTGTCGACGGACGAGACGGGGACCGCGTCGTTCCCGCAGCAGTCGAAGGCCTCGATCCGCACGCTCACCCGCGCCGGGCAGCTCGTGAGGCAGCGGACGTCGGCGGTCCCCGTGACGTCGATCCGCCCCTGGCCGTTCTGGGTGCGGTTGACGACGATGTTCTCCAGGATGGCGTTGGCGGTCGGGAGGGTGACCGTCACAGTGACGTTGCCTGGCCGGACGCAGCAGTTGTCCGTCACGTTGGCGGAGAACTCCACCGTGGCGAAGCAGCACGCGGCGTTCACTTCCACCGTAGGAGTGCCCCACAGGTCATTGATCACCGGGATGATCTCGTCATCGACGTACGCTGTGGCGTCGGTCTCGCTTCGGTTCGCGCAACAGTCCGTCGCACTCACGTCCACGCGCACGATCGCTGGGTAGCCGGTGAGGTCGGAGACGAGGAGGCTCCCCGCGATCCGGACCTCCTTCGGCCCGACGGCGACCTTGTCGATGACGACGCTCGTCATCGTCGCGTTCGTCACGGAGGGAGCGACGATCACGTTCCCTGGATCGAGGCAGCAGTTGTCGGTGACCGTCGCCGAGAACGTCACGGGTTCCTCGCAGGCTGCGTCAACCAGGCCATCCTGAGGAGTGACGACGAGGCTTACGATCGCCGGAGAGGTCGCGTCGACGACGCTTCCGGTCGCGGAGGCCTGCGCCGCCGCGTTTCCAGCGCAATCCTGCGCGTCCAGGGTGACGTGCACCGTGGCGGGGCAACTAGCCAGGTTCTGGACATCGACCTTTCCGGTGATCGTCGCCGTCGTCGCGTTCACCTGCGTGCGCACGACATCGTAAGGAAAGCCGATCGTGGCGTTCCCCGTCGGCAGGCCGACCGCGGTCAGGACGATCGCTGCCGCGTTCAGGCAACCGTTCGTGTCGGTCACCGTCGCCGAGAACGTCACGGGACGCGGGCAGTTGCCGTCCACCGCCCCACCCGTCACAGTGAGGCCACTCGTGATCGGGTTCTGCGTGTCGATGTCGAAGGCGTTCGCCGTTGTGGAGGTCACTTGGACGTTTCCGGGCACGTCGCGCGCGTTCGTCACCCGGATATCCACGTCGTAGATCGTCACGCCCTGATCCGTCACGTGGTAGGTCGCCACGTACGTGCGCGTGTCCGTCCAGGCGCCAGTCGCAAGGGCCGGGGTCGCCCCGGCTGCCGGGTTCTGGAAGGTGATCGTCGGCGCCGGCGTCGCCCTCATGACCTCATCGTACTTGACCGTCACCGTGAACTGCCCTGGGCCGACGTTCGCATCCGCGATCATGGTCAGACTTGGGACCGCGCTCACCACGAGCGGGTTCCTCGTATCCACGCTAAACGCGTCGGGGAGGGTGTTTGCGATCTGCACGTTCCCCGCAGCGCCCCGCGCGCCGTAGACGGCGACGTCCACGCCTTGGGTCTCCTCGTTCGCGTCGGAGATCGTGAACGACTGCGTCCAGATGCGATGCGTCCCGTCCCACTGGCCCGTCCCGGCCGTCCAGGCCCCAGTCGTGGTCTGGAACTGGATCGTCGGGGCAGGGGTCGCGCTCATCGCCTCGTCATAGGTGACGGTAACCCCCTGCACTCGGTCGCCGTCGTAGATCATCGCCGTGCCCACGCCGATCGTGCAGGCTGGGTTGAGGGTGTCGATTCCGAACTCGCTCTCTGGGGTGTAGTCCTCCTGGGCGTTCCCGGCCGCGTCTCGCGCTTCGGTGACGTCCACCGTCACGCTGTCGTGGTCCACGTTCCCGTCAGAGACCGCGTACGTCGCCTGGTAGGTGTCGCTGTCGAGCCACGTGTGGCTCGTGAGGGAGAGCGTCGTCGCGACGCCCGGGTTGAGGGTGAGGGTCGGCTCCGTCCCAGCGTCCATCGCCTCGCTCCAGTCCACGGTCACCGTGAGTGAGCCGCCGGTATCGGCGTCCGTGATGAGGAGGTCGTTCGACAGGACGCCTGTTACCGTGGGGTTCAGGGTGTCAATCCCAAACACCTGCTGAGGCGAGTAGTCCTGTTGAGGATTCCCGGCCGCGTCTCGCACTTCGGTGACGTCCACCGTCACGCTGTCGTGGTCCACGTTCCCGTCAGAGACCGCGTACGTCGCCTGGTAGGTGTCGCTGTCGAGCCACGTGTGGCTCGTGAGGGAGAGCGTCGTCGCGACGCCCGGGTTGAGGGTGAGGGTCGGCTCCGTCCCAGCGTCCATCGCCTCGCTCCAGTCCACGGTCACCGTGAGTGAGCCGCCGGTATCGGCGTCCGTGACCAGGGGATCGCTTGCCGACACCCCGATCACCGCAGGAGGCGTCGTGTCGATGTCGAGGTTGAAGTACCCGCTCCACGTTCCGGTGTTTCCCGCGACATCCCGCACGTAGAGATGCCAGGTGTAGCTCCCGTCGCCGAGCGCCGTCGGAGTGTAGGTCGTGTTCACGGTGTAGGAGTCTCTCGGCGACGGCCCCGAGAGCTGGGTTCGATAGTCTCGGACCCCGCTCCCGCCCGGGTCACTCGGGGCGGTCCAGGAGAAGGTCGGTGTGTTGTCGTTGGTTCGGGTCCCGTCTGACGGCGTGCGACCGCTCGGGGCGGGCGGGGCCTGGGTGTCGATCAGGACCGGCAGATTGGAGGAGATGGGGCTCGTGTTCCCCGCCGTGTCTGTGGCGGTCCCGGCGAACTGGTACGTGCCGTCCGCAAGCGACGTGCCCGTGCAGTCGAAGCTCCACGCCCCGGCCGACGTGGCTCCTGTCGACCCGATCGGGTTCCCGTCGCGATATGCCCGCACGACGCTGTAGGACTCCGCCGTCCCGTTGATCACGAGGGTCCTATCGTTCGTGATCTGGTCGCTGTTGCTTGCTCCCGCGTCGGTAGCGATCCCCGAGAACATCGGGGCGGCCGGGTTCAGCGTGTCGATCTCGAACGTGCGTGCGGGCATGTAGTCTTGCTGCACGTTCCCACCTGCGTCATGCCCTCCAGTCACGTCGATCGTCACGCTGTCGAGGTCTACGTTCCCGTCAAAGATCGCGTACGTTACCTGGTAGGTGTCGCCGTCGCGCCACGTGCCGCTCGTGAACAAGAGCGTCGTGGGCACGGCCGGATCGAACGTCAGCGTGGGGTCCGCCCCGGTGTCCATGGCCTCGCTCCAGTCCACGGCCACCGTGAGTGAGCCGCCGGCATCGGCGTCCGTGATCAGGGGGTCGCTCACGAGAACGCTCGTTGCCCTCGGGTTCTCGGTGTCGATCCGGAAGACGCCACCGGATGTCCAGAAGGGGTTTGGATCCTGGAGGTTGCCTGTGAGGTTGCGCGCCCCGGACACGCCGACGTCTACCCAACCCGCCGTCACGCCCGCGTCCGCCACGTCGTACGTCGCGGCGTACGTGTCGTTCCACAGGGTCGTCGTCGACCACGCCCCGCTCACGAGGGAGAGGGTGGTCGAGACGTCGCGAGCGAAGGTGAGCGCCACGTCCGACAGGGCAGGGTCCATGCTCTGGTCGTAGACGATTGTCACGGTGAACTGCCCCGCCCCGACGTCGGCGTCGGTGAGCAGGGAATCGTTCGGCGTCACACTCAAGACCGCCGGGTTCTGGGCAAGAGCGGTCCCTCCCAGGCCAAGAGAGAAGATGAGGAAGACCAGCCACGCCTTACGCAGGGACCGGGAGATTGCCCACTTCCTGAAGACGTCGTTCATCTGCCTCCCTTCCTGCGCCTCGGCCTCCTGCGCGACCGACGCCGAGTCGTTCCCGCCAGTACCCGCCTCACGACGCACAAGATCTCCTAGTATAGCCACTTCATCTCCAATAGGGAAGAGAGAAAGAAGCCGCTGCGTTGCCCTCCCCGCTGGCAGTGGCGGGTTAGAGTCCGCTGACGTGGTGTACGGGGGGTAGACCGCTCAAGGGGGCCTGAGGAAGGTGCGCTCTCGGGCGGGCGGGCGGGTGGTGAATGTGGTCACGGTGATCGCCATCGCGGTGAACGCCGACGGTCATCGTGAGGTCCTGGGAGTGGACGTGATCACGAGCGAGGAGGGCTCGGGATGGCGAGTGTTCCTGCGCCGGTTGGTGGAGCGCGGGCTGAGCGGGGTGGAGCCGGTCGTCTCCGACGACCACCAAGGGTTGACGGCGGCCCTGGCGGAGGAACTGCCGGGCAGCTCTCGTGGCAACGCTGCCGCGCTCGATCTACGCCCAGCCCACTCGCGACGACGTGTGGGCACAGCTGGAACGGTTGGTGGAGCAGCTCAAGCACCGCTTCCCGGAGGCTGCTCTGCTCCTCGAGGAAGCGGCGAGGACATCGTGGCGTTCAGTGCGTTCCCCAAGGCGACGTGGCGACAGATCTGGTCGAACAACCCCCAGGAACGGCTGAACCGGGAGATCCGCCGGCGAACGGACGTGGTGGAGATCTTCCCCCACTGGGAGGCGATCGTTCGCCTGGTCGGGGCGTTGCTGGCCGAACAGAACGACAAGTGGGCGGTCACCCGCCGCTACATGGTGGTGGAGGCGTTGGCTGCGGCTCGGACCCATCGAGCCCTGCGTAGCGGTGCGAAGGAGGGAAGCGTGCTGCTGGAGCAGCTCGTCGCGTAGTCAGCTGCGCCGAGGATGGAGCGATCTCGGTACACCACATTGACGAACGTGGCCCAGTGGCGCCAGTATACCACGAGGCGGCGGCGCCGTGTGATGTGGACTACGCTCGCCCCGAACCCGGCGCAGGCGTTAGGCGATCGGTGATCTCCGGCACGCCCCTGCGCTGCCGTCCGCGTTGACGGCCGAAGAGAGCGCCCTTAGAATCTGCACAATCTGGAGGCCAGAGTGGCGAAATCGGCAGACGCGCGGGACTCAAAATCCCGTGTCCCGTGAGGGACGTGTGGGTTCGACCCCCACCTCTGGCAGATGGGGCTACTTCTTGGGGCGGCGCTCCTTCCACGGGCCCGCGGGGGGCTCTTCTCGCGCGCCCCTCTTCCCGCGCCGGAGGAAGGTCGGGATGTCGAAGTCGTCGCCGCCCACCCGGCCCTCCTCTTGGAGCTTCTGGAGGATCGTCTCGTTGCGTAGGGAACCGCTCTCCTCCTCGTCGGTGGCGTAGGTGGGGGAGAAGCCGGTCGCGATCACGGTCAGGCGGACCTTCTGCATCCCCTCGCGGATCGCCGCCCCAAAGATGATGTCCGCGCGGTCGGAGACCGCCTCCCGGATCAGGGACGCCGCGGCGGTGACCTCGTCGAGCGTCAGGTCGGTTCCGCCGGTGATGTTCATGATCACCTTGCGCGCCCCCTTGATCGTCCCGTCGAGGAGCGGCGAGGAGATCGCGTTCCGCGCCGCCTCCTTCGTCTTCCCCTCGCCCTCCCCCTCGCCGATCCCCATCATGGCGGTCCCGGCGCCGCGCATGACGCTCTCCACGTCCGCGAAGTCGAGGTTGATCATCCCAGGGGTCGTGATCAGGTCGGAGATCCCCTCCACGCCCTGGCGGAGGACCTCGTCGGCCATCTCGAACGCCTGGGTGATCGGGGTGTCCGCCGGGGCGACCTTGAGCAGCTTGTCGTTGGAGATCGTGATCAGGGCGTCGACGGACTGCGACAGCCGAGCGATCCCTGCCTCCGCCTTCTCCGTCCGCGCCGTCCCTTCGAAGGAGAAGGGGCGCGTGACGATCCCTGCGGTCAGGATGCCGGCCTCTTTGGCCAGGGCGGCGATCACCGGGGCCGCGCCGGTCCCGGTTCCACCCCCCATCCCGCAGGTGATGAAGGCCAGGTCGACACCGTCCAGGAGGTCCATGATCTCCTCGCGGCTCTCCTCGGCGGCGAGCTTGCCGATCTCCGGGTTCCCTCCCGCGCCAAGCCCTCCGGTCAGCTTCCGCCCGATCTGGAGTGTCCGGTGCGCCTGGACGACGTCCAGGACCTGGGCATCCGTGTTGACGGCGACCATCTCCACGCCCGTCACCCCGGAGTTCATCATCCGGTCGACGGCGTTCCCGCCGCCTCCGCCGACGCCAATCACCATCAGTCGGGCCAGAGGGCTCCGCTCGCTAGGCATCCGCTACCCCCGGAAGAACGTGTCGAACCACTCGCGCAGCCGACTGATCAGGGTGCGCCGCCTCTTCGAGCCGTACCCGCGCTTCTTGAAGTCCTTCGCCTCGACCGCGTATCGCAGGAGGCCGATCGAGGTGGCGTAGATCGGTGACTCGACGATGTCGCGCAGGCCGTGGATCCCATGCGGGATCTTCCCGCGCCGGCAGGGGAGGTCGTAGCGCTTGGACGCGAACTCCACGATCCCGTTCAGGAGAGACGTGCCGCCGGTGAGCACGAGTCCGGCAGGGATCAGGTCGCGGTACCCCGCGTCCTCTACCTCCTGCAGCCCCAGGTCGAGAAGCTCCTCGATGCGCGGTTCGATGATCTTGGCGAGCTTCTTCTTGGAGACGAGCTTCTTCTCGTCGCCGCCGATCGTGGCGACCTCGATCTTCTCGTCCTCTCCAACACTGTCGACGAGTGCCGTCCCGTGCGTCTTCTTGACGAGCTCGGCCTCTTCGATCGGGGTCTGCAGCCCGACCGTGATGTCGTTCGTGATGTGCTCTCCGGCGATGGGGATCACCTTGGAGAACCAGATGTCGCCGCCGCGGAAGACGCTGATGTCGGTCGTCCCTCCCCCGACGTCCATCAGGCAGACGCCGAGCTCCTTCTCCGCCGAAGAGAGGACGGCCATCGACGAGGCGAGCGGCTCGAGGACAATCTGCTCGATCCCAATCCCGAGCTCCTCGACGCACCGGACCAGGTTGCGCACGGCGGTGATCGCCCCGGTGACAATGTGCACATCGACCTCGAGGCGGGTCCCGGTCATGCCGACGGGGTCGGTGATTCCGTCCTGGCCGTCGACGATGTACTGGCGCGGGATGATGTGGATCATCTCGCTTTCCGGCGGGAGCTGGATCGCCTGAGCCGTCTCCACGACGCGGCGCACGTCGTCCTGGGCGATGATCCGGTCCGGACGGTTGATGGAGACCGTGCCGCTGTTGTTGATCGAGGTGATGTGCTTCCCGGCGATGCCGACGTAGACCGAGTCGATCTTCACGTCGGCCATGTTTTCCGCTTCCTCCACCGCCTTGCGGATGGACGTGACCGTCCGGCCGATGTCGACGACCACTCCCTTCTCCAAGCCGTGGGATTCGGCCTTGCCGAGCCCAATCACCTCGATCGACCCATCGACGACGTTCCCCACCAAGGCCACGACCTTGGTGGTCCCGACATCGAGGCCGACCACCACTCTCTCCTTTCTCATCGCTTCACCACCTTGCGGGGTACCAGCGTCGCCTCCCCCCCGAATCTGAGATCGATGGAACGATACTGCGTGACGTCGATTGCAGAGAAGAGCGCTCCGAGTTCGTCAATGCGGAGTTCCAGGCCCTCCACCGGCCCGAGGAGGACCGTGAGCTCGTCTGGCCCCAGGAGAACGACGGAGGTGGGATCGGAGAAGTCGGCGACGGTGAACGTCCCCTCGGTCAACCGATGCCGCAGGAGTGCGGCGAGAAGAGCGATCACGCGCCGATCCGCGAGGCGCGCCCCAGGAGCCGGCTGGCCCTTGACGAGAGCGCCCCTGAGGACGAGCGGTGGCCGGAGTTTCGCCGTCGTCTGCTGCACGAGGAGCCCATCCTCGCCGACGATCCACTCTCCCTTCCCCGTCGTTGGGTCAGGGAAGGTCGCCACCGGAACGCGCTCGACGAGCGCGATCTCGACGCGGTGGAAGCAAGACCTGCGGATGGAGACGTGTTTCACCCAGGAGAGAGAGGAGAGAGCACGGGCAGCGCGCCGCGTTGGGAGCCGGACAAGGTGATCCCCAATGCGGAAACCCGAGATCCGGATCGCGCTTTCTGCCGAGACGTGCACGTTCCCCGAAACGGCCACTTCTCGCACATCGAAGAGGGGAGGCCACGGCGAGCACAGCAAAAAGACGGTCGCAGCGATAAGAACCCCCCCCGTGACGGCAACCTGGCTCGCGAGACGCCCCTTCGGTTCCCCCCTTTTCACCCCTGGACGACCCTTATCTCCAGCTCCAGCCAGACGCGGAAACTCTTATACACCTTCTGGCGCACAGTGTCAATTAAGCTGCGGATCTCCGCGCTCGTCGCCGCGCCTCGGTTGACGATGAAGTTGGCGTGAAGCTCGGAAACGACGGCCCCTCCAATCCGTGTCCCTTTGAGGCCCGCCGCGTCGATCAGCCGCCCGGCGGAGGCGCCGGGTGGATTGCGGAAGACGCACCCCGCGCTCCGCTCGGCGGGTTGGGTTTCCCGACGACGGGCGAGGAGGCGCTCCCGGTCGAACGACTCCCCATCGAGACGCAGCCGCGTCCACAGGACGACCAGCCCCTCCTCGGCCATCCGGCTCGAGCGGTAGGCGAAGCCGCAAGAGCGCCCCAAGAGGGAGAACGAGCGGCCGCTCTCTGGGTCGAAGACGCCGACCTCGTCAACGGTCGCCCCGATCGCCTTGTCCGGGATGCCGGCGTTCATCGTCACGGCTCCGCCGACGGTTCCGGGAATGCCGGCCAGGAAGTCGAGTGACGGGGTCCCTTCCTGCCGGACCATGGAGAGGAGGGCCGAGAGGGGTTCTCCGGCAAGGGCCTGGACCCCGCTGCCGCGGAAGCAGGCGCCGCGGAGGCGGTCGGTCGAGATGACGATGCCGGAGAAGCCGTCGTCAGGGAAGAGGAGGTTCGATCCGCCGCCGAGGAGGACGTAGGGACGCTCAAACCGCCGGCAGAGGTAGATCGCGCTCGAGAGGTCGTAGGGATCCTCGGGGTAGAATAGGCAGGCCGCCTCGCCTCCCACGCCGATCGTGGTGTGACGCGACAGGGGTTCGTCGAGGAGGATCTCCCCGCGGAGCCGGGCCAGCCGCTCCGCGTACAGGGAGCGAGGAGCCTGGCGCGTCGCTACGCCAGACAGAAGCGCCCCTCGCGTAGAAAGCACGATAGCTCCTCGGTAACCGTGCAGATGTCCCCCGCGCCGAAGCTGATGATGAAGTCGCCGGGGAGGATGTGATCCTTGAGGAAGGAGATGACGTCCTCCTTCTCCCGGATGAAGTGCGTGCGGACCCCGGTCGAGGCCGAGATCGAGTCGACGATCTCCTGTGCCGAGACGCCGGGGATCGGCCGCTCGCACGCCGGGTAGATCGAGGTGACGAGGACGGTATCCGCCTCGCGGAAGGCCGAGCCGAACTCCGCGCCGATCGCTTGAGTCCGGGTGTAGCGGTGGGGCTGGAAGATGGCGACGATGCGCCGGTCCTCCCACCCGTCCCGGATCGCCTTGAGGGTGACTTCGATCTGCTCCGGCAGGTGGGCGTAGTCGTCGACGACGGTGACGCCGTTCTCCTCCAGAAGCTCGAACCGGCGGTGAGGGAGCTGGAACGCGGCGAGGCATCCTGCGGCCTCGTGGAGGTCGACCCCGGAGAGGAAGCTCGCTCCAATCGCGCACAGGGCGTTGCGGACATTGTGGTCCCCCGGAGTGGGGAGGATGACGGGGGCGACCCGCCGCCCCCGATGGAGGAGCTCGAAGCGGGTGCGCAGTCGGTCGTGCTGGATGCCCACGGCCGTGAGGTCGGCGTCTTGGGAGATCCCCACGGTGAGGGCTCCGTGGGCGTTCGCTGCCAACTCCCGCACGCGGGGGTCATCGATGCATAGCACGGCCCGCTCCGACTGCCGGAGGTAGCGTCGGAAGCTCTCCACGATCGCGTCGAGGGTGCCATAGGTGTTCAGGTGGTCGCGGCCGATGTTCGTCAGGACGGCGATGGAGAAGGCAAGGTCAAGGAAGAGCCCGTCGCTCTCGTCCACCTCGGTCACGAACGGGACGCCGTGTCCCAAGCGGGAGTTGCCCCCCAGAGCGGGGCAGTCGCCGCCGATGAGGAAGCTCGGGTCCTTGCGGGCGGCGAGGAGGATGCTCGCCACCATCGCTGTCGTCGTTGTCTTGCCGTGGGTCCCGGCGACGCCGACGGTCTCGTGCCCCTCGAGGAGGGGGGCGAGGGCGTGCAGGCGCCGGACGACCGGGATCCGCTGCTCGCGGGCCGAGCGGACCTCCACGTTTGCCTCGTCGATGGCGGAGGAGATGACGACCTCGTCGACCGTTCCGTCGACCTGGCGGGCGTCGTGGCCGATGTGGACCGCCGCTCCGGCCCCCCGGAGGCGGAGGGTCTCCGGGTTCTCATGGAGGTCGGAGCCAGAGACCCTCGCTCCGCGTGCCAGCATCATGGCCGCCAACCCGCTCATCCCCGTTCCACCGATTCCGACGAAGTGGACCTTCTTCATCACCTGCGTGCCTCCCTTGTCCGAGTGACGATCTCTCCGAGGATGAGAGCGGCGGCGTGGGGCCGGCCGAGGCGCCGTGCGTTCTCCGCCATCCGGCGCAGGGCGTCCCCGTCGTCCAGGATCTGTCCGATCAACCGGGCCAGGCCGTCCTCTTGGATCTCCGCATCGCCCGCGACGGCGCAGGCCTTCTCTTCGTGCAGGCAGAGGGCGTTGCCCCATTGGTGGCCCTCTGCGGCGCCGTCCCACGGAACAAGGAGGGACGCCTTCCCGCAGGACGTGATCTCAGCGAGGGTGGACGCCCCGGCCCGTGAGACGACGAGGTCCGCCAGGGCGAACGCCTCGCCCATCCGTTCGATGTACGGCAGGACGACCACGTTCGTCGCCCCGGCCGAGGCGATCGCGGCCGCGATGTGCTCGACGTCCACTCCCCTCCCGGTGGCGAGGAGGACTTGCGCTCCTTCCTCCCGGCCGATCGCCGCCGCGGCGCGCAGCACAGCGTCTGTCAGGGCAGCGGAGCCCCCGGACCCACCGAAGACGAGCACGGTGCGCCGATGCGGGTCGAGCCCGAACTGCCGGTAGAGGGCCTCGCCGCGCCGAGAGTGAAGGAACTCGCTTCGCACCGGGTTTCCGGTCGCCACGACGCGGCGCGCGCGCGGGAACCGCTCTGCGGACTGGGGGTAGGAGACGAGGACCTCGTCCACCCACGGGGAGAGGAGTCGATTGGCCAGGCCGGGGATGGCGTTCTGCTCATGGACGAGCGTTCGGATCGGCAGGATCCGGCCAAGGAGGGAGGCGAGGAGGAGAGGGGGGAACGAGGCGTAGCCGCCCATCCCCAGGACGACCTGAGGCCGAAAACGGGCGAACACGAGGAGGCTCTCCGCCAACCCCACCAGGGTGAGGACGACGGCCAAGGCGTTCTGCGCGGGGCTCCCGCGCGCGAGTCCGCGCGAATGGATCGGGAGGAAACGTACCCACGGGCATGCAGAGGGGAGGACGCGCGCTTCCAGTCCCCTCCTCGTGCCGACGTAGGCGAGCCGCGTCCTCGGGTCCCGCGCCCTGAGGGCTTCCAGGACGGCGATGGCCGGGTAGAGATGGCCGCCCGTCCCGCCCCCTGCGATCAGGACCCGCACGAGTGGCCTCCTTGCCGGGCGACGTTCAGCAGGACGCCCGTCGCGGCGAGGGAAGCCACGAGGGACGAACCGCCGTTGCTGATGAAGGGAAGAGTGAGCCCGGTCACCGGGACGATGCCCACGGCGACCGCCAAGTTGAGCAGGGCCTGGAACGAGATCGAGAAGCCGATGCCGAGGGCAAGGAGCCTCCCGAAGCGGTCCGGGGCCCGCTCTGCGACCTGCAGGGTCCAGTAGGCGAACGCGGCGAACAAGGCGAGCACGACGAGGGAGCCGAGAAGGCCCAGCTCCTCGGCGGTGATCGAGAAGACGAAGTCGGAGTGTGCCTGCGGGAGGTAGAAGAGCTTCGCCCGCGATGCCCCCAGTCCTCGCCCCAAGACGCCGCCGGAGCCGATTGCCGTCAGGGACTGGATCATCTGGTACCCGGACGAGGTGCTGTAAGTGTACGGGTCGAGGAAGGAGAGGAGGCGCGCCAGGCGGTAGGGCGCTACCTTGATGGCGACGAACACGATCGGAACGGTGCTCAAGGCGAGGAGCCCCAAGTGGAGGGGCCTCGCCCCGCCCAGGAAGAGCATGATCACGGTGATCGCTCCCAGGACGAGGATCATCCCCAGATCGGGCTGCTGGATGACGACGCCGCTGAAGAGCGCAAGGACGAGCACAAAGGGCAGGACCCCCTGGCTGAAGGACCGAACCCTCTCTCCCTTCCGCTCGATGCTCGCCGCGAGGTAGACGACGAGCGCGAGTTTGGCGAACTCCGTCGGCTGGAAGGCGAACGGGCCCAGGAGGAGCCAACTCCCGTCGGTGACCCGCGGGATCGGGACCAGGGTGACGAGGGTCAGCAGAAGGGACCCGGCGAGGAGCACGGTGTCCACGTCGCGCAGGCGGCGGTAGTCAAAGCGGGAGAGGGCGACGAGGAGGACGAGGCCGACGGCAGCGGCAGCGAGCTGCTTCAGGAACAGGTGGGCACTCGTGCCGTAGTGCCGGAGGGAGAAGGGCGCGCTGGCGCTGTATCCCATGACCAGGCCGAAAAGGACGAGGAGCCCCACGACGAAGACGAGGCCCCCCTCCGCCCCCGTCTGGCGCTCCACCGCCGCCCTCTGGTTCAGCATGTAGAACCGCCTTCCCCCACGCCTGTAATCGATATCGCAGGTGTCCGCGCGGGAGAAGGAAGGCCGTCGGGGGGCGGGAGACACTTGGTGTCCCGGAGAGAGGACGCCTGTCCCGAGCGCGGGGGACAGGGCTCCGTTCTAAGCGGGGGTGAACGTGGCGTCCGAACGGACGATCCGCGCGAAGTCCTCGCCGCGTTTCAGGTAGTCCTTGTACTGGTCAAAGCTTGAGCAGGCCGGGGAGAGGAGGATCGTGTCCCCAGGGCGACTCACGGAGAGGGCCTCTGCGAAGGCCTGACGAAGGTCAGCGCATTGTCTTGTCCGTTCATACCCGGTCACGTCGAGGGTGGCGGCGAGGAGCGGCGCTGCCTCTCCGTAGAGGACGACGGATCGGACAGGGCGGGCGATGATGGCGCGCGCCAACTCCTCGTACCCTCCGCCCTTGTGCCGCCCACCCAGGATCAGGACGACGGGGCTCGGGACGCTGGCCAGAGCGGCGATCGTGGACGCCGCGTTCGTCGACTTCGAATCGTTCAGGACGTCCACTCCGGCGACGCTCCCCTCGAGATGGAGGCGGAAGGGAAGGGACAGGGCCTCGCGCAGGTCCTCGCGGCGGACCCTCGACGGGGCGAAGTCCGGAAAGAGGGCCGCGCACGCGGCGAGGGCCGCGCGCAGGTTCGCCCGGTTGTGCGGGGCGAGCTCGGCGAGGAAGGGGAGCGGGGAGAGGGGGGCCTCATCGAAGAAGACGCGTCGGGCCCGTACTGCGGGGAAGGTCGCGCAGAGGCCGCGGGGGAGGACCGCCACGTCTCTCTCGGTCTGCCTCTCGAACAGGCGCGCCTTGGCTGCGGTGTACGCCTCCATCGTGCCGTGCCGATCGAGGTGATTCGGAGAGAGGTTGAGCAGGACGGCGACCTGAGGGTGGAAGTGAAGACTCTGCTCAAGCTGGAAGCTTGACGCTTCGAGGACGAGAACCTCGGGGAGGCTCGGCCGCTCGAGGATGGAGACGGCCGGCGTCCCGATGTTCCCCGCGACGACCGTGTCCCGTCCGCTTGCACGCAGCAGGGCGCCAATCAGCTCGACGGTCGTGCTCTTCCCGTTCGTTCCCGTCACGGCCACAATGGGGATCTCGGGAGGGACCAACAGGGAGGCGAGGTCGAGCTCGGAGATGACAGGGATTCCGCGCCTCGCGGCCTCGGTCAGAAGCGGGAGAGTCGGCGGAACCCCCGGGCTCAGCACGAGAAGGTCCGTCTCCAAGGCGGCCGTCGAGTGCCCGCCTTCCTCGTGCGCGATCCCTGCCGCGTTGAGAGCCTGACGTGCGTTCGCCGTGAGGATCCCTCTCTCGCTCACGAGGACCCGCGCCCCGCGGCGCGCGAGGAACGAGGCCACAGCCTCTCCAGTCCGGGCGTATCCAAGGACGGTCGCCTGCGTGACCTCGCGGCTAGCGATCCACACCGAAGGCCTCCTCGATCCGCTCCTCCAGCACGAGCTTCGGGCTGAAGTCAAGAAGCTGGAGCGAGGAGGCGGCGACATCATACAGGGCCTCCCGGGGAACCGTCCCCACGATCTCCGCTCCGGACACGGCCACCCCGCAGCGCTCCGCTTCGCGCCTCACCATCTCAAGGACGCGTAGGATGGGAGTTCTCCTGAAGTTGGTCAGGTTCATCGACACCTGAACCGCCCCGCGCTCGGCGAGAGGGAAGCCAAGGGCCTTCACGTAGCGCAGTCCTCCACTCGAAAAGCGGACCGCCGCAGCGACCCTCTTGGCCACGCTGAGGTCCGGGGTCGCCAGGTTGACGTTGAACGCGATCAAGAACTCGCGCGCCCCGACCGCGACCGCTCCGGCGCTTGGGTGAGGGTGAGAGGGGCCAAGATCCGGGCTCCAAGAAGGGTCCTTCATCTTCTCGGCGAGTCCCTCGAACTCGCCCCTGCGGACGGTGGCGAGGTCCCGCCGGGTCTCGTCCCTCGCCGACTCCTCATACAGGTAGACCGGAACCCCAAGCTTGTCCGCGATCTCCTCCGCAACCCGCCGAGAGAGGACGACGCACTCCGGCATCGTGACCCCGCGGACGGGGACGAACGGAATGACGTCGACCGCGCCCATTCGTGGGTGCGTCCCGCGATGCTGGCGCAGATCGATCCGCTCCACGGCCGCCCGCGTCAGGGCCAGGACGCCCTCCGCCAGCGCGTCGGGCTCCCCGACGAGAGTGATGACGGTCCTGTTCTGATCGGCATCCGACTTCGTGTCGAGGAGGACCCGCCCGCGCCCCTGCGCGGCCGTGGCGATCTCCGAGATCAGGCTCTCGTGCCGGCCCTCACTGATGTTGGGGACGCACTCAACGAGCCTCTTCCACATCCTCTCCCCCTTCCCCCACCAGGAGCGAGAGGCTGGCCTCTGCCACTGTCTCCCCAGCGACCGTGGCAAGGACCTCGGCCTGAAGCAGGCTCCCTCGTCGCCGGACAGCCTGCGCGGTCAGGATGAGCTGGTCTCCGGGGGTGACCTTCCTTCGGAAGCGGGCGCTCTCCACCCTGACCAAGTAGCCCTCGCTCTCGCTGGGGTTGCCAAGGAGGAAGGCTGCGGTCTGGGCCATCGCTTCGAGGATCAGGGTCCCCGGCATCACGGCAGGGAGCGGCTCGGGGAAGTGCCCCTGGAAGAACGGCTCGTTGACCGTCACATTCTTCAAGGCCACGACCCGGTTCGGTCCCTCCTCAACGACCCGGTCGACCATCAAGTATGGGTAGCGAAGAGGCAAAGCGCGCCGGACTCCCTCGACGTCGCGCGACATGGGCGCCTGGTCCCCTAACCTACAGGTACGTCGCGAGCTCTCGCATGACGAGGTCGGTGATGTCGGTCAGACGCGTTGCGTTCCGGTACATGATGACGTTCTTCGAGCGCAAGACGAGGTCGAACCCGTTCTTCACCGCGACCCTCTCCGCGGCCTGGACGATCTTCACAGACGCGGCCTGCGTGAGGAGCTGATCGAGCTGAGTGAACGCTGCCTTCACCTGATTGTAGCGGTTCTGGAACTCGGCGACGTCGAGGATGCCGACCCGCACGGTGGAGACGAGGCTCTTCATCTCCTCGACCACCGGCTGCGCCTCGTCACGCAGCTTCTGCAGGTCCGCCTTCAGGTCGGCGAACCCCGAAGCGGCGATCATCTTGTCGATCATTCCCATGTCAATCGCCAACTGGGCCTGTAGGAGATCGACCTGGAGCTGGTTCGCGCGCGTCTGGTACTCCGCCTGGGTGACCTTCCCCTGCGTGAATTGCTGCTGGAGGGCGACGATCTCCGCCTGCTTGTCCGTCGCCTTCTGGCGGAGGTCCTTGACCGCGTCTGTGAAGACGGTGAAGGCTCCCTCTGCGTCGACGTAGGCGATCTTCAAGGGGACCCCGCCGGCGAGCTTCGCGTCCAAGGCCTCCACGCGCGCCTGAAGCGCGCTCATATTCCCATTCTCCGTCCCGCCCCGAGAGCCGACGACGAACGGAAGGACCAAGGCGCAGACGCCGAGGACAAGCGCCACCACGACAGCAATCACAAGATTCCTGGACATGCACTCCTCCTTCTTGATTCGCGAAACACGGACGGATTATAGGGACGCCCGCTCCTGCTGTCACCCTCTAGAACATGGGGCTGAAGCCGAAGGTGAAGGTCGGGACGGGACTCATCGTGCGTCCGAGGAGCCAAGCCGCGTCCAGCCGGACGTACATCCCGGCCGCCTCGATCCCCAGCTCGAGCCCGAACGACCCCTTCCCCTTGGACAGGACGGGCCTGCCAAGGTCGAGGCCCCCATCGAGGAACAGGGTAGCCGTTAGCCCCTCAACGAGGGAGACTCGGTACTCGAAGTTCCCGTAGCACAGGCGGCTCACCAGGGAGGTCTCCGCTCCGCGGACTGTCGTGCTCCCTCCGAAGTCGTACCTCTGAGACGCGGGGACATGGACACCCCACCCCAACACGGCACGAGCGGCAAGGACTTGGTCACGGTCCTCAAGGTAGGGGAGTTCCAGACGCACGGGGGTGAAACTGGCGTAGACGAGGCGGAACGTGGCGAACTCTGGACCCGGAGCGAACCCGCCCGCCTTCTCAAGCGAGGCGCTCCTTCGGCTGCCGCGGGTCGGGAAGCGGGGGTTGTTCACGCGGTCGTAGCTCAACCCAATCGTCACGGAGTCAAGGGGCTCCTGAGTCCCCTCATTGACCTTGCGCACCATCTCGTGCTTGTACGAGAGGCTGAGGTCGCTGTAGATCCCCCACGGGTAGCTCGCTTGGGCCTGCCCTCCGAGGGTGAGGAAGGTCTCTGTCTCTGTCTCCGGCTCGTCTTCGGGCTCGCTCGCTTGACTCGCGACTACTTCCTTCTCCTCGCTTCTTCGGTACAGGTCGAACCCGACGCGGCTGAAGGCGCGGAAGTAGGACACGGTGCTGTAGCCGATGTCCCACGTGGCGGTCGTGTCCCCGACCAAGCCGCGGCTGTAGGAGAGAGAGAGGTCTTGGCCGGTTCCGAGGAGGTTCTTGTACTGCAAGTCCAGCTTCCCCACCAGGCCACCGCTCTCCGGAGAGTACGCGAGCGAGCCGTTGAGTCCGCCTAAGCCCGTCGCCTCTGTGATCGCGACCGAGACCTTCACCCGATCCCCGGACCACTCCGGCACGATGTCCACGCACTTGAAGTACCCGAGGGACATCAGCCGCTGGTTGGCGCCGCCCAGGCGGACGCGGTTCAGGACTTCCCCCTCCGCGAGGGCGAGCACCTTCTCGATCACGTAGCTCTTGGTGAAGGCGTTTCCGGACAGCGTCACCTCGCCGATCACCCCCTCCTCCACTCGGAGCCGGAGCCGTCCTCCGTCCCTCCCTTCGACGGCGTAGCGGACCATCGAGTACCCGGTTCGCCAGTACAGGTCGTGCAGCCCCTGGATCACCTGCAGGAGGGCGTAGTTGTCGACCGGGCTGGACGGAATCTCGCCGAGCGTCCAGCGAGCGAACTCCTGCGGGAACGAGGCGACCCCTACGAGATCGATCCCGGCGATCTCGACCGGGGCGTCGACGAGTCGGCGCTCGGTCAGAGTCCACACGAGCCGCACCGAGTCCGGCGTCGCTCCCTCCTGGGGGAGTAGGCTCACGTCCGAGAAGTAGACCGAGGCGCGAAGGCGACCAATCACCTCTTGGATCGCCGCCTTCTTGACGCACCCCTCGGTGGGAAGGGCGATTATCTCGCGGGCCACGGACTCAGGGACCGTCACCAGGCCGGTGATGACGTTCTCGGCGATGTGTCCCTCGACGATTCCGATCTGGAGGTCTACCCCCGGCAGCACCTCCCCGATCCCGACCAGCGCGTACCCCTTGTCGTCGTAGGCGTCGATCACCGCTTGCAGGCCTTTCTTCAGGGAGGCGGTGTTCAAGACCCTGTCGACGCGTGTTCCGTTCTCCCTCAGCAGGCGGCGGATCTTGTCCGTCCGCATGATCGGCGCTCGGAAGAGGGTGATACCGAGGATCTCCGTCGGCTCCTCGTTCACGTTCCCGGTGATGGTGATGGACTTCACGACAGGGTTCTCCGTGACGTGGAAGACGACGATCCCTCCCTCCTCGACCGTCGGGACCACGTTGCTGAAGTAGCCGAGGTCGAAGATCGCCTGGGAGGCCGCGCGAAGGTCCCCCTCTCCAATGGAGTCGCCCTTCTTGAAGGGGACTGCGTCGACGATCTCCTTCCCCGCCACCGTCATGTTCCCCTCGGCCCTGACACCACTCACAACCAAGGGGAACTCGACCGTCTGCGCAACGGCCGCAATCCCCACCGCGAAGATCAGAATGAGCCCCCACATCCTCGACATGGTCCCTCCTTAGCAGGTTGTCTCGTCGGCCCGGCGGTACTGGATGGCTTCGGCGACGTGCTCTCCCCGGATGGACGGCTCCGCGGAGAGGTCGGCGATCGTCCGGGCGACCTTGAGGACCCGCGTCGTCGCCCGCGCGCTGAGGGCGAACCGATCGATCGCCAGCCGAAGGAGCGAACGGGCCTCGGGAAGGAGGGAACAGTGCACCAGGACGTCCCCCGCCTCCAGCTGCGCGTTCGAGTAGCGATTCGGCCGATCCTTCATCCGGGTCCATTGTATCCGGCGCGCCGCCTCCACTCGAGCGCGGACCGCGATACTCGGCTCCCCTGCGCCGCGGGCCAGGATCTCGTCCGAGGCCAGGCGCGGCACCTCGACGAAGAGGTCCACGCGGTCCAGGAAGGGTCCGGAGAGCCTCTTCCGGTAGCGCCGTACGTCGCGCGGGCTGCAGCCGCAGGCTCGTTGCGGATCACCGAGGTACCCACACGGGCAGGGATTCAGCGCGCCAACGAGGGTGAAGGCGGCCGGATAGCGGACAGATGCTCCCGCGCGGGCGAGGAGGATCGCGCGATCCTCGATCGGTTGGCGCAGGGCTTCCAGCACGCGGCGGTCGAACTCTGGGAGCTCGTCCAGGAAGAGGACGCCGTGGTGGGCGAGACTGATCTCTCCGGGTGCCGGGAGGCCGTGCCCTCCCCCGACCATCCCGGCGCAGGAGATCGTGTGGTGCGGGGCCCGGAAGGGCCTCTCCGTCGTGAGAGGCGCGTCGCGGCGGATTCGGCCGGCGGCGCTGTAGACCCGCGTCACCTCGAGCGCCTCCGGGAGGGAGAGCGGCGGAAGGATCCCGGGAAGCGCCCGCGCGAGGAGGCTCTTCCCGGCCCCCGGTGGCCCAATGAGTAGAAGGCTGTGCCCTCCTGCGGCCGCGATTTCCAGGGCCCGCTTGGCGTGCTCCTGCCCCTTCACTTCCGCAAGATCCACCGCCGCGCGATCTGGACGCAAGGCCAAGAGCGCGTCTCGATCGACACAGAACGCGTCGATGTGCAGCCCGCCGGCCAGGAAGGCCGCTGCCTCGGCAAGCGTCCGTACCGGATAGATCCCCACTCCGTCCACCAGGGCGGCCTCTCCTGCGTTCTCCCTCGGGACCACGACCCCGTCGAGGTCGGCCTCTGCCGCGGCCAAGGCGAGCGGAAGGGCGCCGGCGATGCCTCGCACGGTGCCGTCCAGAGCGAGCTCTCCGACCAGAAGATGCCGCTGCCGCGCCCCGGGGAGTTGGTCGGAGGCGATGAGGATCCCGAGAGCGATCGGGAGGTCAAACCCCACCCCGGCCTTTCGCACGTCGGCCGGGGCGAGGTTCGCCGTGATCCGCTGTGCGGGGAAACGGTAGCCCGAATTGCGGATGGCGCTTCGGATTCGCTCCCGGCTCTCCATCACCTCCTTCTCCGGCAGGCCGACGACCTGAAAGCCAGGGAGCCCCGTGGTCACGTCGCACTGGACCTCGACGAGGTGAGCCTCGACCCCGACCACCACGGCGCTCAGGAGTCGAGCGAACACGGTTCCTCCGCCGAGAAGGCGTCGCGGTAGTGGGCGAGGGAGTCGCCGCAGATGGCGATCACGTCGAAACGGACGGGAAGGTCGGGCTCCTCTCGCATCAGGTACGCACCCGCTGCCGCGATGAGCCTCCTCCGCTTGCCCAGCGTGAGCGCCCCCTCCGGCCCTCCGTACCCCGGCGAGGAGCGGCACTTCACCTCCACGAAGACGAGGGTGTCTCCGTCACGGGCGACGAGGTCCAGCTCCCCGAACGGACAACGCCAGTTGTGCGCGACGATCCGAAACCCCTGCGCGCGCAGATGACGGCACGCGAGCGCCTCTCCCTCTCGGCCAGAGCGATCAGATCTTCCCATCGTCTTCATGTGGCTCGCCTACAATACCCTCAATGGCGCCGCCTGGCTAGACCGATGCCGAACGTGAGAGGGATTCCGTTGCGATCCCCCTTCCGCGCGGCTATAATGCCTGCCAAAAGGGAGAGAGACGACGACGTAGCTTGATGGAGACGATCATCACGAACGTCACCCTTCTCGGCGGCGACGCCGCATCCATGAGGAAGGTGAGCCTGCGCATCGACGGAACCAGAATCGGCGCGATCGGCGACCAGCTTCTATCGGTGGAGCCAGGCGCGACCGTGATCGATGGCGGCGGCAAGCTCGCCCTGCCTGGGCTGGTAAACGCCCACACCCACCTTCCCATGGCCCTCTTTCGCGGTCTGGGGGACGACCTTCCCCTGCGGGAGTGGCTGGAAGAGGCGATCTGGCCTAGGGAATCCCGACTGACGTCGCAGGACGCCTACTGGGGGAGCCTCCTCGGCCTGGCAGCGATGGTCCGCTCCGGGACGACCGCTCTTGCCGACATGTACTTCCACGTCGACGCGATTGGGAAGGCGGTGGAGGAGGCGGGCATGCGCGCCGTCCTTTCCTACGGGATCATCGCGCAGGACCTTGACGCGCGCGGCCGGGAGGAACTCGCGCGGGCGGAGACGGTCGTCGAGAGGTGGGAGGGGCGGAACGGTGGGAGGATCCGGGCCGCGATCAGCCCGCACGCTCCCCATACCGTTGGGGAGAGGGTCTGGAGGGAGGCGATCGGCCTCGCGCGGCACCACGGCGTCCTCCTGCACACCCACCTCGCCGAGACGCGAGAGGAGGTGAGGGCGTGGCGATCCCGGACCGGCGAGAGCCCGGTCGTCTCGCTGGACCGAATGGGGGCGTTCGGGGGGCCGACCCTCGCCGCGCACTGCGTCCACGTCGACGCGGACGACATCGCCCTCTTGGCTGAGCGAGGGGTGTGTGTCGCGCACTGCCCGAAGAGCAACGCTAAGCTGGGCAGTGGCGTGGCGCCGGTGCGGGCGTTGCGGGCAGCGGGCGTGCGGGTCGCCCTCGGGACGGACGGGGCGGCGGCAAACGACGGTCTCGATCTCATCGAGGAGATGCGTTTCGCCGCCCTCCTCCAGAAGGCAACCACCGAAGACCCCGCCGCCCTCAGCGCCGGTGATGTCCTGGAGATGGCGACCTCGGCCGGGTCAGCGGCTCTCGGTCTGAACGCAGGAGAGCTGGCCGTCGGACACGAAGCGGACCTTGTCCTCGTCGACCTCGATCGGGTGGAGACCCTCCCCCACCCGAGCGGCGCCGTGTCGCTGGTCTACGCTGCAGGAGGGGCGAGCGTGCGGGACGTGATCGTGGCGGGCGAAGTCCTCCTCCGCGACGGAGAACTCGTCACGATTGACGAAGAGAGAGTGAAGGAAGAGGTGAAGCGCCTCGCGGGACGCTACCGGAACTAGTCGCGTCCGTCCCTGGGAGAGCGGGAGTCCCCCTCCCTCGGGGTCCGGACGGAAGGAGAAGACGATGGGTCTACCCCAGGAGAAGAAGCAGGGGATCGTCAAGACGTACGGCAACCACGCCACGGACACCGGCTCAGTGAAGGTGCAGATCGCCCTTCTGAGCGAGCGGATCGCCCAGCTGACGGAGCACCTGAACGTGCACAAGAAGGATTTCAGCTGCCAGCGCGGCCTGAGACAGCTCGTTGGCCAGCGACGCCGACTGCTGAAGTACCTGCGCGATGAGGATCTCGCCATGTACAAGGACCTCATCCAGCAGCTAGGGATCAGAGGAGTCTAAGACAAGATGGTCATTCGTGAGAGCATCGACTTCGAAGGCAAGGAGATCTCCCTCGAGACAGGGAGGGTGGCCAGGCAGGCGAGCGGCGCGGTCCTGGCGAGCTACGGGGACACGCGAGTCCTCGTGACGGTGACGCTTCAGGAGGCGAAGGAGGAGCTGAACTACTTCCCGCTCCGGGTGGACTACGAGGAGCGGTTCTACGCAAGTGGGAAGATCCCGGGAGGGTTCTTCAAGCGTGAGGGGAGGCCGAGCGACGAAGCGGTCCTCAACGGACGCATGATCGACCGCCCGATCCGCCCGCTGTTCCCCAAGGACTACACGGACGAGGTTCAGGTCGTGGCGACCGTCCTCTCCGCCGAGCCGGACTGTCCTCCGAGCGTCGTGGGGATCCTCGGGGCCTCGGCCGCTCTGATGATCTCCGAGGCCCCGTTCGCCGGGCCGATCGCTGGGGTCACGATTGGGCGGAAGGGCGGGGTCCTCGTCGTCAATCCGGACGCCCAGTCCCAGGAAGAGGGAGGCGTGGAGATCACCGTCGCGGGGACCCAGGAGACGGTGACGATGGTCGAGGGGATGATGACCGAGCTCCCGGAGGAGGACGTCGTCCACGCGATCGACCTCGCCCACCGGGCGATCCAGGAGATGATCGCCCTTCAGGAGCGGTTCATTGGCCGGGTCCGCCCGACGAAGAAGGAGCTCGCCCCGGCACAGGGGCCGGATGCGGCCCTCGTCGAGCAGGTTCACTCCCTCGTCTGGCCGGAGCTTCCGGCGATGCGAGGGCTCGCGACGAAAAGGGAGCGGCACGACCACCTGGAGGCCCTGCGCAAGCGGGCCGTGGAGGCCCTCGTCCCCGCGGACCTTCCCACCGAAGTCGTGGCGCAGAGGACGAAGCAGGTCAGCGCCCTCGTGGAGGACCTCTTCCGCACCTTCGTGCGGCAGGGGATCCTCGATCGCGGAGAGAGGATCGACGGGCGCCGCCCGGACGATCTCCGCGCGATCAGCTGCGAGGTCGGCGTCCTGCCGCGCACGCACGGCTCGGCCCTCTTCACCCGCGGCGAGACGCAGAGCCTGGGGATCGTCACCCTCGGGGCGACGCGGGGGGACGAGCAGATCATCGACCAGATGATGAAGGAGGGGCGGAAGCGGTTCATGCTCCACTACAACTTCCCGCCTTACTCCGTCGGCGAGGTGGGCAGGATCGGGTCGCCCAGCCGCCGCTCGATCGGCCACGGCTACCTCGCGGAGGGAGCCCTGCAGGCCGTCCTTCCGTCGGAGGAGGAGTTCCCGTACACGACCCGCATCGTGTCGGAAATCCTGGAGTCAAACGGCTCCTCGTCCATGGCGACCGTGTGCAGCGCCTCCCTCGCGCTGATGGACGCGGGAGTCCCGATCTACAAGCCGGTCGCCGGGATCGCGATGGGGATGATCCAGGATGAGGTCACCCAGCGCCGCGTTATCCTGACCGACATCCTGGGGACGGAGGACCACCTCGGCGACATGGACTTCAAGGTCGCCGGGACGCGGGACGGCGTGACCGGATTCCAGCTCGACGTCAAGGTGGGTGGGATCGACCAGGACACGCTGCGGGAGGCGCTCACCCAGGCGCGGCGGGCGCGACTCGCGATCCTCGCTGAGATGACGCGGACCCTCCCCGCTCCGCGCGAGCACCTCTCGCCCTACGCACCGCTCCTGGAGACGGTCACCATTCCGGTCGAGAAGATCGGTGCCGTCATCGGGCCGGGAGGCCGGATGATCCGCCGGATCATCGAGGAGACCGGGACGCAGATCGACGTCGAGGACTCGGGCGAGGTGACGGTCTCCGGGACGGACGCCGAGTCGGTGAGGGAGGCCGTGCAGTGGATCAAGGACCTCACCACGGAGCTCGAGGTGGGGACCGTGATGAAGACGAAGGTGACGCGCGTCGTCGACTTCGGGGCGTTCGTCGAGCTGCGCAACGGATCCGAGGGGCTCGTCCACGTCTCCAACCTCGCCTCGGGCTACGTGGAGAACGTGCGCGACGTCGTGAAGCCGGGCGACGAGATGACGATCGAGGTCATCGGGGTCGACCGGATGGGCCGCCCCGACCTGCGGCGGATCGAGGGAGAGGGAGAGGAGCCGCGCCCGCCCCGCCGCGAACGGCGCGAGGGGCGCGAGGGTCGAGACGGGCGGGAGCGGAACGGCGGTGGACGCCGCGCAGCTCCGAAGGCCGAGCCCCAACGGCCGGCGAAGAAGGTCTCCGTCGGCGATATCATCGACGGAAGGGTCGAGAACATCACCGACTACGGGGCGTTTGTCGAGCTCGCCCCTGGGGTGACCGGGCTCGTCCACATCTCCGCCCTGTCCGACAGCTACGTCAAGCGCGTCCAGGACGTCGTGAAGCCAGGGGACCGCGTGAAGGTGGAGGTCCTGCACATCGACGAGCGGGGCCGCTACAAGCTCCGCCGGATCGAGGAGACGGAGCGCCGCGCCGAGCGGGACGAGGAGGAGGAGCGCCAGCCAGAGCCAGAGCCACAGCCACAGCCAGAGCCGCAGCCAGAGCCGCAGCCGCCGGCGCGCCGGTCCCCTGAGCGCCAACCGAAGCCGCAGCCGCCGACGCACTTCGAGGATCGTTGGTGACGGACAAGCTCTACGAGGGGGTGTACGGCGCCACCCTCGAGAGTGGAATGCGCCTTCTCGTCGAGGAGGTTCCCACCTCGCGCTCCGTGAGCGTGGGGATCTGGGTCAAGGTGGGGAGCCGGGACGACCCGGCCCCCGCCTCGGGCCTCGCCCACGCCCTGGAGCACCTCCTGTTCAAGGGGACAGCTAGCCGCGACGCCCTGCGCATCGCGCAGGAGATTGACGCCGTCGGCGGGCACTTGAACGGGGCGACGGGGGAGGAGGCGACGTTCCTCTACGCCGACGTCCCCTCGGACGGGGTCGAGACCGCCTTGGACCTCCTCTCCGACCTCGTCCTCCATCCGGCGTTCGATCCGGCCGCCCTGGAGAAGGAGCGCGGGGTGATCCTCGAGGAGATCCGTGGCTTCGAGGACGATCCAGAGCAGTACGCCTTCGAGCTGTTCAACGCCGATCTCTGGGAGGCAGGGCACCCCCTCTCCCGCTCCGTCCTCGGGGAGCGCTCGACGATCGAGCGGCTGACGCCCGACCAGGCGGCCGCGCACCATCGCCTGTACTACGGGCCGGAGAACATGGTCCTCGTCGCGTGTGGGGCTGTCGACGCCCGGCGCGTCGTCGAGACCGCCGAGCGACTCTTCCCTCCATACCCGCCTAGCGACGGAGTCCCCCCGCGGGTGGCGCCGAGGCTGTCGAGTGGCCGGGCATTCCACGAGCGGGAAACAGGCCAGACACACCTCTACCTCGGCCTCCCGGGGGCTCCCGCCGCGGATCCGGACCGGATCGCCCTTGAGGTCGTGAACGCCGTTCTCGGCGGAGGCCCGAGTTCCCGCCTCTTCCGCCTCATCCGCGAGGACCGCGGTCTGGCCTACGCCGTCTTGAGCACGGCCACCTACTACTCCGACGCCGGGGCGTGGATCGTCTACGCCGGGGTCGGGCCGGACCACGTCGGAGAGGTCGCCGAGATCGCGCTCCAGGAGGTTAGGCGGCTGGCGAAGGACGGTCTCTCTCTAGACGACCTCGCCCTTGCCCGGGCCAAGCTCCGCGGTGGCCTCATCCTGAGCCTGGAATCGAACCCTGGCCGGATGGTCCGCCTCGGCAGCACGGCGATCGCCGGGCGGAAGATCCTCTCTCCCGACGAGCTGATCACCCGCGTCGAGCGGATCACGGGTGAGGACACCTCCCGGGCGATCGCGCGCTTCGCTCGCCTCGATGCGGCGCGTCTCTCCGTGGTCGGACCCCGCACGGACGGCGTTGAAAAGGTGCTCGCTGAAAGCTAGGATCAGTCGGCCATGCCCAGATCGAGCGCCATCTACCCTGGAAGCTTCGACCCGATCACCTACGGCCACATCGACATCGTCCGTCGGGCGAAGAAGCTCTTCGACCGACTGGTGATCGCCGTCGTCGCCAACCCGAACAAGACCCCTCTTTTCACCGCTGCGGAGCGGGTCGACGTGACGAAGCAAGCGCTTGCCGAGGAGGGGCTCACCTGCGTCGAGGTGACGAGCTACGACGGCCTCCTGATCGAGTGCGCCCGGGCGCAGGATGTCGAGGCGATCGTGCGCGGCCTGCGGGCGAACTCCGACTTCGACTACGAGTTTCAGATGGCCCTCACGAACCGCGACCTCGACCCGGAGATCGAGACCGTCTTCTTCATGCCCGCCGGGCAGTACTGCTTCCTCTCCTCGTCCATGGTCAAAGAGGTGAAGCGCCTGGGAGGCGACGTTGGCTCGTTCGTCCCCAAGTCGGTCGAGGAAGCCCTCGCCCGTAGGTTCGCCCGCAGCTGAGGCCGTCTTAGAGCCTCGTCTCCCGCATCCCTTGACTTCGAGCGCGCTCCAGGGGTGTATAGGTCGCGCGATGGACAAGGAGTACACCACCCAAGAGGCGGCCAGAGAAGCGGGCATCAGCGTCTACACGCTCCGCTACTATGAGCGCTATGAGCGCAGTGGACTCCTCGGTCCCGTCGGCGGGGCGCGCAACGGCCACCGCCGCCTGACGGGAGAGGACCTCGGCCGGATTCGGTTCCTCCGGCTCCTGCGGGCCACGGGCATGCCGATCCAGCAGATGCTGTCCTACGTGCGGATGGCTGCCGAGGGCGACCGAAACCGCGATGGCCGGCTCAAGCTGCTGGAGGACCACCGTCAGGATCTGGAACGCCGGATCGAGGAGCTCGAGCGCAACCTTGGGGCGATCACGGCGAAGATCGAACACCATTGACGGGCGACCTGCGCGGGAGGTCAAGCGCCGAAGAAGTAGCTCTGGGCAGTCGCAGTGGCCGGCCGAGTCACAGCGAGGTGGGAGGAGGTTCCACCCCGCGCGCGCGTCCCAGCCGCGCCCCCTGCAAACACTGCTGCGAAACAGGACATCCTAGGGGTGGAGAACCTCCTTCAGGAAGGCGATCGTGTCGGCGAGGGTCTTCTCCGTTCCCAAGTCCGTGTGCCCTGCACCTGCGACCAGGGTGAACGTTGATGGCGCGCCCGCGGCGCGCAGCGCGTCGTGCAACTTCTGGCTCTGACACCAAGGAACCTGGGGATCATTGCTCCCGTGGGCGATGAAGAACGGGGGATCCTTCGAGTCGACGTAGGTGATCGGATTGGCCAAGGCGCACTCTTCCGGGTGCTCTTGGATTGGACCGCCGATGAGGAGGGAAGCCGGTGAGTCCTTCGCGTTGTGATCCTTCGTGTAGTAGCAGTCGTTGAGGGTGAGGAAGTCGGTCGCCCCGCACCAGTCGGAGACGGCCTGGACGCGGCTGCTTGTGGTGAGATGCTTGCCGAGGATCCCCTCGATGCTCATCGTTGTGCCTCCGACGGTGTAGGCGCCCACGCCGCTCGACGTTCCCAACAGCGCGGCCAAGTGACCGCCGGACGAGGCTCCCCACACCGCGATGCGGTCGGGGTCCAAGCTGTAGGCCTCTGCGCTCGCCCGCACGAAGCGGACGGCGGCCTTCACGTCGTGGATCTGAGCGGGGAAGATGCTCTTCAGGCTGGAGCGGTGGTTGATGGCGATGGTGGCGAATCCCACGGGGCAGAGGACGCCCGCAAGGACCTTCCCGAACTCCCCCTTGCCGTGGTCGCTCGTCCACGCGCTCCCGTAGATCATGATCACCGCCGGGAACGGGCCTGAACCCTTGGCCGGGAGATAGATGTCGAGCAAGTGCCCGGTGATCCCATCCCCTACGTAGTCGATGTTCGTCCACGTCCGCCCGTAGCTCGGCCCCTGACTGCCCTCCATCATCAGGCTCGTCAGGCCGAGCGCCACGAGCGCCGGTAGAGCCACAACCCAGAACATGCGTCGCTGCCGCTGTCGGCGCATGACACGCCTCCTGTCTGTGCGATAGGATCGGAAAGCCGGTGCGTTGTGACGAAATGGACATCTCGTCTTCAGTAATCGGATGGAGTGTATGGAGGGCACAGGGACGAGTCAAGCTAGGGCAGTTGCGTCGAAGCTAGCGAGCACACGGAATGGGGTGCATGCCTTCTCGTGCTGCCGCAGCATGCTCTCCGGACCGGAAGGGGCGATCCGCGGCATCCGTTGGCACGCGATACCGAAGGAAGAGCGCGACCGCCTGTAGGAGGCGCTCCAAGCCAAGGCCTGCGGTTGACGTGCCCAGCAGGCTGCCGGCCATGCACGGAAGGAGGCTCGCCGTTTCCTGCTAGCACTCACAGTCGGGACGCCAGGGAATTGACGGATGTTCCCGTGTGCGTTAGGATATCGAGCATCACACCATCCAAGGAAGGGAGGTTCAAAGTGAGAAGACTGGGACTCGTCGTGCTTGCTGGCCTCTTGGTAGCTATGACCCTCTCTGTGACTACAGTCGCGGACTGCGCCGTCTACACTTCCGACAGTCCCTTCTGCATTGGGGGCGGAGGCGGTCTCGGCATGGCGTACACTGCTGCGGTGAGGGCTATACTGACGTTCTGGCCCCAGCCCGAACCAACACCGCCGGCTGTGGCGCCAAAACCCATCCAGCTCGCACCGCGCCTATCTCGGCTGAAGGACTGCCCGGTTCCGTACTTCCAGCCCTGGGAGGTGGAGTTCTGGGGGATCCGGCGGAACCCTACGGCGAGATAGCAGGACGGAGGCGTTGGGGCAGGCCCTTCCTGACCTCGACCTGCGTTGCCATGTCAGAGGTGGCGAAGGTGGATCGAGGGAAGCTCGATCCGCCCTCTCTCCTGGCGTGCTCAGTATAGGGCCTCCCCGTCGACGGCTCTCGCTAGACCGTGGGCCCAGACCTCTCGGCAGGGCGATCCGCGCTGCCGCAGCATGCTCTCCGGACTGGAAGGGGCAATCCGCGGAGTCCGCTGGCACGCGATCCCCAAGGATGAGCACGACCGCCTGTGGGAGGCGTTCCAAGCCTCGACCAAGGAGCGCGGCTGATACGTCCGACGGGGCTGCCGGCCATGCGCGAAACGAGACCTGGCCCCGTCGCACCGCGGCTCTCTAGGGGACGGTCACCTCTCGGCCTAGGCGCCGATCACTCCCAACTCCCTCCCCACCTTGGCGAACTGCTCGAGCGCGAAGGCGAGGTCCTTCTGGGAGTGGGCCGCTGAGAGCATCACCCGGATGCGAGCCTTGCCTCGCGGGACCGTCGGGAAGGCGATCGCCGTCGCGAAGACACCCTCCTCGAACAGGCGCTTGGAGAAAGCCCAAGCCGTTTTCGCCTCGCCGAGCATCACCGGCGTGATCGGGGTCTCGCTTTTCCCGGTGTCGAAGCCTAGGCGCCGCATCTCGGCCTTGAAGAAGGAGGCGTTCTCCCAGAGCCGGCGGACGGGCTCGTCCGTCTCCTCCAGGATGTCGATCGCCGCGATGCAGGCCGCGACGTCGGGGGGCGTGGCGGCGGAGGAGAAGAGGAACGGCCGCGCCTGTTGGCGCAGGTACTCCACGATCTTCGCGCTCCCGGCGACGTAGCCGCCGACGACACCGAACGCCTTGGACATCGTCCCCGCTTCGATGTCCACTCGCCCGTGCAGTCCGAAGTGGTCGACGATCCCGCGGCCGTGGCTCCCCATGACCCCTTCGCCGTGCGCATCGTCCACCATCACCATGGCACCGTGGTCCTCCGCCGCCTTGACGATCCCCGGCAGCGGCGCGAGGTCTCCGTCCATGGAGAAGACCCCGTCGGTGACGACCAGCTTCTTCGCGACGGCCTTGTTCTCCTCGAGGAGGGCGCGAAGACCCTCCACGTCGCGGTGAGGGAAGATCACGCGCTTGGCCTTGGTGAGGCGGCACCCGTCGATGATCGAGGCGTGATTCAACTCGTCCGTGAAGATCACGTCCTCGGCCCCCATGAGGAGTGGGATCGTCGCCAGGTTCGTGTTCAGCCCCGACTGTACGGACAGAGCGGCTTCGGTGCGCTTGAAGTGGGCCACCCGCTTCTCGAGTTCCAGGTGCAGGCTCATCGTCCCGGCGATCGAGCGCACGGCTGCCGGCCCGACGCCGTAGCGGTCGATCGCGTCCTTCGCCGCCGTGCACAGGCGTTGGTCGTTGGCGAAGCCGAGGTAGTTGTTGGAGCACATGTTGAGAACGCGCTTCCCGTCGACCACGACCCACGCGCCGACCGAGCTCTCGATCGTGCGAATGGTGTTGTACAGGCCCTGCTCCTTCAGTCCCTGGAGTGCCTGATCGATGAAGTCGTACTTCCCCATCCCCATCCAGTCCTCCCTTTTCGACGGCGTTCTGTCTCGGAATGTCCTTCGCGGAGGTCGGTCGGGATTGTAACCTCTCCCTCCCTCACGCGAGACCGGAGGGTCGTGCCCTAGAGAGACGGCCCCTTTCTCGCGGGACAGAGCTTACGTACAATCCCGCTCCGCAGAGAAAGGGGGACAGGCGGATGGAGAAGGTACGAAAGATCCTCGTGACGGGCGCGGTTGGGCAGATCGGGTCGGAGTTGACCCCGGCGCTCCGCGAGCGCTACGGCAGCGAGAACGTCGTCGCGGCCGGTCATCGCACCAAGCCGAGCGTGAGCCTGGGGCAGGCGGGGCCGTTCGAGACGGTGGACGTCACCGTCCGCGCCGACCTTGACCGCGTGATCGACCAGTACCGGATCGACACGATCTACCACATGGCCGCGATCCTGTCCGCGGCGGGAGAGAAGAACCCGCAGCTTGCCTGGAGCGTGAACATGGACGGCCTGTGCAACGTCCTCGAGGTGGCGCGGGAGCGCAAGCTCCGTCAGGTCTTCCTGCCAAGCTCGATCGCCGTTTTCGGCCCCGAGACGCCGCGCCAGCGCACCCCCCAGGAGACGGTCCTCCGCCCGAGAACGATCTACGGCGTGACCAAGGTGGCCGGGGAACTTCTCGCAGACTACTATGCCCGGCGCCACGGCCTCGACGTCCGCGGGCTGCGCTACCCCGGAATCATCTCGAGCGTGACGCCGCCCTCAGGCGGCACGACCGACTACGCGGTCGAGATCTTCTATGCCGCTGTCGAGGGCAAGCGCTACACCTGCTTCCTGCGGGAGGACACGGTCCTGCCCATGATGTACATGCCCGACTGCATCAAGGCGACGATCGACCTGATGGACGCCGACGCGACGAAGCTCCGACACCACTGCGACTTCAACGTGGCCGCCATGGGCTTCTCCGCCGGAGAGCTGGCGAGCCAGATCCGAAAGCGCGTCCCCACCTTCGTCTGCGATTACCGGCCCGACTCTCGTCAGGCGATCGCCGACTCATGGCCCCAGACGATCGACGACGGCGCGGCACGCGAGGAGTGGGGTTGGAGGCCGACCTTCAACCTCGAGGCGATGGCTGCTGACATGCTGGAACGGCTCAGCGCGAGACAGAAGAAAGGGACCCTCTGGCCCCGATAGGCCGAGCACGAGACGAGATTGGCACCCATCCTCACGTCCAGGTGCTTCTCCCCGAGCCGATGTCCTTCCGCCAGGACAGCCCGGCAGCAGGCGCAACGGCGGCCACGGGGTGAGGTCCTGCGACTCTGCATCTGGCCGAGCGCAGCGTGCGTGCCAGGTGCGAGGCGGAACAGCCCTTCTGGCGCAGCGGGGACTGAGGCCTCACGCAGAACGGGATGCGTCATCGCAAGACCTCGTACCGTGGTGAGGAGATCGACTGAGGTGTCCGTGAACGGCCTCTCTACACTGATCGGTGGATGGAGAACGTTCTTGGGTGGGCAGGTCGGGCAAGACCGGAACGGCCCTCGGGCCAGTTCGTGGG
>Ga0315288_10000788_pt1 | contig 40397 bp, 80 predicted proteins | sample YL17G11_20_MG_FD_203454 | JGI IMG/M metagenome (GOLD analysis project Ga0315288, IMG submission 203454) | Sediment microbial communities from Yellowstone Lake, YNP, Wyoming, USA - YL17G11_20 | ecosystem: Environmental > Aquatic > Freshwater > Lake > Sediment | place: USA: Wyoming | collected...
CATAGACTATGATAGTCTTTTCGGGGTTCTTGTTGTCTACTTCCCGCTTCTCTGTGATTATGCCAGCTATCTTGGCTCTGTGTTCGTCAATGCGGTTAAGATTGGTTATATCCTCTTTCTTAATTGCAAGTTTACGAGTGGCTAATATATCCTCCTTAATCCTCTCAGGGTCAAAGAAGTCAAGTTTCTGCGTTAGTTTACGTATAATCCTATATTGAGTGCCTGACCTTACAGAAGCTTCAGCATAACCAGCTTTTCTCATTGATTTAGCTATATTAAAATTTTGGTTAGGTAATTCTTTTAGTGTTCTCTTTTGTTTTAGTGTCATTGTAGTAATCCTTTGGGCGGAATTAGTTTAAATTGTTATGCTTTCATACTTAAGTATCATTTGTGCTTAAATCTTTACTCTTTCATACTTTAATGACATTTAATCTTAAAAACCCTCTCTAACAGCTCTCTGGCTTAACGATGTAGTATGTAATGAGTAGTTATATCCTCTCTTTTTGGGCGAAATTATTTATTTATTTTATTTTAACTCTCTATCCTTGCTTGACTTAGGTTATAATTGGCTTAAATTGTTGTAAGTCCTTGCAATATAACACTATTTTCTATACCATAAGTTGTGGTTGAGTGAAAATTTTCTCCTATATCTTGTGATTTAACATTTATATATATTTATTTATATAATTTAATTGACTTTACTTTCCTATATGATATACTTTGATTAGATAAACAAAGGCTCTTTGACAAGTCGGCAAGGCGAGAAGGCGAGTAGAAAAAGAAAAACAGACCCGCAAGGGATTTAAAACCGTAAGCCGAGAGAGTGCGAAGGGATAACATAATTTAAACAAGCAGTCAATAACAATTAAATAAGAGGTGATAAAATGTTAAACCTTCAATCAATTTATTTTGGGCAAAAACATTTAACTTTTGATTTTCACGATATGCTAGTAATTAAATCTATTGCTAGGCTAGCCCATAAACACCAAGTCCAGGCAACTAATGATTGTAATGGCGAAGGCTGGGTAAACAATCAACGTTATTTTAATGGAAAGATTGATGATTGGGCTAAGCGAGAATATGGGCAAGATGTTAAAAGTGCCTATATAGACAATACAGAGGAAACAATATTTATCAAAGAAATGGATAAAATAGAAACGAAAATTGAAAAATTCATTGAAAACAAGCCTTGTTTCAAGGTTGAATTTCAAGGCGACCCAAGAGGAAACACAGTCAAGTTATACTATGAAGGCGACTTCATAGAGTTATAAAATATCGCACTCAAAGCCGACTTGTTATCTTATGCTTTTGGCATAACTGATGAAGCCGTATTTAGGCAGAAATAGAAAGGAGGTGAGAATGAGACACAATAAAAAGTTATATTTAATTAAGGAAATAATTAACCAGCGACTTGTGAAGGGTTGGGTAAAAGAAAATAGAATTATTGATGAAGCATTGATGTTAAATAAGCATACCCTTGATTTCTTACAAGATGTAAAAGATAGAAAAGCTTAATCTTATAACTTAAAGGAGGGGTAGAATGGCTAAGTTCAAAGTAGGTGATAAAGTAAAATGGAACGACGGAAAATATCATCACGATAATAAAAGAATTGATGTGGTAACAAGCATAACAAGTGATTATTTTGGGGATACACGATACTACACAAAGGAAATAAATAATAATCCCAATGAAAAGCCCAAAATAGGATTAGCTTTTGAAAGCTATCTTGTTTTAGCATAACCACTAACTAAAGGAGGAATTATGAAGGAAATAGGAAAATATTTTATTGTAAGAATGGGATGGCGTTGCAATATATGCGGGAAAATGTATTATACCAATAAAAAAAGAAAATCCCATTGTAACTCTGCCCCTTATATACAAAGCCAAGATTACCAATGCGAAATACCAAAAAGTTTATTCTTGAAAATTAAAAAACAAATACGGGGTGAAAAATGACAAATGAATTAGCCATTAAAATACTGGGTTATATGAAAGACCACGAGGAAAAGAATTTAATAATATTCGGTGATAAGAAACAAAATGCCGAAGCATTACAATATGGCATAGATGCCTTAATAAATGCACAAGGGGCAAGAGCCCAGGCAAAGGAGTCCTAAATGCAAATAAAGAAACGATTGACCTTTACCATTACCGTAACCAATGGTGAAGCCGAGAAAGTAAAGGAATTTAAAGACTCAAGACCTAACCTGACACACAGAGAAGTCTATTTAAGGGGTATGGAAGGAATTGAGGTTGATGAGCAAGTAACAGAGGATTTAAAGAATAAGGTTTAATCCTCTTTCTTATACTGCCTATCTACCCATTTCTTACCGTATCTTAACTCCATAGCCCGCTTTGAAGCTAAATTCTCAATAAGATGAGAGTCAAAGGGAAAAGTCTTTCGTTTGTAATGTATATTAGAATATCCTTTCTTAGCTTGAAGTTTATTCAGATATTTTTCTAATTCTGGACAAATCTTTTTACAATCTTTTTTCTTTTCACAAGTTAAACAAAAAGCGTCTGCCATATTTCCTCCAATAGCAAACGCCTCTTTTAAATCAGTTTAATACCTTCTAAAAGTCAGCGTGTTATTATTACTTCTTTATCCCCAATCTCTATTATAATTTTAACAAGCACTCCGTCCTGCACCTCTGCGTGTTTAATGGGATAATTTTTTATTCCTGTTTCGGCTAAGCGTTTAATTATGTCTTTTTCTTCGGGCATAATAGTCTAACTTCCTTTTACAAAAACAACTATCCGTTCCTATCTTAATCGGGCATTTCTTTTTAAATGGACAGGGATACTTACTTTCCATATATATACATTTTATCTTGGCACTCCATAAATCCCTGTATGGCGATGTTCTTTGAGTTCTTGGGCTAAATTATTGATTTGTACTTGGGCTAAATTATTGATTTGTAATTGTAATCCATCCCTTAAATTATCAATCTTCTTAAAACAACCCTCGGGATTTCCTCCCCAAAATCCAAACATTATAACTATTTGCCAAAGTATAAATATAACCCATCCCACCGTAAAAAAAGTATCCCCTATTTCATTCTTCTTCGCCATTTCCTTTGTCTCCACTTTCTTTTGCATATCCTCACCCCAAAAACCCAAAACCAAAATCCTGCCAATAAGATAATCACTACACAAAGCAAAGTATTCGTATTCCAATGGTATCGTATCGCTTCAATCAACCTATTTATAAACGCCTCTTACAGTTTGGGGAGTTCGTAGTCAAACCAATCATCTAAATTTTGTGTCCAGCAAAACAAACAAGGAATTTTCATTTCGCACCCCTTATATAATACTCTGGGATAAGTTTTACCTTTCTTTCTCTTTGCAAATATATCAAATCCCTTGTTAAGGTGTATTTAGGAAGTCGGCTCAATCTTAATAAGTTTTTGTAGGTGAGTTTCCTGGTGATTAACCTGTATAATCTGGCTCTGCGGAGTTGGACACCAAGTAAGACACCCTTGTTTTTTGTCATTCTCACCATTCCTCTCTGGGACTTCTTGGATACGGACACAACATCACTAATAAGCACAAAAGGTAAGTCATTTTTTAGTTATCTTTGGGCGAATTTTTAATTTTGGTAATCCTTCAACACATTGAGTTTGATATTCATATCCTAATTCGACTAAAAGTCTAAAAATTATATCTTCTAATCTTGTAAGGCGAGTAAATATCTGTGGCAAGTATCCTGTGGAGCCGGTAGTTAAATCAGTATATAATGCACTTTGGATAACTCCTAATTTTTCTCTTAACTTTTTATCTTTCATTTTCCCTCCTTAGGTAGAGTGGGTTATTTCTGTTCTGTTGGTAATGGGTGCTTCCACGGAAACATATCTGTAACACTTTCTAAATTCACAAAGGCAGTTCCTACTGGCTCGACTTCTTTTAATTCCCCGTTTTTAATCGCTTGCATAAATCTACCGCTATCTGCTACCCAAGATGCTTTCTCTAATTGTAAAAAAGCACCTATCCGTTTTGTAACCTTTCCGACTAAATGATATGTTACTGTGCGAAAGAAAAAGTTATGTCCAATAATATCATCATAAGAGGATATATCTATTTTTTCATCTTCTTGTAACTGATTTTTAATTCTTTCATAGGTTTCATCTGAAATCTCTAACATTTTTGTCATTTTATTCTCCTTTTGGTTGATAGTGTTTACCACGACCCCGACCTCGACCTCGACCACGACCTCGACCTCGACCACGACCTCGACCCCGACCTCGACCTCGACCTCGACCCCGACCCCGCCCCCGACCACGACCCCGACCTCAACCTCGACCTCGACCCCGACCACGACCCCGACCTCAACCTCGACCTCGACCCCGACCACGACCCCGACCACGACCTCGAGTTTACATTATTACTTAATATTGCTATCACATTCCCTCACCCCCTTAATCATTTACCTCCATAAACTCTCTCTTAATTTGTTTTAGGGTTTCGTCTATAATTTTATCTCTATTTTCTATTGGGGCTTCAAAAAATAATTCAATACAAGTTTTAATTATTTCTCTCGTTTTTCCTCTCCAATTCACCAATTTAGCTATATTGCTAATTATCCAAACCTTATCGGCAATCGTCTTTGCTATATATAGACTTAAAAACTTATTATGGTCTATATCCTCAACAAGTTCTTTGGTTAGGTTTATTTTGCGAAGCCATTGAATAAATTGAATTTTAGTCATTTAATTACTCTAACAAAATTAACTGGTTCATCTCTATCAGCAATCTGTTCTCTTCTAATCTGATAACCACCTGTCCGTTTGTCTACTTTTAGTAAGAGAAAATGGATTTTACCATTTGTAATTCCACAGTGTATTCGGTCAATAGTGTTATCAAATTCAACAATCATCTCTTCCCCCTCACTTCATCCACCCCAATTCTTCATAGATACAGACACAACATCACTAATAAGCACAAAAGGTAAGTCATTTTATTTTATTCAATTTAGGCAAATATTCTCTACAACTATCTTGATATTCGTAACCTAATTCTTTTAAAAGCACTTCAATCTGCCTTTCTATTTTATCTATTCTTTTTAGACTACAATATTTATCCCAGCCTAGCCATCTTCTTAAATCTTTATCTTTCATTATCCCTCCTTAGGTAGGTCATTTGTTATATCATATTTGCCTCTTGGGGTGGAGGCACATCTTTTAATGTTAATTTACTACCCTGCCGTCTTGTTCTACCATACCAATTTTCTCTTGCGACCACAGATTTATCAAAAGCAATTAAGCAATCGGTTAAATATTCAGCAAGAATAAAATCGGGAGTATCGGAATTATTCTCTTGGGAATTTCTATTTATCAAGTGTTCCAAACCTTTTCTAAATTCAGTAATCATCTCATCCCTCCTTAGGTAGAGTGGGTTAGTAAGTCTGGGTTCTCATAGATGTTGCCGATGATTTCCATTGTCTCTGAACCTAACCTGCCGATACTACATCCTGAACCAATCTCTGATTTTTTCTTAAATTCTCCTTCATTAAAATAAACTTCATCTACACCAAATTCATTTTTAACAATGTCCCCTTCACAAATCTCCTGACCATTCTTGTCTTTAAGACCTGTGAACTCATAAAATCTTTCTCCATTAAGGCAGAAAGCGAGATACAGCCCTCTTTGTTCTTCACTCCAAACTTGACCTAATGTAAAATATGCCCACCTCTTTTGCCATTTACTCCACACCCTAAACTTTATTGTGCGATTTTCCATACTCACCCCCTTAATCATTTACCTGAATAATTGCGGTTGCATATCTCTCTTGCTTTTGTTAATCAATATCAATAATATTTCTTATTACTCCTTTAATATCTTTTAATAACTCTCGGCATTTTTTAATATTTTGCGAATTGTCGGAATAGATAATTGTTTCATTTATACGATGTTTACATTGCTTTCGCATCTCTTTACACCTTTCACAATAATACCAACCCATCGTTTTCCTTTCTTCTTTTCATTTCATTAAAAATGTGTAAGCCTATTCTTGGTAATACACAGTTTCTAAGCACTTGTCTTTTATTGGGCAATTTAAAATCTTTTAATTCGTGAAGCGTTAAAAACTCTGGTATCTGTGCTTCCCGGATTATGGCCTTGCGTTGTTTTTCTTTTGACGCTTGCCTGTTCATAGTGCCTATCTGGTAATCTACTTTAATATCACTTATCTTAAAATTCGCCCAGAAGTAATGTCGCCCTACTACTTGGGGTGGGTAAAGCGGGGCGTAATAACTTTTGGTATTTTCTACACAATATTTACCCTTAAAGAAATGCTTTAGTAATATAATCTCCTGCCATAAAGATTGGTCTGGATAACGGATAATCCCTTGCCCTTTTAAGAAATGACTACAAACACTATGACTCGGACAAGGCGGGCTACTCCATATAAACTCAAACTCCTTAAAGTGGTCTAACAAATACTGGTGTGCATCCGCCACGATAACCTTATCCTGCAAAAAGAAGTCGGAATAAATTTTGGCTATCTGGGGATTATTCTCAATGGCAGTTACCTCAACATCTGTCCAAAGTTTACGATTACCTCCGATGCCTGCGTAGAGATTAAGGACTTTCATAGTTTTGGATAATTAGGATATAAGTCTGTTATTAAATATTCTTTTTCGTCTTTGCCATTACTTGTAAGTAAAAGGGTAACCCTACTACTAAACATCATCAACCAATCAAGACAAGCACCACAAGGAGCAAAGTCAACACCTTTCGCATAAATAGCAACTCTACTTATCACTTTATCACTATTAGAAATCCTCGAAATAGCACTAACTTCTGCGTGTAAAGATGTTTGCCAAGAACCCTCAATATTCCAACCTAAAATTATTTCATCATCATCTAATTCAATAGCACAACCTACTTTTATACCACTTCTAGCGGGAAGTGCATTTTTACTTGCTAACCTCGCTTCATTCAATAAATCTTTCATCTTTTACCCCCTAACTATCTTCAATTTATCCACCCCATCTCTTCATAGATACAGACACAACATCACTGCCATGCATAATAGGTAGGTCATTGTTTAGTTCCTAAAGTATTGTCCACTATTTTTTTACATTCAGTTACACCTTTTAAATATCCTTCGGAAAATCCAATCTTGCGACCTTCATCAAATGCGGTCTTATAAGTCATCATCTGTGCATCAACCATATTTTTTAAAAAATCATCTTTCATTTTAATAACCTCCCATCTTCGCCTTCTTCTCTGTCAATTTCTTCTTGGGTGAATCCCGATGTATGTTCTCCACACTTGGGGCAAAAATCATTGTCAGGGTAATCTGGCATTGTGGCTTGACAACAAACACTATAATAAGTGTTATGACAAATTGGACAACCCTCTTTCTGAACTACATGTCCTTTATTACATCTACCTTCTTTAGTCATCTCCTTCCCTCCTTAGGTAGAGTGGGTTAGTAAATTGTTCTTTTTTAAATAGAGCCACATTAGGGCGAGGGCATTGGGTAGAGATTTATCTGTTTCGGCAGTAAAAGTATGCGGATGATAATAGCAAACATCATTCGTATTCTCGTGCAACCTAATCTCTAAAACTGCCCTACAATTATCTTTTAATATTGTTTTTGGCAACTCCTCCAAAATCTCTGTGGCGAGAGGAGCGGGATATTCTGTATCATCCAACATAACGGGAGTATCTACAATTCTATATTCACCCTTAAAATTTTCTGCTGGTTTCCCAAAGGTTAAAACGCCATAATAATTATCGCTCCATTGATAAATTGTAGGCTCTTTCCATCCAGCTTCCTTCAAATCCTTACTAATCTCTAAACTTACGCAATGTTTATCCATTTAGTTTTCCTTTCGTGGGGTTAAAGTTTATAGCAAATTATCCATAATGCCATTGCTATATTTACTAGTAAACCTAATGTTATACCTACCCAAATCTGTATATCATATTCTCTAATCACCCCACCCTCCTTTTCATCTCTTGAATTGCTGAGTTGAAGCCATTGACATAATTTGAACAATGACCATTTACACCTGTATCGTCTGCTACTAACTCCTCCGGCAGTATCCCCAGATACTTCTCCTTATAGAGTGCGTCTAATTGGGTGCGGGCTTGAATTTTATGTATCTCTGTTATTGCAGAAGTAACACACCCATCAGCTTTATAAGTGTTCATCAACACTTTCTCCAATTCATCCAACACCTCTTTCACTGTTTTAAGAACAGAACTATAAATCTCAGGGGATAAAATCCTACCAGTTATATCGTGCTTATAAAATTCCTGTTGCCAATTCTTTCTTGTCCATCCCACCAGACTTTTCTTCTTCATCTTACACCTCCGAGATAATTTGTTTGTCCATTATTTAACCTCCTTGCTTACTTGGCGGTCAGGGTAGGATTTCCACCTACTGGCTCATTATTTTGTCGTAGCCGTTCACTTCTGGCTTGGCTAACGCTTAAAGGTTGCGAGTCTTTAAGTCCCCTGCGTTCTTCACGCCACCTAACCGCCATAGTCTATTTAACCTCCTTGCTAAAGATTACCTTATTTCCTCTAAGACTTTTAATTTAATCTCTAAATCTTCTATTGTTGGTTTATAAATCAAGTTGTGTGCCTCTTTGAGCAAATTATATTTATCTTCTCCCAAAAGTTTTCTTACAAATTCCGTGAATAGAATAGGTTGCTTGTGAGCGAAGTTCATATGGCAATCTGGGCAAAGTGCTAATAAATTATCTAACAACCATCTCGTATTTAAGTAGGTTCTCCCGAAGATGTGGCAACATTGGACATTTTTCTTTCCGCACCTTTGACATTTTCCTCTTGCCCTGACCACATCTGACACCGCCTTGTCTAATTTTCTCGTTAGTCCCGTTTTGGTAATTTTACGAGCCATATTCGCTTTCTGATTTAATGGTCTTTGTGGTTTTTCTCATATAATTTATCCATCCAAACTTTGTGTCTCGCATACATTTTCTCTTGGCAAGGAATACATACTTGTCTTTGTTTCCAAATAGGATGCCATCCGTGTAAATCTTTTTTCCCACAAAACTTGCAAGTAACATAAAAATCAAACATTTACTTTCTTAAAAATTATAGGTATCCAAGGAGATGCAATTACATCCGCCCTTTCTATTCTTTCACATCTTTCACAATATCGTGTAGTAGTCCAAAAAAGTAAATCAAACATTGGGTCTCCACAACCTTTGCGTTTATATTTCCATCTATGAAAACCTAATTTACACAACATTACAAATGACTCCCCTCTGCCCTGATAATAATTTTTAGGGAATTTATTATTTCTTTTTGGAGTTTTAATTTAGCTTTATTCTCTGCGTGCCTACCAATAGCGTCATTAAGAACCCCACCGCTTACTATCAATTCAGCGGTCAATCTTTCTACTTCATTGGTAGCTGTAATTAGTTTTTGCATTTGAGTTGAAGCATCATCGGTATGGTCTAACATTTAGGACTCCCTATTCTGCGTTTGTGAATTCAAATATAATTTCATCTAAGCTTCTTCCCATACTCATAACACTGTCAGGTTTCCAAGTTAATCTAATATTGCTTAATCTCATATAAGGATTTTTATTATATAATTCCCTAATTAACCCCCTGATTGTTTCTATTTGTTTTTCCATTTCATCTTTCATCCCTTCCCCCTTCCCAATCCGGTTTCTTATAAATTCCTAACCTCTCTAAAGCCAAAACTCCTTCTTGTATATCCCTTAGTTCTTTCTTGGTCAGTTTTGATTTCTTGACCCATTGGGCTTTTCTGGTAATTGATTTCCATTCTTGCTTGGTAGGCATTAGGTATTTGGTTGATTTATAAAATCGTTCATTTCGCCTAATATAATTGCTTCTTCTTTTTCAATCATTTCTTTTAAAAGCCATTCGTGTATTTGGGCATGGCAAAGCTCACAAAGACGAATAAGGTTACATTGCTTGTTAATACCCCCGTTCTTGACTAAAACTATATGGTGGGTAAGGGTAGGTTTATCACCACAAACCCTGCAAGGGATATTGGTCATCCTGTGGCTTGGTTTACGGTTTTTAAGATAACTAAACCAATAATGGTATTTCTGGTAAGAGGCTTCTTTTAATAAATCTAATCTATCTTGGGAATTTGCATTATTGAATTTGCCCCAAAAGTCGTTCAAATACTTTTTAATGATTTTCTTAGCAAGGGATTTCCGCTGGATATGGTTCTTACGGACAGATTTCCAAGAAGAATAACAACCGCCCTTGCCTTTAGCAGAGTTTTTATGGAGGTGTTTTTTGAAGTTATAAGTAGGCATTTAGACTATGCACAGGTTATTAACAGGTTATCCACAAGCGAACCCATTGAAACTACGAGGTTTAAGTATTTTTCTATTGAGTTATCCACAAGTTTCTATTATCTTTATTATCTTTAGTATCTATTATCTTTATTATATTTAAAGTAACCATTCGTCATAATTCTTGTTTATTCCTACTCTTAAACTATTCTCTGCTAAAGGAAAAGTTATAATCAGTTTTGCCCTTTTAAGTATATCTATTATTTGTCTTATGGTTTCTTCGGGCATTTTAGCCCATTTAGCAATCGTTTTATAACTTGCTTCTACTTCTTTCCTATGGTAGCCATAAGTATATCTAATTAAACACATAAAAACCCTTAAACAGTTTGAGTCATTAAATTTTAAACATATAGCTTCTAATAATTCGTTGGAAATCTTGGTATAACCATTCTCACATTGAGGGTTTGCCATTTATTCCTCCTTGCTCGTAGTTGTACCATCTTTGAGGACTTTTACTCTTTCCGTGTTGTTCTTTACTTCTTTCTTTCTTTGGGGAAGTATGGAATCTCTTGCACTTCCCGTCTAAAAGTAAAGGAAGCCCGCAGGTGGGGCAAAATGTATCAGTATGTTTTTCTTGTCCAAATTCAATCATTTTTCTATTTCAGCCCAAAGGGTGTTAAAGGTATCAATCATTACTATGGTATCTACTACATCTTGCCATTTATTGATTATTGCTACCATTAAGTCTTTTCTGTATGAAAGTCGCATATCGGGTTGAAATCCATTGACTTTAGGTTTTTCTATTGGATTATGAACCATTGAAGTCCTTACTTCTGTTCCTTTGGGCGGATTAAAAGTTTGTCCGCACTCACAAGAATAGAAAGCGTCATAAGCTTTACCTGACTTTTTTGATTTCCCTGCGGGAACTAATTTCATTTCTTTGTCGCACATTACGCACTCCACTTAGACCTCCTTTTTAAATGCCTCTATTTCTTTTTGTAATTTAATATTCTTTAAATCTGCCCAAAAACATTCTACCTCTGTATGATATCTAAAAGCTTCGGGAGTTAGTAAAGTCAAACATTTCTCGCAACATCTTTCTTGGTAATCATACCTTCGCATTTTTTACCTCATCCTCTTTGGCTAAATCATTTAACATTGTGTCTATGCTTTTTAATTCCTTGCGTTTTAATTCGTAAGTTTCGCACATTCGTTGTCTTGTTTCTATTAACCAACTAATAAAATCCTGAACCTTATCGCAATCATCTCGGTATTGCTTGTCAAGTTTATCTATTTCGGTCATATTCCCTCCTCTTTTTGGCGTTCATATTCCATATCTCCCCTGTCAGTTTCATAACCAAAACATTTTGGACAGAGCATTTTATAATCCTCATTGTTGTAAAGAGTTTTAAATAATGTTTCTACTTCCTTTTCACATAATTCACAAATCATTTTGCCCTCCCAACCAAAACAATCTCTTTCTTTACTAAATTATTCCTTACATACTGCATATCCAATCCGTTACCCGGACATTTTTCGTGGTGTCTTTCAATATGGCTAACCCCTAATTTATTGAGCAAGAAACAAAGGGATTTAATCTGTGCTTTTGTAAAGTGGTCATATCCAGTCAGACATATTCCGATATAATTATTCCTACCTTTTGCGTGTGCGCCTTTCATTGTTAAGGGGCGGCCTTTTTCAATATCACCATTAGTTCTAATTACAAAATGATAACCTATACATTTCCAACCTTTACTTTTGTGGTATTTATCAATTACCTTTGCTGACATATCAGGGCTTGCGGAATGATGAATAACAGCTTTTGAGGTATCAATAATAGGCTCACTCGCCCTTGCCTGCGAAAGCAAAGAAGCTATCACCAGAACGGCAATAGCTCCTTTAAAGACGAGTGAGTTTAAGCAATAACGATTTCGCAGGTCTTTATTTCTCATTTTATTTTTTCCTTGAAAATTTATTCATTTTGTGTTATACTTGAAAAACAAAAGGCGACCATCTTGCTAACATTCTGCTAACAAGACAATCGCCTCTGTTCTTTGAAAACAAATCTCCGTCGGGAAAAAGGAAATTTGTTAGTTTCTTTTGATGTATCTTATGTAAACCCTGCAATCTCACCATAAGCATTATTATATAAGAAAACCTTTATTTGTCAAGTCTTTTTTTGCACTTCGGGCATCTGGAGTGATTGAACCTCTGGTGGTTTAGGCAACACTTCAGGCAAAGATAGACAAAATGGGATAGGCTTAAATGGTGGGTTTCCGCTTCCAATTCCAAGTCCTTTTTTAGTTCCTCGCAGACCCTCACGGAGATATAATTTCCTCGTTTCATTCTGTAAATATATCATATCGCTTTAGTTAGCACAAGATATTTAAGATATACATTGAAAACGCTTTCAGAATCACTACAATTTAGGAGGTGGATATGATGTCAGTTTATGATAACGAAGGCAAAAGACATCAACTCGGTTTCCGCTTAACAACTCACCAACAGGATAAAGTCAACCACATCTGCGGATTATTCCACATAAGCCATCAACGGTTGTTTTCTGATATGATTGATTATTTCTTTATGGAATATCTTGATATTCAAAGTGGGCGGATTTCCATATCTCACGCAATTAAAACTAGTATGTTAGACCTAATGGACGATTACATAAAACTCAAAGAGGTTAAGGGCTTAAAACCTGCCCCTTATGTCAGGGTGGTTAGGGGTTAAAAATCTGGAATATCAAAATCATATCCTAGAAGAACATCGCATTTTATACACCTAATTTCTACGACTTCGTCATCTCGGACTAACCACAGGGTTTCGGTATTGAGATTTTTCCATTCCCCGCAGATTTGGCAGAGGACTTCTGTTTTATCAGGATTGAGGTTCACCTTTCCACTCCTCGCCCTCATCTTCTATGTCTCGGTCATCTTGGATTTTAATGTTTAAGAGCCAGCAGATGTTTCTTAAAAGACATAAGGTATCGTCAATCTCTGATGGTTCGCAAGTGCAAATTCTATCTTCTTTATCAAATGAGGGACAATCAAAACATTTCACTTCCTTACTTCCTTACCTTTACAATTCGTTGTATGGTTTAAGAAATCCTTGTATAGTTTCTCACATTCTTTAATACAACTCATCGCGTCTCTTAAAGAGTCGCAGGTATCCATAATTAAAAGCGACACACCCCCAAATTTAGATGACTTAATTAAATCCGACCCCTTGTTAACCTTTGATAGTTTAGTTAACAGAGAGTAATCACCAAGACACAAAATATCAAAATCGGAATAAGGTGTTGGATGTATCACAAAGGTTATATTATTCTTTTTCATCTTTTAATAAGTATTCATTTATTAAATCAGCTGAAAAGGTTAAAAAACTAGCGATACTAATGAATTTTTGTATTAAATCCTCCATATCTACTTCGTCAGGAAATTCTAAAACCATTTTCTCCCCATACGCTTCTACTGTAATTTTTATATTTTTAAGTTCTTCCATTCAGTTTCTCCCTTATTCCTTTTTCTACATATTCACCTATATCACCATAAGAAAGAGCTTTTCTTTTATCTGCATTCCACATTAGGCTTTTAATCATTTCTAAAACGTCTATTTCATTGGCTTTTTTATCTATAACCCGCATTATTCGTTTTACAAGAATATCACACCTATCATCACAAATAGATACTTGTTGCTGACACAACCATTCGCCCACTATGTTTTCTATTTCTTCTTTTAGTTTCATTTTTCTCCTTTCGTGATAACCTTATCACTGGCAGTGAGAACTATTGGTCTTTAATTTTATACTTACCTGCTTCATCCAGCATCTCTATAAGGGTTTCTGCAACGGGTTTACCTTTTTTAATTATTTTAGACATTATGGCGTTATATTTAGTCATACCTACCTCAAGTGGCATATAATACTTGCAATCCTCTTTATAATCAAAATGGGAATAAGATTGATATTCATCTGGTTCAACCATAAAGCGATAACATTTCTTGGCTTTCTTACATCCTTTATTCAAGCAAAGTGTTATATCAGGCATAGGTTTTAATCTATATTAAAATAGGTTTTATTTCTGTTAATAATCAAAAATGATGTTTTTTGACGATTACGGTAACTTTACATAAATGTTAACTATGTTCACTTTACTAAACAAGTGTTTACTCTACTAAACATTACCACTTTCCCAAATCGCCTAATGGTGCCATTGGTGGTTCTCTGGAAAAGGTTATCTTGCCAATCTGGGGTTCTTTCCCTTTTAGTTGGATACCTTTACAATCAAGTTGATGATTAGGTTGATGATTAGGTTGATGTTTTTTCTTTTTTTTCATCTATTTTCAGGACTTTTTGTAAAACTTGTCCAATGGCATCCGAGCAACTTGTAGAATGGTCTTTATTTGGTGGACACGCAAGACACTTGTGGTATCTTAGGTTCTTGATTATGGATGTGGCTTCGTGTTCGTTTCTAATGCGTCTTATGCTAAAAGTTAGGGTATCTGCAAGGGCTTCCATAAAGGAAACAGGACATCCTCCTTGTTTTGATGAGGCGATTAAACGGATATAATCTATCTTTTCTGGCTCATCCTCTCTATAAGCGATAGTTATGTAAATATCACAACAAGTGGTTTTCTTGTAAGTTATTGATTTGCTTATAGTTCCGATTTCTCCCTTTATATCGTTCATTCGTTGAACAGACATCATAGTTCCATAGGAAACACTTGAGCAAAGCGACCATTGTCAGTAACCACGCCACAACCTATAATCGGCTTCTTTTTAAAGTCCCGACCATACTCAAAGGCGTAAGTATGCCTATCTATTCCGCATCCGACATTCATTCCAAATATACAATCTTTCTCATTGGCAAGGTATCCTATTGTCCCGTGTGCGTGAGTATGCCCTATAACCGTAGATTGACGATTGTTATAAGCGGCTTTTAAATGGGCGTTATCTCCAGAATAACCTGTTCCGTGTTCAAAGATTACATTATAGAGAGTAAAACTAAAGTCATCTTTCCACCCTTTCGGCAAGTTCCATATTTCCCTAAAAGGTCTAAAAACGCACTCTGGTAGTCCCTCTGTCCTACCCTTGCGGTCAACCATTCTGTCGTGGTTACCTCTACATAGATAAAGCTTGGGAAATGCTTTATACCAGTTCCTTAAACGCTTCTTGGCTTCTTCTATCTCATCTTTGGGGGATTTACCATTGGGGTCGTGTTCGTGGTAGTTTATAGCGTGGTTATCTACGAGGTCGCCGATATGAACGAAAGTATTGCATTTACAACGGTGGAAAATCTGTAAACAAAAATCTAAATAATTGGGTAACTCAAAAGGCAAATGGGTGTCAGAGATTATTCCTATGTGGTCTTTTATAGAACCTCCTTATATTAAGAACAATCCTAAACTTGCTACCAGAATAAATCCTCTTAAAAACTCTTCAAGCCAATCTTTATCAATTAGGTGTGATACCAAACCTACACCTATTGTGCAAACTCCAACTCTTACCCCAAACCATAACCAACTCCCTGTAAAGAACATTAAAGGAAATATCGCAAAAGAAACCATAAATCCGTGAAGTGAGTAGTGATAAAATTTATAGTCTTTTGGCTTAGGCAGAAAGTAGCGATAAGTTGTTAATGCCCCATACATTAGCAAGGCACAAGGTAATAAGGATAAGTATTGGATTGGGGTATGAACTACGCCTGTGAGGACTAAAACAAGACAGGATAGGGCAGAAACACCTAAATCCCGCCACTTTGTCCCTAAAGAAGTGCCTCCCATTCTATTAAGCACTCCCCCAAGAATTGCTCCGACTAAAAGGACGATAAGCTTCATTTTTTGACCTCTTTAGGATAATCATATTTCATTATCCCAATATCCCATCCCCAAAGCGTTAAACCTAATCCCAAAACTTTTTTATTCGGGTAATAGTGATATTCTATATTAGTATTAGAACCCCCTGCCTGAACGAGCTGGGAATAATTTTCTGTTTTAGGTGGATACAATAATCTTTTAACCCCAAGTCCTAAAAGAGCAATTACAGCCAATACACATAATACGGAAAGTGTGCGTTTTATACTATGCCAAACCAGACTTGTTCCTTGTTCTATTAAAGGATTTATCATAGATACCTCTAAAATTTTACTTCCAATTTCACAAATGCCCCGCCAGAAGCCGCCGTAAGTTTAGGTTGGTTAAATATATCCCTTATGTATATGCCTATCGGGTAAAGTGTTATTTTAAGTTTATCTTTGAATGGAAAAGACAAAGGTAAATATTTACCAAGTGTTCCAAATTCCCTGCCTAACATTATTGCACCATCATTTATTCCTGAAGCATCCCAAACCGCCCCCACATCAAGAGTCCATCCGTCAATAATGGCGTTCCACTTGCCCCAGCTTTCTACTGGTAATGTATGCACCGTTTCTATGGTGGTAAGGTTTTTTACTGCGTTATCTTTCCATAGATAAACAAATCCTTGTTTTAATGAGATATTTAAATCCTGTGCAAGTGCTGGTTTTACTTGCCTACATCCAGCAATAACGAAGCATATTGCCAATGCTATAAAAATAAGTTTTCTCATTTCTCCTCCTTTTGAAATAGTTTATAAGCCAAATCGTATATACACGAAAATAACATTACTATTGGGAAAATAATATAAACAAACAAAGAACATACTGCCTGTGGAATAGGGGAAAGTTTATTGCTCATTTAGTTCCGTTCTGTGTGCGATCTGCACGGTTAAAATAAGAAATGAACACCATTGAAATAATGCTAACAGTTGCGTCAGGTGGAATTAACTTACTGTAAACTCCATAGGCAAACACAATCCCGCAAATCACCGTTAATAGATACCTGCCACTGGTTAATTTATTCATTCTTCACCCCCTTATTCCCTAAATGCTTTCTTAACTTCGCCTAAAGTTTTTATCTCGGTATCAGTCTGTCTGCGGGCTGGTACTTTCCATTCGCACCCATAAGCAACACAGATTATCTCATCATCTTGTCTGCACAAGAAAACTCTGTCGTGTATAGGACAGCCAAATTGTTTACGGTTTTCTGTCATTTCCTCACACTCAATAAAGTGTCAAGTTTTATATCCATTTTAGCGAGAGATAAATCTATTCCCTTTATACATTGTTGCAATACCGCAATGTCCTTTTTATTCTCTTGGGATAGGTCAGTTGCTCCCTCTGCTAAGTTATAAGTTTTCATAAAGAAAACAGTCAACATTATGGCAATAATCCCTGTCAATAAAGCATAGACTATTTTTAGCCCTACATCTTGTCTACGGTCGCCATTCATCATAATTTCCCCCTTTATTGTAATTTCCTTTCCCTTCGCCAAATCAGAATTTTAATATGCACTTTATTTGCCTTGCGGAGTTTTTTAATTATCACCGATTTCACCAGTTGGAAGTATAGTATTTTTATCTTCTAAAAATAATCCGCCCATAGAAGAAATTTTTTCTCCCAATATATAAATATTCGTGATTTTATAATTTTTGCTAAAATTCCTAACTTCTTCTAAAGTAGAAAATATTTTTAAAGAGGCATTGGTTATTGTCCAATAATCATTCCAACAACAATTTATAGTTAAGTTTACTTCTTCCATAGGTGGACAATCACATTTCCAACCCATTTTTTTTGTTTCTGTCCATTCATATTCTACAAGATAATCTGCAAAACACAGGGCCGGAAGTAAACATAATAAAACAAATAATAGCAATTTTTTCATCTTATCCTCTCTGCCATCGCAATCTTTCCTCTCTCGTCAATATATTCTTTAACCATTCCCGCTTTTTTATATTCCGAATACTTTTTAAAATCTGTAAAGCGGATATAATTAGATACTGGACTACACCCCAATATAAAAACAAGACCCAGCAACCCTACTCTTATAGAGTTAGAATAAACAAGGTTATTTGATATACTGGGTCTTTTCATTTAATTCACAAAAGTTACTGTTGCTGTGTCTACCCCCCCTGCTGGGGTGTAGGTGGCGTAGGCACTTGGAATACGGTTTTCAAAAGTCCCACTCCAGGGGTCAGGCCAGGTAGTTCCCATTGACTTATAACTTTCCTGTTTAGTTCCGTCATCGTAATGCCAGTAAAATCCAACACTTGTGCTTCCTACTGCCCCCAACCAGTATTGAGTTGCGGTTAAACTTCCATAACTAATATCAGTAGTGCACCAGTCATCGGCGGCGGGACAAGCAGTTCCCGTTGAGGTATAGGCGAGTCTTGTAGTAGGAGTTCCTGAAACATCAGAATATAATGCTACCAATAAATCATTTACTCCTTTTCGTCTAATATAATGACTTATACTTGTGAGTGTTCCACCTGTAGGATTTGTTATTGCTTTTGCAACTATTCCATACCCACTTGAAGCATCTCCTTCTGTTCCACCTATTCCTTGAGTTCCAAACCAATCATTAAACTTGAGGGGATATTTTGCTGTATCTAATATTTTCTGGTCAACCGTTAAAGTATAAACACCATTTTCAATATGTAAATCCACCCAACAAACAAATTTACCGTCTGCGTCTAATAATCGTGGTCTATAATAATGACCGAATTTCCCGCATCCATAATTAACTTGTCCGATAATATGATTTGCTTTTGTTTTGTGATATACCGCATAACTACCATTTACTTCAACAGGTCTTTTGTTTATTCCACAGTATCCATTATCTTCCCAAGTAGAACCATCAGGGTTTTGGTTTTTAAGTGGCGGTTGATAAAAGAAATCAAACTCCTCCCACCCCTCTAACTGAAATTGGAATACATTCGTGGCAGGTTTCTCATAGAGGATAAGACCGAATTTAAGGTTCTCTGAATTATCAGGGTCGGGATTAGCATACCAACCTATCTTATCCCCTTTGTGTTCAATTTTATTTCCTATGAGTGAGGTTACGGCGTTAGGAATATCAAAGAGGGGTTTTATGGTGAGGGAGTTTTCTGGCTTGCCAGACTTGTCCTTCCACTTGGTAAAGGTTATCTGGGGCTTAAAAGCAGTAAATTGAGAAGCATTCTTATCGCCTATAATAACTTCATCATTGGCTTCGCCCAGAGTAACTTTATATGCTTTAGTATTAGCAATAGGAGTGATATTCTTTTCTTGAGCAAAACAAGTTGAGGTGAGGAAAAGGAAAGATAAAAGTAGAAAGAGTTTTTTCATATTATTGAGTATAGTTAAAAGTTACCCCTACAACTCCGCCAGTTGTCCAGGTAGTTGCCGTGATGTGAAATCCTACCCAGTCATTCGCATCTATCGAGGGGTTACTCAAAGATGCGTCATCTGCGGCGTTTGTGCCAGATGTAACAGTTATATCCGTAGCCCCGTCTACTCCTGCACAGTTCGCCCCATTCGCATCACACTCGTCGAGATGGCAAGTAGCAGACCACGAAGTTCCAGTGGCAGTAACATTGACACTTGTTATAGTAATCGCCACAGGAGTTTTCCATAAAGTCCCATAATCAGAAGCAGTGGATACTGTGCCTGATAATTGAAAACTCTTACTCAATGGCACTTGTCCCGCACCTGTTCCCCAGTCTATATCTACAAGACCTAAACTATCGGCAGGCAAAGTTAATTCGCCATTTCCCGTTCCATCTGTAGTCAAAGCGATAGTATCAGTTGTAGCATCTCCGATTGTAAAAGAGATATTTCCACTTTTTATATCTCCGCCCGATACAGTAATATCCCCTGAAAATGTAGCCAGTCCTGTCGTCCAAGTAACTGTATAATCAGTCGCAAGGTCAAAAGTCCATACCTGTTGAGCTCCAGCTCCCCAAGTGGGAGCGATAACTTCGGCAGGAGCAAATTTAAGCACTGCCGTATCTATGGCTAAGCCTACGCCTTCTAAATCTGTGCAAGCAGTAACATCAGTTGTAATTATTCCAGCTAATCCATCCAATCGGTCTAATTCGGCGGCTGAAAGTGTAGTCGGTGTAGAAGTGGTTAAACTTGTAGTAATGGTAGGTGTAGTTAAGTTCCAAGAGGTAACTGCTACGCTATCGTCTATTGTAGGTAAAGCCCAAGTGCCACCGAGTTCTCCTCCTGGTGTTTCCGTAGAATTGTAAACAGCATTTGTGCCTTCCGTTAAAGTCGCAACATCTACCGTTCCAGAAAATGTCGTTTTCGCAGTTGTCCAGGTCATTGTTACATCAGTAGCCAAGTCAATAGTCCAAACAATACCTGCACCCGAACCCCAAGTTAAATTTCCAAGTTCAGTAGCGTCAAAGGTTAAAGTAGTATCTGCGTCAGCACCAGGCAAGACATCATTCTCGCCACCTGAAAGACCTACACCTGCGACTATATCTTTAGCAAGTGTCCCAGCCATTTTTCCATTAAAAGTATTCCAATCGGTTGACCATAAATAACCATTTGTTGTAGTGTCTGCTTTTGGTATGGCTATTGTAATGTCTGCTTCTGCTCCAGGTAAAATATTATCTGTGCCGCCTGTAATGGGTGCAGTCGTAACTAAATCCTTGGCTAAAGTGCCAGCCATTTTATCGTTAAATGTATTCCAATCTGTGCTCCAAAGATAACCGTTTGTAGTTGTATCTGCTTTAGTGATAGATAAAGTTATATCAGCTTCCGCACCTGGAAGTATGTTGTCGGTCCCACCAGCTAAAGGAGTGGTAGTTACTAAATCTTTAGCAAGCGTTCCAGCCATTTTGTCATTAAAGGTATTCCAGTCGGTTGACCAGAGATAGCCATTAGTTGAGGTATCGGCTTTTCCAAGTATCGTCTGAATTTCAGCAGAAGTATCTACTGTGGGGTCGACTTCGGTATGTATAAGTGTTCCCCCTGTGGTAGGAAGTGTCCAAGTAACCGCACCTGCAATATCTGGAATAATTAAAGTCCCTGCCCCCTGTGGGTCATAAAAACTGATATAAGTCCCGCCATCTGAGGTGCCGTCAAGACAAGCACCACCTGTGCAGTCGCCTACATCAGTAACATCACCGGCACCGGCAGGGGCATTTTCAGTGCATACTACCTTACCTCCGCTTTCAATACACCATTTGCCAGTTGTAAGAGTGCCGATTTTATCGCAACTATCAACTATATTATTAACATCTGTATCGTAGGTGGCTTTGAGCATATCACCAGAACCACCCCCCGAAAAAGTAACTACTAATCCTGTGGCGGTATTAGATAATGAAGTATTGGGAAATCTTACTTTGGTAGGAAAAACTGAAGGAGAACCATCTTGTTCAATCCAATTAACAGGCGGAAAAGCACCGTAAGAATTACTTGCAAAACAGAGTATCGCTAATATAATAAATAATTTACGCATAATTCTCCTAATAAGTTACATAAAGGAACGCTACGCCATCACCGTCAGATGTCGAGTCAATGTAAACTTTATTCAAGTCGTCTATATCAATTTCCACATCTTGTAAGGGAACGAGTTGCTTTCCTCTGCCATTTGCTACCGTTGAACCCCCAACCCAGATATTCCCAGAATTAGCCCCTAAAGCAGTAATGAGGACTTTCTTGCAGGGTATTGAAGTTGTAGAGAGTTGAACTGCTGTTCCTGCGGTGGTTACGGTTTGTGAACCGTCTGAAATTGTATTTGGCGGTGTCTCAAACACACCGAACTCATTCCTTCCTGGTGTTAGCGACATATTTACTCCTTGACAAAGTTATGTTTATAGTGTATAGTTAATTTAATGAAAAAGTTTGTAATCATTTTAGTTTTAATTCCTTTTCTGCAAGGTTGTGCTGTCGGTCTTTTAGCCGCAGGTATTGGTTATGGTGTCGGTCAGGGTCGCAAAGCATCTGCTCAAATGTTAGAAGCAAAAGGTCAATATGTTTCCCGCTATGACACCTTCAAAGTTGAAATGGAAAAAATAAATCTTGAACGAGAAAAAGCCAAACTTACCCCTCAACCTATACCTACCTTTGAAGAATGGCTCAATGAACAACCAATGAGTGCCTCTGAAATTAAGTTATTCCAAAAATACAAGGTAATAACTGCTAAGGATTTGAAAGAGCAAAAATGAATATATTAGAAGCAATAAGTATTTCGGTTCTTGTTGTATGTATGGTATGGATATTGATACTACCCCTGTTTAATTCCCCTTAATCTCCTTATATTTCTCCTGCATTTTTTGCCCGAACTTCTTTATCATCATATCTGTATAAGTAAGTCCTTTTTTCTTCTGCTCAGGAGTAAGGTCAACCGCCTTAATTACAAAATCTTTCGCTTTTTCTAATTTAGACAATTCATCTTGTAGAGGTGCGAGTTTTTCACCCATCTTCATTAACTTTTCATTCCTAAGAAATAACCTTCTTGCTTCTTCTTTTCTACCTTGATTAAGTAATTCTTTAGTGTGTTGTATAACCGACTTTGAAGAATAAACTATTTCTGTGGGAGTCGGAGAATAAGTTTGTAATCCTACTCCAAATATCCCAGGAATACCCATTCCTATTCCTTCTAATCCTCGTTCTTTATATAAATCAAACATATCCTGAATTACCATAGGAGTAAATCGTTGAGCAACCTCTTGGGGAATATTAAACTCTTTACCTAAATTATTTTGTCCCCTTAAAAGTCCAAGAGCAAATGTAACTACGGGTGCTTCTTTTGTTTCTAAAAATCTCCCAAGAATATCGGTTCGTGTTAATGGTTTATATCCTTCGCCGACAGTAGTCTTTACCCCAGTAGTAGAACTGATATGTTCTCCAGTTATTAGTTGTGTGGCTAATCTAAGATATTGTTGAAAACCACCCCAAATATCATAACGGGTATTTTCTGTTTTAATCTTAGCGAAATCGGCACTTCTTGATTCTGTCCCTACATTTGCTCCCCCCATCTTTGCCAAAGTCATAACTGAAATTGCTGTTCCCGCAAAGGTTAATAAAGACTTCAATGCTTCTTTCCTGACGAATGGGTCAAGTTTCACATAATAAATAGGATTAAGTAGATTTATTCTTGAAGCCATAAGACGGGGAGAGAAAAAGACAGAATTTAAAGTTACCGCAGACCTCTCTAATGCTCCAGGTAATTTACCCCTTCCAGTTGCCGCACTAATAAAATTTCCTATATCCTTTAATAATTTACCTTCTATGGGAAGTCCCTGTTTTTGAGCAAACCCTACCATATCATCAAAAACATCTGCCCTTAGTTTATTTAAGAAGCCAGTATATGCCCGATTAGAACCCCTTACTATATGACCTAACACTGGTATTTTTTCGGCAAGATTAGACATAAATTTTTCTTCCCTACCAACAAGTGTTGTTCCTATATCGGTAAGTGAAAGACCCCCCTCTTTCATTAAAGAATAAGTAGGTCTTTTGGATATATCTTGCATTAAACCTTGATATGATTTTTCATTAAAGGCATACTTAAACATATCCCTAAATGCGGGTAACCATTGTTTTGGTCTGCCGATTAAAAATAAACCTTGTCGCAAGGGTGCGGACATATCAGCACTTGCCATAATTGCACGGGGAACATTTAATACCTCTTCTGTTCCCTCAAATACTTTCTGCATAAGAGGTCTTTTAGATAATACCGTTTTTATAAAATCGGGGGGAAATACTTGACCAAGTAGTTTTAATTCTCCCTCAGTTGGAACAGAACCACCCTCTGCACCTAATAATTTACTAAGTCCTGTTTTAGTTGAAATCTTTTCATAGGGAGATAATACTGGATGTTGTTCTACTACATTAAATAAAGAGTCAATGTCTGGTTGATTTACTTTACCCCTAATTCCCTCAAATTGAACCTTTGGTAGTTCACCCTTTAATGCTTTAAGTTGTGCAAAATATCCCTGCTCGCCAGGAACTGTTTGTCCTACTTCAATTATTTGCCCCGCCCTCTTAGACCTTTCTATGGCGTATAACTTTTCTTGTTGTCCTCTAATTGGTTTGGCTTCTTTTAATGCTTGGGTTATTTTTTGGATAGGGTTTTGTTGTAGTATTTCTTCTGCGATAGGTTGGGTAACCTTATTTCCCAATTCCCCAACGCCTTTTATAAATCCCTTACCAACTGGAACTTTCGTTGCAATCTCACCTAAAGTAGTTCCCGCCATAGGTATCTTTCCTAATAATCTACCAATGGGTAATGGAATATAGGAAGCAGGTGTAGTCGCTATATCACCAACATCTCCTGCTACCCCAGTTATAAAAGACCTTAAAAAAGCGGGTGTATATCTTTCCCCACCCGACTTGGTTGCAAACTTCTCCATTAACTTTTCTTTGGGAGATTTACCACCAAGAGTTTTTGAGACAGGTTGTAAAACAGTTTTGAAAGGATGTTGTCTAATATAAGAAAGGATATCTTGAGAGATAGGAGATTCTTGGGTAGGAACGACTGTTTGAGTAGTAGTCGCCTGTTCATATTTATTCCAATCAATATTCTTCTTAACTGGTGTTCCATACTTATCCCAGTTAATATCTTTTTGAGTAGAATTACCCTTTTCGTATTTTTCCCAATTTATATCCATTTTATCTACCACCAAATATTGCTTCCCTCATTTGATTCATACCCGTTTGATTTTTACCATAATATTCTTCTGGAAACAAAATCCTTCTAATCTCTGTTGGACTATCTGGATATTTAGCAACAAGTTCATTAAATAAACTATCCTTTTGCTCTGGAGATAATTTAGGCATTAAAACAGTGGCTTTTGATAAATCACTTTGTAAACTAATTTGTTGTTGTTTATCCCTAGTAGTCAATTTAGTGTTTACTATTTGTGCTTGTTGTGATGTCGCCTCTGCCGACGAAGGTTGCCCTAACTTAGACATAACTATATTAGGCACTACCCCCCCAGCGTAATAAGCAGTCTTTCTACCCTGAGAAACATCTTGTAATCCTTCTGGTTGTGGTTGTCCAGTAAGAGAGTTAATCATTCCTCTTATAAAACCCACATCTGGATTTTGTTGTCCACCTTGTTGTTGACCCATCTGTAAATATGCAGGTGGTATTCTATTTGAAGTCATACCATATCCAGGCATTGCTTCGCCTTGACCCTGAATTGATTGCCCCATTGGTCCAGGAACTCTTATTCTTCCTAAATCAACATTGGGGGTTTGTTCTATGCCATATTTTTTAGGGTCAAAAGCCGTTCCTGCTAACATTTGTGGAGTATTCCCTCCCTTATCAGAAGCAAACGCCTCAGTTAATTTTCCTAATCCTGCCCCCTGTTGCATCCTATTTAAACCCCATTTACCAACTGCTGTCGCACCCTTACCTACTGCCTTTGCACCTGTCATTGCGGCAGTTCCTAACATTTTTAAAATTGCTAATAAAATCGCTGGCATAATTTACCCCCTTAATAACTTCCCCATTGACCTAAAAGACCTAATGATGTTCCTGAACCCGCTTTAGTTTGAAAATACTGTGGCTGACTTGCCCCATAAATAGCATTATATAAAGTATCAGCACTTGGAACTGCTGATTGATATTGATATGCACTTGTATTCGGTTGTTGTGTTCCTACCTGCGGATATAAAATTTGCATATAAGGAGTGAGTGCTTGTTGTGCCGCTTGTCCTGCACTCATTCTTCTTTGATAATCTGAAGTTTCAAACTGACCTAATAAATCTTGCATACTTCTTGCTTCTGCTCCTGCGGCACGACCTCCAAAAAGCCCACCACCTAAATTAGCTCTTTGTCGCATAGCTTGTTGCATAGCAGAAACCTGTTGACCTCTTTGAGTATCAAGTGCCTGTTGTTCTTGTGGTGTCATATAGTCAGGATTTTGTAATCTTGAGAGTGCCGACTGAGCCCCTTGTTCTACAATCTGACTTTGATAGGGATAAAGTTCCTGTTGGGTCTGTTGTTGTGTTTTTGCCATCTGGGGCATATATTGATTATACATACTCTGATATAAAGCCGCCTGTTGAGGAACATATTGTTGTTGGATAGCCCAATCAGATGCGGCGGTTAATGGGTCATACTTTAATTTTGCTTCTGCGATTTGTGCCGCTGACTCACCTGCTGAAGGAGCTGGCGTAGTTGGTGTCGCCTGAATCGTTGTTTCCCCCTTCCAAAGTTTCTTTCCATTTTCCAATGGTTCATATTCTTTATGGTGTAAATGCCCTTTTCCAAGTAAATCTTTTAACATTTATTACCTCCATTTGTTGATAGGTATTAAAAACTTTCTATTATTTTTCTCATCATCACAAAAGAATATATGGGTTGCTTCCTCATTATCCTCTACGCCTTTTCGTATCATTCTATTAAGCAATCCCTTGTGTCCTTTTTTGACATAAGCACATTGGATATAAGCAATTCTTCCTTCTGGGTGTTCAATATATTTATTATCTACCTTCTCTAAGTCCTTTATAAAAAGCCAACAGGAAAACCCTATTATTTCTTTTCCCTCTACTATTAAAATATACTGACTTTTTGATACACAATTCGTTAATGTTTTTATCCATTGTTCTTCTGTCCATTCGTTACGTCTATCACACAACTTCGCAATTTGCAGGAGTTCAGATATCAATTTACTCCTTAAAATTCTAAGACTATTTAATTATAAGTTTCCTAACCTTGATATAATCAGGAATAGTTTTTACTAATTCCTTTACCTGTTTATTATCTTCGGTCAAATATTTTCCAGAATGTAGGGGTTTATAAACTTCTTCCTTTGCCATATCTGGTTTGTATAATTCATTTACTAAAGTAAGCAAGCTCTTTTCTTTTGTAACCTGTGTCTTCAATTCTGCAATAGTTTCTTGGTCAACAAGGACTATCTCGTGTTTGGTTTCATCGTAAGAACCAAAAGGATGAGGCATTTTATCAAAGTCCCCTCCATTTCCATACGCAGGGTGGTCAGGTGCGGAATAAGCACATATAATTTCTTTCGTTACTTTATCTAATAATAAAAATAACCAATGGTCTGTGCCTGAAGCGGTTACATATCTTTGTTGAATATATCCTACATTAGCCCCAGTGCCAGATGCATAAAAAGATACTACTGTTGTATAGGATGTGGGCCACGCTGTATCAGTTCCTCCTACACTATGGATACTGACCCATCCATTTGAAGAAGCACTTTTTATTTGCGGATAAAATCCATATTCTCCACCAGGTAAAGTAACACTATAATTATTTCCTGTTCCACTTACTTCTCCTGTCGTTGTTTTAAGGGCGGTGGTATCACAAGAAGCATTGGGTAAATAACCATCAGCACCTAACACCACCACTCCATTAGCCGCATTAGCCGCCGCAGTTGCACCTGTGCCGCCGTTTCCGACAGGAAGCGTTCCTGTTATAGCACTTACATTTACTTTAGAAGCGGTGGTTATAGTTGCTAACTTAGTATCCACTATCCCCGCAGAAGAATTTATGTCGGCATTTAATATAGAGTCGGTTAATGTTAATTTTGAATAAGGTATTCCAGCAGAGGCGATTATGTCGGCATTTACTATCAAACCAGTAAGATTTAGTTTTGAATAAGCAATCGCCGCCGAACCTGATATATCTATATTGGCGACTGTTCCGTTTAAAATGTCGTCAGTTGTGATTGTGCTATCTTCATAAACACTAACACCCCTTGTGAGATAATTAAAAATAGCGTCCTCATTACTTGTAACTTTTGAGGGGTCAATTATCGCCCCAGAGGTGTATGTAAAAACTCTTGAGGGGGAGCCCGCCCAAACTAAAGTCGGAAGTAATAAAAATAGTAATAATAACTTTTTCATTTTATCTCCTAAGGTGTTTCATCAGTCCAATATGGAATATATACAATCGTTCCATCACTTTTTTCAACTTGTAACCACCCTGCACTATTAGCACTACTCGCTGAACCCATTTTTACAGTTCCCGTTCCAGTAGAAATAACACTTCCTGAATTAAAACTTACCCGACCATTTGTTACATTCCAAAGTTGCTCTAAGGTTTCGTTCAAAGTAACTAACCCATTCTGGTCAAAGTCAGTTATTCTCTGGGGTTTGGGTGTCCTGTAAGCATAACTAATCCCCGTTACTAAAAGACTTCCTAATAAAAATCCGATTATAAATCTCATAGGTAATCCAAATTCCACAAAAGAAAATTATAGCCGAACAAATCCATTGGTTCGTCAATGGTATCTTCACTGAATTTAACTTTTATATATCTTCCTGAAACATTTAAAGGAATAATGCTTAACTTAGTAGCACTTCCCGCCCAAGTTGAAGTTCCCCAAATTGCAGTCCCCCACAAATCCCCAGACGCACCTATATCAACATTGGTTGAGGTTATTGTAGAGTCAAAATCGGTAGCATAATAAACTTGCATTGTGGAAGAGGTGTCGGCAGAAGCCCATAGGAAAAGTTCCCCGAAGTTTTTTCTTAGCGGTGCAGAACCCATATCATACCATTTGGTAGTATAATAAGACTCTATCGCACCGACAGAATAAGTCGTTCCTGCGACTGCGGTAATAGTCCCTGTAACCATAAGCCCTGTTGAAATCATATCGCAGATCACTGCCTCTGTTCCTACCCCTGTTCCTGAAGTGAATGATACTATCGCACCCGTAGCGTCTGTGAAAGAAGCCGAAGTATCGTAAAGAATAATTATCCCTGTGGCGGTTGCACCAGCATAAGTTCCCTTGCTTGTAATCGTCCCCGTTTCCCCCGTTACATCACTATTCTTATCGGGGTCTATCATCTGATAAATAAAAGATTTATAATTCCCAAAGTAAACCTGCGGAACTTCATTAGCGTCATTAGCCACACAGAAAGCATTGGCGTCTATCTGAATGTGTTTAGACCACTCCCCTATTCCGTAGTGAAAGTCTAAAAGTAGATTATTCGTTCCCGTAGAGTCGGTAACACTAAGGTAATAATGGGCGTTTGTTTGGTCGTCTATACTTACAGCATAAGGAAGTCGTGCCGAAGAAAGACCATCCATAACTTCAGAGATATTGGTTGAAATCTCGGTAACTTTAACCCCATCACAGTAATTTACTGTTTTGTCTCTTGAAAGGAATATAAGTCCTTCGGAGTTTCCTATCTGAATGTTTTGGATTGAGTTCTTGGCAATACACCCTATTCCTTCGGAAACTTTGGTTACATTGATTAACTCATCTCCGCCCACAAGAGAAACTTTATAAATAGAGTCAGTTAAAAAGACATAAAGATTATCATAAAGAGTAGCAAAACCCTCTATCTGTTGACCACCCAAAGAGGCAATATCCACATAATCATCATCAGACCAAGTTTCAATCGTTCCTACATTTGACCAACGGATACGGGTGGAATGAACGGTGGTGTTTTCGGTGGTGTTTCCAAAGATTAGATAATTCTTCCACCATATTACACATTTAGCATCAGTAACTGCATCAGAAAGCCCAGACCAAGAAAGTGCGGTAGTGGTAAGTCCTGTGGTTCTTATCGGTGGGTCAACATTATTCGTCCCTATTCCGTAATCTAAAGCAGTAATAAACTGCCATTGATAATCTTCTCCCTCTGTAATAGTAACGCCGCTTGTAATGTCGGTCTTTACTCCTGCGGAAGTAATAGCGAATAACTTATTTCCACAAGTTGCTATCTTTGTTCTTGTGCCAGTTGATTTGTAGATTTCGTGCATACCCGTAACTGCTTCAAAGTCATCAACCAAAGCAAGGGTATCTAACCTTGAGTGATATGCATAACCATAGCGTTTTGAAGCACCACCAGTTATATCTAAAGTGATATTCTGTAAATCTGCAGAACGCCCATTCGCAAGCGAGGGTGGACTTGTAGTATCATCCAAACCTAAAAAATTTTGAATTCCAGTTTCGGGATAAACTCTCGCTTTTTCCTGTGCAAAACCACAAGTTAAAGATAATGATAAAAATAATGTAAGTAATAGTTTTTTCATTAGACCTCTGTTATGGTATAACTATCTTCCAAACTAATCCACCCACCTTGTTGATTTCTTAACCCTGACCTCAATGTAGGTATATAATCTAAATTTTGCATATCAGCCCGCACCATTGAACGGACACCAGCACTATACATACCCTGTGTTGCTGTAAACAATTCAAGTTTCCCTTGATATTGATAAACTTTTGCCATAGCACCTAAACGGATAATCCATATCCATTTCTCGTCAATGTCAGGCACATCATTATCGCCTTCCAAGTTTCTTATTCGGGTGTAGTATTCAATGTAAACAGAGATTGCTGATGAAGGTATGGGATAAAAAGAAATAATTTTAAACCTTGCCGAAAGTTCGGTAGGTGCTAATTGGACTAAAGTAACATCTAAAGTGGCTTTTCTTACTGTGATAATTCCTACTGTGGAGGCGGATTTGGATATTCTTAACACATCTCCAGCGTTCCAGGTGATAGTTCCAGGCACAAAAGTCTCTCCTGTCAAAGTAAGACTTTCTGTGCGAGATAATCCATTACTATCTGTTCCTACTATTCTTACTGTCTGGGTGGTGTCTGAGGACGAAGAAGATAAAACTTCAATCGTATCATCTGCGGTCAACCTTACTGATACCCCTTCTTCTTCCCATATCCGATACCATTTAGGGTTTCCTGTTGCGGTGGGATTAGGAATGTAATCATAGAATAAGTCATCTGGGATAAAACGAATTTTCTGTGGTGAGGTAGTCTGACGAATTAAACCGATAGCATCTAAATCTCTTGGAAGTTGGTAGAACTCGGTAGAGGCGACAGTAGCGAGAGTATATTTTCTGCGGTTAAAAGACCACTTGTGTTCATATCCCTTCTGTCCTGTCTGTTCAAACGCCCAAGCAGGACTTTGGATTTCCTGAACGGTCTGATTTATATACTCATCTATTGTAGAATTTATCTGTGTTTCTCTTGTGTCAGTAGCGATTTGTGTCCTTAAAGCCAACCGAGTTTTTAGTGCCATTTACCACCTCATTTTTAATTATATATAATCCTGCATAGGACATAAGACCTATTACACTCGTCAACCATAAATGGGCTGGTGATAACATTCCCGATACAAAACAAAATCCGAAAAATATACTCGCCAACCTAATTGTTAAGTCAGTTTTTAATGGTGTCTTAAAATAATCCCAGATACACCAAAGAACTAAAATCAAACCTATTAAACCTAACTCAAAAACTACCTGTAAGTATTCGTTATGTAAGTGTTGCCAATGATAATTTGTGCTTCCTATATTGCTTAATGAATAAGTCCCAAGCCCAAACCCTGTGATAAATTTATCTTTAATTTCCTTACAAACCAAACCCCAAACCCTAAACCTGTCGGAATTAAAAAAGAAACCCTTGTTAACCAACCGTAAGACAGTTAACAAAACGGTTGATACTATTGAAAAACTTATGGCTAATCTGCGTTTCTTAAAGAATAACCAGAATAAAAATACCCCCAGACCCACAACTAAACCCGTAGCTGAACCCGTTAAAATAATTATCAACCATAATAAAATAAGTGATAAGATATTCTCTCGGCTTTTCTCAAAGAACAGAGGTTGTAATATCGCCAATAATCCCGCCAAGTGTATAGGGTTTCCTATCGTTCCTGTCAATTCATCGTGTCCTGAAAGTCCTGCAAAAAACTCATCTAATTTAAGGTATTGTAAGGCACAGTAAAAAAGTAGAATTATTACGCTATACTTCAACCACCTTAAAATCATTTCTATGTCATCCTTATTAAGATATTCCGTAATTAACTTATAGAGCCACACAAGGCATAATAGGTTAAAGAAAGGTAAAAATATCTTGATTGGATAATGTTGGGTCTTAGAGAATACCGTCAACCAACCATAAGCCGTTACTAACCCAGACCAACATATAAAAGAACCCAATGGTTTGTTCAATATTTGAACATACTTGGGCTTTTCAAAGAACGAATAACAAAACAAAATCAAAATGCTTACTTGGACAAAATGCCCTGTTGAGTGCCAAAGGTCTGTTGTTCTAAAAAAGAAATTTCCCCAAGGCAACAGAAAAAAGAACAGAATGAATAGATTACTCATCTACCCTTGTATAACTTTTCGTAACATTCATTACATATAATTTTCTTTCCATTCATTACCTTAAAAAATCCACATCGTTTATGGCAAAAATTACAGGTTTTTTTAGCCCAGAAATACTCTGTTGTAGCACCACTATCACCAGAAGGTTGAAAACGTGGATATGCACAACCTGTTAATAATAAAATTATAATTATAAAAATATATCTCATATAAAGACAAGAGGGGGTTGCCCCCCTCAGTTATTACTAATTACTCAACGTTAGCTAATGTTGGTTGAATAAATATGAGTGAAGACCCAGCACCGATATCGGCTTCAATGTCGTTTCCAGCGGCACTTGCTTTGATTACAACACCAAGCATCGCTTCGTCTGAACCCACAACTTCATCTTCCACATAACCAGCGGCACCAGCAGAAACTTCTGTATTTACAGTAGGGAGTACATTATTGTTATGAACTACCGCAGGACCACGAATAATGATAGTTCCAACTGCACCATTCGCTATCCCTTTTCCTATTGTAGTTACACCAGCTGTCCACGGACTTGATTCATCACTACTTGTTTGAACCCAGGCTCCTGTATCATCGTAAATTGTTCCTGCATCAGAATCACAGGCATCAAATGTCCAACTTACGCACATACCCGTTGCAATATCAGAACCAGAACCGTTATAGACTAATTCAGTCCATACGGTAGGATAGTTCTTTGGGTCAGTTACTGTTGGTATGTTTGTTGCGTAACTATTGACTACTCCAAACACTAACAGGAGAGCCAAGACTAAAAATAATTTTCTCATCTTATCCTCCTATTAGGTTACAACCTGATACGCATTAGTTCTGCGTGAACCAGTTGTTAGGTTGCCAAAAATATACAACAATGCCACTCTCATTAACTGGTCGTGGGACGGTTGCATTTCTGTCAACTCCATATTGCCTCTTGCTAATACCTGTAACCAAAGATTGTCCGTATCAACGAAGTAAAGTGAAAGTGCAGGACAATTATCATCAAACACGACAGGCATAGTCTGATACGCTAAGTGCATAAAACCAGCATCCGCTAATTCGGTGGTTACATAACGGATATTGGAAGTAAGCAAACTTTCGTATTGGCTATACTGTGTCTTGTTTGTTATTACTAATCTCGGACCTTGACGACCGTAGGTGCAAGCCGCAACCAATGCTGATAAATTCTTAAAAGTTGTAGCCGCAGTTCCATCAAAGTCGTATGTAGTCCCGATTGAATTTCTCCAATAATCATTGCCAGTCGCAGATGCATCAATTCCGCCTACATCTGTTTGTCCTGATGGTGCAGAATGGACCAAGAATGGGAGACCGTCAAAATCCTTATCCCCAGAACCATCTTTAAACACCTGATTACCCATTTCCTCTGCCATAGAAATCTTTGCACGAGTAACGGTTTCATCTACCAAGTCAATCAACTTCTCTTTGTTTCCTGCATTCATCGCTTCTTCAAGTAATGAAATTACGACAGAACCAGCGACAATCTTTATCGGATACTCTGCACGAGTTACATCATCCATTAAAGGTGTGTCAATGGTATCGGTCTTATTGTAGGATTTGAAAGAAGTGTTAGCTTTGTAGTAAATAGGATGGGTGAAAGAACGCCCACCCGACACTACCTTTAAATTGCCTCTTTTCTGAAGCATATAAAGTAGTGCGTTATTCGTAGAAACATTATCAAAAACTTCTGCTGGAAGGTTCTGAAGGGTAGTGGTAATCAGTTTTGTAAATGAACTATTACCAGTTGCCATTAGAAACTCCTTAGATTTTTAGAAACCTAAAACTCCATATCCCTTGCGAGTCGTTCTATCTTTTGTCGTTGCGTTTCCTTTATTTTTGTAGGAGGAATCGCACTTTGGGGAATAGATGACTGTTCCACATTGGCTTGTTTTTTGGCTTCTATTTTTTGTTTAACATTGATGTTTCCTTTTGTCTCGGCTTGGGCAACCTTTTTATCCCACATCACACTACGGTAGGCATCTTCGGGAAGATAACCCATCTGGATTTTTTCGGCAATCGCTATTTCTTCGGGAGAGTTTGGTTTTATGTCAGTATGTCCGTCCCTGAATTGTTGGACTTTCATCTGTGCCAATTCCATTCTTCCCGCATCAATAACAGGACTTATCTGCCTGACTTTCGCTTCGGCAATTTTTTCAGCCCTTTGGTCAACTGCCCTCCAGAAGCGTTCTTCCTCTGGGTTCATACCGCTGTAAGGGTCTTGTGTAGGTTGTTGTTGTTGTTGAGCAAAACGCTGTTCTAATTGGGTCTTATACCAATTTTTCTCATCAACAACTTCCTTTAACCGAGAATACGGAACTCTTGTTTCTTCCGCTTGCTGTTCCTCTTGAGCTACCTCCTCTTTCGCTGGAGTCTGCGTCTCTTGAGGTTCTTCTTTGAGTGCTTCTGGCGAGGAAGCGATTGCATCCGCCAATGGAGATTGCGAGTTCTCCTCTACGCTTTTTATTTCTTCTGTCATTACAACTCCTGTTTTACATCTGGTTCGGGGATGGACCGATTAGTTAAGTAAGATAACTAATAATCTAACTTGGACTCGGTGATAACCGAGGTCTTGATTGCCTGATAAGGGACTCTAATCTCTGTAAAATTCCGTCAAAGGCATTAAATAAAACCTTGTTGTTATTGTTTGATACTCTGACTATCTGAGGCTTTAAAGTAATGTTCTTAATGGAATTTTCCAAAGAACTCAACTTAGAAGTAAAAAGTTTTATTTCTTCCTGACCGTCATCTTTTTCAAGGTTTTTAATCTTTCTTGCAAACTCATCCCTTAATAAATCAATCTTTTCTTTCTGACTATGGGTCATCATTGACTTATTCATCGCAAGCATTTTATTAAAGTTGCTCATAAAAGAACTTTGCATATTCTCAATTACTTTTATGTAATCGGTCTTGTCAATGAATGACTTGTATTGCTGGTCAAGTTTCCTTTCAAGGTTGTCCATACGGGACAAAGCCATCTGGTTGTGTTTTTCGTTTGGTTCTTGACCGCCGACAATAATCACCGTAGGGGATTTTATCCCGTTAGGAACCTTAATATTCATAACTACCTCTTAATTTGAACCTAACTTTCCCTTCATTGTTGGTGTCCCTTTTATTGTTCCGTCTGCTTTTGCAGGATTGGTGTAAGGGCAATTTGGGGGTTCAGAAATGGGTTCAACATCCCTGAAATTTCCGTCTTTTGGTGCACCTTTGCTTTTTTGTTTCGCTATTTCTATTCCTATTTTTGCATTTTTACCACCACGAATCGTTGCCATACTTCCTCCTTATCTGTTTTTGTAATATTTTGGACAGGTCTTTTGACCTGGAATAAAGTAGTAAACACCCCTTTTATCTACTGACTTATCACATCCCTCCATCTTTAGCCCTTTTTCTCTCATATACTGGCGTTTTTCTCCTTTAGACGAAAACTTTTTGTCCAAGACCATATCAAAGTATCCGCCTTCGGGACAATAAACTGGACCATTAAGCCCGTGATTGGGGTCTGGTGCTATTTCATCTATCTCAATCCACTTTTTTTCTTCTGATATCCAACGGTATCTTGGCATTTTTAAATCTTCTATCTATATCCTTTTCAAGAGATGTAATCTTGTTTAATATCTCAATCAATGAACCACGCACCCCTTGAGTAAAATCAAACAATAAATCTTTAAGCATTTCATCTTGGGTCATATTGAATTTACTCATCTATGCCAAGGGCGGCATACCGCCTTTCTCGCCTCCCATACTTGAAATAATGTCCGCAGGTGTCGGTGGATTTGCTTGTCTTTGTTGCGGGACTGCACCTACCCCTGCACCGCCTGTTCCTTGGGGTTGTCCTCCCTCTGGGGGAGGTAACATCGCCTGTTGCGGGTTTTGTATGGGTTTGATAATCCGTGAAATGTTCGTAAAGACATCAGGAAACATCTGTAAGTATTTTTTGAATATCTCGGCAAGTTCTATTTTGTATCCTTGAGCCGCAAATGCTTCAAGAACACCTTTCCCACCTAAAATATTGACCATATTCTCAACTTGCTTTCTTAAAACTGGTAAGTCTGGTTTTTGGGTAGAACCGACTTCAATCTGGAAATCATATTCACCCGTGATTAACTTACCTTCCATATCATTATCAATAGGTGCGAGCCAAGAATATCTGGGAGTTCCCGTAACATCATCAAAAGCAGTATCACCTGTAATCAATTCAATTTCTTCCAAGTCAACAAATTGACGGATTATTTGCCATAATTTTCTACCCTGACGATTAGAGAAGTCAGCAACCATATCGGCTTTGTCGGAGATACGGAGATTTTGTCCTGCCTGACCTATCTGGGCTTCGGTGGCGGTCTCTGCGGAAGTCATACCCGTTAACATTGCTCGTGTAATCCCAGTTTCTAATGAGATGATGTCAACCATCTTATCTATAATCATCATCAAGTCGCCCTTGACTTGGGTGAAAGCAATCTCTTTTATCGCTTCTGAAGGACTCTTATTACAAGCCACTAATGAACCCAACATACCGTCTCTTAATGCTTTCTGACCCGCAGTGGTTACGGCAGTTTCATCGTAGGCGAGTTTGGTCATAAACTTATCCAACTGCTCCAAGATGTTTTCAAAAGTATTATTTATCCTGTCTTGTAAGGGTTTGGTAATGTTGACTTCGGGTTGGGGATAAAGTTTGTGTCCGTGCTTGTTAAAAGTCAGGAGTTCATATTGGAAACCGTCTATTTCGTAGATTGATTTGTCGTGGCGTAAAGCAACATAATCCCCTTGGTCTTTAGCCAGAACGAGAATGTTAATCCCTTCTTCGGTCTTGTAGTGGATTTCATAAAGTTCTATGGGCTTGAAGTTTTCTATCTGTGTATCAGGAATGTCTTTCTGGAAAGTGGGTTCTAAATCCATTCCGTTTAAGTCTTTTGTGTTCTTGTAATTCTTGTTCCCTTTCACTCGGTCTAAAGTAGTGGTGATTTTTTCATAGACATAATTCGCTTCATAAATAGAGTTAGCCATCGGGTCTATGCCGAAGTTAAACGGATTAACCCAAGTTACATAAGGGCTTTCTGCAATAATAAACTCATTCAAGTCTATATTCTTCGGTAGTTCTTCTGGCTCTTTGGGTTTTCTTAAACCTAACTTTTCTAATAAACCTTTTTTCTTTTCCTGTTCCCGTTTCTTTTCTAAGTTTTCATCTTCAATATCCATTCCGAAACGGGTAGCATATCCTAATTTGCCAATCCCCATACCTAACACATAAGCGTCAAAGATAATCTGCTGGTTGACTCTTTTCACATCTAACTGTTTGTAGAAATGGTTTACTATCGCCGAAACATAAGACGATGAGTCCTCGTCCTGTTTGCGTTTTGGTATGGCTACAATGTAGGGATTTTTGTAATACAACGAGGGGATAACATTCTTGACAATAGGATAGATTATATTCAGCGGAACAAGATAATTGGGGTCTATCTTAGAATAATCCGCCAGATACCTTGAAGAAAATCCTTTCTCAAAATATCCGATGTTCTCCCCTACGCCTTTTATCTCACCTTTTAAACAAGAACCGAACTCGTCGGTCTTAAACTTTTCGGCTTGGTCTATCTCTATTCTCCAGCGTCTTATTTCGTCATCATTTATGGGAAGCATAATTTACGCCTCTGTGAAGTTTACATTTCCTGTTTTATTGATTACATTGGGTTCTTCTTTCTTTTCTTCAACCTCAATCCTTAATTCTTCTTCTCTTTTTCTCGCCATTTGTTCCTCCTTAGTTAGAAACTATAATTCTTCTTTCTACCATATGCTTTTTGAGTTTTTCAATATCAACCTGCAAGTTATAAGTTCTCAAAGAAAGAGTCTTTATGGACTCATTGGTATCTCGCATAAACTTTTCTAATCTTCCGAGTAATTCTATTGCGTCTTTTTCTTCCATTTTAAGAAAAGGCAAGGTCCATCGGAGTTCTTCTTAATCTCCTTGGTAAAGATTGATTGTAAGCAACCTCTTTTTCCCAACTCCTTCTTTCAAGCCAGGCGGGGGAATTTCTGGGAAGATTATTCTCGGAGTCCTCTTTAGTTTTATAAAGTGCGTAGGACATCCCTCTTATCGCTAATCCCAGGCTTATCACCCCGTCATCGTGTAATCCTTCAGGTGCGGTGTATCTAAGTTTCCCCGAAGGCAGGAGTTCATAAGTGAAACACTTTAACTCATCTATCAAAAACTTCGTTTCGTTGCAGTCAGGTATTGACAAAAGACCCTGTTCAATCGCCACAATCAACTGTTCAATCAAGACTTGCTTGGAGGTGTTGGAAAACTTAAATCCCCTGACTATCACTCCGCTTTTGTTCAGGTCATCACATATCGGGTCTCCAAGACCAGTTGAGTCTATATGGACGATGTTGTTTCGGTAAACCCTTGTTACCGCTTTGATGTGTTCTTTCTGCAAAGACCAGTCAATCTTGTTAATGCGGTTGATATAAACCAACTCGCCAGTTGATTCTTTAATAACCGTGATAACGGTGAAATCTTCCGCTTTCCCCAAATCAACCCCAATGGAATACTTTTCTTTTTCTTCATTGGTCTGTAATGAACCCCTGATACATTTGTCAAGGTTTCTAAAGACAGTGGCTTCATCTTCCAAAAAGTCAGCGTAATACTCCTGCCTTAAGATAAGTTCAGGAGTAGTCTCGGCTATGACTTTCTTTTCGCTTTCAGGAAAAAACGGATTATCAAAAGTCGTATATCTCCAAGACTTGATTTCCGAGTTCTCTGATTGACCTTTGAGCCAGAGTTCATAAAACCAGTTGCGTCCTTTCGGCGTCGAAATAAATATTGCCCTGCCTAACTTATCAGAAAGAGCTGGTCTTAAACCTTGTTCCCAAGACTTCTTTGAAACCCTGCTTGCTTCATCAATTACCGCACCATCAAGTCCCGCACCTCTAAGTCCTTCGTCATCTCTTTCGGCTGATTTAAACTCAAAAAACCCAAAAGGAGAGAAGTCCATACGCATATCAGTAAGACCTTTATGGGTGATAGCGTCTTTTAAAAGTTCTTCTGCAATGAGCCAATCTTCTCTTACCAGAGGAAAGGTGGGAGCAACTATCCAAATCCTGTGTCTTTGACCGTCTTTCTCATAGAGCCTTAAAAGCATCTGGAAAGCTTCACGGATTGCTGAAAGGCTCTTTCCCCATCTCCTCCCGCAAGCTACAACCCTGAACCTGTGAGGGTCTTGCTCTATCCCCGCTTGAGCAGGATAGGGTGGAAGAATGTAAATGCTTTTTTCTCTCACTTCAAATGAAATGTCTTGTAATCAAATTCTAATCTCTTACATCTTGAGCAAACCAAACCCTCACGATGACCAAAAAGGCGGCACAAAAGATGTTTAAAACGGCGAAGATATAGATTAAGATATAGGTTCAAATAACCCCCAGGTTCAACGAACTCTAAAATACATACAATATCCCTATTTGGTGATTACCCATCAACCTTGCTATGTTTCCGTTGTTTCTTCAAGCACAAAGGGTATACCCTACTTGGAAACTGTCTCTTTCTTCTGGTTGCTCTTAAAGAAAGGACAACGAATAACCTTAATCTGCTCCCATTGTTTACAAGATTGGGTGCATTGAGAACAAAGTTTATTAGTTCCTGAAAGCATTAAAACTCCTTTAAAAGAACTTTTGATTTTGCATTTATTGTTTGTGCGAGTAGAATAAGTATATCTATATTGAAAGGGGTGGGGTCACGGTGTTTTCTTACTTCTCACCTTCTCCCTCTTAGCTATCTCTGCTCTCTCTGTCTATCCTTGCCTGAATCTGTCTGATGGTCTTCATTCTTTTATAACCCACTTATACACAACTTATGCACTGTTTTCATATAAGGATAGGTAAGTCTAAGTAAGTTCATATAAGATGTAGTTAACATAAGCATTATTATAATTACATTAAGGGTTTCTCAAGCCCTAATCTACGATTATAAATAGTGATAACCCTATGGCACACAGAGCATAGTGTTACTATATTTATTTGTGTGTCCTCTCCGCCCATTACTTGACTTTTTTAGAAATTGTAACCCCTTGTCCTGTGCTATGTTACATTAATTGGTTTAGTGCCATAGACTATGATAGTCTTTTCGGGGTTCTTGTTGTCTACTTCCCGCTTCTCTGTGATTATGCCAGCTATCTTGGCTCTGTGTTCGTCAATGCGGTTAAGATTGGTTATATCCTCTTTCTTAATTGC